>Ga0209986_10000337_pt1 | contig 44947 bp, 39 predicted proteins | sample BlataG_FD_183168 | JGI IMG/M metagenome (GOLD analysis project Ga0209986, IMG submission 183168) | Deep subsurface microbial communities from Black Sea to uncover new lineages of life (NeLLi) - Black_00105 metaG (SPAdes) (version 2) | ecosystem: Environmental > Aquatic > Marine > Oceanic >... | reverse complement strand
ATCCTGGCCACCAGGTTCGGCGCCGAAGCCGTGCACATGGTCTCCCGCGGAGAGTTCGGCCAGATGGTCGCTATGAAGAAGGGAGAGATAGGAGCTACGCCCATCAAGGAGGTCGCCGGCGTCCAGCGTACGATTACGCCAGATCATCCCTTGCTGAAGACCGCGCAGTCGCTGGGAATCTGTTTGGGCGTTCCTGTCGGGGTTCCCCTCGAAGAGTCAATTTCCGAGGAGGTTGCTCCATAGGCACAGCAGCAGAGGGACTGAAGTCAGTCTTTTTCATTTATAGGCTGCACGCAAACGGGGGAGACCTAAGGCGTTGGTGTGCGTCGACGCTCCTAGCGGAGCGTGCGAGCGTAGTAGGTCGGGTTCAGAATGGAGTCCGCCTAAGGCGGACGAATGAGAAACCCGACAACAGGTCAGGCAGCGAATGTCTACAAACCTGAGACGGCTTAACGGTAGGCCTTAGACATAGGATATGCAATGCCAAGAAAGAACAATGATACCGAACTGATGGTCAAGAGACTTAAGGAATCACCCGCCTATAAGATTGCCTATCACGACGATGATTTCATAGACACTGATAATCTTCGTCCGGTACGCTTGCAGCTTGAGCTGTTGAAACCGGAACTTATCCTGCGCAAGCAGAAAATCGTCTCGACTATTGTGGTATTTGGCGGCACCCGGATACTTGAGCCAAGGAAGGCAGAAGCTCGTGTAAGAAAGATTGAGGCGAAACTCAAGAGAAAACCGGGCGATGGCGCTTTGAAGAAACAGTTGAGAATCGCCAAGGCGATTCGGGCCAAGTCCAACTTTTATGACGAGGCGCGGGAGTTCGGCCGACTGGTATCCGAGGAATGTCAGATGCTCAACGAGCACCAGTTCGTTATTGTCACCGGCGGTGGCCCGGGGATTATGGAAGCCGCCAATCGGGGAGCGTATGACGTCGGCGCCAAGTCGATCGGTATGAATATCGCCATTCCGATGGAACAGGAGCCAAACCCCTACATTTCACCGGAGCTCTGCTTGCAGTTCCATTACTTTGCCTTGAGAAAAATGCACTTCTTCCTGCGGGCAAAAGCTCTGGTGGCCTTTCCCGGTGGGTATGGAACTATGGACGAGCTGTTCGAGGCATTGACCCTGGTTCAGACCGGAGTAGTGAAACGGCTGCCGATTATCCTTTTTGGCGAAAAATACTGGCGGAAGCTGATTGACTTTGAGTACCTGGTCAAAGAGGGCACTATCGACGAGGAAGACATCAATCTGTTTATCTACGCCGACAAAGCCATCGACGCCTGGAACTACATCAAGTATTTCTACGAATCTCGAAGCAACAGTCGAACCCGGCCTCTCTGAGGGCTACTTCTTCAAAAAGCCCTGCTTTTGCAGGAAGGGCATCATGTGCGCTCGCAAAGCGTCAGACCCGCTTGCAGCCATGCGCCTCGCCGAATGTTCTGACCAGGAATACCTATCCGTGAAGTTGGGATACTTGTCGGGCGTAATCTCGTGGCCTTTCAGATACCCGACCCTCTCTATAGTGTCGTCGTATGTTGCGATGCTGTTCTTGAACCCCTCCGATGAATACCGCTCTTTGAAATAGATAGCCTCCAGCGGCAATCGCGGCTTGACTTTCGGTAGTGACTGCGGGTAGCCAAGCGACATCCCCATGACCGGGTAAACCAACTCAGGGAGACTCAGAAGCGCGCCGACCTCTTCGATCTTGTCCCGGACGCCTCCCACCATAACGCCGCCCATTCCCAACGCCTGTGCCGCCATCAGCGCTCGACCGGCGACGAGGGTGGCATCAACCGTGGCAACGATAAACATTTCGGTATTTTCGCCACGGAAAGGATATCCCCGCTCTTTGCTCAGAAGGCTCAGCCGATACAGATCGGCGCAGAAAACCAAAAACAGTGACGACTGCGCCACATGACCCTGGTCCCCACAGAGGTGGGCCAGCTTTTGTTTCTTCTGCCGGTCGCGCACACTGATGATTGAATAGGCTTGCAGATTTGCCGATGTCGGTGAGCGCTGGGCGGTGGTGATTATCGAGCGCTCCTCTTCTTCGGTAATCTGGCGATCGGTGAAACGCCGCACTGAGGCGTGGCTGTTGAGAAAAGTGAGTATGTCGTTCATCGATTTTCTCCTCACATAAAAGGTAAGGCGGGAATACGAGTTCCCGCCTTGTATAAAAGAGGGTATGAAGCCCGGTCAAGTCTGTTCACTTTTTCCCGACAACTGTGAAATCCCGCTTGGCGCCTTTGGCAGCGGATATCTGGCGCAAGACTTCCTTGAAATGGGCGCGTGTCATGCCGTCAATAGCCGACGAGGCGACGGCCTTCTTGACAGCACTTTCCAGGACGTCGAGATCATTGGCCGCCAGGGTGCGGGCATCGAACGGATACTTGTACGAACTGCTGAGGTAAATCTCGATGATTCTGTTGAGATGACGCAGTTGTAACTGGCGGCGGAAGCTGTTCACATTTTCCGGGGCGACAATCTCGGACCAGATTGCTCTGCGCACGTCGGTAAACATGTCGTAGATCGTATAGCGTTCCTGACCGTCCTCGTATCGTTCCTGGTTGTCAACCAGCCGGTTCAAAATATGGTAGCTGTACAACATGCTCAGTGCAAGATTTTGCACGCCCAGTACAGCAGCGTGAAGAGGAAAGTCAATCTGCGCCATATAGAACACGGACCAGTTGAAATCTGGGAATCGTTCCGGCTGAAGCTTGTTGAGCACGTCGGCCGGGAGCTCAAAGGCATCGGCCGCAAAGATATTGTCACGCAAGAAGGCCATGGCGCGGCGTTGCTCGGATGCCAGCACCGGCTCAAAAGGCACCTTTCCGTCCGGATCGCCGACATGGTGCCGGTTATGATAAATACCGCCAATGAACTTGGAGGCGTACAGCGCTGATTCATAGTACGAGCGCCATCCGGCCTGAAAGGCCCGCAGCACCTTTTGATATCCTTTGCCGGGTTGCTCAAACTCACCCAGCGAGTTCTGCCAGAGCTCGTCGGTCAACCCCAGCCTGTGCTCGGCGTAGGCGATCGGATCGTCTCCCATGTCGAACAGGTTGCACATCGGGTCAATGGACTTGGCGCTGTACCCAAAGGCATCTTCGTCCGTGCCGTAGGTCAACTCCGGCTGCGGAGCTCGTGATGCGATCTCTCGTAGCATCGGCAGTTCTTCTTCCGGCGTCGCTACACCGAAGTCGGAGTGGGCATATTCGATTACCCAATCATCATAGGGTCCAGGCACCGAGGCATAGAATTCTCCTTGTGTTTTCCCGGGGCCGGCTATGTTGGGAGCGGTATAGTCCATCACCGTGCCGGTCATACCGTGTTCGCGGGTAAAGTCGCGGTCGTTCATCTGTTCAAGGGTGTAAACGGTGGATGCCTTGAAGTTGTGGCGAAAGCCCAGCGTATGACCGATCTCGTGCGCGATCAGTTCCACCAGGTAGGCATGAACATATTCTTTGGTCAGCGAATCCTTGTCGGTAAAGTCGCCTGCGGTGCTGAGCAGGTACGCGAGACCAAAGGCGGCTTCTTTGGCAGATTCCGCGCCGTAGGTACAAACGCGAGGATCGGTACCGTTGAAGTCAGGCTGGAAGGGAATCTCTTCTTCAAGAGCCTGTCCGTCAAAGGAGACCGGTTGTATGAAGTACTCCATGTTGATAAACATGTGACGAATAAAATCTGCACAGACTCTCACGTCGGAGTCATAAATCTGTCCGCTGAAAGGATTCGCCCGGCTGGGACCGACCGCGTAAGCAACGCCCGGCCTGACAATCCAGCGCACCGTGTTGTAACGTACGTCGGCTGGATCCCACTCGGCTGTGTCGGGCATCTGCTTGGCCACAATGGCGTTGCGGAAACCGATCTTCTCGAAAGAGTGATTCCAGAACTCAATCCCCTCGGCAACGGCGTCCCGATATTCAGGCGGAACGGTGTTTTCCACCCAGAAGACAATCGGCTCCACCGGTTCCGAGATCCGAGCCTCCGGGTTTTTCTTTTTCAAATGCCAACGCTGGATGTATCGAACGTACGGCGTTTCCTCGTCGAGGCTTGAATAATCCTGGTAAAGAGTAAGGAAGTGACCCACCCGGTCATCGGCAAGCCTGGGCACATAGTCGGTCTCCGGCAAAGTTGAAAGTGAATAGTGGTAGGTGTGAAACATGCTGTACGGATTCTGCATGGTGGTAGCAGAGAAGGGTTTGGAGGTCTTATAGTGCAGCTTCACATCGATCTCGGTGTTCTCCGGAAATGACTTGACCAACTCGAAGTAGCTGTTTTTCTCATCGAAGGTGAAACCGGACTTGCGCGATTTGCCGAAGAAGTAGGCGACGTTCTGCGCATCTCGAATGAAGAACTTGGCAGGATCAACGAGGATAGCGCTCGTTGAATCATGCGGTTTCGACTTGACCGGCGTTGAACCAAAGAGATGGTCGGTAATGCCGCGCTCTATCGCTCGGTGGAGGCTGGCAGCAGTGTCGGCCCGAATGCGTACATTCTTCTCCAGCATCAAGAGGTTCTTACCGACCCGCTTGAAGTAAAACGGGAAAGAGCGTCCCATCGAGGCGTTATCGTATGCGGCCCCCTCGGCCCCGGAGCGGGTCTCACCGCATAGATAGACCGGCCCAAACTGCTCTGGTTTGATCTCCATTAACATGCTGTTGTCGGTGGTGTCATGGTAGAAGTTGAACAGCCCTTCGATAACCACTTTGTCTTTGATCAGCTCTTCGAAAGGCTTCAACTTATCCTTCTCGTCTTTTTTCTCGTCCTTTTTTGCCTGAGTCTTCGGGCCGCCTATCGTGCGCACCCGTCGTCCGGCAAAGGCGTCGCTTGCAAACAGGATCGAAAGCGACAGGATGAATGTGATTAGCATTGACGTTTTGCCACGCATGGAAAACTCCTTTATGGTTTTTATGTTCCAGTTTATTACTATCATATTACGTCATTGCCCTACAAACTGTTCCGCGTTGTAGAACGTTAATGACAAATTAATGTCAACCGCTGTGAGTTTGGCGATACTCAAGGTAGGCTTTCCCTTTTTCGGTCAGGTCGTAATAAGTGTGATTGCGGTGCTTGATCCACTTGTTGTCGACAATTCCCTTGCGGTATTGCACTATTCGCGGCTCGACCCGTTTTAGAAGGCCCTGATCTTTTAACCGCTTATGCCGCTCGAACGCATCCTGACTGGGAATGGCCAGCGCCTTGGCAACCATCAGGGAATAATCAATGCCGTAGTCCAGGTGATGCTGTAACACTGCAAAGTCCGTTGCGTCCAGCTTGTGGTAATCCGGCCCCGGAGTGAAGCTTGCTCCTTCCAGTATATCATCCCATGACAGGGCTACCAGCCTCGCCGATTCGGCTTTCTTGAGGTTCTCGCAGTCGTGGCGGTGCACCTTGAGGTAGTTGTCGTGGCTGAAGTAACCAACAATTTTGTCTGAGCGTGACGGAGAACAACATCGGGCAAGGGTGTAGCTTTCCTTGAGCCTGATTTCATCGGTCATGGATTACAATATACATCAACCTGCAGAAAAAGACAGCGGCTTTTACCTCTGCCGCCCGCTTTTTGGTTTGTCTTTTGCAATGCTATTAAATACATTCAGGCAAACATTTGGCGAACCTGAAAGGAATTATGCACCAATCACTCATCACATCCTCGGCCGGCATTCTTGCCACGCTGGCGGCGGTGACATCGTTTTTCTTTTTTCTGGAAAAGAAAACCGCATGGAAGTTCTTCAACTACTTCCCACCGCTCATCTTCATCTACCTCGTTCCTGTGGCGCTATCCAACAGCGGACTTATTCCAACCAAAGCGCCTGTCTATGATTTTATGGGTGACAACATCCTGCCCATGTTCCTGGTCATCATGCTTCTGGACGTGGACATCCTGGCCACTGTCCGCGTCATGGGCAAAGGCATTTTCGTCATGCTTGCCGGTACGCTGGGAGTGGTGATCGGAGCTCCGATTGGATTTTTCATCGTGAAACATGGGCTCGGACCGGAGGCATGGAAAGGGTTCGGGGCGCTGGCCGGAAGCTGGATCGGCGGCACGGGCAATATGGCGGCGGTGGCAATAGCGCTCGATCTGGACGAAAGCACACTCGATTTCGGTTATGCCGTAATCGCCGACAACGCCGTCTATTTGATCTGGCTGCCGATAATGCTCGCCTCGAAAAACCTGGCCGGCTGGTTCAACCGGTTCACCGGCATAGCCAAAGGCAGGCTCGAAGCTATGGAAAAGGCCGCCGCCGAACTGACTATGGATAAGGGCAAAGTCGAGATGCGCCACTATCTGTATTTAGCCTTTTTCGGTTTTGGCGTCACAGCTTTGGCCACCTGGATAGCGGGCATGTTGCCGCCGGTGCCGCCGGTCTTTTCGTTGAATACTTATAAAATCTTGCTGGTCACATTGGTTGGCATCATCCTGTCGTTTACTAAAGCGAGCAAGATACCCGGCTCGCACGCGCTGGCGATGGCGCTGGTGTATTTGTTCGTGGCGCGGATGGGGGCCAAGGCCGACCTGTCCAACCTGAGCACATCGGTATTCTGGTTCTTGCTGGGGGCGTATATATGGATTTTCATTCACGGCGCGTTTCTCGTGACGGCGGCGAAGATTTTCAAAGTCGACGTCCACACGGCGGCAATTTCCTCGGCGGCCAATATCGGCGGTGCGGCCTCGGCGCCGATTGTAGCGGCTTACCATCGCACGACGCTGGTGCCGGTCTCGATCCTGATGGCCCTCTTGGGCTACGCCATCGGCAACCCCGCCGCCATCCTCGCCGCGACGTTGTGCAAGTGGGTGGGGTGAAACTGGATAAACCTTGACAGGAGTGTTTTCTATATTTATTTTGCAGAATAAAAGGCAAACCCTTTGAAAAGGACACAATGATGAAGTCTATGAGAATGATTATCTTACTTTTATTTGTGGGTGCATTACAGTTACAAGCCTACGAACCACCAAAGGGAATCACTTGGGATATGACAATCAGTGAAGTTGATTCTATCCTTGGTATCAAGTTTAAGCCAATCAAATCAGAATCAGACTTTATCTTGGACTATCAAGCAATCGATCGTTGGAATGATATAACTGGACCGATTGAAGAGAAGATAAGAAAAGTAATAAAGATTAAGATTCCCGACTATGATAAGGCAGAGATTATCAATCTACACGTTCAGTGTAATAAAAAAACTGGCAAGATTATTCGATTCAGCATTGAGTTTAACTCGTATTTTGATGCGCCGTCTTATATCAGGCGAGCTATGGTCACAAAATATGGTAGACCGGATGAAGGAAACTCTCTCTCGGCCATATGGAAGGATGCTGATAGAAGCTGGATTGCATTTATTGCCAAGCGCAAACCAGGCTATGATTACTTGCTTGATTACATAAGAATGGCCTATGGTAGTCCTGACTACGATCATCTCGTGGAGGAGGAAATGGCAGCAGAATTACGAAAACGTGCGGAGGAACAGAAAAAGAAAGAAACCGAGAGAAAAAAGGCTGCTATGGAATCTGATTTCTAATAAACATAGACATTTGAATAGATATGCAGATTGAAGGAAAACATATATGGCAAGTAGCAGCAGGTGACACAGACAGGCGCTACGTTGATTTACTGCTTTATTGGAACGTCATAATAAACGGTCCTGGTGAATGCGGACCTTGGCCAGACTGCAAAACCAAACTAAAGAGACTGGGCGTCTCTGATAGAAAGATCGACGATCTAAGGCGGTTTTATGAAGGCATGGAACCAGGCGAAATAGTCGTCCTTCGCCTGGGAACAAAAGAAGTATACGCAGTGGGTGAGATTGCGCAAATCGAGCCCAGTTATGCTTGGCTCGACGATTTCGGTGATATCGACGGCTGGGACCTTCAACACACTCGGCGTGTGAGATGGTTTTGGCATCAAGACGGGCAGGCCAAATCTTTCAATACCCCTACACTCAAATGGGGAGATACAGTTCAACTGTTGGGCGAAAACCCAGAAGTAATTGAGTGGCTTTCGGGGTTAAGCCCAAATGTTGAATCTAAGGACTGTGTCCAACTTCCTGAATCCTGCAAAAGCGGTGATCGCTTAGAGCAACTGGAAACAAGCGAAATAAGTGAATTCTTGTACGATCAAGGTATCTCAGCCAATTCTATTGATGCACTCGTAGCCAAAATGAGCGATCTAATTCGAATTGCTAAATGGTACAAGCGGACGGGGTCAACTCCATCGGAACATGAGACAGTTGCCTACTTGGTTACACCGCTGTTGCGAGCCCTCGGTTGGACACCTCAAAAAATGGCAGTTGAATGGAATAGAATTGACATAGCTCTGTTCAACAATATGCCCAGGGAAGATGCGAATTTAGAGGTCACTGTTGAGGCGAAGCGAAAAGACAGTTCTTGTCTGTCTGCAAAATCTCAAGCTAAGGGTTATGCGGAGAAGTCTGGCAGAGAGCAATGTACTCGTCTTGTAGTGACCGACGGTATTCGATATGGTGTGTATCGTCGCATAGGCGATCGCGAGTTTCCGGAGCGTCCGATTGCATATCTAAACTTGGGCCGACTTATTGATTCATATCCAATCCTTGGCATGGAGCAAAGATGTTTCGGAGCAAAAGAGGCATTGCTAATAATGGCAGCGGATTGGAACGGAACAATACCTGGCCACTCTGAAGATCATCAAGTCCCGTAGGTCAGGAGCTCCGCGCTCCTGCCAATTCTGAGATGTGGCACGATCGCAGGGGTCATGCCCTACACGGGTGGCCCACCGCTTGCGGTGGGTTCCTTGTAAATGCTGGACGGGGTGGACTTAAGTTGGGGCAGATGTGGACATCTGCCGCCTAGAGGAAGAGGTAATGCCAATTAAGTTGTCGGGTTTCTCTTCCCCGCCACGGGCGGGGATTCGGAACCCGACCTACTGAGGTTGTCTGTTGCCTACTCTCAGTTCGACAAACATGTCCCAGAAGAAGTTCCGCTCGTCATCGCGGGCCTCGGCAAACCTCAAAACGGCCTCAAGATATTCCAGCTCCGACTCCCGGCTGCCCCGAGACTTCCTCACTTTGCTGAGCTTGTCCAGTGCCGAATAGAGTTGATCCAGGCGGTTATGCCACTCGTGTCGCAACTGAGGATCCTTGATTCTATCGAGGATTAAGCTTCCCTTCATCGGATTCTCCTTTGAGCCTCAACGATCGTTCACCTGTTTCCACGGGCACGGCGGAGTAAGACCTCCTACCTATTTAGTTTTCGGCTCCGCGTGCCCAAAAAATGAGACATTCCGCCCGGATTGATCCGGTTTATTCAGGTGGCGTTAGGCGACCCCGCCTGACGCCTTCTGCACATAAGCCGGTCTTGCGTACTTGGTTGGAGCTGTCAGGCGAGGTCCCCCGACAGAACTTTGTAATGATGGACGTAAGCTGGGGCAGATGTGGACATCTGCCGCCCACGAGAATGTGGACATCTGCCGCCCACGAGACAAGAGTCCTGACTTACGATTTCGGCGGGGGCAAGCCCCGCCGCTACGTGATGGTAACGATAGTTATGTTATAAAATTCAGCCCTAGCTTTTGGGCATAGCTGACCACAGTTTCAAACTCTTCAACTGTTATTCGCCGGTCGATATCTGGAAACCGATGTGCCCGGTAGCAGGGGCGGTACTGGTCCATCAGATTTACCACCGCCATGTCACCGAATTTCTCGGCGATAAACTCGAGGATTGGCCTGGTGCAGCAGTCAAGGTGATTCGGTAAAATCAGGTGGCGGATGGCCAGTTCAGCGTCTTTGAAGGCCAGTAGATGATTTCGCCTGACGACCTCCGAGTAATTGGGCACGTCCGAGAGCCTCTGGGCGCAGTCATCATTTCCGTACTTGAAATCTGACAGGTAAATATCCACCACCCCCTCAAGAAGATTCATCGATTTGTCTGACATGTAGAAGTTGGAATTCCAGACGACCGGGATATTGGACTTCACGTGGTTCAGTGTTCCCAGGATGAAGGGAAGATATGGGGTAGGCTCGCCACCAACGAAGTTGACATTCTTGCAGTAGCTGTGCGAGTCGATAGCGCGTGCCAGTTCCGTTTCAGCAACGGCAGGTGTGCCGTCGGTATCCTCGATCTGTGATATTTCCCAATTCTGACAAAACTGGCAGGAGAAAGTGCAGGAGTTAAAAAATATGGTAAAGGAAGGCACAAAGAAGTATTCCTCACCCAAATGGTCAAAGCAGGACGAGACTGATAATTTGTTGCCGACCCGGCAGTAACCCTTTTCACCGGCGGTGCGGTCGACCCGACACTCCCTTGAGCACAGCTCGCATTCCTCCAGAAGCTTGAAGGCTTCCTTAATTCTGAGCTCAAGGTCTGCGGACCTGAATCTCGGCAGGGATTCTCCAGCGAGTATTTTATGATAGTTTGCAAGCGCTTGGTTCATGCACGGCGGTTTCCGGTAGGGCTCGACCTTTGCAATTCTGCCACGTCCATTGTTGAGCATTCTCATTCCAGATGGCAATGTTAAGGTCTTGACTCTTTCAAAGCAGGTATATATTGCTCTTCATGAAGGCATCTCTCATTTCGTCCGGCCAGATGCTTGACTGAACCTCCCCGATATGAGCCTTTCTCAAGAAGAACATGCACAATCTGGATTGTCCAATTCCGCCCCCGATTGATAAAGGAAGATCTCCTTGCAGCAATCTTTTATGAAAGTATAGGTTCGTCTTATCAGTTTCTCCTTTTGTTTCAAGCTGCCGCAACAAAGACTCTTTGTCGACCCTTATGCCCATGGAAGAAAGCTCAAAGGCGCAGTTCAGCAACGGGTACCAGACAAGTATATCGCCATTGAGTCCTTTTCTCCCTTCGCCCGTCTCGGTCGACCAGTCGTCATAATCTGCCGCCCTTCCATCGTGGGGCTTGCCGTTTTTCAGGGCCGCCCCGATCCCGACTATGAACACCGCCTTCTTCTCCTTGCAGATAGCGTCTTCGCGTGCCGCCGGTGAAAGTTCCGGGAATCTTTCCTCCAATTCTTCGCTGTAGATGAATGATATTTTTTTCGGGAGAAAAGGATCGGGGAGTTGTCTATATCGTTCGCATATTCCTTTTTCTTCTTCCCTTATGGCCTTGTAGATTCTCTTCACTACGGACCTAAGAAAATCCAAGTTTCTCTCGTCTTCATTTATCACCATCTCCCAGTCCCATTGATCAACATAAATCGAATGCAAATTATCAAGTTGCTCATCAGCTCTTATCGCGTTCATATCAGTGTACAAAGCCTCACCGTGGCTGAACCCGTAATCGGCGAGTGCCAGTCGCTTCCACTTGGCAAGGGATTGCACAATCTCAGCTTGTTTGTTCAGATCCCTGATATGAAAACTTATAGGTTTTTCTACGCCCGTTAGATGGTCGTTAATCCCGGTGTCGCTTAATGCAATAAGGGGAGCAGAGACTCTTTGAAGGTTTAATTCTCCCGCAAGCTTCACCTGAAAAGAGTCTTTGATGTATTTGATTGCCAGCTCAGTCTCCTTCAAGTTGAGGTATGATTCATATTCTTCAGGGAGCGTTAGCTTTCCACTCGAAAGTGTTCTTTTGGTAGTACGGTCAGTATCCATTATCTCACTTCCCGCAGGTCTTGCTTCGGTTTTAACGTGGCCAGAGTTCTTTCACCTCGCGGCCTTTTTCGCTATATGCGCATGCAGTAAAACCATTCCCATACCGCCGTATCCATCACCAGGTCACAAGGGTGTCACTCTACTACTTGACACGATTGAAGGGATCATGTCTTCTATTGCTTCAATTTCGGTGCTTGCCGATGAATCTCCACACAGAGGGAAAAACGAGCGAGGCCAGCATGTGTAGGCCAGAATCCGCAGCGATTCTGCCAGCCAAGGCAATGGCAGAAGCGCAAGAGCTTCTGCCATACGTTTCTGCGAACCGGTGACCTAATCTTGTGCCCAGGCGGGCATGGCGTTCATAAAGTCAGTGGCGCGTTTGAGGGCTTTCTGGTCGTCCAGACCCGGCTGCCAGCTTTTGAACCAATCAGCAATGGCCTTGTGGATGACTTCTCTGGATTTCAGATTTCCCGATTCGTCCGTGCAATACTTGCAGTAATTTTCCGCCGGTCCCTTGAATTCGGGCATGTCGAGCGGCGCCGTACAGGAGTGACAAAACTTGTCCATTGTAAATCCTTTCTACAAAAGTGAATTGCTCGATCAGGCAGGACACTTCCTGCCCGATGGATAGATAGCATCTGATCTGTGGTCTGTCAAGTGATGGCGCCGCTGTAGCAGTTTCGCCCTACGTTTCTGTAACCTCATGAAGTTATGCCAGTTATGAAGAAATGGCTTTGTTTCGAAGAAAACTTTTTCCTCAGATTCGCAAACATCTCGCAGCCGTTCCAACGCTGACCTGTCTAACGCCCCTTTTAGCAAACAACAGAAAAAATCACAAAAAATGCACATTTTCGCTGAAACCTCTTGACAGATTCTGTGTTGAAGCTATATTGCACAGCCTGTTAGCACTCGCTATAGATGAGTGCTAATAATGCCGAAGGAGTTGTTGAGCAAGGAGTTATTCTGACAGGACAATGAATATCGGCAGGCAGAGCGGAAGTGAAAGAGTTAAGAAAACGAGCTTAGATAGTTGTCAACATTAAAAACAGGAGGAAACGACATGCAGGTAAAACCGCTTGCTGATCGAGTCGTAGTTAAGCCCTTCGAGGAGACTGAGATGAAAAAGGGCGGAATCATCATTCCGGATACGGCCAAGGAAAAGCCGATGCAAGGCAAGATCGTTGAGGTCGGCCCCGGGCGCATGACCGACGACGGCAAAAAGATACCACCCGAGGTAAAGAAGGGTGACCGGGTGCTGTATGGTAAATACTCCGGCACCGAGGTCTCTATCGCTGATGAAGAGTATCTCATCATGCGCGAGTCCGACATCTTCGCCATCATTCAGGACAGTTGATTAAAAGTGAAAAGGAGATATTCAAATGCCAAAACAGATTGATTTTAGTACCGAAGCCCGCACCAAGCTGAAGCGTGGCGTGGACACACTGGCCAATGCCGTGAGGATTACGCTCGGTCCCAAAGGCCGCAACGTCATCCTGGACAAGAAATTCGGTTCGCCGACCGTTACCAAGGACGGCGTTACCGTGGCCAAGGAAATCGAGCTGGAAGATAATTTCGAGAACATCGGCGCCCAGATGGTCAAAGAAGTCGCTTCCAAGACGTCTGATGACGCCGGCGACGGTACCACCACGGCTACTCTTATTGCTCAGGCCATCTACCGCGAGGGTCTCAAGAACGTCACCGCCGGTCACGACCCGATGGCCATCAAGCGGGGTATTGACAAGGCGGTCGTGGCCGTGACGGAAGCCATCAAGGGTCTCTCACAACCAGTGGCCGATGATCTGAACAAGATTCGTCAGGTCGGCACGATTTCAGCCAATAACGATAAAGACATTGGCGACAAAATTGCCGAAGCCATGGAAAAAGTCGGCAAAGACGGCGTCATCACTGTCGAAGAGTCCAAGACCATCGAGACGACTCTGGACGTCGTTGAGGGGATGCAGTTTGACCGCGGCTATGTCTCACCGTATTTCGTGACCGACCCGGACGCGATGGAGGCCATTTTAGAGGACCCGATGATCCTCATCCACGACAAGAAGATCTCCAATATGAAGGACCTTCTGCCGATGCTGGAGAAGGTCGCTCAGAGCGGCAAGCCCCTGCTGCTTATCGCCGAGGATATCGAAGGGGAAGCGCTGGCTACTCTGGTCGTCAACAAGCTGCGCGGCACGCTGAAAGTGGCCGCGGTGAAGGCCCCGGGATTTGGCGATCGCCGTAAGGCCATGCTGGAGGATATTGCTGTGTTGACCGGCAGCAAGGTGATCTCCGAAGAAGCTGGTTTCAAGCTCGAAAATGCGGTTATGTCCGACCTGGGCACAGCCAAGAAGGTTATGATCGACAAGGACAACACCACGATCGTCGAAGGTGCCGGTGGAAAAGAGGCCATCAAGGCCCGCATAAGCCAGATTCGTAAGCAGATCGAAGACACTACCTCCGATTACGACCGTGAGAAGCTGCAGGAACGGTTAGCCAAGCTGGCCGGCGGTGTGGCCGTGATCAACGTCGGCGCCGCCACCGAAACCGAGATGAAAGAAAAGAAGGCCCGAGTTGAGGATGCTCTTCATGCCACCCGTGCAGCCGTCGAGGAAGGCATTGTTCCGGGCGGCGGCGTCTCGTTGCTTCGCGCCATCAAGGGCCTCGATAATGTGAAAACGGATGAGGAAGAAATGGTGGGCGTCAAGATCGTCCGCAAGGCGCTTGAGGAACCGATACGTCAGATCTCCGAGAACGCCGGCTTCGAAGGCTCGGTTGTGGTCAACAAGGTCATCGGCAAAACGGGAGCTTTTGGCCTTAACGCCCAGACCGGCAACTATGAGGACCTGATGAAAGCGGGCGTAATTGATCCAACCAAAGTCACCCGCTGTGCCCTGGAAAATGCCGCTTCCATCGCCGGACTGCTTCTCACTACTGAGGCAGTCGTTGTCGACAAGCCTGAGGACAAAAAGGCTGGTTCGCCTGCTCCCGACATGGGCGGTATGGGTGGAATGTACTAAGCCATTGTCCCTCCTATCCATAGAGAAAAAGCCCGGCCCAAAACGGTCGGGCCTTTTTTTGCTTATACCAGGTTGGAGTAATGCTTCATGTGCGCGGAGGTACCCGTCGTCTCAGATGGAGTCGTCACACGAGGAGAGATTGTCCCAAAAGATTGTTTGCTGTGTTTCGTAGGGTCTTGTTCGCCAAGGCGGATGTGACCCTATGCGTGGTTTCCCAAGTGCCTGCGTCCCAAAGGAGTTTGTATTCAGTCGGGTCACACCTCGCTAAAGGCGAGCCAAGACCCAACTGAACAACTGACTTATGAGACAACCCGACAGGCCACATGGTCAGCCCGCTTGGGGCGGGGTCGGACCTGGACGGCCTCAGGAGGTACACCGACCACGGAATACCGCCGCAATTATTTGTTTCATTACAATTAGAATAATAATATTACTTACTACCGACTATGTGGGGAGTGTGATTCTTCGCTCACACTATACTCAAGAGTATCTGCAAACAGGCATGGTACTTTTTATCAAAATCGGTCTCGGCTTTGATGAAATGATAGCAGGGATGCCGGCGCCACAGTTCGGTGATCGCTTTCTCAATCGCGAGAGCCTTAGAGATCGATTCATTGCGAATACCGTTACGTTCATAGAACTTGTTTCCGAGATTAGCTGAGCTGCCTAATTGCATGACCGTGCTGTATCTCTGATATTCCTCTTCAAGAGTCGTACCGACGTCTTCCATGGTTTGCGGATGAAAAGCAAAAGCGTCAATTGTTCCCCGATCGGTAATGAACGGCCGCTCGCCGACCTGTTTTTCTCGCGCCACCTGCCGGTGGTAAATCTCGATATGAAAGGCACTCCAGTTTTCCCTGTATCCAGGATTCTCAGAGAGCAGCAGGCGAGCCAGTTCATCGAAGAAAACAAAGTTGGAGAAAGTGGGGTCTTTTTTCAGCCGTTTGAAAACCTCAGTTTTGCCTGACGCCGGGGCGCCGGTGATGACAATGCGGGGAACCATACCTGCACACAACATACCACGGGCCGCTTTGCCTGTCAATGCCGGGTCACATTTTGCTTGATGGTGATATGCAAATGGCCTATCGTGCTTTAGCTTGGAAAGGGTAGATGACGTGACGACGAAATTCGATATCGAGCAGGCAATCACCACCATAAAGAGATTTATTTATGGGAAACTTCTCCAATCGGGGATGAAAGGGTACGTTGTCGGTCTTTCGGGCGGCATTGACTCAGCGGTCTCGACGACGCTTGCCATAGAAGCGGTGGGTAAAGAGAAAGTGTTGGCCCTTTTGATGCCGTATCGAACCTCCTCGGAGAGCTCAATTGCCGACGCCGTTGGCCTTGCAGAGAAGCTTGGCATTGACCATCGGCGAGTCGACATTACACCCATGATTGACGCCTACTTTCCTGAAATCAATGAAGCTAACAGGCTGCGGGCAGGCAACAAAATGGCGCGAGAGAGAATGGCGATCCTTTTCGACGTCGCCCAGGAACTGGATCTTCTGGTGCTGGGAACCGGCAACCGCACCGAGATATGCTTAGGATACACGACCTGGTATGGTGACTCGGCCTGTTCCATTAACCCTGTTGGTGAGTTGTACAAGACGGAAGTACGTCAACTAGCCAGGACCCTGGGCCTGCCTGATCACATCGTCAACAAGGTTCCCACGGCTGACTTGTGGGCCGGGCAGACGGATGAAGGAGAGATTGGCGTGACTTACGAGCAGATTGACCGGCTGCTGCGACGTCTGGTCGACGACGGAGTAACCTCCATGTCCGTACTTGAAGGGAAGGGGTTTAGTGCGACTGACATCAGCCGGGTAATCTCGCTTCTGAACAGGAATTATTTCAAACGCCGGATGCCCGATGTCGCTCCTTTAGGGAGAGAACCCATTCCTGAATATATTGAACTGGGCAAGTAGGACTTTTCCGATGGCTGCAGATTCCGGGAAGCTGTATCTCGTTCCAACTCCGATTGGAAACATGGGTGACATCACGCAGCGCGCGCTGGAGACGCTGAGAGAGGTTGACCTGGTGGCCTGCGAAGACACCCGCCATTCAGGAATGCTCTTGAAGCGACTTGGCTTGAAGAAAAAGCTCGTCAGCTACCACGACTTCAACGAAGCAAGACGGGCCGATCAGCTCTTGGCGAAGATCAGAGAGGGTATGTCGGTTGCCGTTATCACCGACGCCGGGTCGCCGGGGATCTCGGACCCCGCTTACCGCATCGTCCAGGCCGCGATAGCCGGCAATATCGACATTGTTCCCCTTCCGGGAGCGACAGCGATTATTCCAGCACTGACAGCCTCGGGGCAGCCCACGGATCGCTTTTTTTTCGAAGGGTTTCTGCCTCATAAATCGGCAGCCAGAAAAAAACGGCTTGAAAGGCTGAAAGAGTTGGAACATACCCTTGTCTTTTATGAGTCGCCTCACCGGGTTCAAAAGTCGCTGGGAGATATACTGGAGGTGCTCGGCGACAGGAGGGCCTGCCTGGCCCGAGAGATCAGCAAGCAGTACGAGCAGTTTCTGCGGGGGCGGATAAGCGATATCCAAAACGCTATCGGCGACAAGTCGGTGAAGGGCGAAATCGTCTTGGTAATAGGCGGAAAGGAACAGACATAAATGTCTTCTACAACGAATACCGCCATGACGTACGGCCGCGCGGTCAGGCTTTATCCGTTTGATTGGCTGATTTTGGGCTACTCTTCTTTGATGCTGGTGCTCATGGTATTGTTTGGGCGGCCGCTATCGGTGTACTATGATGAAATTGCATTTTATGTATCTATGGTCGCGCTTGTGGTTCTTATCGCCCGGTACGTTGACGAGCGTAAAGGCCGATTGTCTGCTTTGATTCGTATTGCATACCCTGTTATGCTGCTTACCTTTTTCTACCGGACTACCGGCGGATTGATGTTTCTTGTCTTTGACCGGTTCTACGACTGGCAGTTGACCTCATTTGAGAAAGCACTATTTGGCGTGAATCCCACCCTTTATATCGATAGGCATTGGCTCAACGCCTGGACCAACGAGATATTCTCCTTTTGCTACTTTAGCTACTATTTCATGATACCGGTTTTTGTGCTGGTCTTGTTTGTCAAAAAGCATTACGAAACGATCAAAAGTATTCTCACGGCTGCCTGTCTCACCTTTATCTTTTCGTACCTGCTCTTTTTTCTTTACCCGATCGAGGGCCCGCGCTGGCATTTTGCCGGACAATACGTGAACCAGATTGAAAGCCCGTTGTTCAGGGGGTTGGTGGAAGTGGTTATTGACAAGGGCGCGGTTCGGGGAGGATGTATGCCGTCGTCGCATTTTGGCGTAGCTTTAGTCATTTTGATGTATTGTTTCAAATACTATCGGCGTGCCGGATGGCTGCTACTGCCGATAAACGTCGGCCTGGCGATCGGGACGGTATGGGGGAGGTTTCATTACGTTTCCGACGTTGTCGCAGGCGGTCTTCTCGGACTGGCATTTGTTCTGGTGGTCTGGAAGCACTATCCGAGATGGAGCTGCTCAGCTGTCGTCCATCGTGCTCAAAGAGAGTTAGAAGCAGAACATGTATCCTGAGCTATTTCACATCGGTCCCATTACCATCCGCAGCTATGGTGTGATGCTTGCGATTGCTTTCTTTGCCAGCGTGCTATATGTTAAATATGTCGCGTCACGCGACAACAAACCGTTCGAACGGTTTCTGACTGTCGCCTACATCATGATTTTTGGGGGTATTATTGGTGCTCGTCTGTTTTACGTTTTATTTCACCTTGAGGAATTCGCCGGCAACTGGACCGCTTCCTTTAACCCGTTTGCCTCGCACGAGTTCGGTATCGCCGGCCTGAACGTATACGGCGGAGTGATCGTAGCAATCATAGGTACCTTTGTCTACTGCCGCTGGAAGAAAATCTCCACGTTGGAGATATTCGATTATTTTTCACCAGCTTTCGGGTTGGGGCTGGGGATTGCACGAATCGGCTGCTTTCTTAACGGCTGCTGCTTTGGCACCCCCACCGATCTGCCGTGGGGTATTTCGTTCCCACTGGGGTCTATCCCCTACGCAGTGTATTTCGATGCTCCCCTGCATCCGTCACAACTGTACACTTCATTATATGGGTTTGGATTGTTCTTCCTGCTGCATTTTATGATGAAGCGAAAGCAGTTTGTCGGACAGATAGTGGCTTTGATGTTCATGATCGAAGCCGTCTTCCGTTTTGCAATTGAATATGTCCGCTACTACGAGGAGGAAATGCACCTCCACGTTGGCGGATTGGGTACGACCTACAACCAGGTCATGTCGCTGGCGCTGTTTCTGCTTGGCCTCGGCATATACATATACCAGTGGAAAAAGAGAGGGCATTCAACCTTCTAATTAACAATGGCTGCCTCAGACGAGTCCTTATCAGGTTCAAAAGCGAGCCAGGACAAGGCTTATGTCATAAGACTTGGGCGTCAGGAATCTGGAAAGTATTTTTCAAAGGTGTCACTCACCAATGAGATTATCTGTCCTAATACGTAGGACGTTAGAATCGCAACAGATAGCAGAGCGAATACCGAATTCTGTAGAGCATCAGAACCAGCGAATAATATCTCTGGTAATTCGCCAATCCTTGTTCCAGTTCCAAGAATGAAAAAGCACACTGCGACAAGCCCCGGCATTATCTTTCCAATTAGGTCATAAAACAACTGCGGAATCTGTTTTGGCGCCTCCGTGCATGGCCTCTATTTGCTTAATCACAAAGTTCGTGTAGTCGCAAGTAGGTTCAACCTCACATTCTAAAAAGGATCGATTCCTTCTCAAACCATTTCTTACAGAAGACAAGAGTGACTGCGGCTAAGACGGCGTTTGACAGCAAGGCGACAAAGACATAGTTCCACTCTATCGATCCCGAGATGGCATCTTTCATTATCAGACTGGCGTTTACGACCGGAATCAGCGCCATCTTATAATCCATTTCAACCCCCGGCAAAAGAGATACAAACGCCGGGAGAATTACCGCCATGTTGAGCGCCGTTACATAACTCTGCGCTTCTTTGAACGATCTGGCGAAAATTGAAACCGAAAGGAGCACGCCCGCAAAGATACCCGCCAGAGGTAGAATAATGAGAAACACTAAAATGATAGTATGAACATCAAGCTCTATTGCAAGCATCTTGCTCATACCCTTGAGAAGGTCTTCGACCATGTAGTTGAGGGAAAAAACAAGGCTTCCTAAGGACAAAAAGGCAGCGACAATTCCGGTAATGAGAATCACGATATACTTGCCGACGACAAACTCACCTCTTGTAGCAGGTGAAACCAGAAGGGTTTCCAGGGTCCCCCGCTCTTTTTCTCCGGCGGCAAGATCAATGGCGGGATACATCGCCCCCATGAAGCACATGATAATTATCAGATACGGCAGGATGGCGCCAAACTCTTTGCCGGCTATCTTTTGCAGGGGGGCGACGTTTTGACTTGTGGTTGTATATGGCGTCAGGATATCTGTCGATATATCACGCTGCTCCATCCGCTTCTGAACGATCTGTTCCTTGTAGTCGGACAAAACATCCCTTATTTTATCCTCAGCAAATTCAGATTTCAACTCCGCTTCGTCATAAAAGATTTCAATCTCGGTCTGGTTCTCCCGTTCAAGATCGGAGCTGAAGCCGTCTGAAACCACCACCAGCGCCTGAAAGTTTCCCTGCTTTAGCTCATCCATAAGGTCCCTTCCTTCGAACTCATCTTCGCCCCTGATCGACAGCCCGGGCGCTTCGACAAACATAGTTCGCAACTCTTCCGGAAGGAAACTCTCTCCCTCGATTACGATTTCGGATGTCTCTTCTTTAACTTTGGTGATCTGGCTTACCATCAGCGAAGACAAGCCCAACATCAGGAGCGGTATGGCGACAATCGGGATAAGGAGCATAAAGATGAGAGTGCGCCGATCGCGCAGGGTATCCGTCATCTCTTTTTTGAAAATGGTTACAATGTTTGATAGCTGCACGGCTATTCTCCTACAATCTTTATGAAGGCGTTCTCGAGGTTGTCCGTACCCGTCTTTTCCAGTAATTCGTGAACCGTGCCTTCGGCGTAAAGTTTTCCCTCATGGATTATTCCGACTTTATCGCAGAGCCGCATGGCTTCACTCATAATGTGCGTGGAAAAGATGACCGTCTTGCCCTCGTCGCAGCACCGTTGGATAAACTGGACGATCGTCCGGGAGCTCATGACGTCAAGGCCGGTGGTCGGCTCATCGAAGATCATAGCGGGGGGGTCGTGTACTACCGAGCGCGCAATAGACACCTTCTGTTTCATGCCGGAGGAAAGCTTTTCGTTTCGGGCATCCGCGAAATCTTGCATGTCGAGCATGTCGAACAACTTCTCGGTTCGCTCCTCAATGGCTGACTTCGACATCCCGTACAGTTTTCCGAAATACCTGACCATTTCTCGCGGGGATAGCCGGCCGTAGAGGCCGGTATCGCCTGAGAGAAAGCCGATCTGAGAGCGAACTTTCTGGGGTTCTTTGGCGACGTCGACACCATTTATGATAGCCGTGCCGGAGGTAGGCCTCAGAGCAGTCGAAAGCATGCGCAGGGTTGTCGTTTTGCCCGCGCCGTTAGGTCCTAAAAGCCCGTAGACGACGCCCGGCTCGCAGGTAAATGAGACCTGATCGACCGCTTTGATCTCCCCTCGTTTTTTATCTTTGAAAACCTTAGTTAGCTTTTCTGCTTGTATCATGTCACGTCCTTGCCTGTGGTGACCAATAAGCGGCGATACGAACATAAAAGCAACCTTTTGTTGTGCAGACAAGCGACTCTGCCTGATGGCTCTAACACACTATATAGGAGACGGCCAGCGGCGTCACGATCCCCAGTAACAACAGGCCGTACTTTGCGAGAGCGGGAAGATATGCCCACCAGTTGACACCCCAAACTCTGGCTTGGGGAAAAAAGGAAGTAAGCAAGAATAGGGCGATCACCAGGTAGTAAGCCGAAAACAGGTATAGCTCTTTGTGATTTCTTTTGCTTCTCGATGTATCGACAGAGGTCATTGGCGTATGCAAACAGCGTACGTGTGGACAGAATCATCCTGTCTGCCGCTACACAACCAGCTTCCCCATCAAGTCCCTCGCCGACATGTTCTCGCACGAGAAAATGGTGTCTCGAATCTCCGTCTGGCGTTGTGGGGACAGTAGCTCAGTCGAGAGGGCATCAAACTTGGACGTCAGGTCATCCATTGTCATCGGTTCGCGCGGGTCGCCCTTGGGGTATTCCAGATACTCAGAAAAGGTTTTACCTCCTTTAGTTTTGACTACGACCTTTGAAGGTTGTTTGGCTGGGAACATTTTTTCGAACTCTTCGGAGGCTTCGCCCTTGATCTTGTCGATCACCTGCCAGATGCGTTCGTCTTTCATTTTTTCTTCGGTGAATGACTGTGTCGTTATCTGATGGTCAACCAGGGCGGCCGCAATACAGTATGGCAGAGAGTGGTCGGCGGTCTCACGCGATTCGGGGCGGTACTTGTGCGGGTCAAACAGAATGTCGCAGGCGCGGGCGATGGTAGTGATCGTAACTTCTTCTATTTGATCGTAGCTGATGTTGTTATCGCGAACGACCTTGAGGGTGGCCGTCAGATGAGTGTGGGTGAGGGCCTCGGTGGGGAAGGCTTTCATGCTGCATTCGAGGATTTTGAATTTCTCACCAAGGTTGCTGGTCAGTTTGTCCCGCGCCCACTCGGGACCGTAGACGTCCATCAAGCCCTCTTTCCCTTCGAAGATCGCCTCAGTGCCGGTGTAGCCTTTTTGAGCCATCAGGGCGGCAAAGACGCCGCTCTGCACCGCCATCGGGTCGACGGTGTTTTTCATCATGGTAAGTTTTCCGGCGGTGGAGCAGCCGATACTGTGATTGTGCGAGCCATTGATACCGATAGCGTTGACCATCTGATCTACCGACAGCCCCAATAGCTTTCCGGCTACAATGGGCGAGACGAACTGCGTGAGCGTAGCATGGTGCCACTTGCGTTCGCGAACGCCCGGAACGGCAAACTCGCACAGCCGCTGCTCAAACTCGTATGCGAGAACAATAGCTACAATGACCTCCTTCATCGAGGCATCCACAATCTCGCCAACGGCCAGAGCGGCGGGAATCAAGTCAGACGGGTGCGAAGGGTCTTCCTTCCAGTATATGTCGTTGAAATCCAGAGCGCGGATCATCAGGGAGTTGACCAACGTGGCATTGACCGCCGGCATCTTGTCCCCGAAGGCAAGAAGCGTGGCTTCTTCTTTACCCCCCATATCGACGCAAATATCCCGGATGATATTGACATCTTTGGTGTGGTACCCGCCATAAGCGCACGCAACTGAGTCGAACAGGAATCGCTTCACTTCGTGAACGACGTTGTCCTGCAGGTCCTTGTATTGCAGTTTTACGGCGAATTCAGCGATTTGGCGTGAGATTGGTTTGTCCATAGGCTTTATGCACTCCGATAAAGGTGTTATCGCCATAAATCACAGAGCCGAAATAGGATATGCACGACAATTATCTGTGATAAAAGCCCCGTACAGGAAAAGCGCCATCCAGCCAACAAAGATGAGCCATATGAGAAACTGAATCCATTGTGTTAGACCATGGTGCTTTTCTATCCAGTTGGCTGGGCATTCACGCATTTCTCTTTTCTCTTTGAAAAGTATGAGAACTTCGAGCGAATACAGAGAACGCTTCAAAATTCCGTACTTTTTGTGTTTCTTTTCACCGAGGTCAAGTGCAAGTGAGTTTTTGAAAGTGCCCTTCAGAATTAAGTTATTCTTGATCAGGTCGGCGGCATCCTTACGCCACTTCTGATAGTGTGCGACACTTAGGTGATTGACCTGTAGCCAAATAAATGAAAACAGAACACCAGCAAGTGACATGGGTAGAATAAAGGGCTTGTCAAATATGTTTCCATTGTCAGTCTTCGATGCGATCAATCCAAACGCGCCAACGTTGAGCAGGACAAATATGTTAGTCCGAATCCAGTAGAGCTTTATTTCTTCAGACTCTTTGTCGAGCAGAAGCTTTACTCGATCGAATACTGTTCCCTCTTCATTGGCCATCTTTTGCTTCCTTTCTGCTACGCTCTAATTGCACGGGTACCCCACCCCTTGGGGTGGGTGGCGGTAACCCTGGGAAACCCACCGCAAGCGGTGGGCCACCCCGGCCTTTCAGAACCCGACCTACGCACATCTTTTGTTGTTCATCTTACCTTGGTTCAACCCCAAACAAGTTTGGGGTTGCCACCCATCGGTGCACGAGGACGTACGCCGTCCATAGTATGATTTACAGCTTCTTCTTCACCCAATTCTCCAACGCGGGTACCCCGCCTACCCAAATTGCGCTGCCGTTACTTGCCGGCTACCCGCAAAAACTCCACCTCGAAATTCAGGGTTGCATTCGGAGGGATGAGGCTGCCAGCGCCCCTGGCTCCATAGCCGAGTTCGGGCGGAATAATCAGTTCCCGTTTGCCACCGACTTTCATACCCAGGATGCCTTCGTCCCAGCCCTTAATGACCCGACCGGCGCCAAGTGGGAATGAGAAGGGCTCGTTGCCGTCGCGCGAGCTGTCGAATTTCTTTGAGTGCTGGCCGTTTTCCCAGAGCCAGCCGGTATAGTGCATCTCGACCGTCATCCCATTAACCGCCTCTTCGCCATCTCCAACAACATGGTCAAGATACTTCAAGCCGGAGTTTGTGGTGATCCAGTCGGAATCACCTGGTGCTTCCTGCTCTAAAGCCCTCTGAGCTTCGATGCCACTGGCCGTATCCTCGCTGCTCTTCTCTTTGTATGCCTTGCCGCACGATGTGGCAAAAACGGCAGCAAGAACAATGAGACCTAAGGTTGACATTCCTCTTTTCATTGCTACTCCTACTCCTTAGTGGGGGTTCAAATGACTATAGTTTCCGTGCGTTTGGCTCCGGTTGAAACCAGAGCAATGTCGACTTTCAAATCATGGGCTATGAAGTTCAAGTAATCCCGGGCTTTGAGCGGAAGGTCGTCAAAGGAAGTGGTGCCGGTGGTATCGCTCTGCCAGCCGGGAAGAGTCCGATAAATCGGCTTCACTTGGCTTAGTCGGGTAAGATCAAGTGGGACCTGGTCAATGGTTTCTCCATTCAGCTCGTACGCGGTACAGACTTTGATCTCTTCCAGACTGTCCAGTACGTCAAGTTTGGTGATCGCGATAGAATCCACGCCGTTGACGCGCACCGTATGGCGCAGGATCACCATGTCGAGCCAGCCGCAGCGCCGCGGACGTCCGGTGCTGGCTCCGAATTCCTGCCCCACTTCTCGAAGATGCTCACCGGTCTCATCGACCAGCTCGGTCGGAAACGGCCCGGCCCCGACGCGCGTGGTGTAAGCTTTGACTACGCCCAACACCTGGTCGATCATTTTCAGACCTATGCCAAGACCGGTCAGCGCCCCGCCAACGGTCGTATTTGAAGAAGTTGCAAACGGATATGTTCCCAGGTCGACGTCCAGCATACACCCCTGGGCGCCCTCAAACAGTATGGTTTTGCCATTGTCGTATGCCCGACGCAAAGCCAGCGAGACATCCACCACCAGTGGCCGGAACAGTTCGGCTAATTCGAGAAGCTCGTTATAGGTGCGGTCAATATCGGCCCGTTCATCTGCTGATCCCTCAAGATACTTCGTCTTGATTTTCTTTTGGTAGTCGAGCTTCTTTTTCAACCGCTCCGGTGCTAACAGGTCAACAACGCGAATCCCGTGGCGGGCCACTTTGTCAACGTAGGCCGGCCCAATTCCCCTTTTGGTCGTGTCCAGGTTCGTCGCTCCGCGGCTCCTTTCCTCGACGTCCTCGATCAATTTGTGGTACGGCAACACCAGGTTGGTAGCTGGTGAAACCCACAAGCGACCTTTATAGTCGATGCCCTGGTCGGTCAGGAGGTCGATCTCTTCTTTGAAGGCATAGGGGTCCAGCACGACCCCGTTGCCCACGTAGCACTCCTTGCCCGGGTGCATGATGCCGGAGGGGATCAGGTGCAGGATGTATTTCTTGTCGCCCACCACGATGGTATGTCCGGCGTTTGCCCCACCCTGAAAACGCGCCACGACGTCGGCCTCGGCAGCCAGAAGGTCGACAATCTTTCCTTTTCCTTCATCTCCCCACTGGCAGCCAACGACGATCTTGTTTTTTCTCATGCGTATCATGCCCTTGTTTTTTCAAAGTGTTCCGCAACCAGATTGCGGATCGAGCTTAACAGCTCCTTTTTCCCAGTGCCGGTGAGCGCCGAAAAGGCAATCGCGGCCACCCCAAGCCGGGATTGGATTTCCTTCACTTTCCGGTTGACTTTATCACGACTGAGTTTGTCGGATTTGGTTACCACCGCCAGGATCGGCAGGCCGCGCTCGGCCAGCCAGGCTACAAGCTGTTTGTCCTCATCGGTGAGATCGCGCCGGCAATCTAAAAGGAGAATCAGACCTATCAGGTGTCGGCTGCCGGTGAGATAGTTCTCTAACAGTTCTCGCCAGCTTTCCCGGACTTTTTTGCCTACCTTGGCATATCCATAGCCCGGCAGGTCCACGAAGTAAAACCTGTCGTTGACCAGAAAGAAGTTAACCGACCGCGTCTTGCCGGGAGTGGTTGAAACTTTGGCTAATCTCCTGCGGCCGACAAGGCTATTCAACAACGTAGACTTGCCGACGTTGGAACGTCCCGCAAAGGCAATCTGCGGACGAGAATCTTCAAGGAACCGGTCCGACGTGAAAAATGACCCGGCAAACTCACAGCTTACGATTTTTGAAGGTAGAACTTTCCCCATGTGGTGAAGCTTTTCAGGCGTCGCAGCAACGGCCGAAATCATAGGCCTATTCCGGGGCGGATCGGCCGGTAAGGCCGCCCCTTGGTTTTGGTGAATGGAGACTGTGTCATGGCCAACTTGAGCGCCTCTCTCGTTGTGCGCACGAAATGCAAGCGCAGCCCCTCAAGAAGATCGGGCTGAAGCTCACTGATGTCTTTACGATTCTTTTCCGGCAAGATGACCAGGGTAATGCCGAGCCGTTTTGCGGCCAGAAGCTTTTCATTTAACCCTCCGACGGGCAAAACATCTCCGATCAAAGTTATCTCGCCGGTCATGGCGATGTCGGTACGGACGGGGATTCCCGTCAGCGTTGAAAGCATTGCCGTCAGCAGGGTAATTCCCGCCGAGGGCCCGTCCTTGGGAACCGCTCCTTCGGGGATGTGCACATGTACATCAAGTTCCTCAAAGAAGCTCTCGCTTAAGCCGAAGCTGGCGGCGTGATTCCGGATATATGAGAGAGCGGCGGTGGCCGATTCGCGCATCACGTCGCCCAACGAGCCGGTCAACGTTAGTTTGGCTTTGCCCTTCATCGGCACCACTTCCACCGGAAGCACCTCTCCCCCCAGCTCTGTCCAGGCCAGACCGACGGCATACCCGACCGTCGGGTGGGGCTTGATATTGGTGCCGACGAACTTCTGGGCGCCCAGCAGCTTGTGTACCTTTGCCTTGGTAAACGTAAGGCGCCGCAGCTTTTTCCCCTCGACCAACTGCACGGCTGTCTTGCGCAGCATGCTACTAATCTGACGTTCCAGTTCGCGCACGCCGGACTCCCTGGTGTAGTGACGGATGATCTCGTACAGTGCGTCGTCTTTGAACACGATATGCTCCCCTTCCAGCCCGAGTTCCCTAAGCAGCTTGGGGATCAGATAGTCGCGGGCGATGGCGGCCTTTTCAAAATCCAGGTAGCCGGGCAGGTGGATTATCTCCATGCGGTCACGAAGAGCCGGAGGGATCGGCCCAATGGTGTTCCCTGTAGTTATAAACAGGATGTGTGACAGATCGTATTCGACCTCGAGATAATTGTCAGTGAAACTGTTGTTCTGTTCCGGATCGAGAACCTCCAGCAGGGCCGAAGCGGGATCGCCGCGGAAGTCTTTGCCGATCTTGTCGACCTCATCGAGCAGCAACACGGGATTGGAGGAGCCGGCTTTCTTGATCATCTGAATAATGCGGCCCGGCAAAGCGCCGATATAGGTGCGCCGGTGTCCACGGATTTCGGCTTCATCGTGAATGCCTCCCAGCGACATCCTGACGAATTTTCGCCCCATGGCGCGGGCGATGGAGCGACCAACCGAGGTTTTACCCACCCCTGGCGGGCCGACCAGGCAGAGGATAGGGCCTTTCACTTTTCCAGCCAGACGGATCACCGCCAAATGCTCTAAAATCCGCCGCTTAGCCTTGTCCAGACCATAGTGGTCACCGTCCAGAATCAGTTTCACCTTCTTGAAGTCAACCCGGTCCTGGGTGATTTCATTCCATGGAAGGCATAGCAGCCATTCGAGGTAGGAACGAACAACCCCCGACTCCGCGGAAAAGGGGTGCATCTTGGCGAGTTTCTTTATTTCTTCCTCCGCTTTAGCTCGCACCGCTTTCGGGTAATCGCCTCTTTCAAGTTTAGCGTACAGGTCGTCGACTTCAGCGGTCGGCTCTTCAAACTGGCCAAGTTCATCCTTGATTGCTTTGAGCTGCTGCTGGAGGTAAAACTCACGCTGACTGCGCGACATCGATTCCCGAACATTGCCCTCAATGGTCTGCTCAATCTTGAGTATTTCGATCTCTTCTTTAAGAATGTCCGACAGTAGTGACAGTTGGTCTTTGAGCGTGAACGCCTCCAGAAGCTTCTGTTTGGCTTCCAGGTTGTACAGAAGGTGCGCCGCCATGGTGTCGATCTGGTGGTGACGCTCATCAATCGAGGCCAGCGATACCGTCACCTCGTCCGGGATCCTGCGATTCAGACGGACATACTCGGTAAAACGTTCCCTCACCGAACGGAACATCGCCTCCGTCTCACGGTTAATCGGCCCGGTGTCGGGAGAAACGATGTTGATACGGGCCGTCAGGAACTTGGCGCTGGTAAGAAATGCTATCACACGAGCGCGAACAAGACCTTCGACCAGCACCTTCAGCGTCCCGTTCGGCATCTTTGTAACCTGCAGAATACGAGCCACCACGCCCACGTCGAACAGATCCTCCGGTCCGGGATGGTCGATACCGGCCATGTGCTGGGCCACCAGAAGCACCTGCTTGTCTTTAGCCATGGCCTGTTTGAGGGCCTTGACGGTGAACTCCCGCCCGATCAGGAGGGGATACATCATGTGGGGAAATACCACCACGTCTCTCAGTGGGATCACCGGGAGATCCGTTTTTACTTCGACAGCGTCATGGTCCAGTTTCATTTTCAACCTTAAGCCGGGGTCCTCGTCACTTTACATCGCACAGACATACTAAGATAGGCTTTTTTCTGCTATCGGCAAAGAGGTTTTTGAAAGATCACTCTGGAGCTGAAGGTAGGCGGAGGAAGTGTCATATTGTTTTCTGATTGTAATGAAACAGATAGCCACGGGGGCATTTTGTGGTCAGTGTACGTCCTGAGGCTGTCTCATAAGTAGTGCGTTCTGTAGGTTCTTGCGTTTGGCTTGCCAAACGTGTGAACCGACAGTCTTCAGAACCTGTTGCGCATTATACACTTCCGGAACGACTCGTCAGGTCACACCGCCGACTTCGTCGGCAGCAAGACCTGACGAAACATAGTTATGGGACAGCCTCTCCTCGTGCGCCGACTTCTCTCTGGGACGTAGCGGACGGGGACGTCCGCCGCGCACGAAATGTTGCCTTGCACTGTCCGATATATGTGCCCCAGGGTGGTGTTCCTTTTAGCGGCAATAAAAAAAGCCCGCACTCAGGCGGGCTTTTTCGAGATCGAGGGGGGATAGAAAGATCAGTTGTCGGAGTCGGGGGAAAAGCCGAATCCCATGCCCGGGCCACCTGTTCCCTTTCCGCCATGAGGCCCTTTGAACTTTTTCATTCTCACCTTGCGAAGCTCCTTCAACTTGTCAATCTGGTCGTCAGTGAGGAGATTATGAATTCCCCTTTGATGGCGATAGCGCATCTTGTGAAGGTCGGCTTTCATGCGGGCAACTTCATCAATGGCTGCCATGACCTCGTTTTCATTGGCGCTTTTATCACGCTTAAGCGCCCGCAGTCTGATCCCTGCCTTTTTGACCTTTGCCCGCTGGTCGACCTTTGCCAGTTGGAAGTCAACCAGCATCTTTTCCAACCTGACCTTTTGCTCATCGGTCAACTTAATGTCGTCAGCTGCCGCCAGGATCATTTGGACTCCCGGCATGCCGTCTCTCATCCCCATGCATCGCCCGGAGCCTGGCTTGTCCGGATGACACCATCCCGGACGGTCCCAGTGGCCGCCTCCATGTGGGCCGCTCTGAGCCCAACTCACCGACGACGCCACCAACAAAGCCGCCAGCGTGAAGCTCATTAGTTTTCTCATGGTTTGCTCCTCTCGTTACGAGTTATTCACATATTAAAAGATGCCTTTGTCTCCATGTTGTTACCGACCCGGCTCCTCCATCGGAGGGGGGTTGCCCGGCGGCGGCTGCCTTTCCCGGAACGCCTTAACCGCCTCTAACAGTTCGAACTCAAACCTCTCATGGAATACAATAAACCGCCCCAACTGGGATGGCATAAGAATCTTTTGCGCCTCACTGAGGAAATCCTCCATCACCCGTTCCTGCTGATTACCCAACTTGGAGATTTCCCGGATGAGTCGATTGATTTCAATATCAGGAATAGTCTCAGTGCGGAGACCGTCAGCCAGCTCATCCACAAGGGCTATTCTCTTTTCGTGAAGCAGGCGTCGTTCGCGGCGCATAGAGTGGAAAGCAGCGATAAATTCAAGCTCCTGATCTTCCCGCAGGTCCAGCAGTTCAAGAAGTTTCAGTATCCGGAATTGCTCGATATGTTTGCCGAACCGATGGCGCCCTTGCTGTCGGAAACGGTCGCGAGCACGATCGTAGCCGCGCTTGCGTACCTGGTCGCCGGCCCAGCCCCTGCCCAGTCCGGAGTCACTGCCCTCTGGCTGCTGGTCAAGCTGCGCCAGCCACGGCGAGTCGCCGTTGATATACCCAGCGAGTTTATGCGTCCGGAATGGACAATCTGCTCGCGCTGCCTCCTGCGCCGCCGTCTCAAGGCCGCCAAGCGCCACCGCCAACAACAATGCCAACGCCGCTTGGCGCCATACCGGTATGTTTGACCGCATCATAACAGATCTCCCACATCGAAATTGTCTTCCAAGTAGTTAAGCTCCTCCTCGGTGAGGTCATCCAGAAGCCATTCGCTGGCTTCATACGAATGTTGAGCGGTGAAATCATAGATAAGACTGCCCACGGTACTTTCTTGAAGTTCTTCATTGCCTCCTTCATACAAGCCAGCAACGCCGGTAATGCCGGAGGCAATTTCCGCGCCCCCGGTGTCAAAAGCAGTTCTCCCCGCCAGGTACGTTCCTATTGCGATACCCAACACCAGTGCCGCGGCCGCCGCGACCGGGACACGCTCATACCAGCCCTTTCTGATCCGTGTCACGACAGGGACATTGTCCCGTTCTATCTTCTCGATGGCAGTGTCGACTCTGGATGCCCATTGTTCAACCTGAGCATCATTAGGAAAGAACAAATCATCCCCACCGAGCTTTTCGTTCATGCCGGTCAACTCATCCCAAACGGCCCGGCATGAAGGACACTCGGCCAGATGGTCGTGCAGTTCTTCCGGTAGCTGTTTTTGCCCGAACAACAACAGCATCTGATCCTGGAAATGAGAGCAACTCATTGCCGCCATCCTTTCCGCTCGGCAAAGCCGCGGAGCTTGATAATGGCCTGGCGGTAATGTGTCTTGACCGTTCCCACCGCTTTGCCGGTGATCTTGGCAATCTCTTCAAAGGCCAGTTCCTTGTAGAAACGCAGATCAAAGACAAGTCGCTGCTGAGCCGGCAGTTCAGCCATAAACTCCAGGACGCCTTTTTGCATCTCTTTCGCTCGCAGCAACTGTTCGGGGTTGTCAGAACTTGAGCCAGATACCAATGCCTCCGTCTCGAGAGAATCGATTGACTCGACTGGTCGCCTTGAGCGTTGCTTTAAGTAGTTAAGGGCCTTGTTGGCTGCGATGCGATAGAGCCAGCTTTCGAACTTCGCCTCCTCGCGGAAACTGCGTAAGCTCTGCCAGGCGGAGACAAAGGTCTCCTGGGCAAGATCAAAAGCACCATCCCGGTCTTGTGTCATCCGAAATGTGAGCGCCACCACGTCTTTCATCGTTAACCTCACCAACCTCGAAAAGGCCTCCTTGTCACCTTCTTTAGCCCGGCGCACAAGGTATTGAACAATCTCACGGTCGGTATTCCTCATAGTTGTAATTTCTACTGTTATGACAACGGGAGAAAGAAAAAGATTAATTCAACTGCTTGAGAGGCGAAAAAAGCTGGAGCAAAACCCCGGCTTTGGTGGTGTCGGGGCGACCCCGCCCGACACCCGACAGCGAAAGGGCTGTCATGCGGGGTCGCATGACAGCACCCCCAATTGGTTACCTCTTAGAACGCACCTTATTATGAGACGCCAAAAGAAGCCGGGGAAGACCCGTCGGCTGAAAGTGAATCCGACCAGCAGGAAATCAGCTTTTTCTGCTTTTTTCCAGTACTTTGGAGTATTGGGCTAAGTTTTCAAGGACCGTGCCGGTTCCCCGCACCACGCAGGTAAGAGGATCATCCGCCACGTTGACCGGCAGATTAGTATCCTCGCGTAGTTTCTTGTCCATCCCGCGCAGCAACGCCCCCCCTCCGGTAAGGATTATGCCGCGCTCGAGGATATCCGAGGCCAGCTCCGGGGGGGTCCGCTCCAGCGCCTGACGCACGGCTTCGACAATGATATCAACGGTTTCGGACATCGCTTCGCGCACCTGAACCGATGAAAGCATCAGGTTTTTGGGGACCCCGGCAACGAGATCGCGTCCTCTGACCTCCATGGACAGCTCTTTCTCAAGCTGGAAAGCCGAGCCTATTTTTATCTTGATGTCTTCGGCCGTGAGTTCACCGATGAGGAGATTGTAGTTCTTTTTCAGGTACATGATGATGGCGTCATTGAGTTCATCGCCGGCGACGCGGATCGAGATGTCGTTGACAATGCCGTTGAGAGCAATGACGGCAATTTCGGAGGTGCCGCCACCGATGTCGATTATCATGGTGCCTGACGGCTGGTCGACCTGGACGCCCACACCGATAGCGGCCGCCATCGGCTCCGCCAGAAGATAGACCTCACGGGCTCCGGCATTTTCGGCCGAGTCGCGCACAGCCCGCTTCTCGACCTCGGTGATCCCGGAGGGGACAGAGATGACCACTCGTGGTTTCATCAGATACTTATGTTTGACCACTCGCCTGATGAAATTAGCGATCATCTTTTCTGAGATTTCAAAATCGGCAATCACGCCATCCTTCAGAGGACGAATAGCGGCTATGCCCCCCGGTGTGCGACCGGTCATTTCCTTGGCGGCAGCGCCGACGGCCAGCACCTTGCCGGTGGATTTTTCCACGGCTACGACCGACGGTTCATTCAGGACAATCCCCTGATTACCTACATAAACGAGGGTGTTGGCAGTGCCGAGGTCAATGCCGATGTCATTTGACAAGAGATTGAAGAATCCCAAGTTAAATCCCTTTAGATTACAGTCTATTCCTTGACTGCCGTAAAGCAGTTATACTAAATATCGAACCAAATTTGAGTTAGTTTACCATGTAATCTATCACAGGGCAATTAAAAAGTGGCGCCAGACACGTTTTAGGGGTGACTCAGGTCAGGAGTCGCCCGACGGTACGTACATGACCCTCTCTCTCTACCCCTATCTGAGCTTTATGCGCCACTTTGTTGAAAAGCGAAACAACCGTCGGTCAGTTCTTTGGCGTCGGTGTCGGCTCTTTTACCGGCTCAATGTCGCCGGAGGATTTGCCGATGATCTTGTCCACCTCGCTGCCGTCAATGATTTCTTTCTCCAGCAGCGCCTCAGCCAGTACATGAAGCTTGTCTAAGTTCTCTTGCAGGATGTCTCTGGCGACGTCCTCGGCCTTTTTGATGAGGGCGGTAACTTCCTGATCGATTAGTTGCGCCGTAGCTTCGGAGTAATCTTTCTGCTGAGCCATCTCCTTGCCCAGAAAGATGTGCTCGACGGTTCTGCCGAACGTCACCGGCCCGAGCTTTTCGGACATCCCCCAGTTACAGACCATCTTGCGCGCCAGCTTGGTGGCTCGCTCCAGGTCGTTGCCGGCGCCGGTGTCAAGCTGATTGAAGACTAAAAGCTCCGCTATCCGGCCGCCCATCAACACCGCCAGCGTCGCCTCAAGATACTCCTTGGAATGGGTGTGCCGCTCGTCGACCGGCAGCGATTGTGTGACGCCGAGGGACAGGCCGCGGGGAATAATGGTGACTTTGTGAATCGGATCGGCCTTGGGGAGGTATTTCGTCACCAGAGTATGACCGCTCTCGTGGTAGGCGATTATCTTCTTTTCTTCATCGGAAATCACCAGCGACCTGCGGGCTGAGCCCATCAGGACCTTATCTTTTGCCTCTTCAAATTCCTCCATAGAGACAGCATCCTTGTCGCGACGGGAAGCCAGCAGGGCCGCCTCATTGACCATATTGGCCAGATCCGCGCCGGTCAGGCCGGGGGTACCTCGCGCCAGAACGGTGAGGTCAATATCGTCAGCCAGCTTAACCTTGCGCACATGAACTCTCAAAATCCCCTCCCGGCCTTTGATGTCAGGCGTCGGCACCACAATCTGGCGGTCAAATCGTCCGGGGCGCAACAGCGCCGGATCGAGGACGTCGGGACGGTTGGTCGCTGCCACCAAAATGACCCCTTCATTGGACTCAAACCCGTCCATTTCAACCAGCAATTGGTTGAGGGTCTGCTCGCGCTCGTCATGGCCGCCGCCTAAACCGGCTCCCCGGTGACGCCCAACGGCATCGATCTCATCTATGAAGATGATGCAGGGGGCATTCTTCTTGCCCTGATCAAACAGGTCGCGCACCCGGCTGGCGCCAACGCCAACAAACATTTCTACGAAGTCAGAGCCGGACATCGAAAAGAACGGCACGTCTGCCTCACCCGCGATAGCGCGCGCCAGCAGCGTTTTGCCCGAACCAGGAGGTCCCAATAGCAGCGCCCCCTTGGGAATTTTCCCGCCCAATTTCTGGAATTTGGCGGGGTCACTCAAAAACTCGATTATCTCCTGAAGCTCTTCCTTGGCCTCGTCAGCGCCGGCAACGTCGTTGAAGGTCACCTTGGGGCGTTCGTCCGTAAGGAGCTTGGCCTTACTCTTGCCGAACGAAAACAGTCCCTTCGGTCCGGAAGCTCCCTGCATCTGGCGCAGGAAGAAAAGCCAGATAAACACCAGTACCACCCATGGCAGAATGGAGAGAAAGTACGAGACATAATTTGACTCGACCTCGGCAACAATTTTGGCTCCGCTTTTTTCCAGCCTCTCGATCAACTGGTAATTTACATCAGGAAAGGGGATTCTGGTTTTAAACTTCGAGAAAGATCTGGTTGACTCAGTGGAACTGAACGTCTTGGGCTGCGTTAGAGTTCCCTCGACCTCCGTCTGCTTGAAGGAGACCTCGGAAACGTTCTCAGCCTCGATTTCCTCCACAAACTCCGAGTAGGTAATCTCAGCCGTATCCGAACTCATACCCGAATACATGCTATAGAACATGAGGGCTATCAGAGCGAGGGTTACCCAGAAGATCATCGACTTTCCCGGCCCTCTCCAGCTCATCGACTCTTTCGACTTTTCGCCTTTTTTCTTGCCCGGCAGGGAAAATCGTTTCTTGTTATCGTTGGAATCCGTCACTTATACTCCAAGTAAGCTTGCCAGCTTTCCTAATATATTATACCCAGAAAAAGGCACTTTATTTATTATCGGAACGACATAGCCATCCCTACTGTTCAATTACCCGGCCGATGAAGGGCAAGTTTCGATATCTCTGCGTGTTGTCCAATCCAAAACCGATCACGAAATCATTACCGATAGAAAACCCCTTGTACTTGATATCCAGCCTCATTCTGTGGCTGGCCGGTTTGTCAATGAGTGTAACAACCTCGATCGAAACCGGTTGAAGTTTGCGTATCTGCCTCAAGATGGCAGAAACCGTATTCCCCGAATCGACCACTCCTTCAACAATTAAGACATGACGTCCCTTGAGAGGAATAGACAACTCGCCGCCCAGCACTACGTTGTCGGACGGTGTCGTTCCGTGGCGGTAGGAAGCAGCCGAGACAAATTCGAGTTCCATCGGCAGTTTTATCTCCCGCATGAGATCAGCCAGAAATACCACGCCGCCTTTGAGCACGCCGACAAGTACTGGGGTCTGAGCGGCGTAATCTTCGGTTATCTGCTTGCCCATCTCGGCTATGCGGCGGGCTATCTGGTCCTGGTCCAACAGGACCTCAAACGGCATGAACTGGACTTTTTCTTCGCTCAGTGACTTCAATTCTAACCACCCTGTTCGTTGAGGTGTCGATTTTTACCCGGTCGGCTATCTCGAACCCGACCAACCATACTATTCCTTCCTGATCGCACACCACCGGGATTTCATCGCGATACACCCCGGCAACTTTCCGGTCGGTCAGGTAATCGCCGATCTTTTTTGTTCCTTTCATTCCCAGCGGCACAAACCGATCTGCGCGCCTGATGTTACGAACGACCAGCGGCACAGAAAGTTTCTCCCAGTTGATCCAGATCCGCCGGGACCGCTTTGCCTTTTCCAGCGACCCGCCAAAAGCAGCCGGCAGCCCGCAACGCAGGTTCAGCCGCAAGCATGGCAGCCGACAGGTTTTCCCCGGTTGCAATTCTTCGATATATGCACGACGTTCTTCCCTGTATAAAACCAGCTTGCTGCCTGCCCTGACTGCCTGCACTGCATCAGGGAGCGAAAGCCCTTTACCACCGGTCATGCATATCTTATCGAGCCGTTCAACCACCGTCCTGTCCGGCGCCCGTCCGTCAGGCGAAAGCTCTGTAAGGCAATGCCTTAACAGTCTGCGGCGCAACCATATATTATAACCTACAAACAGTTTCAAATCAAGCTCTATTTTACCGCCAACCGTAGCTCGGGCAATCTTTTTTTGAGCCTTTCGGACAATACTCTCCAGAAAAGCTTCTTCCTCGTGGGCTGTCTCAGACAGGTTCAACAGAGCGGCATCTACGCCCGGACTGAGATGGCGTCGAATGTCGACCAGAAGCCGGTTGCGGATATAGTTGCGTGCGAAATCGCTGCCGGCGTTGGACTGATCCACACAGAATTTCAGACGGTGCCTCTTCAGATAAGAGTAAATCTCTCTTTTCGTGACATGATAAAAAGGTCTCACGACTCTTCCCCGTTTGATCGGGATTCCCTGCAGGCCAGTGCGACCGGTACCGCGGAGAATACGAAACAGTATCGTCTCCACCCTGTCATCAACGTGATGCGCCAGGGCAATCTTGTTGCAGCCGAGCTCGACAGCGAGACTCTCGAAGGTCGTGTAACGGAAATCACGGGCTGTTTCTTCCAGACCCTTTTTCTTTAACCGGGCCAGGGCCGGAATATTCTCGCGCACAATGGTCAGCTCCACGCCTAAGTTATCGCAGAGCTGGCGGCAGAATCCTTCCTCTTTTTTGGCGGTCCGAGGTCTGATCCGGTGGTTTACATACACCGCTGCAAGCTTTAGCTCCATCTCCTTTCGAAGACGGGTCAACAGGTACAGGAGCGCCACCGAGTCCGGTCCGCCCGACAGGGCCACAAGAACCGAATCTCTGGAGGCCAGCAAACTGTGTTCATTTATTGTGTCTCTTACTTTCTTAAACATCTTCAACTCCAAGATAATAGATACTCCGTCCGGGTCGAGACAAAATTTAAGGCGCCGCCCATAAGTGCCTTTTACGCGTTCATTGATCTGGAAGCGTAGCTGGGTAAGGGAGAGTGACAATGATCCTTTCATCCATTTGCCTTGCGCTACGGACATGATTATTGATTTGACAAATTCATTAAAAGTATTATCCTGTATATGTACTGCTGTGAGAAGCATTTCAGCACAATTGCCTGCGAAGACAGGCCGGTGGCTTTATGCAACATGCCCTGTTGATCCGGTGGCCACACAGTCATGAACACATCGCTGTTTGCAAAATTGTAGAGAGAATTTGGTGTCTTTGGTTAGTTCTCAAATGAGAGGTTGGTTAAGAAATGAAAAAAGAGACAATGGCAAAGAATCTCGTTGGTAGTTTGAGCGTGGGAGTTGTCCTGGCTTTTTTGATGCTGATTTGTGGCAGTAACGGTGGAAACGTATTTGGCGCTGAAGGTGTACCTCTTACTCCGGTTCAGTATACGATTCACTTCTCCCAGACAGAATTCTCTTTCGGCAAGCTCAAGGGATATGACATGGTGCGGCTTGACGATGGTGGTTACCTTGCCCAACGCGGCCAGCCGATGCTGCCGACCAGAGAGATCAAGATTGCCCTGCCGCAGGGCATGGTCGCTCAGACAGTCAGAATCGTAGCTTCGGAGCTTGAAGAAATCACCGGCGAGTATAACGTTCTTCCGGCTCAGCCACCACTGAGAATAGGCCAGAGCGATGATCCAGTTTTCATCGACCCGGTTTCCGAAATCTATATCTCGAGTGACCCCTACCCCAACCAGCCGGTAGAGCTGGTTTCCCAGATAGACTTGGCCGGTCAGGCCATGGCTGTGGTGCAGGTTTGTCCCCTGAAGTATATTCCGGCTGAAAAGAAGCTTTACCTTTACACTTCCCTTACCCTGGCCGTGGAGGGCACTGACGGCTATATCTGTGGAGACTACCTGCCTCAGAACATCTCCGAGAAAGGTCGCCGTACCTACGAACGAAGGGTGAAGGAAATGGTGGTGAACCCGCAAGCGGTGACCCTGACCGGTTCAAACCAGCCGGTGGTCAAGTCGACACTTTTTCTGCCGGGCGGGCCATTTGAACATGTCATTATTACCTCCGACGCGTACGCCTCGCTTTATCAGCCGCTGGTTGACTGGCACACCAAAAAGGGCGTGAGAGATACCGTCGTTACCACCAGCTACATATATGCGAATTTCTCCGGTACCGATAACCAGGAGAAGATTCGGAACTTCGTTATTGAAGCTCACTCTGATTGGAATACCCTTTATTTTCTCATCGGGGGAGAACACGGCACCGTGCCTTTTGAGTATCGATCGTATGAAGGCGACAACATCCCCAGTGACCAGTACTACGGGGATTATGACGGCGACTGGGTTTACGAGGTCTATGTCGGGCGAGTGACGGCGGAAGGTTCTACCCAAATCAAGTGTTTTATCGACAAGGTGCTCAAATATGAGACTGACCCACCGCTGGACAACTATTCTCTGGATGTTTGTCTTCTGGGTATGGACCTGACGCTGGCGTCGGAGCCGCCGTATTATACGCTCACTGCCAGTGAGGATCTGAAACAGTCGATCAACAGCACGTACATCCCGGCCCAATTTGATCTCACGACGGTCTATGACTCGGAACCGACTAACCACCGGACGAAATTTCTCAACGCTCTCAGCGATGGCCAGAACCTGGTCAACCACAGCGACCATAGCGACTACAATTCCATGGGAACCGGCGACAGGAATCATGGCTGGTACATATATAGCTCTGACGTCAATAATCTCACCAACAACGGCAGGATGAGCAATATTTTTTCGTTGGGGTGCCATCCCATGGAGCTGGATCATAACGACTGCATCGCGGAATACTTCGTTATCTACAACAGTCTCCAGGCCGCGGTGTCTTTCACCGGAAACACTCGCAGCGGCTGGTTCTACGTCGGCGATCCCATTAGTTTATCGGGATACCTGGACCACTTCTGGTGGCGGGGGCTTTTTCAGTATAACAAGTACCGCCTGGGCGAGGCTCTGGCCTGGACCAAGGGCAACTGCCCTTCCTCGCAAAGTATCTGGAGATACTGCCAATGGACGCTCAACCTGTTAGGGGAACCGGAAATGCCGCTCTGGACTGATTCCATAAGAGGCTTGGTTGTAACGCAACAGGACCACTTCCCGGTCGTGCCCTCCCCTTTTCCAGTGCATGTTGAGGACTCCTCAGCAAATCCGGTCGAGTCCGCCTATGTTTGCCTCTGGAAGGGGGATGAAGTTTATGAAAGAGGCTACACCGACCCCAACGGCGATCTCACCCTTGGGGTAAGCCCTTCGACTCATGGTGACATGTACGTGACCGTCACAGGACAGAACTTCCTCCCCTATGAGGGAACGTCCGAATGTGTCGGCAATCTGCCACCAGTGGCTGGATTCACCTTTGACCCACCCCACCCGACCCGGCACGACAGCGTCCAGTTCAGCAGCACGTCGTATGACAACGACGGCACAATCATAAGCTGGCAGTGGGATTTCGGCGATGACTCCACCGCTTCTGGAGAACAGGTGACACACCTTTATGAGAATTACGCCTCTTACACCGTGACGCTGATAGTAGAAGATGACGGCGGTATCAGTGATACAGCGCAGACGGAAGTTACCATCGAGCCGATTTGTGGCGACGTCGACGACGGTGACGCAGTCAACGTTGCTGATGTCACGTATCTGGTCGACTATCTCTTTTTTGAAGGCCCACCCCCGCCAGTTATGGAGGTAGCCAACGTCGATGGCGAAGGCGGGATAAATGTTGCAGATTTGACCTACCTGGTTGATTATCTCTTCTTCGGCGGTCCAGCACCGGTGTGCGCGCCGATAGAATAAATCCATTCGTGGGCGGCGTTCGCCTAAGGCAGACCGGGTACCGCACAGCTTGCTGTGCGACGTCTGGCCAATTGGACACGCTCACATATTCAAACTTGAAGAACCAACAGCCCGCAAAAGGCGGGTGGGCCACCCCACGGTTCTGTTTACGCCGGTGTTCTTTTTTGTATTGTAACTACTAAAAGATCATATGACACCTGGATAACAAGAACCCTGTTCTCCGGGCAGGAGGGGAGGATGAGACCATGTGGAAGTCCACGGGAGTTGGAATGCCGACAAGGCTTTCAATTTTGGCCTCTTCTTCCTGCCGCTGTGCCTAAAGTAGTCCCGCTTTCCGCCGATAGCTACAGTAGGTGTCCCAAAGTGAAACAGGTCGAATGATATGACAATAGTGCAGGTTCAAAACGAACCGATATCGGCAAGGGTGTCGAGGACAGCGTCGGAGACGCACTTATCACGGTTAGCCGCTATAACAACTGAGTTTAGCACGACGGAAAAGGGTAACCTTGCCGTGGTGGAGTCGATGCTTTTAGGGATCGTGTTGCGCGGCTGGCTTGCCGACCGTGAAAAGGAGTTTTTAGACAATCTGGCCCCGGATAGGTCCATCACCTTTTTGATCCGAGGCGGACAATACCTTCACCCGGAAGGCATAGAGCTGTTCCCCTCCCAGTTAATTGAAACCGCCATAGGCCAGGGTGGTAAGGCGTTTTTCTCGCACCGGTATCAGCCGGAGAGGTGCAAAACGGATGGTTACACTATCCATACGGCGCTGATAAACCCATCGGAACCCGAACCTCTGGTTCTGGGATATTTTGGTCCTGACAGTCAGCTTGGTCGACCGGAAATCAAGGATCGGTTTTACTGGCTGGTGTCACAATTCAGGCAGACGTACCGCTTAGTGGGTGAAATTGCACACGGCCTCACAGGAACACAAAAGTCCGACGTACCAACCATAATCGTAAACCGCTGCTCAGGACGCGTGGTGTCGACCAACGAAGCGGCGGAGAAGCTGTTTCGCACGTCACAGCAGAGTCTGGTTGATCAGGAGTTCGGTCAGTTGAGATTGCGGTTGGCGTCAGTCTCGTGCGGCCGCAAAATGAAGATGGCCAACATTAGCAAAGGGAATCTCCACCTGACAATTATCACCATACCGTGCTCTGAGACCACTGGCTGATTACGGAGATGACAGTCAACCTTTGAGAGATGTTGATGGAAGCGAACCTGACGAATACAGAAAGAGCAACCTCGGTCTTACTCATTGACACTGATGGGACCGCTCCCCGCTCGCTCTCGTTAGACATCGGGAAAGAAAAATACCGGATCAAAGTGGCCGCTTCGGCGGACTCCGCTCTGGAGATTCTTGTCCGGGAGCCGTTTGATATTGTGCTCATCGACAGCGCGGCGAACCAGACTTCAGCCCTGGAAGCTATCAAGAGAATTCGACTCAGTTGCCTTTACACGGAAGTAATTGTCCTGACGGAGTCATCTGACGACCGAATGGCCGTACAGGTGCTGGAGACAGGTGCTTTTGACTGTATCAGCAAACCTTATTCAAACGAGCAACTTCTGTTGAGACTGCACAGAGCCGCTGAGCGCCGGAAAATGAGGCGGGAGTTGACTGCTTTGCATCAGGAGGCGGCGATGAGTTGCAGCTTTGACAACCTCGTCGGCATCTCCGAGGCTATGACGCAACTGAAGGAAACGATCCGACGAATTGCTCCCACTGATATTCCGGTGCTCATAACCGGCCACCCGGGCACCGGCAAGGGACTATTGGCCCGTGTCATCCACCATCATTCCAACCGCCGCTCGGGGCCATTTGTCCGCGTCGACTGCTCCGACGTCGATGGTGCGCTTCTCGAAGCAACGCTGTTTGGTCCGGCTGAAAGCACGCCCCATTTGCAACGAGCAGGCTTATCGGCAGCTTTGGAAAAAGCGGATGGCGGCACTCTTTTCCTGGACACGGTCGACCTCATGCCACTGTCGATTCAGTCAAGGTTGCTGCGTTTTCTCCAGGACTTCAAGGTGAAACCGGCTACTTCCGGGGCTGAGAAGAAGGTTGATCTTCGCACCATCGCCGCCTCCGAGAAAGACCTGAGCGCCCTGGCCGCTGAAGGGAGGTTTCGGGAGGATTTATTCTATCGGCTAAGTGTCGTAAGCGTGGACGTTCCCGCGCTTGTCGAGCGGATAGAAGATATTGAACTGTTGGCTGACTATCTGCTTCGAAGAATTGCCGCCGATTCCAACAAAAAGCAACCAACCATCAGCCGGGAGGCATTCGACAAGCTTTCGAGACACACCTGGCCGGGGAACGTGCGAGAGCTGGAAAACACTCTCAGGAGAGCTGTGGTTTTATGTGAGGGTGATCATCTTGACGCCGGTGATTTCAGTTTTGTAGCTTCCGGCCATCGGGAAAATGCCGACAGTAGAACGTCGCCCTCATCAGTATTGACAACCGCCGACAGCCTTCTTGAAGACAACCAGCGGGCCGTCATCAAGAAGGCTCTCGCTGATAATAACTGGAATTTTACACAAACGGCTCAGGCCCTTGGCATCGGGCGGACGACTTTATGGCGAAAGGTGAAAAAATACGACCTGAAGCGAGACGCCGTGCCATGTTAGCCCCGAGCCGTCTTATTATGGGGGGCATATGAGCAGTACAGAGGAAAGGCCAAACAATGGAGATTTCACCGGCGAAAACTCCGATAATGGCGGCCTGAACTTTGACGAGTTGGTTAACCGTGGTGACAGTCTATCCGAGATTTTCTTCGCCCTCACCAGTCACTTGCGCGAAACATTCGAGATCAACAAAGGGGTGCTTATCCTCAGGCAGGAACAACCCAGAAAACTTGCCGCCGTTTCCACGTGGAAAAACGGCCTTGGCCGCGATGGCCTCGCTCTCAGTCTTCCACGTGACTCGTCATTGTTTGAGCAGGTGGCCGAGCAGGGAGAAGTGTACACGGAGCATTTCTGCGAGGCGTTTAGCGGCAATTTTTTCGAGCGCAAGCTGCTGCTGGATGATGACTCTCGCTCCTTCGTCCTGCAGCCGCTGAAATCAGACGGACAGGTGGTCGGTCTGCTCGGATACAGTTCCGAAAGCGCTACCGCTTTTACCATGTTCGAGGAGGGGACCCTGGACAGCATCGCTGAGGAACTCGGCTCGGTCATAGAATCCGGAAAGTACAGCCTTTAAGAAGAGGTTGGTCACTTTTCCTGTGGGCGGCAGATGTTCACATCTGCCCCGGCGCGGATCGCAGTATATCACAAAGAACCCACCCGTCGGGTGGGCTACCGGTTGTTCTTCAAAGCCTTGATCTTGCGTTTGGTCCGGTTGTGCTCGGCGTTGGTGCGCGAGAAATGGTGCCCGCCGGTTTTATCAGCCACGAAATAAAGGTAGTCTGTTTTCTGCGGACGGAGGGCGGCTTCAATCGCCGCCAGCCCTGGAGAATTGATAGGCGTTGGGGGAAGCCCTTTGCGAAGATAGGTGTTATACGGGGTGTCCTTCTTCAGATCCTTTCGATATAGTGGACGATCCAAACCACCAAGGCCGTAAATCACCGTGGGGTCGGCATCCAGCTTCATATTCCGGCGAAGGCGGTTAACGTAAACCGATGCCACTATCCTGCGCTCGTGGGCAAGCCTGGTTTCCGCTTCGATTATGGAAGCTAAAATGACAATCTCATGATGAGACAAACCGTACTCAATGCTGTCCGGCCAGATGCTGTCGGTTTTGGCCCGAAACTGAACAACCAATTTCTCCACGACCTCGGTCTCACTGATCCCCCATGGGAACACATACGTCTCCGGGAAAAGATAGCCTTCCAGGCAGGGTAGGTCGAGACTTTGCAGGAAGGCCGAATTTTCGTTTGCGTCGGCAATAGCTGCTGAGTCGAGATCAAGCCTGTCGGCGATAATCGAGGCCACCTTCCAGATAGGCGCCCCTTCTGGTAGGGTAACTTTTACCTTAAGAAAGTCGGCGCAGCTCAGCTTTCCCAGCACGGAGCGGCAGGAATTGCGTCCGGTGAAATCGTATCGGCCTGTGGGGAGTTTCTTATCAACCCCCATGATACGAGCCGGGTAGGTCAACATGACTCTGGAGCTGACCACACCTTCCGAAATCAGTTTCTCCACCACCGATGCAAACGTGTCACCCGGTTTTATTATAATAGAGACAACACGGTCGCCGAGGTCAAGCGGGCGATTGTATAGATAGAAAGCATAGACGACCGCTATAACCAGCAGCGCCGTGAGAACTATGATTATGTTTCGTTTACGTCTGCTCATTTTTCCGGTGGCTCTCTTCTACCACCCAGCGGAGACAAACCCCGCTTCTACGCGGTACCGTAGGCGCCATTATTCTTGGAATGCTGTCTTGCGACCTTGCATGACAACTGCATTATTCTCCTCGGGGCAGGCCATCCAGGAATCGCTGGAGAATCAGCGCCGCCGCTATACGGTCAAGCCGCTTCTTGTCCTGTCCCGTTTTCTTGCCGTGAGCATGCACCACGCGCGTAGCCTCAACAGAGGATAAGCGTTCGTCCACTTTATGTATCGGGCCGGAGAAGATTCTTCCCAGCCGCTTAATAAACCGATCCACTTCCAGGCACTTGCGGCCCTTTTCCCCTGACAATAAGAGCGGGTATCCAATCACAAGTCCCACTGGCTGATACTCTTCGATGACGGCGGAAATTTTGTCCACGGCGTCACG
>Ga0209986_10000336_pt1 | contig 44981 bp, 36 predicted proteins | sample BlataG_FD_183168 | JGI IMG/M metagenome (GOLD analysis project Ga0209986, IMG submission 183168) | Deep subsurface microbial communities from Black Sea to uncover new lineages of life (NeLLi) - Black_00105 metaG (SPAdes) (version 2) | ecosystem: Environmental > Aquatic > Marine > Oceanic >... | reverse complement strand
TTTGAATTTCTAACGCCAATAACCATGTCTCCCTTTTTTTCTAACGCTGACTTCAAACTTTTTTCTTCTGGTATTGTATCGCCACACAAAAAAATAAACCTTCCTTTAATAACATCTTTACCTTTAATAGCAGATTTTAAGATGCCACCTTCGTACCAATCTGTCTTTTTATAAATTATCTCCATCCCCCTCCACTTATTGCCAAAATACTTTTCTATTACCTCTCCTTTATATCCAATTACAATGATAACTCTTTTCACTCCTGCATTTTTAAGAGCATGCAAGGACCTTTCAAGTATAGGAACACCATAAATCTTTATCATCACTTTTGGTTTATCCTTTGTTAAAGGAAATAATCTAGTTCCATCTCCGGCAGCTAAGATTAATGCATCCATTTTTTAAAATCCTCTCTGCTCTGTTTTATAATTAGGTTAAACCATTGTTTTAACGTTCTTTTTGGATTAAGATAGATCAACATTATTGGTGAAATCTCATTGATAACAATGCCGTTATAATCTCTGAGTAAAGAAATCATCTTTTGTATTGGTTTTTCTCTGCCATAATTAGTCGGGCAATGACATTGAGATAGTATTGGAGAATAAGAAGAATAATGTATATGGTATGTATATTTTGCCAGTTCCTTGAAATCTTTTATTTTTAAATTATATTTAATTAAAGATCTATAAGCATGGCACATATCCCACGTTGCTCCTATTTTTTTGCTATCCAAACTTTTTATTATGTTTACAATTTCCTGTGGTCTGTCACCAACTACAATCCTATCTTTTTTAGGAGCCATGATTTCTATGCCAATTTTTATATCAAATTTATTCGTCTCAATGTAGTCCTTAATTATGCTTAGATTCTCAATAATAGTTTCTGTTATATTTTTTTCATACTCAGCATCATTTTTATAGAAACCTAAAGTATGAGATGGATGAATCACCACGACCTTCGCAGCTAACTGTTTTGCTAATTTAATACAATTCTTCAAACTTTTGATTGCCCTTTTATGAAGCATCCCTTTTTTGAAATTCAAATAATTTGAAACATAATAAGGATAAGGAGCATGGACAGAACCAACATTAATCTTATATTTTTTAAGCAATGTTATAATTTTCTCTTTTTGTGCATTATTTATATTTCCTTTATTGTCTATTATTCCTAAAACCGCTAATTGTATTTCCAGACAATCCATATTAATTCCGGACAATAACTTGAATGCCCTTTCTTCACTATAGTTAAAAGGGTCCTTTAGCCACTGATTTGAAAAATTATAACCAAACTTCATTTTTCTACCTCAAGTAAAAAAGCTAAGAAAGAAAAGATATCATGACAAGCAGTGAAATTATAATTCCTTTTCCTTTTGTCTATGGAATTTATCCTTTATAATCTTCTATTCTTTTGCTGATTATTTGCTCAAATCTATAAGGATATCTAAAGATTCTTTTTTTAGCGTGTCAACCACCCAAGCTATACTTTTTCCTGTAATTATTCCTTTATTATTTACAGGGCTTTTTCACTACCTCCCAATTATCTATGTTCTAATCCTACTTTGTTATCAATATCCTCAGCAACTTGTTTAATACCTGCTAAGGTCATGCTAATTTCTTTCTCTATTTCCTCTATTGTCGTTAGGAGGCTGTTCATTCTAAGTTCATATGTCGAATCCAACTTAACTACAAGGCCTGCCTTCATTAATTTTTTTAAATGGTAAATTACTGAACCTATTGTGGGTTCTACTAATTCTGTTAATTCTTCACTCGTTAAACCTTTATCCTCTTTAGCTGTTTTAATCAATGCCTTTAATATTTTAAAAGCAGTTTTATCCTGATCCCGAGGTGTTATAAAACCAAAACTATTGCATACCCATTCAATATCCTTATCAAGTTGTTTTTCTGTTGGTTCTCTTAATTTCCTTATGACAAATTGTTTTAATGATCGCAACATTTTTGTGATGATAAGTTTTTTTAAAGATATTATATAAATTTTTCTAAAATAATCAACCTTAACTTAAATAATTTATGTAAGATAAAAAAAAGGATTGACTTTATCAATTTAAAATATATATTATTTCAATTAATAATTGTAATTAAAAGAATAAATTAAGGCAATAAAGAAGACATTTCTAGAAAGGAGTAGAATAATGGCCAAAAAAACAACTAAAAAAAAGGTTGCTCCAACAGCGGCCAAAGGCAAAGGAAAAGGTAAAGGTAAAAAGAAATAGCATATAAAATTATTATTTAATCCTTTTTTCTTAGTAATAAAATTCAGAGTGAGGGGAGTACTTTCAACTTTTTTTGCTAATGGAGCTTATAGAAGACATAAAGAGAATAATCATTAATAACACTTCCTTCAGGAATCGCTGAGCTCCTCCAGAATTCCCCTGCTTTTCTAATTACTCTCTTCAAATCCTCTCCAGGCACATATTCGTTGGTTAATAGTCTTGTATTAGAGAAGCTTATCTTCTCTTCCATCTCCTTCCTCAAATTACGCTCCTTGCACTAATGCATCTTTCAGCTGTAACATAGTGGCTGACTCAGATAATTTTCTTAGGAAAGAGAGGATTTTGTGGGTTGTATTTTCTTTAATAGTCGCAGATACTCGGCTATCCCCAAATATCCTTATGATATGATTGATTTGTCCTTCATCACATAAAAAAAGATGTTTTTAATGGAGAACCATTATCTTAGAGAATTTTAATATGGAAAAAATATCTGGTATAATTCGGACAACTGCCAAAGACATGAAAGCCAAAACAGAAAAGAATTATGTCCCCCTTGCAGAGAGGATGCGACCTCAGGCACTGGATCGTTTTTATGGCCAGGAGCATTTAATCGGAAAGGGAAAAATACTTACCCAGTTGATAGAAGCTGACCACTTAGTTTCAATTATCTTCTGGGGACCACCTGGCTCGGGCAAGACCACGCTGGGCTATATTTTAGCCAGGCATTTTAATTTTCCATATGTTTTTTTTAGTGCAGTTCTTTCTGGCATCAAAGAAGTCAAACAGGTTATGGCTAGGGCTGAAAGCCATAAAAAGTTATACGGGCAACCCACAATCATTTTTATTGATGAAATACATCGATTCAATAAAGCCCAGCAGGGTGCTTTTTTACCTTATGTAGAGAAGGGAGATATTTTACTTTTTGGTACAACAACTGAAAATCCCTCTTTTGAAGTAATCGCTCCTCTTCTTTCCCGGATGAAGGTTCTGGTTTTGAACCTTTTATCTGAAGAAACATTAAAGCGCATTACCAAAGAAGCTTTAGCCAATAAGAAGAAGGGATTGGGGAATCTGCATCTTAAGCTTGAACCACAGACAATGCAGATGATCATAAACTATGCAAATGGTGATGCCCGCAGAGCCCTTAATACTCTTGAAATTTCTGCCAGTCTTGCCAAAAAAGACAAAATATCCACAGAAAATGTAAAAGAAGCTTTGCAGAAAAGAATACTTCTCTATGACAAGAAAGGAGAGGAGCATTTTAATCTGATCTCTGCACTTCACAAAAGCCTCAGGAACAGTGATGTGGATGCTTCTCTTTATTGGCTGGCGAGGATGATCGCTGCAGGAGAAGACGCTCTTTATATTGCTCGAAGACTTGTGAGATTTGCTTCTGAAGACATCGGTCTTGCAGACCCTCAGGCTCTTTCAATTGCCCTAAATGCAAAAGAAGCCTATGATTTTATCGGCTCTCCGGAAGGGGAACTAGCCCTTGCGGAGGCAGTGATTTATTTGGCTTCAGCTCCAAAAAGCAACCGGGCTTACGTTGCTTTTGATAAAGCTAAAAAAGATGTTGAAGCGAATCCGTTCGAGCCAGTTCCGCTCCACTTAAGAAATCCAACTACAGATTTAATGAAAGATGTGGGTTATGGTAAAGGTTATGCCTATGCTCATGATTTTTCTTTTTCAACAACGGATATGGAGACTTTTCCTGAGAAGCTAAAGGGGACTAAGTATTATAAGCCCGGAAACCTTGGCCTGGAGAAAGACATCAAAAAAAGAATACAATGGTGGAATTCTCTTAAAGAAAAAATTAAGGCTGAGAAAAGCAATAAACGCGAGTAAAGTTAAATTTGAATTAATTGTATGGGAGCCAAGTGTGGCTAGCTTTTATTGCTTTTTTGCTCTTTAAGCAGGTAATAAATTTCCCAGCTGATTTCATCTGCGACACAGCCAAGACAGGAAGTCTTGGTAGTTGCCAGTTCATCCTCAGAGATTTTATCTTTTAATATTTTTTTAACTCTTTTTCTTATTCTGTAGAGCATGATGTAGTTGATCATGAGCTTCTCTTATTCGAATGATATCAACCTCTATCTGTTATGTAAAGATTGAGAAAAGTAAGAGAAAAATGATATTATGGCTTCTCTCAAAAAGAATGAAAAAATTCATCCTTGTATTTCTGATATGTTTCCTGTTTGGCTTCTGTTCTTTTTTTGAATCCAGGACTTCTTATTATCCCTCCGGCGTCTTTTTCCCTCTGTACAGAGATGGAGAGATCGTCTATAAGGGAGAGATCATTGACCTTGTGGAAAAAATGGATGGACAGGTTTATCTGTCCACAAGAAAGGGATTAGTTTATTGCCTGGATGGTTTAAAACGTAAAATTAATTGGACTTTTGAAGCTTCTGTGCCCCTATTGAGTCCTCCCTTCCTTGGTTTGGAAAACATTTATGTTTACGATGAGAGTTATACCCTCTACTGTCTGGATAAGGAAGGAACGCTCATCTGGAAAAAAAATGTTAAGGATAGAGTCGTTTCCGGGATTGCTGAATTCAAGAAAAGAATATACTTCGGCACAGAAGAAGGAAGTTTTTTCTCTCTGAATGCCTCTAGCGGAGAAGAGATCTGGCGCTTCCAGGCCGGAGGAGCTATCAGGTCAACGCCCGTTTTTGCAGGCAGCAAAATTATTTTTGGTTGTGATGATTTTATCCTTTATGTCCTGACAGAAAAGGGAAATCTTATAGATAAATTCAAAGCAGAGGATAAAATTCAATCCACTCCGTTGGTTGAGAAAAAATACCTTTATTTTGGGGCTGATGATCATTATTTTTACTGTGTTAATTTGAATAATGTTAAGAAAAAATGGAAAGTTAAAACCGGGGGGAAGATTTTCACCCCTCCTGTTACGGACGGCAAGAGGATTCTTTTCCTTAGCTGGAACAATGTTCTGTATTGTTTGAATAGAAGAAATGGAGATATTCTCTGGTGGCAAATAATCCCGTCCCGGAGTTTTTACCATCTTGAAATTTCTGGAGAGAGAATTGTCGTCTCATCTCTTTCTTCTCTCTTAGTCTGTTTTGATATTAAAACAGGTGAAAAAGTCGGAGATTATGATACAGGCTTGGAGGTTAAATCAAATCCCTTATGGCTTGATCCCTGTCTTCTGATAAGTCTTTATAACGAGGAAAAAGATGAGGGAAAGCTTGTGTTCTTAAAAAAGATACTTAAAATCACCCTGAAATCCAATAAAAAGTCACCACAAGATGTAGGAAAAGAGATAGTTTTTACTGTTTCAGCTATTGGCTTTTATGAGGAAAAATATGAATTTTATCTAAAAGAAGGGGAGAATAAAGAGATAGTTCAGGAAAAGTCTGAGAAGAATTCATGGGTGTGGTTCCCAGAAAAAGAAGGAAATTATATAGTTGGAGTCGAAGTAGTTGATGAGAAGGAAAGTAAAACAGTTAAAATCCCCTTTGTGATCAAATAGGGCTAATAAATTTGAAAAAACAATTAACAAAAAAAGGAGGGAGGTTAAATAATGGAACGAGAAGAGGCTTTAGAAACTGTCCGGAAGTACCTTAAGAATAAAAACCTTGTAAAACACTCTTTAGCTGTGGAAGCCTGTATGAGAGCTGTTGCGTCACGGCTCAACCAGGACGTTGAGAAGTGGGGGCTGGCAGGGGTTCTCCATGACCTTGATTACGAGATTACAGAGAAAAGCCCGGAACTCCATACAACTGAGACAGTTAAAATATTAAATGAACTAAAGATCGATCCAGACATTATTCATGCTGTTCAAGCCCATGCCGGGCAGGTGTCCTGCAAGAGCGATATGGATTGGGCTATATTTTCCATCGATCCTCTTACCGGGTTGATAATTGCGGCCACTCTGATGCACCCAAGCAAGAAGCTTAAAGAAGTTGATCTTGGGTTTATCGAAAGAAGGTACAAAGAGAAGAGTTTTGCAAGAGGAGCCAGAAGAGAAGACATTGAGCAGTGCAAGAATATTGGATTGGAACTCGACGATTTTATATCCATTTGTCTTGAAGCCATGCAGGGTATCGATAAAGATCTTGGTCTTTGCTGATTATTTGACACCAAATTTTCCCTATGCTATATACTTTTAGTTCAAGATTAGATAGAAAAAGTAAACGAAAACTCTTACAAACTTATGGACATATTTGCTATCATTGGAGATTCCAACAGCGGAAAAACGCGCTTAATACGGCAACTCGTCCCAGAATTAAAAAGGCGCGGGTATTCTGTGGCTGTGATCAAACGTTGTGCCAGCGGCTTTAAATTTGACCTTGAAGGCAAGGATTCCTGGGAGTTTATGGAGGCTGGAGCGGATGGTGTCGCTTTGATATCTTCGGATCGGTTGGCGGTACTTCAAAGAAAGGCTGATAAAGTAAATTCCTTTATTGTTGCTGCAGAGTATTTCAGGGATGTTGATATTATTTTTGTCGAAGGTGGTCGGAAGGAGAGAGGTCTTAAAAAAATCGAGGTATTACGGAAGGAAGTAACTGAAAAAGTGGAATCCCCGTTAGAAGAACTCATCGCTGTGGTTTCAGATGAAAAAGTGGCTCTAAATAAGCCTGTATACCACTCTGATCAAATTGGCGAGATTGCCGATTTTCTGGAGAGTAGTCTTAAGTACAAAGAATCTCATGTTGTGTTAAATATTGATGGGACTTCCATTCCTGTTAATCCCTTTGTTCAAAAGATTTTTAAAAACGTCGTCTTGGGGATAGTTACATCTTTAGATGGAGTCCAGGAAAATCCGGAACATATAACCTTATCTGTAATAAGAAAGGAGAGAAAGAATGAGAAACTTTAAAAACTGGGTATGGTTACTACTATTTGGTTCTCTCTGGGGGATTGTTGAAGTAGTTGTTGGGGGAGCCTTATTAAAAGACAATATGCCTTATGCTTCAGTGATGCTAGCTGCGTGGGCGTTCTTAGTATTGGCTGTGGGAAGAGGAGTCTTGAATAAACCAGGTACCTCGACTTTAATTGCAGTTTTTGCTGTCCTTTTTAAATTGGCGAACGTAGCACCATTTTTCTGTCATCTTTTAGGCATTTTTTCTCTGGGGTTAGTCTTTGATATTTTCTCTACTCTTTTAATGAGAGGTGAGCGCAAGGTTTTTTACCGAAACAGCCTATCAGGAGTGCTGAGTGCTTATGGAGGATATGCGCTTTTTGCCCTTGTGATTACTTACCTGGTGCGTTATGAATACTGGATTGCCGGTGGATTGCCCAAAGTTCTCCATCATATCTTTGTGAGCGGGAGTTTTGCGGCCTTATTGGCTGTTATGGTTGTACCTCTGGGATTCTGGATTGGTGTAAATGGTGGGGTTTTAGCGGAACGTCGACCACGGTGGACCTATGCAGGAACAGTTGCGGCTTTGGTTTTCCTCTGGACATTGGGAAAGGTAGCCGGATAAAGGGAGGTATACAGCTCCAGGGTTTATAACTTCAAACCTGTATAAGATGCGCAGTTATATTAAATTAAGATATCAAATTTTATTTTTTCCCAGGAAAACCAATTATGTATTTTTTTAAGTTGAATAAATAAAAGGAGAAAATAGACGAGAGGGGAAGATATGAAAGCCAAACATAAGCTTTTGAAAGAGTATTCTTACAAATTAGGCGAAATTTACAGAGGTTATACAAACAGGATATTGTATGTGAATATTTCTGATAATAATATAAAGGAAAAGCTTGTTACTGAACTGATGAAAGAAAAATTCATCGGTGGGAAGGGATTTGGCTTATGGCTATTATGGAACGGAACAAAAGATGATACTAAATGGAATGATCCTGAAAATGAAATCATCATAGCTCCTGGACCTATTGCTGGAATTACGCAATATTCAGGAGCAGGAAAATCTCTTGTTGTATCCATTTCTCCCACAACTGATTCGGTTATGGACTGCAATGTCGGCGGATTTTTTGGACCTTTTTTGAAATTTTCTGGTTTTGATGCCCTGGAGATTCAAGGGAAGGCAGAGAAAGATATTATTATCGTTATTGATGGCACAAAGGGCTCTGTCAGAATCGAAGAAGCGCCGGGGGAAGCTGTGGATAGCCATATCTTGGCTGAACAGCTTACAGAGATGTATGCAGATGATGAGGCTGATAAAAGAAATATTTCTGTGGTCTCGTCCGGGAAAGCTGCAGAACATTCATTAATAGGAATGTTAAACTTCAGCTGGTACGATGTAAAAAGAAAAATATGCCGGGTCAAACAGGCTGGAAGAGGGGGCATAGGAACCGTTTTCAGAAATAAACACATCAAAGCTGTAGTTGCTAAAGTGAGTGGCGTAAAAGGGGACATGAATCATGTTTTTGATATGCAAGAAATCAGAGAAAAAGGGAGAAGATTCGGTAAAGAAATGAGAGAGCTTGATGATTCTCAAGCCCGAATGAGACAGGTAGGAACAGCTCACCTGGTTGAGATTATGAATGATTATGATTTGCTTCCCGTTCATAATTACAAGTTTGGTTCACATCCTGATGCCCATAAAATTGATTCAAAAGTTTTGAAGACAAGATTTACTCAGGGAATGCCTGACGGATGTTGGCTTGGCTGTCTAATGTCCTGTTGTAAAACAGTTGAAGGATATGAAGTGAAAACAGGTCCCTACAAAGGGCAAATAGTAACAGTTGACGGGCCTGAATATGAAACAATTGGTGCCCTGGGTTCCTGTTGCGGGATATTCGATCCTGAGCATCTTTTCGAATGTAATTTTTACTGTGATACATATGGAATTGATACAATTTCCTTCGGTACAGCGACTGCTTTTGCTGTGGAATGTTATGAGAATGGAATTCTAAATGAAGAGAAAACTGGAGGGCTGAAATTAAACTTCGGCAACGCTGATGCAGCCATGGAATTACTTCATCAGATGGCAAGGGGAGAAGGATTTGGAGTGGTCATTGGATCAGGTGTTCGTAAAATGAAAGAAAAATTCGTCAAAGAATACGGAGCCGATCCAGAATTCCTTCAGGATATTGGCATGGAAAATAAAGGATTGGAGTATTCTCAGTATGTATCAAAGGAATCTCTGGCACAGCAGGGCGGGTTTGCGATGACCAATAAAGGCCCCCAACATGATGAAGCATGGCTGATCTTTATGGATATGGTCAACAAGCAAATTCCTACATTTGAAGATAAGGCAGAAGCCTTGTTTTATTTCCCCATGTTCAGAACGTGGTTTGGTTTAATGGGACTTTGCAAGCTGCCATGGAATGATGTTGAACCCGAAGACAATGCCGAAAGCGATGAGCCAGCAAAAGTCCCCGAACATGTTGATAATTATGTTACTATTTTTAATGCAGTTACAGGAAAGAATATCGATAAGCATGAATTAATCAGGCAATCGGAAAGAGTATATAATTTCCAGAGAATATTTAACTTGAGAAAAGGGTTTGGCAAAAGGGAGAATGATGCCCAGCCCTATAGAGCAGCAGGCCCTGTTACTGTTGAAGAATATGAGTCAAGGAAGGAACGATATGATAAGCAGATGAAAGAAATAATCGGCGTTGAACCGGAAGGAAAATCTACAGAAGAAAAGATAGCTATAACAAGAAAATATAGAGAAGGAGCCTATGAAAAATTGCTCGATGCTGTTTATGAAAGAAGAGGCTGGACAAAAAACGGCATCCCAACTATTGAACATTTGAAGGAAATCAGCATGGATTTGCCTGGGCTAATCGAAGTTGTAAAGCCATATCTCAAGTAATAATCAAAATAAAGCATGCTGATTGGGGAGTTTTGATTCGCCCCTTTTTAACTTGTTATGGAAGAATTAGAAAAACAATTTTTCTCCAAGCATGACCCGAAAATTCTACCCGTCCTTAGGAATTCGGTGGTCGGAATAGCTGGGGCTGGAGGATTGGGTTCCAGCGTTGCTGTTTCTTTGGCAAGAGTTGGGGTAGGAAAGCTCATAATAACCGATTTTGATAAGATCGAACCGCCTGATCTCAACAGGCAACAATATTTTGTTGAACAAATCGGAAAGCTAAAGGTTGAAGCTCTTTTAGAAAATCTTAAAAGAATCAATCCATTCTCTGAATATAAAATCCATAATGTGAAAATAGGCGAAAATAATATTTCAGAAATTTTTGGCAAAGTAGATGTTTTAGTAGAAGCATTTGATGAAGCGGGTATGAAAAAAATGCTCATTGAAAGCTGGATTTGTCGATTTCCAAAAAAGCCTATTATCGTTGCATCCGGGCTTGCTGGATTTGGAAAGAACGAAAAAATTCATATAAGAAAAATCGGGAGTCTTTATATCTGCGGCGATGAAGAGAGTGAACTTAAAATAGGAATTTCTCCTATGGCTCCAAGAGTTGCTGTTGTGGCAAATATGCAGGCAAATCTGGTCCTGGAATTACTACTTAAAGAGAAAAATTCCAATGGATAAGAAGATAGAAGTCAATAAGGAAAAAATTGATTGGGAAGAAAATATGACTGTTGATCGAATTCTAAAAATTATGAATTATACTTTTAAGATGATTGTGGTTAAAGTTAACGGAGAACTGGTAAAAAAAGATAATTACAATACAAAGATTATACCTGAAGGGTCAGATGTTCAAGTTATTCATCTTATTGCTGGGGGGTAGTCATCTGTTACCGCTTATTAATATTCAATTAGGAGTTAGAGAAGATTGTTTTCTTCCATTTAGACATCTCGCTTTGTCCACTCACCATCGATAAAACGCCACATTTCACCGGTGGGATTCTTATCTTGCAGCTCAACTGGAAGTCGGTCCTGAGGTACATTATCATAACATAACAAGGCAGCGAAACGCAGGAGTGAAGCCGGAATGCCAACTGCGGTAAAGCCAGGATGACCTGTTGCGGGATATGGGCCTCCGTGGTGCATGGCAGGAGTAACGGCGACTCCTGTGGGCATTTTATCGTTAATTAGCCGACCCACTTTCTTGTGGAGAATAGGCTCGAGCCGCTCGTATAGCAGATTATCTTGGCCCTTGCTGTGGCTGTAAATGCTGCCAGTAAGGTTGCCCTCCAAATAAGTGGCAATCTCCACTATCTGGGCTTCGTCTCTGGCAAAAACGAAGAGAGATACAGGGCCAAATGCTTCTGCCTGCAAAGCTTTGGGGTGCTCTCCAAATACATCCCCGGAGACACGGAGCAGGGTGTTGGCGAAGCGGTAGCCAGGCTTATTGATTTCCTTACCTCCGGTCACAATTTCCGCGCCGTGTTCTTGGAGACCTTCGATCGCTGATGCGATTTTTTCGAGAACCTGTGAGTTCAGCAGGAGGCCAGCCGGGGCTGATTGGAAAAGTCTGCTCACTTCTTGCATTAGGGCCTCGCCCGATTCATCCTGTAGTAAAATAACCAGGCCAGGGTTGGTACAGAACTGTCCTGAGCCAAGGGTGCATGAACTGAAGAGTTCGTTGGCAACCTCGTTTAACCGTTCTTTTAAAGCGCCGGGTAAAATAAAAACAGGATTGACGCTGGACATCTCTAGATAGATTAGTTTACCCGCTATATCAGCCGCCTCTTTCAGGCGCAGGCCGGTAGTTCGACTTCCTGTAAATGCTGTTGTTCCAACGAGTGGATGGGCGACAAGTTTGAGGCCATCCTCTGGCTGAAAATGGTAGAGAAGTTGCACAGTTGCCTGGGGAAGCCCAATCGTTTGGAATGCTTCGAAGGCAGCTTCGGCAAAGATTTTGGTAGTGCCTGGATGGCCCGGATTGGCTTTGGCAATTACTGGATTTCCAGCTGCAATGGCAGCGGCAAAATCACCGCCAGCAATCGAGTTAAAAGCAAAAGGGAAGTTGTTGGGGCCAAATATTACCACAGGGCCGCCAAGGGGGCTATATTTGGAGCGAATGTTGGTTTTTGTATCGATGGTAGCGCGACACCATGATCTGTTGAGTGCGGCTGAAGCAGCCTGCCGTAGCTGGTTGGTAGTGCGCGGTAGCTCAACAGAACGCAGCCGGGGTTCTTGAGCTAGCCCGGTCTCGCGGGAGGCCATCTCTACAAGCTCTTCACGTCGAGCTTCGATGTTGTCTGCGAAAGCCTCCAGAAAATTGACAGTTATATCGACCGATACTGAGGGCAGCTCGAAAACCATCTGATGGGCAGCTGAAAGAGCTAGCTCAATGTCGGAAAAACTTGAGACAGGAAAGCGGTCCGTCAGTGGTGTTTTTGTCGCCGGATTAACAGCAGCAAAGGAACCGACAGGCAAGCGTGCCTGCTTCCAGGTGCCATCAATGAGAACGGGCTGAAAAGACATGAAATACCTCCGCTGATTATTGTAGTGAGTGTATTATAGTGAGCGGTAATTCTGCTTGTCAATTCCCTTTCAAATATATAGAGGATGAGCCTAAAAGACAATAAAAATTGGATGCTCTTTACTTGAAAAACAGGTTAATTGCTGTTTTCAATTGACTTATCCAATTATATTCGTTATTTTTTAAGCTTCTTCATGTCTTTCTCCTGAGATAAAAGATTACGAAATATGTTGGATAAAGAACAAATCATTTTCAAACACATTGCTATTGAAGGAGTTCTTAAATCCGGAAAAAATAAATTAGCCAACATCCTGGCTCAAAAAATCGGGGGGAAGGTCGTTTTTGACAGAATCGAGAACCCATATCTTAAAGATTTTTATGACGAAAAAGAGGGAGCAGCTTTTCTTGCCCAGCTTGTTTTTTTGGTAAACAGGTATCACCAGCATATCAGGCTTATGCAGAGAGATTTGTTTGAGGAACGAATCATCTGTGATTATTTATTTGAGAAAGATAAAATATATGCTTATCAGACTCTTGCTGATGATGAGCTTATTGTTTATGAAAGAATATATACTGTTCTATCAGAAAGAGTTGTAAAGCCTGATTTGACTATATATCTCCAGATTTCTCTGCCAACCCTTCAAAAAAGAATTGCCAAGGAAGGAAGCGCTCTGGAAAAAAATATTTCAGAGAAATATTTGGAGGATATCCTTGAAGCATTTGACTTTTTCTTCTTTAATTATCAGGCTACACCTCTACTGGTCATTAAAGCAGATGATTTGGATTTTAATCGGGAAGAGGATATAATGGATTTGGTGGGCAAGATACAGAAGATGAAAAAGAGCCCTTTATATTATGTGCCTCTTAGCAAAGGAAATAGAAATTTAAAGAAATAAAATAAACTAAGAAGTTTCATTTTTGTAATATTCGTTTTAAACGAAATATTTTGACTTTACCTCAATCTCGATAATTTAGGCGAGATGGGGAGAAAGGATAAATCATGCCTAACGAAAAAACCCAAAAAGTAACTATTCCTTTTCTTCAAGCAAAAAAAGGGAAAAAAGAAAAAATTGTTGCTATAACAGCTTATGATTTTCCTGTTGCAAAAATAGTTGATGAAATCGGGATAGATCTTATCCTTGTAGGGGATTCTCTGGGGATGGTGGTTCTAGGCTATGAAAATACTATTCCTGTGACTATGGAAGAGATGATCCATCACACTAAACCTGTTGTTCGGGCCTCAAAAAGGGCTCTGGTTGTAGGGGACATGCCCTATTTTTCTTTCCATCTATCCAATGAAGAATCTGTTTTTAATGCTTCCCTTTTCCTTAAGGAAGCTGGAGCCAGTGCTGTAAAAATCGAAGGGGCATCCAAAAAAAGATTAAAATTGATAGAAGCGATGGTCGAAGCAGAGATCCCTGTCATGGGACATGTTGGACTTACCCCTCAATCTATCCACCATTTGGGACAGTTCATAGTTAGAGGAAGGGAAGTAAAAGAGGCCGAAAAAATAATACAAGATGCCCAAAATCTGGAAAAGGCAGGTGTATTTTCTGTTGTTTTAGAGTGTATTCCAATGGAAGTAGCTCGGATTATTACTGAGAAGCTTATAATCCCCACAATAGGAATTGGAGCAGGTCCATATTGTGATGGGCAAATCCTGGTTTTTCATGATTTGGTCGGATTTTCAAACGGTTACCTCCCAAAATTTGTCAAAAAATATGCAGACATTCATGAACTTATTACCCATGCTGTTAAAGATTACATAGATGATGTTAAAAAAGGAACGTTTCCAAATAACAAATACTCCTACCGTTTAAAATCAGAAAAGGTTCGTGATCTAATCAGGAAACAGAGCGAAGTCCCTAAAATTAAAAAGAAGTAGTAACAGAAAAATAAAAGTATGAAAAATAAGAAAGAAAACAATATTTAAAAAAATATTCATGAAAATTGTTACAAAGATAATTGATGTTAAAAAAGAATTAAAAGAGGTAAGATCCCAGGGGAAAACAATTGGATTTGTTCCTACTATGGGCTATCTCCATGAAGGTCACCTGAGTTTGGTACGGGAATCTCTCCAGAATACAGATGTGACTGTTGTGAGCATTTTTATCAATCCAGCTCAGTTCGGGCCTAAAGAAGATTTTAAAGAGTATCCTCGAGATTTAGAAAGGGATTCAGAACTCCTGGAAAGAGAAGGTGTTGATTATCTGTTTGTGCCTGACAAAAACGAGATATATCCTGAAGGATATGAGACGTATATTGAAGTCCTTAATTTACAGGATAAGTTGTGCGGCTGTTCCCGGCCCGGTCACTTCCGGGGAGTAAACACTGTGGTGTTAAAGCTTTTTAATATTATTTATCCTGATATTTCTTTCTTCGGGCAGAAAGATGCACAGCAAGCGGTTATATTAAAAAGAATGGTTCAGGACCTTGATTTAGATGTGAGGATTGAAGTTTTGCCCATAATAAGAGAGAAGGATGGGCTTGCACTCAGTTCCCGCAATGCCTACTTAAGCCAGGAAGAAAGAAAAGCGGCTCTTGTTTTATCAAAGAGTTTAAAAGAGGCTCAATCAATGATAGAAAAAGGAGAGAGAGATTCAGTAGAGATTGTCAACAGAATGAGAGAAATGATAAACAGTGAGCCTTTAGTAAAAATAGAGTATATTGAGATAGTGGATATGGTTAAGCTCAATCCAATAGCCAGGATGGAGAAGGAAGCCCTGGCTGCTCTTGCAGCCTACATTGGCAAGGTCAGGCTTATTGATAATACTATTCTCCGCGTGGAGGGATAAAATACAATGAGAAGAATAATGTTAAAGGCAAAAATCCAGAAGCTCACGGTCACAGAGACTAACCTCGATTATGAAGGCAGCCTTACACTGGATGAAAGCTTGATGGCAGCCGCGGATATGATTCCTTTTGAACAGGTTCATGTCTATAACATTTCTAATGGAGAAAGGTTTCTAACTTATTTGATTAAGGGCAAAAAAAAGTCTGGAGTAGTTGGAGTGAATGGAGCTGCTGCCCATAAGGCTAAAGTAGGAGACAAATTGATTGTGGCTTCCTATATATCGTTAGAGGAGAATGAGATTGATTTTTTCATGCCGAAGATTATAATTGTTGAAAAAAATTTGAAAATAATAAAGATTAAATAAATCAAGAAGTTCTCTTTCTGTATTAATCCAGGCGATAGTTAGGAGCTTCTTTTGTGATGATTACATCATGGACATGACTTTCCCTGACACCAGCCGCTGATATTTTTATAAATTTCGCTTTTTTTTGGAGTTTTTGAATAGTCTTACAACCTGCATAACCCATTCCCGCTTTTAATCCTTCAACCATCATCTGAATGATCTGTGCAACGTTTCCTTTATAAGGAACCCTGCCTTCTATGCCTTCTGGAGCGATTTTATCTTCTTCTGAGGATATGTCCTGAAAATATCTATCCCGGCCTCCTTTTCTCATAGCTTCTATAGAACCCATGCCTCGATAGGTCTTATATGAACGACCCTGAAAGATAACTACTTCACCTGGCGATTCATCTGTTCCTGCGAGGAGGTTACCGAGCATGACCGAGCTTGCCCCGGCAACGATTGCTTTTGTAATATCTCCTGAATATTTTATGCCTCCATCAGCAATGAGAGGAACATCCTTTGCCTCAGACACTTTGAAGACATCAGAAATGGCTGTAATCTGAGGAATCCCAGCTCCTGTGACAACTCTGGTTGTACAGATGGAGCCTGGGCCGACTCCGACCTTTAATGCGTCTACTCCCAATTCAATAAGCTCTTTAGCTGCCTCTGTTGTCCCGATATTTCCGGCAACGAGCTCCTGTTCGGGAAATTTCTTTTTCAGCATTTTTGCAGTATCTAAGACTCTATCAGAATGCCCATGGGCTGTATCTATAACCATAACGTCAAGTTTGGCTTTGATTAAGGCTTTTGCCCTCTCCAGGGTTTCTTCTCCAATACCCACAGCTGCTCCAACCCGTAAGCGTCCAAAGTTATCTTTTGAAGCAAAAGGATATTGAATCCTTTTGAGAATATCTTTGTAGGTGATTAGTCCTTTCAGATGATAATTTTCATCCACCATCATGATTTTTTCAATTTTATGTTTGTGAAAGAGCTTTTCGGCTTCTCCAAGTGACGTGCCAAGAGGCACGGTTATTAAATCTTTAGTCATGATTTTTTCTATGGTTAGATTGAGGCGTGTTTCAAACCTGATATCACGATTGGTTAAAATGCCAACTAATTGATTATTTTCATCTGTTATAGGGAGTCCGGAGATTTTATATTTTTTCATAACCTCCTGGGCTTCAAAGATTTTATTCTGAGGTTTCATTGTTATAGGGTCAACAATCATCCCGCTTTCATGGCGTTTAACCTTATCCACTTCTTCTGCCTGTTTCTCGATGGACATATTTCTGTGGATGATCCCTATTCCTCCTTGTTGAGCCAGGGCGATAGCCATTTTTGATTCTGTGACAGTATCCATAGCTGAGCTCACGATTGGGATGCTCAGGTTGATGTTCCGACTAAATTTTGTTGAGACATCTGCATGGGCTGGAATAATTTTAGATTTAGCTGGAAGAACAAGAACATCGTCAAAAGTTAATCCTTCTTTAATTTTTTGTTCCAACATTTTTTTCCCCTATTATTTTTTTTTCTTTTTTCTTTTTTTTGGGATTAAGGAGCGTGCCTGCCTGGCTCTTGGAGCTGGAGAGTCTTGAGGATGCTGGTAGTACAGAGGCTGTTCCTTCCTTTCCGGGAGTTCTTCTTCCTTTATAGGCTGGAGAAGAAAAAGATAACGGATTGATTCTTCTTCAATCCTGTCCATCATTGCCTGAAACATGTCATAGCTTTCTTTTTTATATTCGACCAGAGGATCCCTTTGACCGTAACCTCGAAGGCCAATCCCTTCCTTGAGGTGGTCCATGGCTAAGAGATGATCTTTCCATTGAGAATCTATGAGTTGAAGCATGATCACTCTCTCGAATTCCCTCATGCGGTCTTCTTTAATGATTTTTTCCTTTTCCTCGTAGCCGTTTTTTAGAGCCTGCGTGATTTCCGCTTTTAGTTCCTCAAAGTTTATGGTATTCCAATTTAGGGATAATTCATTAATATCCAGGCCAAACTGGGAGGCAATCGCTTTCTTGAATCCTTCGACATCCCAGTCATCCGGAGACTTTTCCTTATTCGTATGATTTTCCATAATCCAGTCAATGAGAGTATCAATCAGCTCCTGGATAAATTCTTTCATGTTTTTTCCATGAAGAATATCTTTTCTCTGAGAATAGATGGATTCCCGCTGTTTGTTCATCACATCGTCATATTCCAGTAAATGTTTCCTTATGGAAAAGTTTTGGCCTTCCACTTGCTTTTGTGCCCTCTCGATGGCTCTGCTCACCATTTTGTGTTCAATTGGAATTCCTTCTGACATACCGATCCTGGACATCAAACCTGATATTTTATCACTTCCAAATATACGCATCAGGTCATCCTCTAGAGAGAGATAGAAACGGGAGGAGCCGGGATCTCCCTGTCTACCTGCCCTTCCTCTAAGCTGGTTATCAATTCTTCTGGCTTCATGTCTTTCAGTCCCAATGATATGGAGCCCGAGTAGTTCGATGATTTTTTTACTATCTTCCTGAGTGATTTCCACTGTATTTGCCAGGGCTTTTTCCCATTCTTCCTGAGAGGCTTTGGATGGGTCTATTCCTTTTTTCTTGAGCTGTTCTGAAGCTAAAAATTCTGGATTTCCTCCTAAGAGGATATCCACGCCCCGGCCTGCCATATTGGTAGCAATCGTTACAGCTTCTAAACTTCCTGCCTGGGCGATGATATTGGCTTCCATCTCATGGTACTTGGCGTTTAAGACAACATGCTTTATATTCCTTTTTCTTAGGAGTGAGCTCAGGTGTTCTGAGTTTTCAATGGAAATTGTGCCGACTAATACGGGCCGTCCTTTTTTATTGTTTTCACTGATTTCGTCAACAACTGCATTCCATTTTTCTTCTTGGGTTCTGTATATTACATCTTGGTATTCATAGCGGACAAGAGGTTTATTTGTAGGGACTTCTATCACATCCAGTTTATAGATTGACTGAAATTCCGTGGCTTCCGTTACTGCTGTGCCTGTCATGCCAGCCAGCTTGTTATACATCCGGAAATAATTCTGGAAAGTAATGGAAGCTAAGGTTTGATATTCTTCCTCTACGCGTACTTTTTCCTTGGCTTCCAGGGCTTGGTGCAGGCCATCACTGTATCGGCGTCCTGGCATCAGGCGGCCTGTGAATTCATCCACAATAATCACTTTTCCATCTTTGATCATGTAATCGACATCTTTTTTAAACAACTGATGTGCTTTTAAAGCTTGGTTAATATGATGAATTAAGTCCATGTGAGCGAGATCATAAAGATTTTGTACTTTGAGAAATTTTTCAGCCTCGGCCACTCCTTCTTCTGTCAAAGTCGCTGTCCTTGTTTTTTCTTCAACCTGAAAATGTTTGTCCTTACGGATGCGGCGTATTAGATTATCTACCCGGTAGTAGAGTGAAGTCGCTTCTTCTGTAGGGCCTGATATGATAAGAGGAGTACGAGCTTCATCAATGAGAATGCTGTCGACCTCATCTACAATGGCATAATTGTGTTTTTCCTGGACAAGATCAGAAAGACGGAATTTCATATTATCCCGTAAATAGTCAAAACCAAACTCATTATTCGTTCCATAGGTGACATCTTTCCGGTAGGCATCTTGTCTTTCAATGTCGCCCATATCATGCTGGATGGTTCCTACTTCAAGACCAAGAAAGTTGTAAATTGGCCCCATCCATTCTGTGTCTCTTTTGGCAAGGTAGTCATTAACAGTAATGATATGAACCCCATTCCCTTCCAGAGCGTTCAGATAAGCAGGGAGGGTCGCAACCAGGGTTTTTCCTTCTCCTGTTTTCATTTCAGCTATTTTCCCCTGATGAAGCACAACTCCTCCTATAAGCTGGACATCAAAATGACGCATGTTAATGGTCCTTTTGCCTGCTTCCCGCACAACAGCAAAAGCTTCAAAAAGAAGGTCGTCAATAGTTGCTCCTTGTTCTAATTTTTCTTTGAATTCAGCCGTTTTTGCGCGCAGCTCATTATCGCTGAATTTTTGGATTCGAGCTTCAAGCTCATTTATGGCCGTTGCATAAGGTTGGAGCTTTTTAAGGTCTCTTTCGTTTTTTGTGCCGAAAATTTTTCGTATCAGCCATTTATACATTTAGATATTTTGTAGCAGAAAGGCTGAGGCTTGTCAATTTAACTCATAAATAAGTTTTTCCCAAACTCAGAGCTTCCTTGTCTCCGTATATGAAAAAAATTTCTATTGTCTATTTTTCTCTTCGAGTTACTTTGTCATGAAGTAGTGGGTCGGAGAAAAGTAAAATCGAGGAAGCACCTTTATTTCTATGATAAAGAAACAGTCAGGCAAACTGATTCGTCAGCCCGTGTATTTTCCCCAGCGAGGAAAATCCACTTATTCCTCGGCTCGCTCTCCTCTTTGAGGAACCCTGCCCGCTCGCCTCCGGATGGCTTCCTAACCAGATTGCCTGACTTCCAAAGAAATTGTCACGGAAATAAAGATGCTTACTAAAATCGATAAAAAATTGACAGAAAATAGATAATTTTGTATTTATAAGCCTGGATTATTCACGAGTTGAGATTGCCGTAGACGTCGTTGCGAGGAGCGAAGCGACGCGGCAATCTCATGATATCAGCTCGCCAGGAAGGTAAAAACTGCTGACATAAAGTTAAAATGAGGCGATTGGAAAAGGTTTGAATGTTAAACTTGAGAAAAAACTAAAGCAACAGCCTCATTTCATTGAGAATAAAAAATAGTGTCGGCAGTTTTTATGAATAATTCAGGTTAGTGAATTTAAAGAGAAAATTAAGATATTCATATTGAATATGTCTAAAAAAGCTCGGAATATTCTGATTATTATTCTTGTTTTTTTGTTTTTTCTTCTTGTCTATAACTATTTTGTGAAGAAAGACATGTCCGATTTTGGTGTTTGCTATCAAGGCGGGGAAAGAATTTTAAAAGGAGAGACTCTTTACCGGGTTTCAGACGGGCATCTTCAGTATAAATATTCTCCAGTTTCGGCTGTGTTTTTTTCTTTATTTGCTTTTTTGCCTTATGAGTTGGCTAAAATTTTCTGGTATTTCTTGCAACTCTACTTTTTATTTATGGCTTTAACTATATCCTATAATATTCTCCCATTAAAGCTTAAGAAAAAAGGCTCAGTCCTTGTCTTATCCTTTCTGATTTTAGCCAAATTTGTAAGTCGAGAAATAGAACTTGGACAGGTCAATATTTTTATTACTTTTATATTAATAATGATGCTCAAAGCCTTACTTGAAAAGAAAGATATAAAGGCAGGTCTGTTTTTGGGATTTTCCTTGTTTTTTAAGCCCTATGCTCTTGTTTTTTTGCCCTATTTTATCCTTAAAAAAAGACTTAAGCTGATTGGTTCAGGATTTGGAGTGATTTTTCTGGGTATTGTTTTACCGGTGTTTTTTTACGGTTTAAAACAGTATATGTTTGTTCTTAAAGAATGGTACACAACATTATCCCAGTCTACTCCTCAACTTCTTACCCAATATGATAATGCTTCTATCCACGCTTTTTTCCTGAAAAATCTCCCTGCTGATAATGGAAACCTTGTGTTGATATTTATTTTATGCGCTGTGCTTCTAATTGGTTTTTCTTTTTTGTGGATGATGTACCTGGGAAATAGAGAGAATTCGCTAAAGCCTGAAGTTCTTGAATCCTCATTTTTATTCATCCTGATTCCACTTATATCCCCCTTGGCATGGAATTATAATTACCTTTATTCATTTCTGGCTGTAGTATTTCTATTAAATTTTATAGGAAAATTTCCCAAAGTCCATAGATATATAATAATAACAAACTTAATTATTATTGGAGGTAGCCTTATAGAAGTATTGGGGAAAGTCGGTTTTCGCTTTTATACACAACATTCCTTGGTTGTTATAAGTTATCTTGTAGCCCTTTTTTATCTTTTTTATGCAAGAGTCAAAATTAGGTTAGACCTTAAAAATTTTTAAGATCTTCAAGACACTCTTTTTCATTTATAAATGATATTGATTTATTATTACTTTTTGTATATTATCGAGGGTAATAAATTTGAGAATGATTCTCATTTAGAGACAAAATAAAGGATGGCGATAGATTGGGAAAGATCAGTTTGAGTCAGGCTCCTCCTGATACACCATTAAGAATTGTGGACGTTTTTGGTTTTCATGGGGTGCGCAGGAGGCTATTGGCTCTTGGTTTTCATAAAGGTGATATCATTGAATTGGATTCTCGAGGCATTTTTCATGGTCCTATCCTCGTAAAAAATTTAACTGCTGATACCTCTGTAGCTTTAGGTAGAGGGATTGCTCGAAAAATTATGGTAGAGATAATTGAAGAAAGAGAATAATTTCCCAGATGTTATATTTATTGGCCAGCCGAATTGTGGAAAGAGCACTCTCTTTAACGCAATTGCTGGCCTGAAAGCGGACACATCTAATTTTCCAGGCACATCTGTTGAACACACCCACAGTAAGGTCAATGTTGAGGGGAAGATTTTAAACATCATCGATTTACCCGGTACATACTCTCTAAATCCTTCTGATCCAACAGAAAAAGTTGCCCTGACTCATTTATTTCTGGAAAAACCGGATTTAGTAATCAATGTGATTGACGCCTCTATCCTTGGCCGGAGTCTTGAACTTACTCTGGAACTCATCGAACTAAGATATCCTGTAGTAGTTGCACTAAATATGATTGATCTGGCGGATAAAAAAGGCGTGGAGATTGACATAAAAAAGCTTGAGATGTTACTCGGTATTCCTGTGGTTCCGACAATAGCTTCCCATGGCCGGGGGATAAAGGAGCTTTTAGATGTTGCTTTAAAAAGCTTGGGAAAGGGATTAACTGTCTCACCAATAAAATGGTCTAAAGACGTAGAAGAAAAAATTATAGAACTGGAAAGTCAACTTCCTGAAGATTTTCCTATTGTTGCTAATACAAGATTTACGGCGATAACTATGATTGAGACAAACAAACTCTTTTTTGAAAAGATACTTAAGGAAATAAATCCTTCCTTAAAAACAGTGCTTGATAAAGTTAGGCATGATTTGGAAAGCATGCATAGTGCTCCTGCCTATGAGGTGATTTCTGCTGAAAGGCATCATCTGGCTCTTAAGCTTTTTGAAGAATCCAGCACGGTTAAGAGAGGAAAAAGAATCAGTTTAGAAGAAAGAATAGACGATGTTGTTATGCATCCCTTTTTTGGATATCTGATTCTCCTGGTTGTTTTTTTTGCCTTTTTCTTTATCATTTTTGAAATTGGAAATCCCCTTGAAGAACTTCTTCTTAAACCCCTGAGTAGTCTTAGACATTTTCTTGCGCTTAACCTTGGCACGGGCCTGGTTTTTTATTTAACTGACGGTATGCTTCAAGGAATTGGAGGGGGTTTAGCTATTGTTCTGCCCTATTTTGTTCCACTTCTTTTTCTCATGTCTTTCTTGGAGGATGTCGGCTACTTAGCCAGGGCAGGCTTCTTAATGGATACTTTTATGCACAGAATAGGACTTCACGGCAAATCTGTTTCCCCTTTTATACTGGGTTTTGGGTGCAATGTACCAGCTATTATTCATACCCGGATCTTGGATTCACGCAGAGATCGCATCATCACATCCCTTCTCCTCCCTTTTATTCCCTGTTCAGCCCGGACAACCATCATACTGGCTCTTGTTGCTTTTTATCTGGGTCCTTTATGGGCTTTGGGATTTTATGTATTCAATTTCCTTTTAGTGGCTGTGCTCGGGCGAATTATATCTTTCTTTTTTAAGACTCCTTCGCCCGGGTTGATTCTTGAAATACCCTCTTTGAAATTTCCGTCTTTTAAAAATATGCTGAAGAAAACATTTTTTCAGCTGAAATCTTTCATTAAAATTGCCTGGCCAATCCTGATTGCAGGAAGTGTTTTTTTAGGGTTTCTTCAGTTTTTAAATTTCGATAGATACATAAACCTTATTCTTTCTCCACTTGTTGTAAAAGGCTTGGGTTTACCGCAGGAACTGGGAGTGACTCTTGTGTTTGGATTTTTACGAAAAGAGCTTTCTTTAGTGATGATGCTTCAGGCACTCGGGGTAGGCTATAAGGATTTGATGACCGTAATCTCTAAAGAACAGCTCATTGTTTTTACTGTGTTTATTAGTTTTTTCATTCCATGCCTTTCCACGGTGGTTCTCCTTTGGAAAGAAATGGGCAGGAAAGTGGCTATGATTTCTGTGGCCTTAAACACAGGGGTGGCTATAGTGTTAAGCTTTATAACAAGATTGGTTTTAAGAGGATAAGTCAGAATCTATTTTTCTCCCTCCAGGATAACCATTGCAACAGCATATTCTGCCAAGTGAGAGATGGATACATGAATTTTTTTAAAAGGAAATTTTTCTTTCGATTTAATCTTTAGCTGAGGTTTTCCAGAAGGAAGGTTAATAAGCTCAATGTCTGTCCAGCTTATCCTTCTTCCTATTGCTTTAAAAAAAGCCTCCTTGGCAGAAAACCTGGCTGCTAGATGCTGGTGCTTATTTCTCTTTTTTTGGCAATAATTGATTTCCTGGGTTGTGAATATTCTTTGTAAAAAACGTGGATTTTTTTCTACTAATTTTCTCACACGTTCCACTTCGATAATATCAATGCCAATTCCTAATACCATATTATTCACCTGATTTTAAGCAACGTTGGAATTCGAATCTCGAATTTTATTATTTCTTTTACATTGTGTATTTAACGATTTATTATAGTTGTTTTTTTGAATCTTTTCATTTATAGATTGATAGATTAAATGGTTCTCTTCCATTTTGTATGGGTATTAATCAGTTAGTATTCGGGGACGGCCTCGTTCCCGTTCAGATTTTTCACGCCATCCCTTCATCAGTCTATTCAACGCATAAGCGAAGGGCAGTGGGTGAAAAAACCGTTTGAAAGCAGAGCGGGCATGGTTCCTCTCCATAATGGAGAGGGGAGCGAAGCCTGAAACCGAGCAGCTTTTGACTCGCTGGGGCAAAAGTTGCGTGTTTTTTGAATCCACTGTCCTGAGCTCAAACATACTCGCCGCCCGACTCTGTCGGATTCCCTCGAAACGCGATTCAGGGAGGCTAAATCTTCAAAGGTTGCTTCGTCCATCCCCGAACACTTTCTGTTAATCTATTAAGACATGTTTTGACCATACAATATGGAAGAGAACCGATTAAATTAAATCTATGGTCTTGATAAGTCAAGCCTCTACTATTTATTTTGTATTCGATTGAGGAGGGTTCGAGCAGCTTTATTCCCGATTATTTTAGCTAACTCTTGGATTGAAGCCTTTTTAATTTCTGTAAATCCTTTATATTTTTTTAGCAGGTCAGCTTTTCTCTTTTTGCCTAAACCTGGAATCTCATCAAGCTGGGATTCAAAGCTTCTCTTTTTTCTTCTCAAACGGTGATAAGAAATGGCAAAACGGTGAGCTTCGTCTCTGACATTCTGGATAAGTTTTAGGGCAGGAGAAGTTCTATCAAGGCGGAGACCCTGTTTACTTGACGGAGTGAAGATGATTTCATCCCTTTTTGCTATAGAAATAATTGGGAGGTGGCCCAGCCCCAACTTCTCGAGAGCAATCCTGGCAGCATTAAGTTGGCCCTTCCCTCCATCCACAATAATCAAGTCAGGTTTTACTTTCTTTTCCTTTAAGAGTCTTGTGTACCTTCTTCGGATAACTTCTTTTAGGCTTGCCACGTCATTAGGACCTGTTACAGTCTTAATCTTGTATTTCCTGTATTCTTTTTTTTGTGGTCGTCCATTCTTAAATAGAACCAGTGAGCCTACGGATTCTTCTCCTCCTGTATTAGAAATGTCAAATGCTTCGATGTGCTTGGGAATAGATTTTAAGCCAAAAATGCTTTTAATTTCTGTTAATGGTTTTGCTGCTTCGGATTTTTTTTTCGCAAGAATTTCTGCATTCTTGTTGGCCAGTTCCACTAGCTTCTTATTTTTTCCTTTAAGAGGAATAATTATTTCAATTTTTTCTCCTTTTAGATATCGAAGGATTTTTAGAAGTTCTTCTTCTTTTTCTGTAACGAAAGGTAAAAGAATTTTTTCCGGAAGGTCTTTACGGTTTTTATAAAATTGTCTTAAATAAGTTGATAAGAGTTTTTTGTTAGAAACTCCTGCTTTCTCCCGGAAAGAATTGTGTTCTGATTCAATAACTTTCCCCTCCCTCATTAAAAAGACGAAAATAACTACATTTTCATTTTTTCTTGAGAAACCAAAGATGTCTTTGTTTTCCTTATGGACTGAAATGAATTTTGGTTTTTCTTTAATCTGCTCGATAGTATGAATGAAGTCTCTCCAATGTGCAGCCTGTTCATATTCCATATGAGCAGCAGCATTTTGCATTTTCTTTTTTATAAGTTTTTTTAGTTTTTCTGTTTTTCCTTCCAGAAAGAGCAAGACGTTTTCTACACTTTCCCTGTAATCTTTTTCTGAAATGTATTCCACACACGGGGCTGAACACAGCTTTAAATCATATTCAAGACAGGGTCTTTTCCTTTTACCTGGTACTTTTTCCTGGCATGTTCTGGTTCCGAAGTATTTAGCCGCAAGATGAATTGTCTTTCGGGCTTGGTGGGCAAGGCTGTAAGGGCCAAAATATTTAGCCCTATCTTCTTCAACTTTTCGTGTGAAATATATCGCTGGGAATTTTTCCTGTGTGGTCAATTTAAGATAAGGAAAACTTTTATCGTCTTTTAGCTTTAAATTAAATCTGGGCTGGTATTGACGTATAAAATTATTTTCGAGGAAAGTAGCTTCTTTTGCTGAATCAGTAAGGATAAAATCGATATCGACCGTTTCAGAAAGGATCTTATTTATTTTTACATCAGAAGTCGGCAAAAAATAAGACTTCACTCTGTTTTTAAGAGAGAGGGCCTTTCCGATGTATAAAATCTCGTCTTTTTTGGCTTTAAAGAAATAAATTCCTGGTTTTTTTGGTAAATCAGGGATTTTTTTTCTTAAATTGTTCTTCATGTGAAGCTTTTAGATCAAGATTGAATCTTCAAACTGGTTACACACCGAGCTCTAGTTCTCCTTTTTTCAAATTTTTCAGTTCGTCCCTGAACTGTGCAGCCTTTTCAAACTCCAGGTTTTTTGCTGCTTCTTTCATTGATTTTTCTAAATATTCAATTTTTTGTTTTTTCTGTTGAGGAGAATAATATATATCTTTGTCTTCTGAGATCTGTGAGTAATCAATATAATCTCTGTCGTAGATGCTTGATAAGACTTCATCAATACTTTTTATAATGGATTGAGGGGAGATGTTGTTTTTTTTGTTATATTCCTCTTGAATTTTTCTCCTTCTTTTTGTCTCGGCTATAGCTTTTTTCATGGAGTCTGTTTTAACATCCGCATATAAAATGGATTTGCCTGCAACATTTCTGGCAGCACGTCCAAAAGTCTGTATTAAGGAGGTTGTAGAACGGAGGAATCCTTCTTTGTCTGCATCCAGAATCGCCACTAATGAGACTTCGGGTAAATCTAATCCCTCTCTCAATAGATTTATTCCGATCAGTGCATCAAATTTTCCTTTTCTTAGGTCTCTTAATATGTTGACGCGGTCTAAAGTGGCAATCTCTGAATGGAGATATCGAACTCGAAGTCCAAGTTCATGGAAATGCCGAGTGAGGTCTTCAGCCATTTTTTTTGTTAGAGTTGTAACCAAAGTACGTTCATTCTTACTGGCTCTTGATTCAATTTCGGCCATTAAGTCGTCGATCTGGCCTTTAATGGGACGGACCTCGATCTCAGGATCTGTGAGGCCTGTGGGTCTTATAATTTGCTCGACTATTTTTCTTCCTGATTTTTTTGTTTCATAGGAGCGAGGAGTCGCTGAGACGTACATGACTTGATTAACTTTACTTTCAAACTCATTAAAATTGAGAGGCCGATTATCCAGAGCTGAAGGCAGTCGGAATCCATGTTCGATAAGTGTTTGTTTCCGTGAACGGTCTCCATGATACATCCCTCCGATCTGAGGGACAGTGACATGGGATTCATCAATAATGGTCAGAAAATCGGAGGGAAAATAATCGAGAAGAGTATAGGGAGGCTCACCTGGTTTCCTAAGGCTGAGATAAAGAGAATAATTTTCAATTCCCGGGCAGTAACCGAATTCCCTCAGCATTTCCATATCAAAAAGAGTCTTCTCCTCAATTCTGTTTGCCTCAATGAATTGACCCTTTTTATTGAAGAAAGAGATTCTCTCTTCGAGTTCTTTTTCTATGCTAAGAATTGCATAATCGAGAATGTCCTGAGGCGTGGAGAAAAAAGTCCTCGGATAGATGAGAACCTTATGAAAAGTATCCAGCGTTTTTCCAAGCAGAGGGTCTATGGAGGAGATTTTTATGATTTTATTCTCCTCCAGTTCGATCCGGTAGGCGAAGTCTTCATAAGAGGGAAAAACTTCGATAATATCTCCTCTCACTCGAAAGGTTCCTCTTTTAAAGTCAATTTCTTCTCTTTCATACTGAATCTCAACAAGCTTTTTGAGGATATTTTTCCTTGTGATAGCCTGGTTCTTCTGGAGAGTGAAGCTCATGGAGTAATAAGTCTGAGGTGAGCCAATGCCATAGATACAGGAGACTGAAGCAACAACAATGACATCATTTCTTTGAAATAAAGAGTTTGTGGCGCACAACCTGAGCCGGTCTATCTCATCATTAATTGTAGCTTCCTTAGCTATATAGATGTTAGAGGCTGGAATGTAGGCTTCAGGCTGGTAATAATCATAATAACTGACAAAATATTCTACAGCGTTTTCGGGAAAGAAGCGGCGGAATTCCTGATATAGCTGAGCAGCCAGAGTTTTGTTGTGGGAGATTACTAGAACAGGTTTATTGGCTTTTTTTATTATGTTAGCCATGGTGAAAGTTTTTCCAGATCCGGTGACCCCCATGAGTACTTGATGCTTAACTTTCTTTTCTATTCCTTTATAGAGTTCTTGGATGGCTTTTATTTGGTCTCCCCTTGGTTTGAAATCAGAATAGAGCTTAAATTGCTTCATCGGCTCTATTATAGCAAAAATTGAAAGAAGAAGTTTTGGCAGTTTTTATGAAAAATCCAGAAGGACGTGAGTTATTCAGGTATATATATGTAAAGGTGTCGGTAGTTTTTATGAAAAATCCAGGTTAATTAGACTTGATGGGCGGCTTATCATCTGGCTCTTCTTCTTTTTCTGGGTTTTTTGCTTCTTCTTTAGGGAGTGCGACCTTTTCTCCTTCTTCTTCTTGACTTTCAAGGGGAGGAGGACCAGTCTCTTCCTTGGGAGACAGAGTATCCGTTCCTTCTTCAGGATGCGAAGCATACTCAGCGTCTTGATCCATCCTGATGCCTCCTTTAAATTGAGCTCCATCCATAATTGAGATTATGGGAGCGTTGATGTCTCCTTTCATCTGGCCGTCTTTTGAGATAAAAACTTTTCCTGATGCGTAGATGTTTCCTTTCACGTTTCCATTAATGGTTATATTCTTGACGTGGATATCCGCTTCGACTTTACCTCCATGTTCAACTAAAATATTGTGATTTTCCAGATTTATTTTTCCCTGGAATTTTCCTTCAATCACAAAGTCTTCTTCTCCAGATAATTCGCCTTTAAGAAAAAGAGATGAGCCAAAGCGAGCGATATTTCGAGGTATGTTTTCTTCAATCATATTCTTTTTGTCTTTATTTTTAGGCATTTTCCTACCTAATTTCCCCAAAATATTATGCTTAGATTATAATTTTCACTTTTTTATATGTCAATAGGGGGGTCGTATCTCAACATTTGACATGAAACCAGGAACGATTTTATTCTTTTCCTTTTAAAGAAGAAATAGGGGGAGAAATTTACTAAGAGGAAGTTGAATCTGAGAGAATAGCAAAAAAAATAGAACCGTCCCCAGTTTTATTTAGACCGAAAGAATTTTCTTTTTTCTTCCTTCATTTTTCTTTATAAAGTGAAATAAAATATTTTCTCTATGAGATATATAATTTAATTTCAAATGTTAGTAGAGTCAATATTTATAAAGAATTTGTCGTATTATGTCGTATTATGTCGTATTATTTTATATTCGAATTAAAATGATGACCTTTTTCCTGCATTTATCCATAACAAAGAATTTATTTCATTTTTAAAGACAGTAATGTTGACCTAAAGATAATTCGAGTTTTTCTGTGATTTAAAGAAAACCATAGGAGGGTTTATGGAATCAGGAAATATTCCTGTTTTAAGCGTTAATGAGAATACAATTCCCCGCGCTTATGAAAAAGCTATCAGAGAGGTATGGGAGAAGGGAGTTAGTATTCGGACGGAATACGACCGCCCTGAAGATCCGCCAAGCCGGGATGCGACAGTGATCATCACGGTTCAGAAGCCCTTTGGCCAGCCCAGGTTTCACCGCTCTTTTGCTGATGGTCTGGGGGGATTGGCTGAGTACGTTATGGAAGTGGTTCACGGTGCTCATGATTACTGGGTTAAGCCACTGGAGGAAATTTTGAAGGGTTCAAAAAGCAAGGACACCCGCTGGACCTATACCTATCACGAACGGCTCTTTGAGTACAGAATTGAAGATAAAGTTGTGAATCAAATAGGCTACATTATTGATAAGCTTTCCAGCACTGGCTACACCCGGCGAGCTCAAGCCATAACCTGGAACCCAAAACTTGACCCGCCAACAGAAGATCCTCCCTGTTTACAGCGAATCTGGGGGCGACTTTGTGAAGATGGAGAAGGAGGGTATATCTTTAACATGAATACTCATTGGCGAAGTCGGGATTTATTCAAGGCATGGTTCGAGAATGTCATTGCCTTGACGACGCTTATGAGAAAAATCGCGGAAGCAATCTCTGAGAAAACGGGAAAACAAGTAAAACTGGGTCGATACTTAGATATTAGCGACTCTCTGCATATTTACGGTTCTTATTTCCGGGAGATAGAAGGAGATCCAGAGAAGGGGATTAAGAGTTTTTTTGAGAAATTAGAGAGTCGTACTTTTGAGGAGAGAACCTGGGATTCGGATTTTATCAAGCCATTCTTTATTAACGATGGAGTAGGTAAAGGATTAAAGTTGATGTTAGAAAGGGAGAAAGATATGCCAGATAAAGTCAGAAAGGCAATTGAAGAGGAACTTCGGTTGATGGAGGAGGAAGATTATGAAGTTTAGAAGTGAAAAGAAGCTGCTGGTGAAATCTCTTTCACAAAGGAGGAAAAGATGAAAATTTTTGAAGAGATAGCAGATGAAGTCGTTAAAGGTAATTCAAGCTCTGTAGAGGAACTGACAAAAAAAGCTCTTTCACAAAATATTTCCGCAGAAGAGATTTTAAACAATGGCTTGGTTGGAGGAATGGGTATAGTCAGTGAAAAATTTAAAAACAATGAAATTTTTATACCAGAAGTACTCATTTCTGCAAAATCAATGAACACCGGACTGGAGATCCTCAAACCCCTTTTAGCTGAGGCAAAGGTAAAACCATTGGGAAAAGTTGTAATCGGCACTGTAAAAGGGGATTTGCACGATATTGGAAAAAATATTGTTGCTATGCTTTTAAAAGGAGCTGGTTTTGAAGTCATAGACCTTGGAGCAGATGTTCCTAAAGAAAAGTTTTTAGAATATGTAAAAAAAGAGCGTGCAGATATTGTAGGTATGTCAGCGCTTTTAACAACAACTATGGTATCCATGAAGGAGACAATCCAAACATTAAAAGATGCTGGTTTGAGGGATAATGTAAAAATAATAATCGGGGGTGCCCCGGTTACAGAGTCTTATGCTGTTCAGATAGATGCGGATGGTTACGCTTCTGATGCTGCATCCGCAGTGGACATGTCAAAAAAACTTCTTAATAATAAGGAAAATTAAAAATATACTCGTACTCGAACTAATCCTCCATTTCCCATAATTTTTGAGAAAGCCGTTCCTTCTTTGCCTAAATTAAAATTCAGGTAAGCCAGAATATCCACATTTTCCGTAAGACTGTAATTCAGAGTTGGGATCAGAGCAAAACTTTTATCTGAAATGCAGTAAATGGCTTGAATCCCAATGCTTAAAAGATCAGTAAAAGGGTGCTGGATGTAACTATAAATTTGGTCTCTGGATATGGCTTTTTGTTCCATTGTCATTGAGCGCATCCAGTCATTAAGATCGTATTGTCTATAATTGGATTTGCCCAGTGTATTCCGATAGTATTCAACAATCATATAGGTCTGAAAATCAAAAGTGTAATCCGCTCCGACAACAAGTTCGTAGAAATCATCTATATTTTCATTTTCCATCCAGTTGTAACCGTATTCTGCCCATATTCCCATACCCAGTAGTTCCCCGGCCGTGCTTGCTCCCAGAAGATATCGCTTCCCGGGCAATTCCAGAAAATTCATGCTTTCCATGTCAAACTGAGTGTAGTCGTGGAATCGCCAGATTTTTTCAATCGCGATAAGATAATAATCAAAATGTGAAACTCTTCCCTTAAGCTGGATCAATTTTGCTGAATTATTCCAGTTGTCCTCAGGAGAAAAGAGAGCTGTAAGTGTGTATAGAGACCCCAGAGCCACATCCAACCGCATTGCGTTGTGGCCGGGCTGCTCATAAGTGGGGTCGAAGACTTCTTTTATATTAAACACATCGGTTGGATTCCAGATATAGCCTGTGCCAAGGGAGATCTGCTGTTTCCCTACAGTCAGATCAAGATGTTTAAAGGAGAGTTTTATATAGGCATTATCGAGAAAATGTCGATTGGAAAAGGAAAAGACGTAAAAGGTTTCCATGCCCTCCGGGACTTCGGAAGTGACATTGGGTGCAAGAAAATCAAGTATGTCCCATGTTGTTTTACCGTGATATGTGATGTAATCGAAATTTGCTGCAAATGTTATATTATCAGAAAGGCTGGATTTTAAATCCACTCTCAGCTTGTTGTTATAAAGCTGGTAGAATTTGTTTTTGATTTCCGCGCCCATTATTTGAGATTCGAAATACCCGAAGAGCTCAACTTTGCCCTGAGCGCCAAGAGTAGACAGAGAGATAGAAAGGAAGAACAGCAAGGATATCCATTTTTTCATTTTTTTAAGCTCCTTTCTGTAAATATACTATCGTCCAGTGTGATATTGTATTTCACTTCAAGTAACTCCAATTCGGTTTGGGTGTTGTCATTTTTATTATACATGACAACTTTCATTGCTGTTGGCAAGTTATCGATGACACGGATATCGCTCTCTACCATTCTTTTTAACAAGATGGTAGGGTCATCCTCATCATAATAATCGATGACTACGGGAACAAAATTTTCTTTTATAACCCACATTATCAATCTGGAATACGAAACATCACCGTCCGGTTTACGGGTTAACTCTAATTTATAGCAGTCATATCCTTCCATTTTTTCATCTTTGAGTCTTTTTGAATTAAAATCTTTTGTAAAGGCATCTCCGCTTCCCATATCTTCGTAAGAAAAATCACTCCCCTGCATTTTCTGTTTTTTTGCATGGGAAGCGAGTTTTCGGACACGTTGTGTTCGCGGGAAATACATCCAGATATCGTCGGCATTGTTCAGCATCAGAGTTGCCTGTCCCTTAACGCGCCTTGGTTCCAGATATCGCACAAGATTTTTCTCCCCTTTGTTTTTACTCCATGATTCATAGATAAATGTTCGTTTCTGTCCTGAGGTGGTCATGATTGTCATTTTTGCTTTAGCATAACCCGATTCGATATTGAACAGTTCGTTAACTTTTTTAATAATATCTTCACCTGTGAGTTCCTGGCTGTATAGAACCGGTGCCATAAGCAGGACAATCAAGCCTGAAAGCATTATTTTTTTCATGGAATGTCCTCCATTTATTCTTTTTTAATTTTTTTTCGTAAATTAACACCTTAAAATTTGTATATCAGTGAAGAATGTATGTCAAATAAGGGAAAATGGAGACAATCCTTATTCCTTAAAGACAGTGTTCGGTCCGTGAGATGATTTCTTCCTGAATATCAGGGCTCAGCAGCACAAAATAGTCCGAATATCCTGCTACGCGAACCAGTAGATTCTGGTACATAAAAGGATGTTTTTGTGCATCCCGCAGAGTATCTTTATCGATGATATTAAACTGTATGTGATGTCCACCCAGGCTGAAGTAACCACGAATTAATCCTGCCAGCTTATTTAAATCCTCCCTGTTCTTCAGAATTTGAGGAGTTATCTTCATGTTGAGCAAAGTACCGTTACAACGGGCATGGTCCAGCTTGCCCACAGACTTAGCTGCAGCTGTCGGACCGAGTTTATCAAAGCCCTGGACAGGAGAGATGCCTTCAGAGAGCCATTCGTGAGCATGGCGGCCATCTGGAGTAGCCCCAGTCAATTTACCGAGGGCGATATGGGCAGTTGTTGGCAGTAGATTGACATAATATTTTGCTCCCTGGATATCCCGGTGCTGCTCCACTTCGTCGCAGAAGATTTTTTGAGTAAGAGCAGCGAGGGAATCAGCATAGTTGTCGTCGTTTCCGTAACGTGGAGTTTTGTTGATAAGAACGTTGCGTAATTTTTCGTGACCCTGGAAATCTTCATCTAATGCCTTCTTCAACTCAGCCATTGTGTAATTTTTTTTATCAAAAATATGTTTTTTGATGGCCGATAACACATCTGTAATTGTTCCTAAACCAACGCCTGAGATAACAGCTTGATTATAGCGTGCACCCCCATTATGCCAATCCTGCCCATTTTTAATGCAGTCATCAATAACAGCGGAAGTAAATGGAACAGGGCAGTATGTAGCATAAATATCACGGATGATGTTATCATACTTCACTTTTAATCCGACAAAATAACCGACCTGCTGCTTGAAGGCTTTTGTGACATCCTCAAAAGTAGAGAACTTGTTGTGATCGCCTGTTTTGGGGCCTAATTGTTCTCCTGAGAGGGGATTTATTCCGTCGTTAAGTGCCAGTTCAAGGCATTTGACAAGGTTAAAATATCCTGAAGAAGCCATCCGGTCTTTTCCGTCACAATTGGGCGACACGCAGCCATTAACACTACCTGAGCGGGCATCTTTTAGCTTTTTGCCGCGGTTTACCAAACCCAGAACTATAGTGTCACTGTTAAACATAGCGGGCAAACCCATCCCGTACCTTAAGAGTTCGCAGCAGCGCAAGAGAAACTTGTGAGGAGTCTTTGTGCTAATTTGGGCTGAGAGTTGTGGCTGAGGAAGCTTTACATGTTCTAATGCTGTAAGACACATGTATGAAAGTTCATTTGTGGCGTCCTGGCCTTCGGGAGTCAGTCCGCCTATGTTTAGGTTTTGAAACTCTGGATAGGAACTGCTGGTGTCAGATTCCCCAGAATCCTTGGCTATTGTAATCTCGTCGAGTTTAACCCACAGGAGGTCAAGTAACTCTTGAGCCTCTTCTTCTGTGAGTTCGCCTTTGTTGATGCTGTGACGATAAAATGGATACATGTACTGATCAAATCTGCCAGGAGAAATGGCGTGGCCATTTGTTTCCAGATTAAGTACCAATTGGGTAAACCAGAAAGATTGAAGTGCTTCATGGAAGGTTTTTGCAGGGTTTGCCGGGACTTTGTTGCAGACCCGGGCAATTCTCTCTAGCTCTTCCTTTTGTTGTAGGCTTTTTTCTTTTGAGGCCAAGCGTAGAGCTTCATCTGCGTAACGTCCTGCAAACATTACTGCAGCATCACAGACTAAGGATATTGCCTCAAGAAGTTGCTTTTTATAGGAGTATTCAGGGTCTTTGGAGAAGAGCCTGGAGAGAGCTTCCTGAATATCAGTTTTAATGCCTTCCATGCCCTTATTCAGGACTTTGGCATAGCTGACTGTAATATGACCGATCGTACGCGAAGTGAAATAATTATAGATCACTCCGCGTGAATCTGCTCGCCAAATCTCTTCAGGGACTGACTCTTTTATTCGGTCATATATTTGGCGGCCATGCCAGTAAGGGAATACTTCTTTACGAAGCACTTTTTTGGTTTCTTCACTGACATAAAAAGGTGTGTTGTTTCGGGTTGCTATAGTGTCCAGGTCGCGCTCAAGCCAACTGCAGTTGATTTCAGGGAAAACAGGAGATCCGCGGGGCTTGAGAGTTTTTTTCCCTACAATAAGTTCTCCGTCTTGTATATGAACAGGTTGTTCGCTTAAGATCCTTTCCAGCATTTTGGCGCGGCGGGTAACGATTGGTTGTCCTTCAGTTTCCTGAAAGCTCTTTGTTGCTGCTACAGCTCGAAATGGGAAAAGCTCATGGGTGACACCTTGATTTCGTTTAACGCCTTGCATAACTCTCTCTGTTGGACGGCTCAGATCAGGGTACTGAAAGTTTTTTATGGTTTTTGTCTTCTGCTCTGTGGTTGGAAGTGATGTTTTCTCAGATATTCTTTTTGCCATAGGATTTTTTTTGGATATATTTTCCTATCAAAAAAAGTATATAATCATTTAATTATTTCTAGAAATTATATCGCATTACTATGAATTCTGTCAAAACTCAATAGGGGCCATATACGATATTCCAGCGCTCGTTTACCGCGGGTTCTTTTTATTTCTTAATGGCAAAAAAAGGAACAGATGAGACTCACTGCCTGGCTTATTTGACCCTGGGAATGGCTTTTTCTATAATCTTAGCTCTTGTTTGTGGCTTTTTTTATGTCTAAAAATCGGAGTGAAGAAGTAAAAGGAAAAATAAGAAATCATTAAGGAATAATTTTAAATGATTGTTGGCATTCTTGGTGCTTTAGTGGTATTGGTGCTTAGCTTTGCCGTATATTTCTTCAAAGATTTATCAGCTAACAAAGGCAGCCTCGAAAAAGACACAAATTTTGCAGCTGCTTCAGGTATCGGATTTATCACTAACTTCTTAGATACTTTAGGAATTGGCAGTTTTGCTCCAATGACTGCATTACTTAGAGGCTTTAAACAGATTCGTGACAGAGTCATACCTGGTACATTAAATGTGTCTTGTACTATTCCAGTTGCAGTTGAAGCCTTCATTTTTATTACAGTTATTAAAGTGGAGATTGTAACTTTAATTTTTATGGTTATAGCTGCTGTTGCTGGGGCTGTTGTCGGAGCAGGTATTGTAGCTAAATTATCTGAAAAAAAGATACAGATGATAATGGGTATTGCATTATTAACAACTGCTTTTTTTATGCTTTCAGGTCGATTAGAGTGGATTGCTGGATTAGGAACAGGTGAGGCTATAGGTTTAACTGGATGGAAATTAATAATTGCAGTTATTGTTAATTTTTTGCTAGGAGCCTTGCAGTCTGCAGGTATTGGTATGTATGCCCCGAGTATGGCATTAGTTTATATTCTTGGGATGTCTCCAAGAGTAGCCTTCCCGATTATGATGGTTTCTGCTGCATTCACATTAGCTCCTGCTTCTATTAAATTCATCAATGAGGGCGCTTATAACAGAAAAGCTTCTTTAGCAATTACTCTTAGCGGAATCGTCGGGGTGTTTATTGCTGCTTATATAGTTAAGTCTTTACCTTTGGAAATTTTAACCTGGTTAGTAATCGTTGTTATAGTATACACTGCTATAGTTTTGTTATTAAAAGCTACAAGCAAATAAAAAAGTATCGGCAGTTTTTCAGAATAATCCAGCTTAAATAAAAATCCTTTATTGGAACAGGAAGTCAAATGGTTTGGTTTGTCGAATTAAAGCTGTAAGCCTGCTGATGTTTCTTGCCTTTTGCCCTGAGAGATTTTTATTCCTGGGCCTCGAAAATTTATCAAGTTTTTCTTGATAGGGCTGGAAGATTGAACCGCATTCTGCGTCTAAATTATTGGAATGTTAGAACAACTTCCGGCTGCACATCGCCCAATGAAATGTCCAGCCAGTATAAAAGTCATTAGAATTGACTTTTCCGTGGGGATGGGTAAAATCTCATTTCAAGGGAAAGGTTTACACATATTACAGTCAGACTGTAGGTTATACGTTACGGTCAGAAGCGTAAGCCTTGCCCCAATAAAAAAAGGAGGCAAACCGTATGAAACGCACCCTTATCCTTCTATTCACACTGCTTACGTTCGCCTCGCTGATCGTCGCCGCTGAGATTAAGCTCGACGTTAAGGAACATGTGCTTTCCAATGGATTGAAAATACTGATGATTCAAAAGTCTGGCGTTCCGCGCGTCGTATGCCACATCTATTACAAAGTCGGCTCGATCAACGAGCGTCCGGGCATCACTGGCCTCGCTCACCTCCATGAACACATGATGTTCAAGGGGACCGAAATGATGGGTGTCACAGATTTTGAAAAGGACGACGCCATCAACAAGAAGATCGATGAGCTCGTGGACAAAATCTACCGGGAGAAGTTCTGGAAGGCCGACGGCGGTGACAAAGAAAAGATCGCCCCGTGGCAGAAGGAATACGACGAGCTGGTCAAAGCTGAAAAGCAGTATATCATCAAGGACGACCTCTGGACCCTGTACATGAAGAACGGCGGCACGGGTCTCAATGCTTCGACCGGAAATGAGACCACGGGGTATTACGTGACGCTCCCATCCAATAAAGTCGAGCTCCAGATGCTGCTCGAGTCCGACCGGATGCTGAACGCCTACTTCCGGGAGTTTTACTCCGAAAAGGACGTTGTCATGGAGGAGCGACGCCTGAGCGAGAACAGGCCGGATTTCTTCTTCAACGAACAGGTCAGCGCCGCTTTCTACGCAGCGTCACCCTATCACTGGAGCGTCCTTGGCTGGATGGACGACCTGCGGAAAGTCACTAAGGCCGACCTCATCCATTTTCACAACCGCTATTACGTGCCCAATAATGCCGTTGCCATCTATGTTGGTGATCTCGATCCCCAGAACATCATCCAGATGGCCGAGAAATATTTCGGACGTGTCCCGAAGGGACCGGACCTGGAACCCATCCGGACGTATGAGCCTCCGCAGTACTCCGAAAAAAGGATATACGGCGAAGGCCCTGCACCGACTAGTTTGCAGATGATGTTTCACACGCCGCAGCAAGGCCATCCTGACGTGGTCCCGCTCTCAGTTCTAGCCGATGTTCTGGGTTCGGGCGGCGGTGGCGGTCGAGGACGTTTCCGTGGAGGCGGCGGCGGTGGAACCGGACGACTCTATAAAATCCTTGTCCGGGAAAAACAAATGGCCGTCAGTGTCTCCGCTCGCAGCCGGTCACAGTGGTATGTCGGGGCCTTTCAATTTAACGCCACGCCGCGCTTCGACAAGAATATCCAGCCTGAAGATTTGGAAAAGGAGATCTGGGCGGAAATCGAAAAGATCGAGCAAGAAGGCGTGACCCCAGAAGAGATCCAGAAGGCCAAGAACCGCTTTGAAGCCATGTTCATCAGAAGCCTCGCAAGCACGATGAGCCTCGCAAGGAGAGTTGGAGGGGCCGAACTCAACCAGGGCTGGCGCTCGATTCTCACCGACCTTGACGATATGAAGAAGGTGACCAACGACGACATCAAACGCGTTACCGCGAAGTACTTTGTCAAAGACAACAGCCTCACGGCCATCTACAGGCGGAAGCGTGGGCGCTAAGGAAGGAGGATGATAATGAAAAAGAAACTTATCATACTGATTGCAATTGGTTTCCTATGTATTTCACTGGGGCTTACTCAAGTCCAGAAGCCCTCTGACCTGAAATTTCCTCTGCTTAAATATGATCCCCCCAATCCCAAAGACTTCCGTACAGAATTCGCAAACGACGTGCGCGGCTACATCCAGGAGGACCACAGCCTGCCGCTATTCAACATATCTGCGATCATCGACTTCGGTGGCCTGTATGTTCCCAAAGATAAGCAGGGTCTCGATTCCGTTATTAGTGCAACACTAATCGATGGAGGCACCAAAACCAAGGAAGGAACCGTCATCAAAGAGAGAATCGAATTCCTTGGGGGCTCGCTGGGCTTCAGAACCGGTGAGCGGACCTCAACGCTGTCCCTCTCAGTCCTGAGCAAAGACCTCGATGAGGGCCTCGACCTCTTTTTCGACGTTCTGATGAACCCGGAATTCAGGGAAGCCCCACTGAATCTAGCTAAGGTCCAGCTCATCCAGCGGCTCCGGCAGATTAACGACCGGCCGAGTGGAGTGTTGAGCCGCGAGTACGAGCGTGTACTCTACGGCGACCATCCGTTGACTTGGCAGCCGAACAAAACAACCTATGAAAGCATTAACAGAGCGGACCTGAAAGCGATTCATACGCAGTATTTCTTCCCTAAGAATATCATCCTGGCCGCCTCGGGTGATTTTGATAAATCCGAGCTCAAAGCCAAGATCAACAGGTCCATCGCCGGCTGGAAGAATAAGAAAGTCAGCATCCCGTCGTTCTCCAAGAAGTTCCCTCAGCCTGAGCCGGGCGTCTATTTCATCCAGCAGAGGATCAGCCAGGGCTACGTCAGTCTCGGACATTTGGGAATCGAGGACATAAACCCCGACTACTTCGCTGTTCAGGTCATGAACTTCATCCTCGGAGGGGGAAGCTTCACGTCCCGCATCACGATGAAAGTCCGGTCGGACGAGGGGCTGGCCTACAACACGGGCAGCCGGTTCAGATACCGTTGGGGATATCCGGGAACGTTCTCCGGTTACGTCCAGACTAAGTCTTCCACGGTCGGCTATGCGATCTTGTTGATAATGAACGAGTTAGACCGGATCCGGAAGGAGCCCGTTTCAGACGCCGAGATGGAGACTGCGGTTAACTACTATCTGGAGAGCTTTTCTAATACTTTCGAATCCCCCCAGGCCACGATGTCCACGTTCGCGGACCTCGAGATGACAGGCAAACCGATGGATTACTATAAGACCTATAGAGATAAGATCAGAGCCGTGACCAAGGCAACGGTCCAAAAAGTCGCCAACAAGTATATCCATCCGGACAAAACCGTCATCATGATTGTCGGGGACTTCGAGCCGTGCAACAAGGGCGGGGACAAATGGCCCGGCCCACTGGATAATCTGGGAAAGATCCACAGGGTCAAGCTCAAGGACCCGATGACGGGAGAAGAATTGAAATAGCTTCCGCTCCCAAAGCTTTCCACTTGGCGCAACTGTAATGAAAAAATATGCGGTAGAATACTGTGCGCTCTGGATGATGTAGAATCTAATCATGTCTTACCGGAATTTCTTCAGCCAATCGCTTCTCTTCGTATGCATTATTATTCTCGCAGGTAGAGTCTGGGCTGAAGATCCCTCGAAAAATTCTGCACAGAATAACAAGATCCTCCGCGAAACGAACGGCAAACGGTACATCACTGCCATTCGCACGGAAACTCCATTAAAAATTGACGGATTGTTGAACGATCCAGCTTGGCGCACCACCCAGTTTCAAGGGCAATTTACACAGCGCGAACCAGAAGAAGGAGCGCCAGCATCCGAAAAAACCGAAGTAGGATTTCTTTATGATAAAAAGAATCTTTACATTGGTGTCAAGTGTTACGATTCTGAGGCGGACAAGATTATCGCCAGAGAAATGCGGCGCGATGCCATTGTCGATGATGATGACTATTTTGAATTGGTGCTGGATACCTATCACGACCACCGGACTGCGTATTATTTTATAACCAATCCCCATGGGGTTAAACGTGAAGCGGTACTGGCCAACGAAGGCCGAGACTACAACCCTGCCTGGGATGGTGTCTGGTTATGCAAAGCAAAGATCACAGATGATGGCTGGTTTGTTGAAATCGCTATCCCCTGGAAAACACTGCGGTTCGAAGAGCAGGGCTCCTCTGTGTGGGGTATCAACTTCGCGCGGATGATTCGACGGAACAACGAACATGTCTACTGGCAACTCATCCCGCGTGATTTTGGAAGAGGGGCAGGATTATTCCGTCTCTCCGAAGCCGGGTCGCTCCACGGCATAGCCGATGCAAAAATGGGGGGTAATCTGGAACTGAGGCCTTACTTTTTGGGAGGTATGGAAAACGACCAAAACACAAATTTTACCACGGACCGTCTGGGCGATATTGGGCTGGATGCAAAAGTGGCGCTTACAGCAAATCTGGCTTTAGACCTCACATTAAACACAGATTTTGCCCAGGTGGAGGCAGACCAGGAACAGGTCAACCTGACGCGTTTCTCTCTTTATTATCCTGAAAAACGAGAATTTTTTCTTGAGGGTGCGGAGCTCTTCTCATTCGGCGGCACTGGGAGGGGCAGCTGGCACGGAGGAGGTTCTGATATGGATCTTTATTATAGCCGTCGACTTGGGCTTGTCGATGGTCATGAAGCACGGATACTCGGCGGCGCCAAAATGGTGGGAAAGATAGGCAAATATCAAGTCGGTATAATGAATATCCTAACGGATGATGTCGCCATTCAAGAAGAGGATGAGACGACCAAGGTCAATTCCACAAACTTTACTGTAGTGCGTTTCCGGCGCGATATTCTACAGCGGGGTACAATAGGTATAATGTTCCTGAACAAGGAAGAGCTGCATTCCTCCTACTTCAATCGTTCTCTGGGATTCGATGGCTACCTTCCTCTGAGTCTTTACTTCACCATTTCGGGTTATCTCGCAGCGACCTTTGGACCTGAAGAAACGGATAATGGACAAATCATCAATATGAGCAAGCAGAACCTTGCAGGCAAACTCAATCTGGGATACAATAGCGACCTTTGGCAGGCCTCGGCATCATACCAGGATGTAGGAGCCCATTTCAACCCGGAAATAGGATTTATCCGTCGCACGGATTTCCGTCTCAGTAGCGCTTCTATTGAATACTCTCCGCGACCCAAAGAATCGTCAGTAATCCGACAGTTTAGCTATCAATTGGATGGGAGCTATCGTTCTGACCATGACAACAGGATGTTAGACAGTGCGATAGAGGCATCATTTTCAACCGAACTTCAAAACAGCTCGCGCTTCAGCATCAATATTCAGCGGGAAAGCGAGTTTATCGACTATGATTGGGAGGTGCGTGAAGGCTTCCTCATCCCTGAAGGAACATACACCGGCTACATGTACTCCATCGGCGCGGAAAGCGATAAGAGCCGCACCATTGCAGGTGGGATTGATATTGATTATGGGAGTTATTATACCGGTCATCAAATGAGATTCAGTCTCAACAGTACCATTACCCGCATCCGACGGCTCAGGATGGAGGTGGACTACAATCATAACTATGTTGATCTCCCTGAGGGGAGTTTTCACACGAATACATTTGGACTTCGCATGCTCTACTTTTTTTCTACGGAGCTGTATTTGAAAGCCTATGTGCAATGGAACGACGATAAATACTACAACGCAGGGAAGGAAAAGATAGTCGGCGACATTCTGTTGCGATGGATTTATTCCCCCGCGTGCAATTTCTATCTGGTTTACAATGATGGACGACTGATCGGACCTGGGAATAATGAGATCATCAACCGGACATTGATGGTCAAGGTCACTTATTTCTGGCGAAAGTGACCCTTTAAAAAGTATCCTGTCAATTTGAATAAAATATTAGAGACTCAATAGCTACTTTTCGATTATTGATTATTCATATAAAATAAACCGAGTCTCGACTTATGATAGAAAATTAAGGACGAATCTATGACAAAAAGCGTGGTATTTATTTTAATCTTCACCAGAGCAAGCCTGGCTCCGAATACCAAAAATTCAAGTTATAAAACTTATGAAAGCCTTATCCCATTGAAATTGGAAGATGTTTAGAAACTACCTGAAAGTGGCTTTGAGGAATTTAATAAAATACAAATTCTATTCTTTTATCAACATTGCTGGACTGGCTATTGGGATGACCTGCTGTATCCTCATCCTTTTGTGGGTTCAAGGTGAGATCAGTTATGATAGATTCCAAATATGCGGTGATGATGTTAGAAGCGTTCTTACGAAAACTCCTGTAGAAGTGATATCTTCTTCTTCCTCTGGAAGAAAGTATTAGCCTTTTATTCTGATGTTCAGATAAAAATTGTTATGAGTGAATGACAGTTGGGAATGGGATCAGTCCTATTCAATCGAGCAGCTTCCTGTTCCGCAAGTGATATTGGCCTCTTTCTTTCTTTTTTCGTAGTACTGCTGATGGTATTCTTCGGCTTTGTAGAATTCAGGTGCAGGAACGATCTGGGTGGTAATAAGCTTTCTGAAACGGCCTGAGCTTTCCAGTTTTTTCACCATTTTCTCAGCCGTTTCTTTCTGGTCGTTGCTGTGGTAGAAGATTGCAGACCTGTACTGGCTCCCAACATCCCATCCCTGCCGGTCAACTTGTGTTGGGTCGTGAAGGTTGAAGAAAATTTCAAGGAGCTTCTCGTAACTGACCTGGGAGGGATCGAACGTGATCTTTATGGCTTCGGCGTGTCCGGTTTTATCCGAGCAGACCTGTTTATAGGTCGGATTCTTGACATCTCCGCCAGCGTAGCCGACAACTGTCGAGATTATCCCAGGGACCTGCCGGAATTTATGTTCAACTCCCCAGAAACAGCCGGCAGCGAAAGTCGCCGTCTCAGCTTTCAGAAATTTTGTCCCTTTTTTATTGGATTTATCTTCCGGATTTGATTCTGGATTTTTGTGGGCATCACCCGGCCTGAAATCCAGGCTGACTGAATTGATACAGTAGTGCTTGCCTGTCGGAGTTGGTCCGTCATCAAAGACATGCCCGAGATGGGCGCCGCACAATGCGCACCGTGTTTCTGTTCTGTGCGTGAAATGGGAAAAATCGTCAAAATAGTCGATGTTATTTTCATCGAAAGGAGCGGTAAAGCTTGGCCATCCCGTGCCGTGGTCGTATTTGGCCTCAGAGCTGAAGAGGGGAGTGCCGCATCCAGCGCAGAGATAGACTCCTTTTTCGTAGCGATCATTATACTTTCCTGTAAAAGCCCTCTCTGTGCCGCGTTTCCTCATGACATGATATTGCTCAGGCGTCAGGATCTTTTTCCATTCTTTATCCGATTTTTTTATCTTTTTGGTCATGGTTTGTTCTCCTTTGCTGAACTGGTCTTCTGTGGGATCCTTTTTAAATGAAGGCTTGAAGTTGAGGTAAGCTGTCAGGACCGCAAGAATCGTAATCACCAATCCGATTTTCTGTTTCATGGAACCTCTTATATACTATAATTCCTATAGGATTATTATAATTTAATTGGGAAGTAAAGTAAAGGACTTATTAGACCTTGACCCAATTATCTTACATGAACAACCAAACGAATTCATTTCCCTTAGACATTTGATGCAATAACTCCTTTGGGTATATGGGTCTTCTTAGACTTGTATTCCTCGACAGCCGGGAAATGAAATTATATAATTGACATAGCTGTACACAAATAAAGTATGATGGGAGATAAGTACTCCATTTAAAAAGGAGAGAACCATGCCTCTTCAGAGTCATTATGGTATAGAAAATCACGGAATAACCAACACGGGTGAAGTGTTTTGGAATTTCAATACTCCGCGCTTATATGAAGAAATCATTAA
>Ga0209986_10000335_pt1 | contig 45015 bp, 34 predicted proteins | sample BlataG_FD_183168 | JGI IMG/M metagenome (GOLD analysis project Ga0209986, IMG submission 183168) | Deep subsurface microbial communities from Black Sea to uncover new lineages of life (NeLLi) - Black_00105 metaG (SPAdes) (version 2) | ecosystem: Environmental > Aquatic > Marine > Oceanic >... | reverse complement strand
TGGTCCATTGGCCTTGGAGAACACACTTGATCAACTGCTCTTTCCTATGATACAGTATCAAGCCTTTGACCTCAGGGGGTAAGTGGTCCCATCGACTTATACACTGGCTGGTTCTCCTGGGAGCGTCCTGGGAGGGTCGTGTGCGTTTCATACCGTGTGTGATGTAATGTGGTGTGAAGTGAATATGATTTCTTTTTATGAGGTTTCACACCAACCCCAGGAGTACGGTGCGTGAAACGTAAACAATTCCTGCAAAGCGGGCAAAACCTTTTTTAGTCGAAATCCCTAAATGGACCAGTTTGCTCGTGGTGGCCATCATTCCCTCGCCTGGTGGTCGACACTCTCTATATAAACCTTCGTCTGGTGTCTAACACTCGCCTTATCATGTTCGGATCAAGCCGAACGGAAACCGAGCGGGATGAGAAACGCATACACTATGTGAACACCGAATGTTTCTGGTGGTACATTGTGTGGAGAACGTGTTTCTTCGAAGACCACTCTTCCTACCTTCCCAAGTACCATGCACCGCTGCATGCCATTTATTCTCGCTATACGGAGATTTCCATGCGGTTCAACCTGGCGGTGGACGAAGTGGACCCCCACCGATTTTTCACTGTGGTCCAGGATCTCCAAAGAAGCGGCAACTTTTTCCTGTCTTCCTATTGGGACAAAACAGCATTCACCAAGAAACGCAAGAGAGTGGCTCAACGGGAACCCTGTTTATGCGCCGTGATCAATTGCGAATGGGCAATCAAATACGAACATCTCCTTCGGTCCAGTATCACGCAAGGATGTGTCGAGTTGAAGGTTATCAACGGAAGACCCGTGGTAGGCGATGGAGCCGAGGACCCGTCCAGCGAAAAGAAGACCCTAGGTACGTCTCGCTTCAAACGCGGACACGGGGCCTCGGAGGAAGGGTCAAGCACACAAGGGCCCGCGTACGACCATGGAGAAGACCCCATGCGAAGGAATGAACGCAAGGTTATTCATAGACAACCGCAAACCGAGATGCAGCGCCAAACGATGGAGTTTTTGAGGAAAGCGCGGTCAAGCATGAAAGATTTCCCACTCCCGGAAGACGGGATGTTGGCTACCCAAGAATCCCTTGGAGGGAATGAAAAAGGAAAAGAATCCGAAGGTCCGCCCGAGGACCAAGAAGACATCCTGGGCATCGAGGAGACCGCAGAGGGGTCCGACGTACAGCAGGATTTTGTTCGAAGGCTGGCGTCCATGGAACCTCGGGTGGTAGAAGAAGATGTGAAAGTAGTTATCTCGAAACGCATTGCGAAGATTCACTTGACACTTGAAAGGGAAGCCATTTTGCGCCAAATCAAACAATATTCCTACACACAATTGCCCACGCATGAACAGTAAAAAAATTTGTACCTTGACACCTTTCTTTTCGTTTTTTTCATACCATACGTCATAGTAGATACATAGATAGATGCATCGGTGGTATCGATGGTTTTGGGCAACATCCCTGTTTTTGGCATGGATTTGGGGGTCGGCGGGCGACAATCCTCGGGGTCAACGTGGTGTGGAGAACGACGCGGCGCAACAGTCAGTCACCGTGGTGAACGAGTATCTCGAGCGTATGGAAAATACGCTTGGAAAACACACGATGGAGGAGCAAGAGATGTCAAATGAAGAAGAAGAAGAAGAAGTAGGAGTAGGCGAGGGAGAAGAGGACATAGAGGATACGACAACAGGGTTTTTGGAGGGCCAAATCCGGGCGTACGCAGAGTCGTATTTGGTGGACAAGACGAAGCGCGTGTTGAACCACATGTTTTTCCCTCAGCCAGAACGACAAACGCGGTATAGCCAGAAACATTACTACCAATATTCACATGTACCTTATCGCCCTCCGCCATCAAAGAACACCCACTCCTCGCATTTGTACCAAGAACATGCAAATGGACTCTCACACCATGACCACGTGTTTGCCGAAGCGTTGTGGTTGATGATTTCTCTGGGTATATTGCTGGTGGCTCTCACTTGTCTGTACCGATGTTTCTCAGGAACCATTGCCAAGATGTTTGGCATTTTGTATACATTCATGGGATTTGTATTTTTCATGGCCAAGGCCTACCATTTTTACTCCTTGATGTACACGGAGCATCCGCCCTCTTATTGATAAATTTCCCCAACTCCCCAACTCCCCAATTCCCCAATTCCCCAATTCCCCAAACCCCTTATACGTCTCTGCGACTCTCGGTCCTTGATTTGGGTAGGGTGCGCGTGCGGTAAACAAACCGCAGACGTGTCAGGGGTACCTCTTGCATCCCACCCGTCCCATCTCTTTTCCGGCCCGCCAGCTCCTTTTTGTAGTTCAACAAAGCGTTTGCAATTTCTGGAATGGAATCTTTGAACATTTCGTCCAGTGCTTTCTTGGACCGACGAGGATTCCCTCGCCTTGATCCCGTGAATTCTTCATACTTTCTTCGCAGCATAGCGTCAATGCGACTGTTGGTGGCCACGATATACTGTCCTCCATACAGAGCCTGCGCGGGTCGCACCAGTATGCCTCCGTTATCTCTGTAAAAGTCCATGGCAAACGGGATTCCCTGAGCTTCCTCGGTAAAATCTTCTGGACTGAAATCTTCCGGGGCCATGGCACGGCTGTCTCGGTAATCGAAAAAGGAGAACCCCATTCCATTGCGCAGAGTGTACCCCACCAGCTCGGAACAGAACATGGCAAACCGGTTTCCCATCTCTCGGTCTTCCGTCACTCCCGTGATCATGCGAAGGTGTGCGTTGGAAAGCTCAAAGATATCTGTTTCATAGGGGAGCTTGGACATCAAGAAGAAGGTGGCCCACATGTACAAATCGGTCACCCCATCTTCGATGTCGGCGACGATACGCGGGTCGTCGATGCGCATGGGCCGATATGAAATGGTATAATTGTTGACCGCGTACTCCAGGAGCTTCTCGTGTGCAGAAACCAGGCGAGGACCGTTCTTGTCTTTCCCTGTAAGGAAATCGTGTGTTTGGTCTTTCGTTGTGGACTCCCATATGAACAGGTGCTCCTTCCCGGTTTCTTCGTCCAACAAGCGTACAACCATACCCACGTGACTGTATCGAAGTTGCGAGAAACATTGAATAACGAAAGAAAAGGCACCGTTGCCCTCGAAAAGCAGAATGTCTCCCGTTCTGGCCGTGTCGAGGAAATATCGGTAGCTTACGACCTCTCGTGTGTTTTCTCCCCGTCGCGTAATCCCAAATCCTCCGGTAAAACAACACATCAAGCTTCGTATCCCCATCCTCCCGTGTTCGTATCCTATGACGTTAGGATGTGTCGCGTTGTACCATTCTTCGGCAAACGCGTCTCGTCCCACACTCACCCCCGCCTTCTCTTCCTCATCGTCGTTCCCCACGTGGATTCCGTGAAGTTGGCGATACCCAAAGGGAGGTTTGGGGGAAAGTCCCCTTCGCATGATTGGTGATGTGAACCTATAAGTAATTAAGGGAAATGCATCTATTTGGGGGAAAACAAAAAAATTCCTGATTTTTTTGCCTTTTTGCGCGTTGTCCGTCACCCGCGTTGGGCACATCACTTTTCCGCGGACCTTTTGGGCAACAGGGGAACGAGCGAACAGGCGAGGAGAATACGGAGATCAAAAGAAAAGCGTCGAAAAAATTAGTCTGCGCCCAAGGGAAATTCTATCGTTTTTTTTTCTGACCTATTAGAACACTCCTCTCCATGGAGGGGAGGAAACAAACGCTGGACGAGTGGTGGGCCAACGCGGTTGGTGCGTCCAAAGAATGGACCGAAAATTACGCCAACGCGTACTTACCCTTTGGAGCGCTGTGTGAACGCAATGGCCACGCGAGGGTGACCATCCCTGAGTCTGCGTTTTTGTGGACACACTCCCGATGGAACCTTTTGCTTCTGGAGACCCCGGAAGGAACATACGACGGTTTCTACGCCAATTTCTCGGCTTGCTGCCGAAAGATGGCGCGTGAATGGAGAGGGTCTGCGCAATGGTTCAAGACACCCAGCTCGCGGGCGTCCATCAAGCGAGGAACACACCGAACACACACCAAGGTATCCTGCCAAACCGACGGAGGTGTCACGGAATACATGTATCCCGTCTCCATATCGATTCATGCGAGAAACGAGGTAACCGCGGACACGGAAGAGGGGGCCAAAAGAGAACGAGACAAGGAACTTCGATATTCCTGCAGAAAGGTTCATTTTACCCACGATTCGGAAAATCCGGGAAACCCAGAGGGAGAAGCGGAGTTGTTTGCCGACACCATGTTGACGCTCATCTTCATGGAGGCCGACTCTTCTCGCATTCCCGACGATTGTCCGTTCCCCATCCCCATCGTCGACAAAATTGCATACGCAATGGGGGTTCCGAGGAGCGTACTGCTCCGAAATGGGAAACCATACGAGGGAACGTACGCGTATGCGCCATTCACGCGGTCCATGCGTATGGATACCATTGCGACACAGTTCTTCATCAACACTGAAGCCATCACAGAGTTTATCGGAAAGATGCGCGCGCTTCCTCCCAAGAAGCGGAAGACCGGGGTGGTCTTCCTGCTTCAAGAACGCGAGAAAATGTACGGAGGAGAGGAAGACCGAGTCGTGTGTCCCTATGGGAAAACGGCCATAGCTACGCTGTTCCTCATCAAGACATGGATGGCCGTCTTACTGTCCAATCATTTGGACAAAGCATGGGGCACACGGACTGCCTTTTCCGCATTGGCATACGACGACATGCTGCTGCCGTCGCCCGCGTCCGCCGACAACATGCTGCTGTCGTCTTTGGCGGACGCGTACACGCGCGACCACTCTTTGGACGATGTAACGGTAGAATTTATTTTGAGGCATTACTTTTCTCCCTTGGAGGGGAATCCGCTGAAAGCCGTTGTTGACGGAAACCAAGAACTTTCGGAGCACATGGCCATCTGTCACCTTGTATCCACTCTTTGTTCCGACTTGGTGTGCTGGCCTCCGTACACTTCCTCGCGTGCGCTGGTACACAACAGTGTGTACGACGAACAGAACGTGTGGTCATTCACTTGTCACACCGAGATGGAGCGAACGTTGGGCCGAATCACCGATCGAGGCAGGCGGATCTACGGTCCCGGTTTCCCCATGTTGCTGCGAGATGACATGAAACCCAAAGAGGCCCGATACCTTTTCCTCGGCGGGTGTAGCTACGCTCAATCGGTCGTCTTACTCGATGCCGTCCAACATGTGTTACGCAACGTTGTACAGGGGGACATAGTTCAATTTTGTTCGTTCCGTTCTCCTACTATTGTGAAAATGGAAAAGAATACTAGCGGATGCTATGATGCACAACACCTTGGAGGTAACCACACCCGTTATGGCGATACTTACAGCCACATGTTTGTCCTGCTCATCTATTTTTCTCTACGTAAATATGTAAATGCGCAAACACAGAATCAGGCGAGGGTGAAGACTCTCGAGAAGGGTCGATGGAACTCGATGAGACGCACGTTCAGAGTCTGGTGGGCGACGCTCTCTGCGGGACCCCTCGCCTGGCGGCCAAGATAGAACAGCAGGAACCATTTTTATTTTCCATTCAACCTGTGCCTCAGACCAACGGATGTTCGGCGTTTATCATCCATCCCAACGGACGAATGAACGACATGATTTCGTATTTCGGGAGAGAAGGATACTGTTCCGCTTCCATGTCATCAGAGAATGAGGAAGTACAGTATGATGACGATGTAATCAATGAAGAAGACCGGAGGATATTGGACATACCCCCCTCGCGTAGGCAAAGGGAGGTGACGCATTCTATGGAGGTTCTGTTCCAATCGGAGGATTGTGACGACGGACTCAGCGTTTCCGTGGACACGTACCTCTTCTCGCGTACGCTGCATTTGGTTCGAATCTCCTCGCTTTGGCTTGGCCACTGTTGGGCCAAATACTACGGAACGAGGAAAAAGTACCACGTTCCCTACCGGTGCCCACTTTATCCCATCCTGGGACAATCCTTGTCCATGTGCTACTCGGACGCCACGGCCATCCTGAACCATTATTCCGAAGGATATGCACAAGAACGTTTGCTGGAACTGGTGTGCCCACAAGCAGCCATCGTGTTCAAGATCGTGTTGGATTTCACGCGAGGATACCGTTCTTCTCCCTTTGATTCGTTCGCCAGTTCTGAGATCGCCTACAAGGACGTTAATGCGGGCATGATGTTCCTCTACTCGGTCCCGGTGCTCTGGAGATGGTGCCAACAACACAAGAAAAACCCAAGCATGGTGGTCCGTGTGATGGAGAGATTCACGCGGTCTCTTAACATGAACTGCGGGAGGATGAGTGCAGCCGAAAGCTTTTCCGACACCCCGATCGTGGTGGAAGAAGACTTCAAGAAGTTCAAGGAGTACAAAGTGAAGGATTGTACACATGTGCTGATCAACACGCACAAACGGGTACGGATAAAAACGAAGGACAACAAGAAACGGAAGACCACGCGAAGGGAGAATCCTTATCGGTACCGAACGATGTGCAAGGTTACCCTTCGTATCATGGAAACACTGGATATTCAATCGATCACCATTGCGCAATCGGGACCCTCTTCGTTTGTAGGAACCACGGGTCCCAACCCTTCGGACTCCTCGCGCGATACTCAACCCACCATGGACGGAGATTTTACAAGGCCAACGGACCCCAGGGAACCCTGGGAACCCAGGGAACCCAGGGAACCCAGGGAACCCGAGAGAGACATCAATGTGATTGGAAAGTCAAATCAGAGGACGCGGTTTTTCTTTGACGAAACCTCTTGGACCACGTTTGTCGAGCATTGTACACACGTCGTATGGCCCAGCGACAAAGAGGTCTTTGAGAACATCGTCTACGAGCTCATCGAACATCTGTACCCGTTCCAGGATTTTGCGATGGAGAAGCTTCTTCACCGTCCACGGAAATCTACTTCATCCTATACGAACGCTACCACGCTTCCATACAACGAAACGATGCTGGAAATGCTGGCGGCCGAACGATCGTCCCCCTCGCGTTCCGGTGAGACAGGCGAGGTAGGAAAAGAGACGTTTGACCCATTTGTGGTGACCATGCTTGTGTTGGAACTGTGCCAAAGCAATTCGAGACAAGCCGAAGCCTTTTTGGATTACATCTGGAACGGGGAAAAGGATTGTCTGGACGACTCGACCAAACACATGATGATGGCCTACCAAGACATTCTTTATGGCGCTCCTTCTGACTCGTCTTTCGGGAAAATCGGGAAAATCGGGAAAATCGGGAAAATCGGGAAAATCGGGAAAACATACGATTTTCACATTCCCGTAGAGGCCCCCATTGTACAGCGAGAGTCACGGTCCAAGAAGGAAGCGCCCACCTACGGTTACATGCCGGTATACTTTGACCAGTCCATGTGTATTCCGGAGCGGCTGCCTGGTCGAGGGTGGCAGCATTTTCAAGAGGCTTGCCCCTCCTCGCTTGTACCCGATATGTTGTACCTTTTTGGAAGGCGAAAACGACATTCGCCTTATTTCGAAGACTCCACAGAGACACACCCTACCTGGTGGTTGTAACTTGTAACGTGTGACGTGTAAAAAAAATTAAACCGAAGGATCGTTTTTCTGCAATTTGTCTCGATGGTCTTTTCAACACCACCCAAGCGATGGATGGGGAGAAGGCGCCATTGAACCCAACACCCAAAGACATCGAGGAGGGATTTCAAACCGACGACGAAAAAGAATCCCACACTTCACCCAGAGATCAAGCGGTGGTTGACGCGTCCAGCATGCTGGACAGCAGCATGGAAGCTCGACAACAAAAAGAAGGAGAAATGCTTCGGCTGCTCAATTTATCGCATCGAACCGAGGTGTCCTACATCTCCGCGCTGATCCAGAACAGTTCCAAAGAGGGACACACCGCGTTCAACTACACGCACAACACATGGTCCGAGTGGTTCAAAACAAACACAAGCGAAGACCCTATCAAGGAGTTTGCCATGCTGCATGGGCTTGAAAAGTATTTGCAGCGTAAAGGATACGAAACCGCCGTAACGCGTCCCTACCGGATGGGCACGGGGGAAAAGTATTTTCTTCACATCAAATGGACAAACTCACACCGCTTCGATCTGCTGGAAAACCTGGATTGTACATACAACCGGATGCTGAACGTGTTCTTTTTATTCTTGTGTTTGGTTTGCGCAATCCTGACGTGTTTTGTCATTGCGGTATTCACTGTTCACCATGTATTCAGGTCTTAAAAAGGGCTTTTCTTACTTTCTCTCGCTTTTCAAAAAACGTGTCTACATCGTCTTCGTCCTCGGAAGACGAAAAAGATGGTGGCAATCGAGCATAGCTTTCCGGCAAATGAAGCGGCCACCGTATGTTGGTGTAGGCGATGATGATGTCGTCGGCCATCTTGCAATATTCCCTTGCTGTAATCTCTTTTCGCATCGCTCTCTGCAACAACGCCTTGAATTCACCATACATGGGATCTTCGCTCTCGTTCTCCATGCGTTTTGGTCGCTCGCAGCACGCGCGATAGGTAAACTCATACACATATGACAGGATTCCGATACTCCGGAATCCCATCAACTTCCCGCGGTTAATTTTTATCTTTATTGTGTTTCTCGTTTTCCTCCTTGAAAACAGGTACCGCTGTGGGGTTATACGCCAATCCTATCTCGTCGAACAACCACTGAACATACTTGGGGTCTTTCAAAAACTCATAGACAACTAGCGTGAACGGAAGCTCCGCGTCTACGATGTCCTTGAAAATCTCCAAGTAGGCCCTCCTCGTGTTGGACCTTCCTCTTAGTTGGTTCGGAACGTGTTTACGCGCCACTTGAGAATCGATGACCGCAGGCATGAACCGAACCAACACAATCACCTGTGGAACAAACCCTTGAGCCCTTGCAATACGGGACATCTTGGTCAGGTCCGCAAAGTGATGGTTGTGCGGGAAGCTCCGATGTAGCACAACACACGCTTGTGATTTGGCGGTTCTCAGTACATTTTTGTCCAAAATACTCCAATCTTTGTTCCTGCCTTTCGCCTTATGATCCAAAGGTTGTGAATGCCCCGATTTCCCGTGACACCTGGCCGCTTCGATCAACATCTTGACAGTGTAACGGTTGCCGGAAGATTCAGGTCCTGTGACAAATACAATGGGCGTTTTTCCATTTACACCTTGACCAGCGACACCGCCCACTTTGTGTTCGTCCATTTTATTCCTCGCATTCATCGCGCTGGGGAATGATCCACCGGATCCTCCTCCCGTGGGACAAGGAGGACACCCCGGGCACGTAGAGGCTGATTGAGAGTGTTGTAGTATAAGTTGTCTTTCCTCGCTGGACACCTGTTTCATTGTTTTGTATATCATTGCGCGGAGATGCTCGGCGTCGAGACTGTCCTCTTTTTCTAGGGAAGACTGGTTCAACGAGTCGTTCCTTCGGTACCCTTTTCTTCGACTCGCGTCGACTACTTCTTGGGCGCAAACACACACTACGAGAAGAACAAACCATCATCTTTCCCCAATAGAAAAGCACTAGCTTGTCCCGTCTCCATAGCATGGCTTCTCGACGCATGCGACGACCCTCCTCGCATGCCCATATGACATTTTTTGATATTGTTCTTTTTTTTTTACCAGAAAACCAGTAAACCAGTAAACCAGAAAACCAGTAAACCTAGGAAACTGTGTTTCGAAAAAATAAAAAGAGACTGGAATCTCTCATTTACATTGTAACCACAAAGGAGCCAAGTGCTGCTGCCCCCATATGAGCCGTTCACAAAGACCACGATCGCATTACCACGGCGGTGCCGGATATCCGTCAGACCCGTCTATGGGATATAGCGGGTACCATGGAGGAGGGGTAGGAGGATATAGTCCTCGTGTTGCTGGATACCCCTCGCATCATTCGGCGAGGTACCCGTCGCAACAACATCCCGGGTATCCGTTAGGAAGAAGCCCATCCTCCATGGCGCATGTCCACCCGGTTTACCATTCCCCGACACCTACTTATCCTCCCGTAGGTGGACGTGGGGGTGGGAGGGTGCCCGTCCCGCGTGCCGAACACGCGGGTGCGGCACACCCCCACACACCACGCTCACAAAGGAAGTCCGAATACAATGTATCTCCGTCTTTGGGGGCTTCCGGAAGTTCGGGAGGAAAATCTGCCTCGGAGGTGAAAAGATCCTCTGGGCCCAGTGTACCTCGAGATTCTCCTTCCAGCGTGAAAAGACGAGGGGGTATCAAGGAGAACAAGGAAACCATCGATTCCAGAGCCATCACCTCTGCCCACAAACGGCGTTCCAAAGCCGCCAAGGATTTGAAAGAGTCCCCGGGAAGGCTGTGTATACGCGAAGCGTACCCACCTTCCAGTGTGCTGAACATTTGGGGACGTATGATGAAAGCGCACGACGTGAAGCCAGACGACGGGAATCCACACTTATCGAGGAAGAACATTTGCTTCGTGTGGATGCCCAACGCGTCCTGGGCAAGCGATGGGAGACTCAATGGATATGTGTTTACCGTCGAGGGCAAAGAAGGCCATGTTTCTTCTCGAGTGCCCACGCGAGTGATTCCGGACATGTTTCCTCCAGACAAACTGTTCCATGGAACACTCTGCATCCGTTTGCCCAACGAATCAACGCTGGCCAGTCGGTTCTCCAAGAAGCGAAGACAGATGGCCCACATCGTCAATACCAGCCCCATTCAGGCGTTCAACCGCATGAGCGTGTCCGACATGGAGCGCAAGTTGAACGAAGCGCTCGATGATACCAGAGACTTTTGCTCCGACGGGTCCTTTGCTGGGTTCTACGTCGCTCAAGACCCCGAACGCGAATGGGAAGAAACCCTGTGGATTGTGGTACACACGGGCGACAAGGACATCTCCCGCACAGTGCTCTATTTCTTGAAAGGGATGTACGACCCTACCAAGATGAGCCAAGCCAAGTACGAATACCAACGGGAAATTTCGGAAGGAGAGGCAACATCAAAACATCTGTTTGATCACGACATCAAGGCCATGCAAGAAACTCTGCGCCGCGTAAGCGAGACCTCTGCTGGATCGGGCATACTTGACGATGCCCGGGCCTCTGATTCCTTTGAAAAGGAAGAAGGCGAGGAAGATGGAGGAAGCGAGGGAAGAGGAAAAAAGAAAGGCAAGCTGCGAAGAAGAAGGAAAAACGCAGGCGGCCGAAAGCGTAACGTGTCCAAGGAATACTACTCCGATTCCGACGACTCGGACGACGACGACGAATACGAATACTACTATGATGAGGAAGACGAGGAAGACGGGTACCAAGAAGAAGACACTGACTTGCTGACGGTGGAAGAACGCTTGAAACCTCACGTGATGGACGTGAAAGAACGCAAGGCGTGGAAGTACATCAAAGTGATGAACGAGATGTATCGCCGCACCGTTTCCTATTTACCCACAGGGGTGGACCCAGACTCCAAGGGTGTTGCACAACCCGCGTACTCCAAGCCCAGGCCGCAAGTATCGTGGGAAAAGGATGTTATTCGTGAGTCGACGTTCCTTTCCAACATGGAGCACCAAGTACGCTTGAAGCGATGGAGAATTGCTGGACGTTTGGCCAACATCCTGGGCTTTGACTTGGCCATCGATTTTAACATTCACCCGGAGAAACGCGATGTCGACAACCATGTGAACGTGTCCCACATCACCACCAACACGTTTGGGTTCAACAAGAAGAATGCAAAGACCACCTACTACTGCGGGTCTTTCTGCCGACGAGACATCGTGGGAGCCATTCCGGTTCCCGTGTCTCCGTTGACCGGTATCAAGATTCTCTATGGACCGTCCACCTCAACTTCGTCGCCGAAAAACGGTGTATGGGGAGATGTGGACCGATTCCTCACCCCTACCGACGAGGACCGAGACACCGTGGTCATCAAGCGGTCGTATTCTGTCGTGGACAACGATGACGATTTGGGCGGCATTTGGTCCATCAAAAACGAACCCAACGACAGCGAAGACTGCTTCGGAGCGTTTCCCTACGGGACGGGAAGAGAAGCGTCCTATCTTCGTCTATCCCCAGAAGACATAGCTCATGCAGAAGGCGAGGAAGTGTCTTCTCGTGTGACGCGGGCGCAACAGACCAGCATTGGCGGGGTCCGCATCGTTCCTCCCACCGAATGGGGCCCACGAGGACTCTGGATGTTGAGCGGAGCAGGCGAGAAAGATGTTTACGCCACCACCACCTCCTCAGGCACCGGCCCCACACACGCACCCTTTCGATCCATCCGAAATGGAGTTCTTTTCACTTGGAACGACAAACGGTTTGGTCGACACCCGAAATTGGCCAAGGGGGTCTACCGCCCGAGATCCCGGAACTTCCAGATGCGCGAACGGAACTTGGGATGGAAGTCCACGCTGGGCAGCTTGCATTTGAAACCCATTGCCGTTCAGATGCGCAGCCCCATCGACCCCAACGCAACCTAACGGAGGAACCCGGGAAGAAAAATTTTTTTGCTCGTCGAGCCAAAAAGAATAATAAACGGGAAATTCTCACCAAACACCGAAAACGCCAGCACCAGCACACTTGTGCTTGGTCGTATGTACAGCTACCATCCGGCGTCACAAGCACCCCCATCATCCTCCGCTGCCACCACCACGGTGACCAAACGACAAATAGGAGGACCTTTTGCCTTGAGTATATGGCAGTACATTTTTCTGGGAGGTCCCGCGCAAACATGTGCGGCCTACTCTTCCATGGTGCTCAAACACAAAGAAAACTACGTGGACATCACGTTGCTTGGGCTGAGTGATATGGAGGACTACGATGGGTTTTCCGCGGGGAACAAGGTTCCCATGGACCATTATGGGTCTTCTTCGGACGATGTTGAAGGCGGGTCGGTGGATGTTATTTTTTCCAACTCGTATCCCGACGCCATGTCGATCCGACCTACGCTGATTTCCATTGGCACGCTGTTTTGCCTAACCGTCCAATGTGTCGCTAGTCTTTTGTGTGGATCGGTGGTGACGATGGAAACCCCAGACGAACCGTTTTTGATCGTTCTGTTACTGGGGGTGCTGGCAACGGCGTTCTTCTGTATGCTGGTGCCGTCGTTTTACTATTGGGCCATAGAGACGCAACACCAAGCATATGTTCCTCTGGTGGCGGGGAATGGGCTGGGGATGACAACCAACGTCGTTGCGTTTCTCCTATTTATGCTCTGGGGCGTCAGTGATTCTGGCTTAAGCTCATCCATCGATTATGAGAAAAAACCGCTGACGTTCACCAAGTATGCATTGCTGTGCGCAGCGTACGCGGTGTCGAGCCTATCCACCGTCGCTGTATATGGATATTCGATGGTTGGAGGGTACAGTCATTATATCGCTCGGTTTGCCATGGTTCGGAGATTTGTTTCGCAACAAAAAGCGAGAGATCGACAAATATTGCAACAATATGGGGAATATATTGCTTCCTCGTATTACCCAGATCCCATGCGAGAGGGTATATCGTCTTCGACACCAGCTGCTTCCTCGCATGGGATGGGCATGGGTGTAACGGGAGCGATGGACCAGGGGGCTGGAAGAACACCTTGGAGAGGACAACAAGGATATACGCATGCACCAGGCCATGCCACCCACGATTTTTCCGAGTACCATCATCAATTTCCCCATACCCATAATCCCCCGCGTGCGAAACAACCCGCGGGACATGTCCCACAAACCCCAGCCACAAGAGCACATGCACCAAAGCCCGCCCCGACCGTTGGTACGGGGGAATCTGTGTCCAGGGTTGATGCCCTCGCGGACGACGCTGTGTTTGAACCCAGTCCTTTTGATTAAAACGGTCATTTATTATCCTAGCCTTCTTATCACCGTATGGTACACCCTCGCCAACAACAACAACAACGACAACGACGGCTACAGCGATCAGAATCGTTTCTTTTTGTATTTACGTCCATTCACGAGAGGGGGAGATGGTTTTTCATCTCTCTCGTCCCTTGGGTCTCCGGGATCTCCAGGAAGGTTTCGGTTGTTGCCCACGTACCGTAAGATTTTGTTGTAGCCCGACCGGTTTTTGTATCCCCGGTACACCCCGTACAACATGAGAATCATAAACAAAAACACAAGAATGACAATTAACAGGACGATGGATGCTCCTTTAAGCGTCAAATCGTCCACTTCTTCTCGCGTGAACCACGATGCTGGAATCTTCGTTGCGAACCATTCCAGCGGAGCACACAGAAACACCAGCAATGTACTTAGCGTACCAGGACCCACGGGCACAGGAGGAGGTTTGGGAATATCGTGTATGTCATGTAAGTGGGCATGTTCGTCACCCACATCCACGTCTACGGTTGCCCAAGAGGGTGGGTCACGGTCTACCACGCGAGGACCATCTATAGGCCCTGTCCCCTCGCCGTTGATGTCAAAGTCTCCCCACCCAAAGGGTGTGTCTTCGGGCATTTACGGTTTCTTGGGGATTATCAGCCATCGAGAATTGTAAAAGAGGAAGTAAAGAAACATGGTTATTTTATTTTTTCTTTTTCCTTCGTTCCTCCACATAGTCTTCTACTTTCTGTACATTGGCCTCGGCGCTGATGATCACCAAGAAACTGATGGCATACGAAATGAAAAATATGCCCACAAACACCGTATCCCATTTTCCGAACCCAGCTTTCTCCCACTCGGTGGTCGCCACACTTGTCAGATATTGGGAGAAGAACATCACCATCAAAACCGATGCCAAGTCGACAAACGATACCAAGGTGGTTCGCCAGGCCTCGGATCCCTTTTGACGCGACAATATGATCGCCGCGTTCCGAGCCCCCTCGCTTACCGTATACCAAATCAACATGGCAAGCAGGACACCCAGGAATATTTCATAAGGTTGGTCAAATGCACGTAACACGCTCAACAGGGCCCCCGAGAGGAACGAGATGATGACGCCCTTGTTGTCATTGATAATCTGTGATATACTCTTGGGCTGTTGGTTTCCGAAAAGCGAGGAGGCTTGGGGCAACACATCTTCGGGTTCGGAAGCCATCGGATGCCTATACCATTGTACCACCAGGCGAAGAGGAAAAGGAGGCAGCGCCCGATTATTTTTATTTTTTTTTTTTTTTTATTTTTTATTTTCCCTTTGTCCTCCCAGTATTCCCAATAGGATCATCTTTCTTGGATCTCGGTAGTTTCACAGGTTTCGTACAACTGCTGGAATTTTCGGAACAAAGATACATAATTCCCACCATCGTTCTGATCGTACGACACCGTTGTCTCACAGTCGATGAACAAATGTTTGTGGTGATGCACCTTGCCCTGGACGTGAATGTTCAAGTCCCTGCAATGAATTGGCAGGGGCGCATCGTCTCCAGACGGATGGTATTGTGGAGAAGCTCTCCACACGTCTTGAAGCAACGGACCCCATCCGTCGTGCATTTGTTCCGATTTGAAGACGGTGGTAATGTTTATTCCCTTTTGCGCTCCGTAGCAATGGGAATACTCGATGCTGAAGAAAATTTCTCCGTACACACCGATCGTGCCAACCACAAGGACTAAGGCGAGGGGGATTCTGTACATCATTATCACCAACAACGATGACGATGCCACGTGTCTCTATGAATATGCGAGGGAGTGAACAAAAAACAAATGCGCGCAGAGTACTAGATTATTTTTACTTGTCCTTTTTTACCATCTCTTCTTCTTCCTCTTCCTCCTCTTCCTCGCGTGATTCCAACGCACGATCTGTACGTAATTCTTCCATAGCTTCTGCCATTTCTCGCATTTTTCGCTTACGCTCGTTTTTCTCGCGTTCTTGTGTCTTGCGAGCTTCTTCCTTCCGAAGTTCATTGTCCTTGACAATGGCGTTGTGAAAGCGAGAGGAGTATTTGTCCAACACAATCACCAGAGAAAACAACATCATCACCAACCCCGCCGCGACGGCGAGACAATACGCAGTACGCCAAAATACGTCGACCATTTCTTGATCAAACCCCAGGCTGGTTCGTAGAAAAGCCTCCATGGTTGATTGGAAACGTGGGTGTTTCGTATGCGTGCGAAAAATGAATAGTTGAGTATAAACAAGCATTTATTTTAGTTTTTTTTTAGCGTCTAAGAGAGTGCCCTCCCTCGCCCCGTCCAAACATCTTACTGATTTAATGCAGACGAGTCTTGGCAAAGACACGCCCGTTGATTTTGCCCATCTGTTCTTTGTACTTTTTATGATCGATGGTGAATTCCGACTCGGGCTTATTAGACTTCATGTGGTCCTCCTTGCGGGCTTCGAGGTGTTTGTTGTGAGGAGGCATCTGCGGAGCAGTAACCATAGTGGGATCGTAGCCAACGCTCGGGCGCTCGATAAACCTCCTCCAGATCTCGGCAAGGGCAACGGCTAAGATGACACCAACAAGAGGAGGCCAGACGTAGACGTACCAGTCGCTGTTGGCCTCTCCCTTGATGATGGCAGTGCACACCCACCGCATCATGTTCATCACACCGCCGGTGTGGCCACCCAGGGCAATGGTGATGCCGGTGACGGTCAGGCCCATCTCAAGCGAGGGGAAGAGCGACTTGCGGTCCACGATGCCAAAGGCAAACACGCTGTAGAACACGGTGCAGGCAATGGTCTCGGCAAAGAAGGCTGGGAACAGGCGCACGCTGTCGCCGTTGATGCCGGCGGGGTTCACATGGGGCAGGCCAATGCCGGTTTGGGTGTCGTGCTCGTGCACCGCGAAGAACACGCACGCAGCAGCGCAGAGCCAGCCGATAAACTGGCCAAACCAGGCAGCGAGCAGAAGGAAGGTGCGGGTAGCCAGGATGGTGAAAGGAGCACTGCGTATGTAGTGCAGAATGTTCATGGCGTAGAGAACGAGCGTGAGCGAGGGGTTGGCATGGCCTCCGGATACGTGTCCAAAGACGGCGCAGGCGATGAAAACGCCCAGACCAACTCCAAGTCCGAGTGCGCTGGCGTCGTAGGTAATGCCGGTGGCGGCCCCGGCCAAAGCAGCAGTGTACAAAATGACGAATCCTCCAAAGAAGCTGGCAAATAACTCTCCGCCGAACATGGCAACCATCTGAACGCGAATAAAGTCGTAGTAATTTATCTCGACGACTCTATTATCCTTGTCGTCGCGAGCGGCTGTGTTCACGCCAACATCGGTAAGATCTTGGGTATAGAAGGGATTGATGAAGGAAAAGGGTTCTCCTCGGCCAATCCGGACGATGCTGTGAAGCGGGCCAGTCATGGCTGTAACGGTAGGCATCTCGGTTCTTCAATACTAACCTTGGTGAGCATTAGGGGTGCGTGATATTTTTACAATGTCTCCTTTTTTTTTCTATTTGTCTAGATAAAAATAAGGCACCATTAATTCAGGGTGCTTTTTTCCGACACACACCATCAAATGCAAAGACAAACCACCCCTCGCGTCCTTCATAACACTGCCCATAATAAAAAATTTACCCAAATTCCCCAAATACACAAACCACGCACACCCTCCCCCTAAAAACTCTTAATCACCGGGTTAATAACCAACTAAATTTCAGTGAAATATGGTTGCATTTGGTCGTTTTTCATCAGCATTTGGTCATTTTCCTGCACGATGATTGGCCAAAAATTCCTCAACGAGTAGACCCCAATTTCGAAAAATCGCGTAAATGGACCAAGCCCGAGGGTCTCTAAGGAAAAAAAAATTTTTGTCTGGTGACATTTGACCGACTTGAAAAATAATCGACCTTGGAAAAAAAAAGAAAAGCTACAATGACCGATATGTATACCCCCTTGACACTCTAATCGATAACAGTAAGGCCGAGCCCTTGGTTTCCCACAGAATATGTTAAGGCGATGGTCGTGCCAACGATCCACGACCATCAGGCGAGGGATCTTTCTCCTCGCCTTGCTATCTGTCGCGGCGGGTGCGAATTCCCACCAAGAACGATGGAGAAAGCGTACGAGAGGACCCTCGTATTCCTACCCCAGTTTCTTTCCTCCTCAGGCGAGGGACAATCTGCCCAACATTGCACCTCGGAATACCAACCTGGTGGTGTACAGATCTTCCCCCTTGTCCTCGCCTTACGGGGGTTCCAAGGATTCCAAGGATTCCAAGGATTCCAAGGGTCCCAGGGAGTTTTTGCCTGGGGGACAAGAACAACACAAAGTCCATGAAGACAAACAAAGGGCGATGTACGAGAAACACGGGGCAGTTTACCATGGCGCTGTGCACGACAGCCTGTTGCCCAACTACCATGTGATTCGCGTGAACCAAACAACGGAAAAGTTGCACCGGTACATGCAAGAAGAGCTGGGAGCCGAATGGATCTCTCCTCAGCGTCGCATGAAGAGGCCTCTTCGATACATGTTTGAAAATATCAAAAGCGAACACAAACGAAACGTGTTCAAAACGCTGCTCAAACGCGAACTTCCTCGCATGGATTTTGGAGAGGAATTCGAAAGAACGCGTACGACAAGGAGAGTGGGTAGGCGGAACGTTCAGGACTACGATATGCATGAATCCGATAGCGCGTTCGACACCGCGTTGTACCAATCGTTGCAGCAAAAGGAACTTCGGTACAAGCAAGAGAACAAGCCATGGGAGATTGTACATGATCCGCTGTTCCGCGACCAATGGCACATTCACGGAAACCAATACCGTTCGTATTCGTTCGAATCTCACGACCGCGCCAACTCGATGCCCGCGTTTCATATGAACGTGGGACCCGTGTGGTACAATCGCATAGGTGGACGCGAGGTGCGAACGCTGGGCCGAGGCGTGGTGATTGCTGTGGTAGGCGATGGGATCAATTTCTACCACTCGGATTTGAGCAGCAAATTTGTCCACGAGCTTTCCGTCGACATCACTACCGATTTCTTCGTCAGCATGGACGGGTACACCTTTGGCATCTACGGAGAAGAAGCCGATTTCCAGTTCATTCCTTACGCGCCCACCACGCTTCGAGGCACCAACCGAACCGATTACGGGATGTCTTTGCTTTCCCAATCCCACGGAACCTCGGTCGCGTCACTTGCTGCTGGTAGCCCAGACGATGGAACCTGTGGCAGCGGGATTGCTCCCAGAGCCATGGTGTCTTCCATTCGCCTGCTGGGCGAAACCCATGAAGTCACCGAGTTGGAAGAAGCCACCGCGCTTTCCTACAAGTGTGCGGTGTTTAAGAACCCCAACGACCCAAATGCAAGAGGCCTCGAAAACATGATTTACGTAAGCAGCTGGGGACCCACGGATGGTCTATCCAGCTTGCCCGTTCGCATGAGCGATGTAACCAAGGACGCCATACGAGGATGTTCCGAGATTGGACGCGGTGGGTACGGGTCGGTGTATGTCCAGGCAGCCGGCAATGGAAAGCTCGGAGGCGATACTTCGGACATCGATGGGTACGCCAGCTACCGATACATCATCTCAGTGGGTGCCATCACGTATACCGGACACCCCACGTCGTACAGCGAGGGCGGAGAATCTCTGATGGTGGTTGCGCCCAGCAGCCAAGGCGCTATGGGCATCTCTACCGCAGCGACGGTAGCCTCGTTTTTTGCCACGCGTGTTGCCATGCTCAAGAGGTTTGTGGCTCACGGAAGCGCTGAAACTACCATTGGAGGGAAACGCGTCAACATTCATCAAGCGTACGCCTCGCCCCTGACCGACGGATGCACCTCCTCGTTCGGGGGCACCAGCGCTTCGGCACCCATGATTGCTGGTCTGGTCGCCCTGATGATGGAGACCAACCCTGCGCTTACGTGGAAGGACGTACACGACATTCTCATTCGCAGTGCCGAAAAGCCCCAACTGGATTACTCAGATGAAACGTATACGTACCGAGACCACATGATTCGCTCGCTGATTGGGGCAGAGAAGCATACACGCGACATGGACCCTCTCAAGGACAAGCGTTACCGGTCTCAAAAAGTACAAGAGAACTTCTTCATCTTCTTCAAGCCTCCGGATCGCAACGAATGGCATCTAAACGACGAGACCGGGCTGCATCATTCGTTCTTGATGGGGTTTGGACTTCCCAACGGAGCCATAGCGGTCAACATGGCCCGATCCCGTCGCATCAACCCTCAGACCGAATCGATTCGAGACGATTATGTTTTTGTTGTTGGAGGAGATGAGTTGGTGATGGGAAAACGATTTTGGTACACCGTGAACGCCTCGGAGCTGGAAGGCGAGGGGGGAAAGACGCGGGAAGAAACTTCTGGGTGGTTTTCGTTTGCAAGTCCCTCGGCGTCCGACAACAGCGTCGATTCGTTCCAAAGTTCTTCCGAAGCAGCCAAGTACAACAAGGAAGGAAACAACGCGGTGGGCTACAAGGAAGTGGGTGTATGGTACGTAGAGCTGGACGAAACCAACCATAGGGACGCCCAACTGCATACCCATCGCCTGTACGACAAGAGGAAGAACCTAGCATTGATTGACCCGTTGGTTGGAGAAGGGGACGCGCACGACCGTGTTGGTGATATGCGCATAGAGCAAGTGGAGTTGTACATCAACGCGACGCTTCCTGCGTCCATCGACAACATCCAGCTTGCGCTGTGCGATCACCAGCGCGTGTGTAGCGTCTTTTTGCGGGGCAAAAACTACGACGACACCAAATTGAGGCCAGACCATCTGGATTACACGTTTACCACCGTCAAACATTGGGGCCAGCGGCTGGGGAACACCATGCGTCCGGGGCAAGGATGGTCCATCATGTTGAGAAACAACTATCCCTACCGATACGCGAGGGTGCTGGTGCATGCGATGGAGCTGCGCATTTATGGTCATTTCAGTGGCAAATAAGTAGTAAAAAAAGCGTGTAATATAAAAAAAAAACGTTTGTACGGGTCCTCACTGATCCCTTCTCGCATGCCCTAAAGGTAGAATTGAAGATGGAAAGGGGTCGTGGTGGGACCATGCGAAGAGGTGGTGATCCGTTGGAATTGTTGACGAGCGGGTTCACCTATGAAGATTTCGCCAAGCGTTTCCCCGCGACACAGGGACTACGTTCTTGGGAAACGATGGTGCAGAATAGACTCCAACAAGAAGCGTACCGGAGAGATGTTGTTCTCTATGAAACTGTCACCAGAAGGGTAAAGAGTCTTCTGCTAACATCCATCATTTCGTTGAAAGGCCCGGGATCCAACCCGACTTCTTTTCCAGTGTATAAACAATGGATAAAAGAAGCCATGGACGCGCTCACCACGGTTTACTCGATGGATACGCCGCGCGACATGAAAGATCGGTTGGACCATTATCGGTATGAATTTTCCACACGGTTCCCATTGGAAAAATACATAGAAATGGATCGTTACTTTGTGGAAGAGACCCAACGTCGTGAAGGGTACCTTGGCTTCTTGCGCCAGAGTCCATTTACCGGAAGGTATACTCGGAAAGAAATCAACCGGTACATGGTCCAAACGATATTCCGATACCTGGCCTCTGAACAGCTCAGAAACATCGAGAAATTCCTTTCCTATATCACTATGCTCAAAGAGCTTGTAGAAAGACTGTGGATGATCCTCCATGCATGGATCATCAAACACAGACCCGCCATGGTAGATCATGTCCTATCACCCGAGATAGGAGGCTTTGATCTTGTCGTTGATATTGGTGAGTCAAAATTGCGACGGTCTTTCATCAACTACAACAACATGCGTGTGGTGAAACAGTTGAAGCGATTCCTAGGTGTCGAAGATTCATACGTTGGTTTGGACATTGAATACCCACGAGAATATGTTTTCGAGATGTTGGGCCGCCCGAAAGCCTTTGACGACAATCTGTACGCTCACATGGCCTATCACGACGAGTTGAGGGAAATTAACGATTGGGCATACAAACAAATTCGAGAAGCGAGTGAGATGACACCATCAGACGTAGTAATCGTGCCCGTGTGGTACAATAGGGTGAAAAGGTTGATCGGACTCAAATATGATGAAATTAGGCGCTTGCAACGACAGTATGACAGATACGATCTATACTTTGATGACCAAAAGAGAAGAATGGATTCAACCATTTGGACACACATCAGGGAGTGGGAGAATGCAGCCAGGACGCCTTTCTTCGCCGGAAACGACCGCCAAGTTAAGCTGGTCGATAAGTGGATCGAGAATCGAATGGGACTAACCAGACCATCTTCGGACGAACGAGACCGACTGGTTAGATTTAGAAATCAATACTACATTCTCGCCTTGGACTTGCTTCGCATCACATATATAATGGAAAAGAAGGTATTCATTTTGGGAGAAACGATAAGACACATGGGAAGATTGGAACGCCGGTTACAAAGATTATCTCCCGGTAAAATTAGAAGACCGGCCACAACGGGTGACTCCATACGAGGCGAGGAACCGGCTGCTACGCCTTGGGCCGTGTTTTGACCGCGAGCTTTTTAATTACGTTTGACGAACGTAGTGGAGGGGAAAAAAGTAAAGTTCCATTCATTTCCACCTTAGTCCCTCGCATACACACGAACACACAAATCGGAAGATGAAGCGAAGAACCCCCGAACATGGACCTTGTGCGGTGATGGGCATACCTCGCATTACCGAAGTTCCCGAGTTTCCTGGAGTTCCGGAAATCTCCCAAAACACATGGAAGCGAAAAAAGGCCAACGTCGAAGAGAAATGGACAGGGTGTACCCAATGCGTTTACACGGGGTGTTTGCCCCGCCCTGCGCGCTACTTCATCTCGGGCAACTACTTTGGAGAGTCTCTGTGCACCAAGTGTCTGAGCATGCGAGAAGTGAGATGTGGCCAGTGCAACACGGGCACCGGGATGTATGTACATTTGGGCCGAGACCCCAGCGCGACCACCATGCCGTCCATCATTTGCATTAGTTGTATCATGGCCGAGCGCAAAAAGTTTGAAGAACAGTAAATACCTCAAAAACCGTACCAAATCACCAACATTCAGTAAGCCTCAGGACCACCCTCTCGCATGATGCGGTTGTACTTTACTTGTTGGGGGAAGCAATGTGTGATGCGAGGAGTGACTAAAAAATTTTTATTTTCAAACCGGTATAGATGCAGATGCCATGTGTTTTCGACAGACGAACCCCACAGGACACGATGGATTACGGTACACCAGGCGAGGAGCTTTCGCAAGAGTTTGCCATGTTTATGAAAAACACCATGCGCAGCTTTTTGCACGGTTTCAATGGCATGGAACGCACCATGCCCCAAGTGGTTGCGGAAATACTGATGAACATCCTTCAGCTTCCCTTCTCCATATTGTACGCCATGATGACGCACAACCCGACAATCGCCGGTGCATTCAAGTTCATCTATATGATGTTCACATGGTATTTGACGGTGGCTGTGTTGGTCTTTGCCTATTTCCTGTTGGAGAACATCTACAAATCGTTTTTCACCGCTCGCCTGGCCCTCCTGGGACGTTTGAGGCCTTGGGGCCTCATCTCCGCTTTGGTGGGTGTACACGATACGCGACAGAACGACTTGAACACGGGGATTGTGACGCGGAACAACAACTTCTGCGTCAACGTCGTCAAGGTCCCCATGACCGGGCTGATGCTCCAGGTGGTCATTGCGTGCGTGATCGACTTGGTGGTGGCTGTAATCGTCTCTCTGGCTTGGCCCGTCACCACCTCGGTTTTCATCATCACCACGCTGTTCACTTGCCGAGCGCCCAAGGTGTTCTACGAGTACACTGTGATCGAAAACAACAGCACACAATCAGGGAGCATCCACGAAACCGTTCGGGTCGATTACGTTGGTAAGCCCACGGTGGAAGAACCCGAAATTACCGAAACTCCTCTGCAAAGGAAACCCCACGATGAGGAAGAAGACGCTGAGTCCGTTTTGAAAGGCGAGGAGGAGGAATTAGAGTTCTTTGATGAAATAGAAGAGGCCGACGCGTGTACGTTGGATGCCAAAGTCAAAGACGAAGAGGATAGGGAGGAAAACGGGGAAAACGGGGAAAAGGGGGAAAAAGAGTACGGGGAACCGCTCGTCGCACACGAGTAAATATTTCCAGTAAAAAATAACAACCGTAACGCGTAATTTATGCCCCGTACGTCATTTCCTTAGCGATACCCCATGGAACCCCAAATTCCTCCGGAGGAACCCCAGGAACCCCAGGAACCCCAGGAACCCGTGGAACCCGTAGCACCCGCGGAACCCGCAGAACCCGCGGAACCCTCGCCTGAAGAATCTACAGAGGCTTCTCGTCACATCTCCTTGAAAGTGATGAGCCAAGATGGAAGCGAGGTACACTTTAAGATCAAACCAACCACGCCCATGAAGAAACTGATGGGCGCGTACTGTGCGCGTGCGTCGGTTTCGGCCGCAAGCATGCGGTTTCTATACGACGGTACACGCTTGAAAGAAGACGCAACGGCTCAAGACATGGGTATAGAAGATGGAGACATCATTGACGCCATGTTAAACCAAACGGGAGGGATGCAGGGTTGGGATTAAATTTGATGCGAGGATGGAATAACCACATGTGTATGTTTTTTGTGTACCGCGCCTCAAAACGTAAGCACAATAGGGCTGGGAAAATTGGTACACTCAATGTCGTACTCGGTGGTCATTACATCCGCTATGGTTTTCACCTCATCCATCGTCCACACAGGCGCTCGCCAACGTGCCAACAGACGCGTTTTCCCATACGTCCCTTCTGGAATGAGGGCAACGCCTTCGCCGTTCATGATCCAATCCTCCCTCGCCTCCAAGTGGTCCAACCCAATTTTGATCCATGGGTACAAAGACATGTGGTTTATGGTAAGTTCTTCTTCTTCGCCTAGCCCCAGCTCCTCCCGTTTCGCTTTATCCAACGCTTCGTCAGACAGAATTCGTTCCAATTCCCTTGCCTCTGCGATCCTCAACGCAATAGCGGAAATCCCTACCAAAGGCCAAGGGTAAGGGGAAAGGTCTTTCCCGGATTCATCCTGGAGCCAATGGCGCAGGGATTTGTATCCCCGTTTGTTTCCCGGGTCTCGGCCTGGGTAATCCAAGAACAACATTCCTCCTTCGGTTATCTTTTCCGGAGCAAGCACGTATCTGCGGTCCACGGGATCGTGCTCGTCGTTTAACCTTTCTTGGATGGCGTACACCATCTCCGCGTATTGTTTGCGATCCAACGATCGATTGAATAACATTGAGAACCCAACGCAGTGTGTGGCCATCTCCTTTGTGCTAATACGAAATGAAATGAGTACGCGGGCGAGGAGTTCTTCAACACTTGTCTTACTTTCTATTTTTTATTTCTGGAAATTATTTACATTTTACAACTTAGGGTTAGTGAAACTTTCCGCAGTTCCTCGGCCTGAAGGCAACACTTTTCGCGTGGTTGCGGTTGCGGTGGGTGTGGATGGAGACGGAGGAAGAGGATTACTATGAGTTACTGCAAGTCTCTTCGTCCACATGTAGCATGGCGGAAATCAAGCGTGCGTATCGAAAGATGGCGCTGGAGCATCATCCCGACAAATCCAAGCTCGGTCCCGAGGAATCCAATGAATTAATTCAACGGATCAACAAAGCAAAGGAAGTCTTGTTGGACGAAGATAAACGAAGAGAGTATAACCAGCTTCGTGATTACCCCTTGGTATGGAAGGACAGCAAGACGTACGATACGCAGCAAAAGTTCTATGAGGACTCACAAACACGCGCTTTCCGAAACCACATCGAAGAAGCCCCGCCCATCCGTTTCAACAAGAGTATTACCTTTGCGCAGTGGTGCGATCCAACCTTTCGCATACACTTGGACATGGAGTACTATCGTACCAGTGCGTGCGAATCATGCGAGGGGTATGGCTGGAAAACGGTCGACTGGGTTCCAGGATTCGGGTATCTCTCCGCCACACGGGACTGCCCTCGGTGTAGTTCCAAGGGGTACTTGATAAAAGGGTGCGCGGAATCGGAGAGAAAGAGAAAGAGGTCCAGAACAACGTCGACGCTTGATCCGCTGTTTGATTCTGTGCTCCCGGAAACGGTCGGAATACAAGTGTGTCCAAAATGTGCTGGAAACGGAAGGATATTTGAGGGCCCCTCGGATGCAAAAATCTCATGCGAGAATTGCAAAGGAAAAGGGTCCACACGAGAAAAATATTGCTTGGACACGTATGCGGACACTCCAAGACACATACACTCTGAGACTTGGCAAGCCGTTTTGTGTATCCAGTACCAGGGAAACCAACTTCGCCCAAAGTATAGACGAGGGGACGTTCATGTATTGGTAACGGTGAACCAAGGGCTCCACTCTTACACTCTTCCCATTGGGATTCAAGGCTGCTTGCCGGAACCTTTCGAATCCTTTTGTGCAACCGACGTTTCTGGGGAAGATGGGGAAGATGGGGAAGATGGGGAAGATGGGGAAGATGGGGAAGATGGGGAAGATGGGGAAGAAGGGACTTGCTCGCATGAAGTAGACGAATCCTGTTTAAGCGGTCTTCGGACCGAGGAGTCTTGCGTACCGCTTCCATTTGATTTGGAAGAGTACAGGAAGAACAGAATAGGCAACGGTGTCATGCGACACGTAGAATTCAAGCCCGTTACAACCAACGAATATGGAACGACGACAATACCTTTCATGGGAGGCGCGTTGAGTGTCCCCTTTCACATGGTGATGATGGGACTCCATCTATTCTTTCCGCCAAACCTGTACGAAGCCGATCGCATCCGAAAAATTCCAAAGGGATTTGATTTGGATACGGTGATGGCAGTCGGTTTCATTTGTATAAGCCGGGCTTACGCGTCATGGAACAAACGAGAGGTCGCATGGACGGGGGATAATTGGTGTATCGAAGGATGGGGTCCTCCTCTGTGCAAACACTGTATGTACGCCCCCTTTGTGAACAAGCATCCCGATATGCACCTAGCCAGGCAGTGGAGCGCATACGCTCCGACGTTTGCTCCCTTTTCGTTTGTTGATTTGGAAAAGAGGCATACACGATGCGCTTTCGGTTTGGATTCCCTCACCAGTCCTTCGTATTGGGACGCCAGCAAACCCTCGCATTCCAATCTGTTGATCGGGTTGATTGTAGCGCGTCCCAACGATTACACGGTGGGTGCTGAATGCGAGGACGATGGCGTGGATACCGTCCATGGGATGGTAACTTTCCTAGAGAATAACCGCCATCGTAAATACGGGCCAAGCAACAAGAACAGATCGTACTCCACCAACGGTGTACTCTAACGGACATGAAACGGATTAAGCATACCAAAAAAAGGATAAATAAAATTTATTTGGTTCCCTGTCGTACAGTTGTGTGGTGGGTGTAAATCTCTTTCCAGCACCCGCGACACAATTGTACGATGCACCGTTCCCCACACGATCGTACAGGGTCTGATCCCAGGGGGTCCAGTCCACCCGCGTTCAAGAAAACAAAATCTTCCGGAACCTTATCCCCTCTACACTTGAAACAGTTCAGTCCTCGTAAACTTTCGGGTGTGTTGGCGGGAGGCAAGACATCTACCAAGAAAAAGAAACAAGTTTCTCCACGGGCGACGGGCCGCAAGAACAAGCGAAAGGAAAGCAAGGAAATGCAAAATCACTTACCTTTGCTTCCAGATATGACGGCCCAGAAGAAAAGCCTGGAAGGAAGCCCAACTCCTATATCTCCTCGCGCGGTATTGAGCAATCTGGGCTCTTCGCTTCGAACCAAACGAAAGGATGGGAGGAAACGGAGCAAGAGTACCAAGGAGAAACGACACAGGTCTCCCAACCCCAATCCCAAAAAACCTTCTGCGAGCAATGGAAGCAGCAGCCCTTCTCTGAGGACTTCTATTTCGAAATCGGAAAGGAACCTTAAAGAGTTACACTCTCGCTGTAACAGTACTCAGTTGGACGCGCCACATGTGGTTAGGCACTATGGGGAGGACGCTCCGATTGTGCTTAGAAAACAGGGGCATGTTCGAACAAGAGGGGACAGAGGCAAAATCAAACACTTGACTGGAATGAACAGTAAAGAACTTGACACGGTTGTCCGGAAACCGGGTACAGACGACGAATCCGACACAAAGGCTAATCGTTCCGCCAACGAAAAGGTGTTTCCTTTTTCATCCTCCTCGCCTTACTCTTCATATTCTACGTTGCCTACGGACTGGATCAAAGGCGAGGAGGAAACATCCAGTTCGTTCTTTGACCATTCCGACGGGGACTTCCTCGTCGGAAAGCAAGGCCGAAAGAGAAAAGAGAAAAAAAACTTTCCGTTCTCTGCAGATTCACCAGTGGACGACTTTTCATCACCTGCGTCCTCATTCGACGAGTACCGACCCATCTCCTACATGTTAAAACGAGAGCAAAGGAAGATTAAAATGCGAGAACTAGAGATCCAAATGAAGGCATTGAAAGAAGTTTGTGACGTGATTCCCAAAAATCCCAAAAATCCCGAAACCCCTGGAAATCCTGGAGAAAATCCTCTGGTAGAGAACGAAGCACGGCCGCCGGATTCGCCTTCTTTTTACTTGTGCTCGTCAAGCGACAAAGACGACGACTCGTCAAGGGAGGACTCACAGGAACAACATGAGTCCAAAAAACTCAAAAAGGTACAATACAAGAAGGATCGATGGGTGTATTTAACTGGGAGCGGGGACGTCGTGACCGATAAGAGGCTCAAGGCAAAACAAATCGACAAATCCATCGAGAGACAAGCGTCTGGGGAGATTGCTGAAGTCATGTTTCGCGAGGACCCTACTCGTACGATTGTTTCCCCTCGATTTAGCACACACGACCCCATTTGTATGGACGGAGGAACGTATTATGGGCTGGCGCTACAACATGTCAAGGCGAACGACATTGAGGTTCACGGTGCTCGAAAATGCATTTTTGTGGGCAACGGGGTTCGACTACATAGGTGCCAAGAATGCACAGTGATAGGGGACCACACGTACATGGATAAATGCAATCGGATTGTCGTCCACGGCGACGACTTTGAGACAGGCGAGGGGTGTTCATGGATATTGGCCAAGGGAATCACGCGACACGCCATTTCTGGAATCATCTACGAGATGGACGAAACTGCCACCAGAGGATGAACCGCGGAAACTTGGGTGGGTATAAACGGGCATATTTCAAAAAAAAAAATATAAAAATGCCCATTTATATTTATTTGCGTTTGACGCCGACAAGAAAAAATTCACTTTACGCTGCGCATTGGACCAAACAGATCACAGTTGTGTCCAGGTGAGAAAATGAGCGCCAAGATTCTCCCACAAGACCCCCATGTTTTCTCCAGACCCTCGGGCCTCCCCGGCATTTTTTTGGAGCCCCGAGGGTCGTTCGGGTCCTCGAAAACGGTTAGAAAAAAGAAAACCAAACGAAGAAGTAGAAATGGGAAGAAGATGCAAACGAACATGCAATGCGATGGGAATGGTCAGGATGCGCCGTACAACCCTTTTGCCATGGGACTGGCCATGATGAGCGCTCCTGCCCCCACGCGTATCGAGAGTGTTCTCTTCGCATACAAGGACACAAAGGGGAAAGGGGGGAAAGGGGGGAAAGGGGGGAAAGGGGGGAAAAAGAAGATGGAGGAAAAAGGGAACCCTCAAAAACGGATGGTCGAAAATGTGCCCACCAAAAACCCTGTGACCGAGTTGCGCAAGACCGGTTTGACGCTGTCGGATTCTCCTGAGGGCGCCGCCGCCACCACCACCATCATCGCCGAAGAAGTGGAAGAGTCTGGGACCGTGTTGCCCAATCTCGATGAAATTGTCGAAGGCGTGGAAACGATGAATTCCGACGATTGGAGTACGTTTGTAGACAACATAGACTTTGACAACCTCCCGGTGCTCCCGGATGAAGAAGGCCCACTGTTGGACCTTCCATTGAATTTATGCGAGGAGTCCTTGCCTTTGCTGGACTTGGGGTTGCCCCCACTGGAGTTTCCGGAAAACGAGGTGCCGGTGTTTCCGGAAAACGAGGGGCCGGTGTTTTCCTATGAGGACTCGTTCGCCATGCTCAACGCCTCGGACCCTCAGAAAACCGTGAACAATTACGTGCACGTACTCTCTCGCATGAAGGACCACATGGAGGGAAAATTTAAGGATGGGGAATCCGGTCCATGCGTGGATACCGGTGTCTTGTCCAAACCAAAGACGTTTTCAAAGAACGAAATGGAAGTGTTGCTCCAATGGAGTCTGGAGATGTTGACCAAGAAAACTGACGCGATACCCGAGACACCCACCGAGGAGGTGCAGGAAGAAAAGGGAGGAGACGAATGGTCTTTATTGGACCAAAGTGTCGTGCGGGTGGCCAACGTCCTTAAGAACCAAGCCTTTCCCGAGGAACCCAAGAAACCGGAGAAACCCGAGAAAATGGGTCCGGCCAAGGCGATGGTTTATGGCAAGCGAAAGGGGAAACGGAGAAGGAGTGCTCGATTGGTGTGGAAACACGAACAACAACAAAAACAACGAGGAGGAAAGCCAAAGAAACAAGGCAGTGAGGCGAAGGGTAATTTATCAAAGCGTGTGCGTTTAATTGTATGCAAAGACCGCGGAGGAATGAAGCAAACAACAATTAGTGCGTATTTCTCGTGAACTTTACAAACCAAATCCAAACATTATTAAAAAGGAGAGAGGTCAACCAAATATACGCCCATTTCTTTGTTACGAGTGTCTGTGCGTGGTCCTGTCATGATGCTAAACGGTTTCCTCGCATTGTTTATCCGCACACCGATTGCTTCGCTCACGAAGATCTCCGCATCGTCGATCAAACTTCGACCGATTGGATTAAGCGAGTCGTAACTCACCGCTTCGCCTTTCAAATCTTCCACCACCATGATGTGGATACCCGCAATGTAGGCAAAGTCGTAGTAACGCGTCAAAGCAGGTTGAATCAATGATACCTTGCGCTTTTCCTCCACCATAAGATGGACCAGAGTCTCGTGGAACTGCTCACCGGTGGAAACCTTGAGAATTACTTTGGAAGGAATCCCAATAAGCCCCTGGATGTCGACTGGGTCCACCATCCCAATCACACCCCATAGTTCGTCATCGTCATCGACCACCGAGAACGGTTCTTCTCCACCGGGTCGGTTGTAGAAGAGAGTCAAAGCTTCGTAAATGGATTCGGTCTCCCCGATGCTCAAGGTGCGTTCGACTTGAAACGTGTGTCCACCCACCGTGGTGATCACGTTTCCTACGGCAAGCGTAGGCGTTTCTCCAACGTTTGGCACGCCGCCATCCGAAATGGTGGATCTCCACTCGAACAACCCAGCTTGGTACAAAGGAAGCGTCAAATCGTAAATGCTGGGTGTCCTGGCGAAGAGGAAATGTCTGCGCTTCACATCGACTCCATAATCTTCTCGAAGCTCAAACATTTCTTCGACGCTTCCGTATCTCCAAGCAGGAGACACACGAATGCGAGTGAAATTGCGTCCCCATACCGTTATAAAAAACGGGTTGGGCGCGTTGGGGCTTTCCCTCAACGTGCGCATGATGCCGTTGAGTTGATCGACGCTCTCTTGGTATTCGAGAGACTCTGTGTACGCGAGGGTGCCGTAGATCAAAGTGGTTTCTACGTCTTTTCGAGCCTTCAGCATGAAATCGCGGAACAGGTTGAGGAAGTACTGGTCTCTGCCATACATTGAGGCAATGCCTATCTTCCCCATCCTGATGTATAAATCTTCGCGTTGCCTTGCCCGCTCGATTTCTTCGTTCCAACTTTCTTCGGTAAAGGCCATGTCGAACATGGTGGCCAAATGCGTCGCAACACCAAGCTGGAACACATTGAATCGAGGCATTTCCGTCCCTTCGGAATACAAATTGGCTTCCCATTGATTTAGGATTTCAACCATAGGAGGTATGCTCGTTCGCTTGTCCATAATGAGTTCAGGAGCAAAGGCTTCCATAAACGTTTTGAACGCCTCGTTGCGTATTTCTTGTCGCGCACCATCGTCCAAAACAACCGTGGTTCTCTGTCCCGGTTGTACTTCTCCTCGACGAATGACCACAGAGGTCCACCCGGGGCCGCGATCCGAAGGGGAGGGATAAAGCGTAGGCCTCACCGGCCGCATCACGGAAGGTCCGAGCTACGTGCTACTTTAACCATATAGGTCATGCGAGGCAGAATAAGCATCTCGGCAAAGATGTTTTTTTAACCCATTAAGCAGTCGTTTATTTTGATTTTATCAGCCCACGCGCACGTCTCTTCTTGGCTTTAGGGACAGGCGAGGGAGCCTTCTCAGACCCTTCCCCCTCGCTTGAGGAAGAGGAAAGACGCGCACGCTTCTTGGCTTCTCTCTTGAGCCGAGCCTGAATAGCGGCCTGTCCAATGTACGGCCAGCTCAGCGCGTATCGTTCGATTAACCCAATCAACTCCACGGGGAACCCAGAAAACACCGCACCGCTCCCGGGCAGTCGTCCAAGCAGAAGAAGACGAAGCACAGGCCACATCCAGTCCCAAGCGATGCGAGGGAACGCGTCCAGCACGAACCGAGGCACCTCTCGGTTGGTATAGGTAAATCGAGGTATATCGTTCATCTTGCACTCCAAGTAGTATTTCCGATAAGAATCGGTCAAAGAGTAAGGTCTGGTTTTGGCCAAACATATGGTGTAATTCGAGAGGGATTGTTGGTCTGGAGGGCGGAACGAACGTCCATGTTGAACAAGCTTTCCCTTGGTGGTTCTTTCGACGATAGTGCAGCAAGCGCAACATGTGTTTATCTGAATCGTGTACTTGTGTCTCCTTCCCTGCGCGGATTCATTTTCGGCAATAAATAATCCACACCCAGAAGGGACAAGGTATTTCGGGTCGCCGACGCATATGGGAGGGAGTTGTAACGACCTGATGGCGCATTGAACCACTCCATATGACGGCCTATTAATATTCTCGGGCGGGTTGCACAAAAGCGCCTTCAAGTGTTCGGCACACGTGTGAGCCGGTTTGTCTGGGTATCGCACCTTTTTCTCCTCGCATAACGCGATACCGAGGCCACAGGTCTCCATGTAATGACTGATGCACTCTCCTACCCATATGGTCATAGGGTGTTTTGCGTGCGCTTTCTTGTATCCATCAGGTTTGGATGTGTGACTAATCGCCTCAAGCAGACTGGTTCCAAGCGATCCATCACACGCGTGATGTGCTGCGTACAACATCTGTGTGATTTCCAGTATAATCTTGATCACATGGGCGTCGCAGTACAGCTTCACTTGGTCCGTGCCGAGCGTAAGCCAAAAGATGTTCATCGTTGTTCGCTTGACGGGTGGGTGCCAAAGAGTGGGACAAATGTATGCGAGGAAGTGAAAATTTCCCTTCACATTCTCGCGTCAAATGTAAATAAATCCATTGGGACAACGAAATACGGACACATTTTGGTAAAATAAAGAAAACTCCATAAGCGTTGGAATGCGCGCAAGGCACATGCTGGATTACAGCACACTGACCCCATCGGCTTCTTCCCCTTTATCATAGATGCGAAAGGGGATAACCAGGGCCAGTTTGTTTCTTTGTTTTTGAAAAACAATTTATTTGATGCACATACAAATTCTCAAATAAAACGTGAACCCCAAAAACTCCCGGTGAGCCATGCCCAAACACAAGACCAAGGCCAAGAAACTCGAGCAAACCGAAGAACCCGAAGAACTCGAAGAACTCGAAGAACCCGAAGAACTCGAAATCGAGGAGTCGGAAGAGTATGCGTCCGAGGAGGAAATAAAAAACTGGGCGGATCGCGTAAACTCCAACATTAAGGCACGTCAAACCAAAATGGTGAAAACCTATGGGTTTTCAACAGAAGACTTTGCGTCCGAGTACGAACAAAACCTTGGGTTGGATTTCTCCATGCAGTTCATGGACGAATGTTATCCTGAAGAGTTTTACCGCTGGCCCATGGAAAAACAAGCCCAGCTCGCCAACGCCGAAGTCCGTTCGCCTGTTCTGCACAAGGCCGGATGGTCCATGCGGGGTGTCAATACGTACGCAGACACCATCCTTACCATCCTTCGCCTGGTCAGCTTTGTCCGAACCAACGCGGAGATGGTGGCCAATTTGGCATACCAAGCGCTGTACTCTGACGATGGTGGTAGCAGCCAACGGGCCTACACTGTATACTATATCGCAATTTGGCTGGCCTGTGTCTACCAGCCCAGACACTTGATGTATGGAATGGTTTTCCTTTTCATCACATGGTTGTTTCTGCCTGTGACTCTGTGGTACCCGCTGTACATCACCGTGTTCTACGTTTCCCTGTTGGGATTCCTGTGGTGCTTGCTTCACTTGAACCTCCAATTTGGGGAATACCGTCGCAAACTTCAGGCGAAGGAGCGTGGACATTGGGGAGTCATCACCATGGAGGATGCGCGCAATCTTGAAGGCGAGAAAAAACGCGTGTTTGAACTGGTCCAAATGCGCGTATGGAGCGCCCGCATCGATTTGGCCAAACATGGAGACTCCCTCAAAGAAAAAGCCAAATAAATTTTACGTATTCCGTATTCCGTATTCCGTATTCCTTTTGTGTTGATCACGAACATATTACATATTCCATATTCCTTTCACGCTGAACACGAACATATTACACATTTGTCCCGTAAATGAACACAAAATATATACATGTTCCTTTGTGTGTACGAATACGTTTTGGAGGACGGTTAAAGGCGGCATGCAAAAGGGCAAAAAAATTTTTTTCATAGAGACTCTCTGACCGGGTCCATTTACGCGATTTTTCGAAACTGGGGACTACCTGTTGGGAAAGTTTGGACCAATCATTGCGCAGGAAAATGACCAAATGCTTATGAAAAATGACCAAAAACAACCATTTTTCAGTGGAAAAACTACGGTTATTAACCCGGTGATTAGGTGTATTTAGGCGGACAGCTGGGCATGGCATTGTCGGCACACGGCAACGTACTTATCCGTTCCGCCTACATCTTCGATGAGTGCCTTGTCTCCGTATATCTTTTGTGTAAACGAAGCCATACGTCCTTTGCATTGCATGCATACGGCAGAGAGCTTGGTGACGCTTTCCGCACGAGGCACCAAGTTGAGGATGGGCCCAAAGGGCTTGCGATTGAAGTCTCCGTCCAACGCGGAAACAATGACAATCTTTCCCCGCGCAGCCAACGCGTCGCAAAATTCCACGACGTCTGAAAAAAACTGCCCTTCGTCCACACCGATGCAATCGTACGCCATCATGGCGTCAAGCACTTCTTCGGAAAGTTCATCGCACGGCAAGGCTTCGTGAAACTGGCGATCGTGAGTGGCCAAATCGGATACGCTGTACCGTGTGTCCATTTTGTACTTGATCACCTTGCATTTTTTGTCGGCAAAATGTAAGTGGCGAATCCTTCGAAGCAACTCTGTCGTTTTCCCCGCGTACATGGGACCCAGAATCAACTCGACTCTACCTTCATCACCTATCGAACGATGCGCAATGGCGGACATGGTTTAAAAAAACAACGGCGGGCAAATGGTTCACCAGCAGTGTGGGAAATCAGGCGAGGGATTTGATCTTTCCGGAAAGCAAAAAATTTTTTAACTTTGACGAGGATTTACTCATCCACGCAATTTGACCGTCTCATACCCTCCCGCCACAACGAGGAGTAGAAGAAGACGATGATGGATGTTCTGTGGGACTGTATAGAAAGTAACAAACAGGTTCAATTTGTTAAAAAGGAACCATGCGAGGAGGATACGTATGGAGGCACCATCGCCATTGACGACACACTATGGTGGCTGGAAACAAGCCCGGTACTTGTCATGGAACCTCTCGTAACGACCCATCGCCAAGACATGATTATGACGGCGACGACAACAATGCCTTTGGCACCACCAAACGTGAAAAGGTCTCCAAAACCCCCTATATTCTATTCCTCGCATGAAGAAGAGAATTTAGAAACCACCGAATGTACGGAAAACACCGATGATGCGGATTCATGTTCTGCCACACAAGAGTCCCTGAAAAAGCCCAAAGTCCCAGCAGAACGCGTGGGGGAGTCGATGTTTGAAGATAAAGTGAATCAAGTGATCCACGATTGCAGGGGTCTTTCTCCAATGAACATATTTCGTCAAATCTTGACCTCGTTATCCACCCGAGACGTGTGTAAGTTTACATCGCTGGAACATTACGAGCGGTTCGTAGAGTTCATCCTGGAGAAGATCGGTAAGAAAGGCTTTGATTTCATGAGGTACGCGGGGACCGATACAATCCATCGACACAAAGAAATACGCAGAAGAGTCTCCAACCGGATAAGCGCTCGGGAGTCTAGGAAACGAAAGGCCGAAGAGCGCAAAAAACTGATCGAAGACACAAAACGGTTGCGGAGAGAAAACACATCGCTAAAGCTGGAGTTGGAAAGATTACGCGAGGAGTTGGTGGATTTCAAAGGTGATATGTACGTCCTGAGCAAATCGTTGGGGTTTCCAAAGGAGTAAATCGTTATGGTCGATACGTGCGTAATGGATGATACAATTTTTTTTACTGCACTATGCTGCTATGGGCTTCCTCTTCCCCCACTGCCTCCGTGAATGTACGGGGTTGGGTCTTTTCTGTGTCAAGCGATGGGGAATCTTTATCCCCCTTCGCTTGTTCTTAAGTACAAAACGAGCCAAATGCTCAGGTTTGGGAAAAACGCCTTCGGCAAACTGTACAAAAACGATGGCACGTATATCTTTTTTCTTGTTTCGGTGATTTCGGTGATTTCGGTGATTTCGGTGATTTCGGTGATTTCGGGAATGTCGGGAATGTCGGTGTCGATGCCGATGCTTCCGTTTCTTGACCTTGCTCCTATGAAATCCATCTTCCTTGGGAAGAGACATGTTCGTATGTGTCGAGAACGTCTCCATTCCTCGCATACCTAATGAGAGTGATGCTCAAAGGAGTTTACGTAATCCGGAGAAAACCTAAAAAATTCTCTCTTTTGGCCCCTTTCGCCTGGATGTGATGTCGTCATGGACATGGAAAACGACGACATTTTGGAAAATAAAAAAAGAGTGGGTTCACACGAATACCGTCCAAGCACCGCCCCTTGGTTAGTGCGATATGGAGGGGCCGTCTGATCCTTTCATGGAAGAACCACCTGATATTGAAGGAGAGCGCCCTAATGGCATTGGCGACGGGGTTCCGAATTTCTTCTACATCCAGGGGCTGCAGAAACGTGTGTGGGACATCGACAAAGATATACAAGAATTTAAAAACCTACGTTTAGATGTTCCGCCCACTTTGCTTGGACGAAAGACCAAAGCCACCCTGGATCTGTATGCCGCTTTGCAAAGTTACACGGACGCGTACAAACCAGAAGCCGTCTTGGCGAGAGCGAAAAAAAGGGCCATCTTCTTGGGCAAATACGCATTCATACTGCGGGAATATACCAGGAAGATTCCGGCGCCCGACGATGTTTCAGAATTATACGGCGCAAAGAAAGAAGCAACGGAAGAATTGGAAAGGATCGGCGAGATTATGAAAGCATCGATTCGGGAGGCGTTGCGAAAAAGGAAACCCACCACACCGTTCAACTTTGACAAAGTGATCGACCGCAATATCTGGTATGCGCACACCATGAGTGACGTAAGCGAGTTGGATTATGCCAAAAAACTCGGATTGCGTCTACCTATTCTTAAGAGAATCAAGGAGGTATACAACTACAAGCTCAAAGTATCAAATCCCAGGGGGGAGACCGTTGTTTTGCGGGACTACACGTTCTATGAGGGCATTTTCCGCCAAACTAAGTCTTTTGTGGGAGATTTCATCGTGCATGTATCAAGATCACTGTTTGGCAGACGAGTGAGAAGGCAATACGCAACCGCACTTGGACTTACGATGTCCGATGAGGAATACTTCAAGTTTATGGGGTTTTACGTGCGCGACGTTCTGTACACCGTCTTTTCCTTCACCGACACCTCAAGTCCAAAGAGGGGGCAAGCGATCGCAAAGGATCTCCTCTTTGAGTATTCCCCGCAATCCGACCCTGAATGGAATACCCCGGTGTCCGTCCGGAGAGGCGACAAAAGTGGAGACACATTTATCTATTACTCGTTCGATGATTTGATTGTCCTCTGCGGGGCTTTGGTCGCATTTGTCAGTGGACGACTTATCGGTATGTTTTCGGACAAAGAAGAGACAGATCCATTGGGTCCGTTGAGGGATGTGATTCCCAAAAACGAAATGCTCTTGGCCAAAAGATTCATCATACACGAGTATGCCCACTTTGTGTGGGACATCGTTGACGTGGTCGCTTCGTTTATCCAATATGGAATCGACCGCGGATACGGGTGGAGCGTTCTCCCACATCCTTACCGAATCTACAAGGATCGTTTGGATCCCCTTGGTCGAAGCGCCTCCGGCATAGAACGCATAGTCGAGCAAGTGGATAACGAAAACAGGTCCAAACGCCGGCGGCAAATACGCAGAAAAGGCGGTGGCATTGGGAGCGCGATTGGGGACGAGCTCGAAGATTGCGAAGAATCGCTCTTGATCCAGTTGCTGAACCACCCGTCCGATGCCAGGGAGGCAAAAGTATACATTGGGAATTCGGAGATGAACCACGGCGAAGAAGAACGCGAGGAGGGTAAAGAAACCATGGAAGACGAGAATGAGGAAGATGAAGCGTGGGTCTTTTAATGTGGTCTGGGTGCGTACCAGTCTCCTCGTATGGCCGAACGTATTAAAGACATGACACACATGGAAAACAAGCTTCGTACACCCACCGTCTTGTTTGGTGTCGCAAAACTCCATCGAATCATGTCCACTTCCAAGTATACGGCTTCTTTCACCTTTTCCATGTCCGCTTCGCTGAGATGTGAAAGATCTCTTCGCATTCTCCGTTGAAGAGACCCGTCTTCTCGCTTGATGTCGCACAATGCGTTTTTAAATATAGAAGAACGCTCGTGTCCATTGCCATATATCACCTTTACCAGTTCCTCTGCGCGTCTTTGTTGCCACTCCATCGATTCCTTCATGCCGATAAACCCCCACCGGAATTCTTCGTGTCTGCTTTCCAGTAGACAAAGGGATTTCATGATGGACTCTTTGGTTTCTTTGAGGTCATCATCATCATCATCGCCATCGAACGTTAATCCAAGCTTGGACCATAGGCTGGTCAGTTTGTTCCTCAGGCGGAAAAAATGCTCGTCGGGTCTCCGCGCACGTTGGTAAAGCTCTTCAAACCCAATGGCAGACTGCCTCTTTTGGACCAGACTCTCTGCCGTAGCTGGCGTTGGGGTTCCCTCCAAAAAATCTGGACTACTATTCGGGCGTTTTCGTTTCATGGAATGAGTCGCTGGGGCACCTGTTTGTGAAGTGGGAATAAATTACGTTTGACGATGAATTTCGGAAAAGCAAAAAAAAATTTTTAGAATTCCATTCCGTCTTGCTCGTCCACCCCCGAACACCATTTTTGAGCGACCCAGGCCATGGCGTCTTTTCCGTCTTTTCCGTTCAAGCGAGAAGGAAGTCATGTACGGGAAAAGCTGGACCATCAGGCAGACCAAGGCGAAACGTTCCTGGAGTACGCAGAGTGGGAATGGCCTCAAATGTTAGAAAGTGAGAAGATCCAATGGCCTGCCAGCTGGTACCGCCCTCGCATGACTCCCGAGATGCGTCGTCGGATGGGCCGAGGCGTGGTGCCGGGCGACGAACCCACGTTCCCCATCGAGTTCCAGAACGTCAATGTGTCCTACAGAATGCGAGAAATACGAGAAGATGTGATATTAGAAGATCTTCCAGGAGGGTTGACGGGGAAAGAAACCGTTGTTGTTCGAGAGGAACCCGAGATACGACTGTGCGGAACCAACAAGGAGGGAAACTCGGTGTGCGTTCGCGTCCAGGGGTTCCGCCCGTACTTTCGCGTGGGTATGTTCTGCGATAAGTCAAAGCTACAACAACAGAGAAAGACGTACAAACAGGCGATGAAAAAGACGGCGGCCCGAAACAACGAAAAAATCACCATGCAAGCCCACGTTAGGATACAAGAATACTTGGCGATGGGACGCGAGGAGCAAGAACGCTGGAGAATCGCTCGCATGCACGGGTGGCTTCATTGCCAGATGATCCAGTTCCTGAAGGTTTCGTTGGAGCTGAACAACGCGCTGGCCATCGGAAACAAAGTGTACGGGCTGAACTTCCTCGCATGGCAAGTGGTGGTGAGACGATGGATCGATATTGTCAAGGATATCCAGGGGCGGTTTGAAGTGCTCAACATGGACGCTCTGTCGGAACGCGTCGAGTCTCTCATACAATGTCCCCACTTGTCGGCGCTTCGTCAGCAACACGCCAAGACAGGAGGATGGCTCAAGGTGGACCCCATCGGCGAGACCCTTCGCATGGACGACCGAGGGGGTATTTTCTTTACATTTATGGAAGAAAATGCCCCGGTTGTGAAGAGGAAAAAGAAGGCGAAGAAGACGAGGAGTACGGGAAATACGGAAAGTACGGAAAAGGTGACCAGCGGGAAACCTGTGTCTGGGAACACTTCCTATGGGTTGCCCAAGGAGTGGATGTGCAAGGGAGACAATGGGCGGCAGGAAGAAGAGGAGGAAGAAGAAGAATACTACGAGGAGGACGAAGAGGGTCCAGGCGAGACCGAGGAGGAGGATGGTGATGAAGACGAAGATCCCTATTCGCATTCGCTTCACAAAATATGCCCAACGCGAAAGACAGACTCGAACATATGTTCCTGTGAACACTGCAAAGAAGGAGGAAAACTTCGATACTTCAAGGTGGACGTTCACTGTACCGCCTGCAAGGAGTCTCTTTCTCGTGTAGAAGCCATCAAGATGACTTTGATGCGAATTCATTGCGCGCATCAACGCAAAGAGCCCTTTGATCTGGTGGAAGCGGCACACAAGTCGAGGCTAGGTGAAATTCTCTGTGGGTGTACCGATTCACGCGAGGAGTTTAATATGGCTGGACAAATCCAATTCTTCCAAGAGTTGATGGAAGATTACCTGTCCAGCGTGGTCGACCAATGTCTGGGACCACTGGAGGCCTTTCACCACCAATGCCAACGCCGGTACCACCTGCATGGCCAAGGAGCGCTGAGTTACCAAGACTCGTTGGACGGGGATATGAACTACGTTTCTCGCATCGCCTTTGAAGAAGAACACCACGCGCATTTCGTTCAGTACCAACAAGAGGAGGACAAGCTGATCAGCCTTCGCGTAGAGCTTTTCCGGCCGCCCGATTGCTCCGCCGTGCGTACCGCCGTCCAGTATGCCGGGTTACTCGTTGGTCTCAACACCATGGAAAGTGGCACGCATTTAGATCTTCTTTCGGGCGGACACGTGACGTTTGATTTCATCCAGTCGTACGAATCCGACGTTCCCTTTGTCCTACGGTTTTGCAACGACCGTGTCATAAAGGGCATGGGATGGGCCAAGGTGGACGCGGGGACGTGGGAACCCATCCCGGTTCATCATCCCGATCGAATATCCAAGTGTCAAGTGGAAGTAATCCTGCGAGACCCCGAGCACATAGGAGGAATGAACGAGCGAAAGGAAATGGCGCCTCTCCGATGTCTGGGGTTTGATTGCGAAATGGCGTCGGCCAATACCGACTACTTTGTATGTGCGACCAATATGGGAGACATACTGACACAGATCTCGTGTGTCGTTTACGAACAGGGGAACTTTGACGACCCCATCGAGCTGTGTATCTTCTCGCTTGGTGGCTGTGACCCGTTGCTGCGAAGGGCCAACCGAAGCGAGGTGATTACCGACCAAGAGAAAGAATGGTACCGACGCGTACGCATCTACTCGTTCAACTCGGAACGCGAACTCCTCCTCGCCTTCCGCCGGTTCTTTGAGATCAACTGTTTCGACATGGTCTTTGGATACAACTCGGTGGCTTTCGATATGGTCTGGTTGATGCGAAGGGCCAACAACACATCGGCGCTGGGTGTGGGCATGCCTCAAATTTTTGGTAAGATGGGCAAGTTTATCGAGCGCCGTGTGGTACGACGACGAGGAGGAGGAGACGTAGGAGAAGAACGCGAGGTATGGAGTGGGATGATCAGCATGAGCCAAGAGTCCTTTCGGAGCAACCAATCGGGTACGCGAGAATACGAATGCGTGCGTATTCCGGGGGTCGACCAGTTTGACATCATGTTGGCCGTAATGTCTACGCGTAAGCTGCGGGCCTACAACTTGAACGCGGTGGGGCGAAAGTTGGCCAAGATGGAAAAGATCGAGTTGGACCACGTGGGAATCACCAAACACGCGACCTCGGCGTTGGACGTCCACCGAGCGGTGGTGTCTCGCTACTGCATGTGGGATACCCTGTTGACGATGATTGTCGGAGTGAAAAAGGATACGTACGACATCACGTATACCGAAATGGCGCGATGTACCGGTGTCCCCCTGAAAGAGTTGTTGACCAAGGGGCAAACGGTCAAGGTGTATTCCCAGCTGATTGGGTACCTGAAGGACTTACGCGAGGGGCGAATCGAGTCGGAGTTTTCCCGGGGGCCCCTAAGTTTCATCATTCCGTACATGCGCACATGCCCGATGGACGTCAACCCATCGATCTTTGACAACTCGTGGATGGTCGAAGGGGTCAACGACGACATGGAAGAACTGTACGGGCTGCTGTCGACAGGTGACTACAAGGGAGGATACGTGTTTACGCCCAAGCGAGGGTTCTACGACGATGTGATCTTTTGCGTGGACTTCAAGTCGCTGTACCCCAACATCATCATCTCGTTCAACCTGTGCTACACCACGTACATCCCGAGCTACGTGATAGCCCTTTCGATGGGGCTCAAAAAGGCCTGGGACTTTCGACCGGTGGAGGAAGGCGGGGACGGACCCATGCCCCATGACGCCTCTGACCCGGGAGGCGACTTTTGGATTTTTGAGGGCGGACATTGTTTCGTACGCCGACATGTGCTGGAAGGTGTTCTCCCTCGCCTGCTCCAAAGGGTGCTGGACAAGCGCCAAGAGATGAAGGATGAGTTGAAGAAACACGATTACGGAACATCCGAGTGGAAATGCTTCAACGCTGCGCAACTGGCCTTTAAGATTACCGCCAACAGTGTGTACGGGTTTACCGGAGCCAAGAAGCTGGCGGCGCGACACATCGCTTCGACGGTGACCAGCATTGGACGTTACCTGATTCTGCAGTCCAACGACATGTGTATAGATTACGGATCCAAACACCCCGGGTACGAAAACGACAACATCTACGGGGACACCGACTCCACGATGAACCGGTTCCTGAATCTGAAGCGAGACACGTATAGCGAAAAGACGAAAAAGGCAATGGAAGCCTCGACAGAGGAGCGTGAATGGCGGTACGACGCGTACTCGTTTGAAGCTTTGCTGAAAGCGGCACACATGGGCGTGGTCATTGCGGACTACATTACGGAAAACTTTCAGCGCCAAGGGTTCTTCTCGACGGTTATGGAGTTTGAGAAGATTTACTATGGGGCTACCTTTTTGATGCCCAAGAAGTATGCCGTCCTCAAATACGAGTTTGACGCCAAGACGGAAAAGCTGACCCCACATCTCTCCTCGTCGGGGCTCGAGACGGTGCGAAGGGATACCACCGAGTTCTTGCAAGATACCTTGAGCGAAGTGTTGAAGATTACACTGGAGGAAAAGGATTTGGACAAGGCCATTGCGTATGCGCAACGCGAGATGATGCGGCTTAAAGACGGCGAAGTGAACATGCGAAAGCTGGTCATCACGGGGAACTTTAGCAAACGCGCCGACCAATACGTCAACCCGGTGCCTCACATCGAAGCGGTCAAGCGCGCCGAACAGATCGACGCCATGCTGGCTCCTCGCGTGGGTCAGCGGATCTCCTATGTGGTGGTCAAGCGAAAGGGAGAAAAGCCGGGCGTGGAGCTCAAGGTGTTTGAAAAGACCGAGCTGTTCCGCGTGGCCATGATGCGAAAGATGGAACCCGATACCGACCATTACCTGGAGAAGTGTGTGGACGCCCTGTCGCGGTTCTTTGCCGCGTGTGTGGCCAGCAAGATGCCTCAAAAGGAGGGACAGTCGTACGTGGCCAAGACGATGTTCTACGATGTGTTTGCCCCCGCAGACCGCAAGCGAAAGTTGGAACAAGCCCCTATTCTTCATGGGCTGGCCAAACACAAACGGCGCGCGTTGATGGCCCATGCGAAGAACGGAACCAACGGAACCACTGGAACCACTGGAACCACTGGGACCACTGGAACCACTGGGACCACTGGGACCACTGGGGCCACTGGGACCTCTACGGGGTCGGTAGAATCGGTGAAAACACAAAAGGAACTGGTATCCGAGATGGTGCGCAAGGTCACGCGAGGAGAAGACTCGTCAGGCGAAGAGGGAAGAGGTCGTGACCTGGAGAATGGGAAGCGTTCGTATACGACACAACACACGTCGTACAAAGCGTTTCTGAAAGCTGTGGGAATGGACAGCAAGGGAAGAAAGATGAAGAAGCGAAGAAGAGCGCCACCTGAACCTATTGTAAGCATATAAAGATTTACTGGATTCGTGGTTTATGAAAACTCCAGCATAGGAGCTGTTTTTACAATAACAGAGCGCAATGAGCGTTTGGCATTTGCCAGTTTGTCCTTCGCATCGTCGTACCCGTACCAAGTACAGTCGTAACACCCCACCGAGGGGCAGTACGTACACTTGAAAAACTCTTCGTGCAAATCGCATTTGCATCCTCGTCCCTTTCGCTTGTGTTTTCTAGTGGCCTTTAGCTTCCTCAACCGTCTCCTATTTCTCCGTTTTTTCTGTTGGCGAAGACGCCTGCTTCTTCGTATGCCAGACGCATCAAAACAGTCTTCCTCTGAATCCGAACCCAAAGATTCAAGAAGAGAGGAAGAGGAGGTTTCGCATATCTCGGTATCTTCTGACACCTTGGAGGACGTCCCGGTAGCCGCATCATCGCCGTAATCGCCGTCGGAGGCGATATCGGAAAAAGAAGAAAGCTCCGATTGTTCCGAAAGGTCCTCGGGTTCCTGCAAAAGATATCGCCGCCCACCCGCATACCCAGGAGTAGTAAGCAGAGTATAGTTGTATCGGCTTTCTGTCTTTTTGTTCTTTTTGGCAAAGTTTTCGCTTTGCCTAAGCAACTCGGCAATCCCATCCCATTCATCTAACGTGGCGTATTTCGGGGGCATTGTATAAGAAGAAGAAGAAGTGGCGCTCTCTGCTTCGGAAGTCATAGGGTATGCGAAGGGGTATTGTTTACGTTTGACGGGGTT
>Ga0209986_10000334_pt1 | contig 45029 bp, 40 predicted proteins | sample BlataG_FD_183168 | JGI IMG/M metagenome (GOLD analysis project Ga0209986, IMG submission 183168) | Deep subsurface microbial communities from Black Sea to uncover new lineages of life (NeLLi) - Black_00105 metaG (SPAdes) (version 2) | ecosystem: Environmental > Aquatic > Marine > Oceanic >... | reverse complement strand
GAGCAGGTAATCCCTACCGCCCTTCGTCACCAGCGGCGTCGAACCCTCGTCAACGTTCCTGGTATAGAGCACCTTTCCGTCGGCAGCAGACAGAACAACCCCATTCTTCTCCGGCGGGACGCGCTCCGGATCTCTCCAAAAGCACACCATCATCAGAGACAAGGCGACAGTAAGAGCCAGTGCCATCTGGCCCAAGACGGCCACTGCCAAGCCTCGGTTTGTCTGGCACAGGGGGTAGATCCAGAAAAAGGGGAATGCCGCTGCGAGTGTGGCAGCGGTTATGCCAGCTAAAGTGGGCAGCTTTGGCAGTCTCCACTTGGTTGCCAGAGACAGCATTAGAAGCACAGAACACGCGGCTCCAAGGGCCGGTAGCTCCCAACTCATATCATCCTCCTAATCACGCACCATTCTCCTATACCAAATTCGGTTCATGAGAGAACGAGAGAACATGTTCTTGAAAAAGAGCCATTGACCAAGTCGGCTGGCAAACAGCCATCCCGCGATCGTGCGAATGACAGGCAGATTCTCGAACATTCTCTCCGTTGCCCGCCGCCAGACGCTTCTCTCAATTTCTCGTGCCCGCTTGAGAATCTGCCTCCTCAGGTCTGCTGGCAACTCGGGTGTCTCGAAGACTGGCTCATTGTCGCTATCTGTCAGGTTGTTTAGGTATTCTTCCGGGGGCATCAAGAAGCAGTTGTGGCTTCGGACCCACTCGAGGAGCTTGGTCCCTGGATAGGGAATCGGGTTATTGAGATGAAGAAGAATAATCGGGTAGCGCTGGGCCAGGGCAAACGAATCCTCGATGTCGCTCATCGTCTCGCCCGGATGTCCAACGATGATGAAGAGCCTAACTTCCAACCCCACGTCAATGGCGTCCTGGATCGCCTGCTCGATCGTCTCTATTGTCTCTCCCTTGTGCACGATGTCCAGCAGCACTCGGTTATTGCCCCCATCGGCCCCAAATCCTACTTCTCTGATGCCCACTTCCTTCATCCTGGCCAACAGATCCCGATCCACCCTATCTGCTCGGACGCCGTTGGCACAACGGATGAAGAGGTCTTTCAACCCGCGCCGTTCGATCTCATCACATATATCATACACGCGCTCCTTGACCAACGTGAAATTGTCATCGTCCACAACGAACTGCCTGATTCCACGGGCGTACCAATATTCCATTTCATCTACCACGTTTGGCGCGCTTCTGGCAACAAACTTGCTTTTCATAACGCTGTTGGGACAGAAGATGCATCTGTATGGACACCCACGGCTGGTGATGAGCGGAATCTCCTTGACATATCTCTTAAGATCGAAATGGACGTACCTGGGGAAGGGGATACTATCCAGCTCCATGATGGGTTGTGGTTCGGGACCAGAGATCACAGCTCCGTCGCGCCGATGCAACAAGCCAGGTATTTCCTCGAAAGGGATTTCTCCCTTGCAGAGTTGAACGAGTACCCGCTCTCCCTCCTGAACTACACCAAAATCTATGTCCCGACATTCCTCGAGAACGGACTCTCTCAAGGCGGATACGTGTGTGCCACCCACGACAATTGAGGCCCGTGGATAGTACTCCTTTATATGGTGAATCAGCTCGTAGGACCGCTTGTATTCAAGACTGACCAGGCTTACGCCGATCAGATCTGGCTGAAAGGCGCGTATTCTCCTTCGCAATGCCGACAAGCGGCCACGGACACGCATGTCCTCTACTGCATACTCGATTCCCCCTTCGAGTAGAGATTGGGCAAGATAGCCAAGGCCAGTGGGTGGCCTGGCAGCCCCCAGATAGCTGGATGACGGAGGAGCGATGAGAAGAACCCTCTTGAACATGGCTAGAACCCCCTGTGCTTCGTATAGTAGGGTACGAGAAGTAGATCAGCGACGAATGGCAGCGGATCGCTGAGCGACAGCACTGCAAACTCTGTATCACCAGACAGCGATGCCAGGTACTGGCGCACGGTCAACCTCCCCGACAGGATTTCCAAGACAGCCGTGGGAACGTCTGTCACGAGTCGAACCCACTTCACGCCTTCGCGCACCGGTCCCACAGTGACTTCCTTCCCAACAGCATCGGCGTACGCCAAATAGGGCAGATCGAGTCCCGCACGGATAGCAATGGAGTGCCAGCCCCAGATTCTGGGATTGATCTCAAGAAGCTCGAACCGCGCGCCTTTTGGATTGTACATGAATTCGACCTCGGCGAGCCCAGAGTAAGCTATACCCCTTAGGAATTGTGTCGCCAGCGTCTCTAATTCCGGAACGTTTATGGTCTCCACAAACGTGCTGGCGCGACCGAATTCCATCGGGTGCTGACGTGGCCGCCTAGCCGATAAGCCTGCAACCGTCACGCCATCCTTGAAGAATCCAACGAACGAAAACAGGTTCTCTGCTCGACCAGGGATAAGTTCCTGGATCAGGATCTCGGATGGATCGATGACTGCTGCCATCATCTCATAGAGATTGATCAGTTCCTGCATGTCGTTGGCTCGATACGCCTTCTTCTTGGTAACAGAACTGAGATGCATACTGATAGCGGGCTTGAGAACCAGCGGGAAATCCAGATTCAATGAGACAAGGTCGTCCACATTGTCAGGATTGTAGGTCTCAGGAATAGGTATTTCCCGCTCTTTGGCCAGACGGCATGTCAGCCGCTTGTCGTAGAGAAATTTGACAACATCCCACGGCGGGGTTGTTACGAGGTAATGGTCACTCAAGCGTTCCCGATGTTGTGCGAATATCCTCACACACTCGTCATCGCTCGGGAACAGGACGCAGCCGCTCAGGTTGACCTTAACGGCTAGGTGCAGTAGGAAGTCTACGAACTCGGCCTCGTCGCTTGTTAGAGGGGCCTTGAAGAAGCACCGAACGTGCCGTGAAAACTGGGCAACACAGATGCCGTTGTCCACAACGTAGACGGATATGCCGTGCTTGGCAAGATTGCGGGCAGCTCCCAAGCTGTGGAAATGCCCGCCCACAATAACGGCACCTGGACTTTCTCTTCCGCCCATGGCACTCCTTTTCGGCTTAACATGAAGTTGGGATCCGACATGCGGCAGCCAGCACACGGATAGTCAAGGTTATTGGCAGACATATGGGGTTTTCTCTTACTTCAGCGCAGGGGCATTCTCGATTAATAGGTCAAAAGTCTGGTGAAACCAGGGCAGCTTTTCACTCTGCGGCAACACCCGGCCGCGCATATTGTGTTGATGCACCATAGTTAGCAATGCTTCTTCGGGGTGAAGTACAATGGGCAGATCTTTTTTGGGCCGGACGAATCGGTGAGTGAAGCGCCCCGTGACCCGTAGCCAAAACTTAAAGGAACGATTAAGTGTTTTTCGCACGATACCCCACAGCCCTTGGTGCACCCATACATCTCGGATCCGGTTTAACAAACTTACATCTCTGACCCGGAAGATCTCCCCCAGCATAATCATTCCTCCTGGTTGAGTAACGCGCTTAATTTCCCCAAGTGCTTGATCTATTTGGTCTGGGCTCAGGTACTGCGCTACACTATACATCACCAGTTTTGAAAAGACTGCATTTTTGAACGGAAGTGCGGTGGCGTCACAGTTCATAACATGAACGCTCCCGCAGGTGGCGGTATTGGCTCTAGCCCTCCTTGCCATAATATGAGAGTAGTCCACCGCACAGATACAGCGTACATGTGGAGCCAAGCTGACATCAATGATACCCGGCCCACAACCGATGTCCAACACGTTGTCCTCTGGATTCAGAGCTAGCTTTTGCATAATCTCAGTGCTGTAAAGCTGATAAGTGCTCGGGGACACAGAGGGTTTGTCGGTTGCGGCAATCGGATCACGACTGGTGGCTAATACGTGCCAGAACTCTTTCCACGTTCGTACTTTTTTGCCCATTTTACACCTCCTTTTCGGCTTAACATGAAGTTGGGATCCGGCATACGGCAGCCAGCACACGGATAGTCAAGGTTATTGGCAGGCATATGCGGAATAGATCGCTTCGTTTGCATCGAGCAGCGCCCCGGGCAGTAAGAACGGTTCCCCAGCGCCACCATGTAGGCCTGTGACGGCAACAAATCACCGAGCAAAAACGAGCCCTGTCTCCCTGTCAAGTCGAGAATCGGATGACACAGATGCTCCGCAGATCAGCCTGAGCGCAGACGGCGATGCCAGGTTTCGCCCCACTTGCGCTGGAGAAAAGCGTCAGCCTGGTTGTAGAGCCAGTAGAGCGGGCGAAGGTAGACGTCATCGCAGGCTCCCAGGTAGCGGACCACGCGCCCACCGAAGCCCCGCTTGAAGCGGTAGACCCCCCAAAGGCCGCCGCTTCGCTTCAGAAACTCCCTTTCCAGCACCTCCTCATCCTCGTCGGGGATGCCCCACGTATCGTAGGTGAGGCATCCCCTCCTCTTGGCCAATCTTATGGCCTCCCACTGCAGGAGGTAGTTGGGCATGAGATTGCGGTGGGTACTGCCAGAGGCGCCATACAGGTACAACGCCTTGCGGCCCAGCACAGAGACCATGATTCCGGCCAGGATGGTATCCTGGTAGGTAGCCAGAAGAAACCGCGCGTGCCCGCTGGGGACAAAGAGGTCGTAAGCCACACGGTAGTACTCAGCGCTATGCACAACAAAGTTGTCCCGACGGGCCGTTTCCTCTAACAAGCTCTGGAAGGCGGGAAGGTCGCATGCGGTCCCGTCCCGGATGATGACTCCCTTGCGGGCTGCAAGGCGGATGTTATATCGGCTCTTCGACTTCATACGGGCCAGGATCTCGTCCTCCTCGCGATCCAGGTCAATGAGGATGGTACTCCTCGGTTGTACGGTCTGCGGGCTGGAACGAAGGCCGTGGCGGACCAGCCGTGCTGCCTGGGCCGGGTCATCGAGGAGATCAGGCTCCAGCTTGAGACAAAAAGCACGGCGTTGCCGTGCACCCTGCCTCAGCGCAGCTAGCAGAGCACGCACCGCTGTCTTGTCGTCCCAATCTACCAGCGGTCCCTTGGGAACGTAGGCTAGCGTGAGGCCAAAAGGGAGCGAACGATAAAGCACCTGGGCGCCGGCGACGATGGCATCCCCATCGGTCAGCGCCACGCGCTCGACCCCCCAACCGAAGCGGGCCTTGAGCGCGCCCCAGCGGCTCGTCTGTAAAAGGTGGCCATCGGGCGACGCAGCAACGAATGAGTCCCAAGCGGCGTCGTCCAGCGGCTCTGCATCGAGATTGCTAATGGCTCGCATATCAATCACTTCTTCTAGGTGGACACACTATCACGAGGATCTTTTGCGCCGGAATACCGACTGTCTCCCTGGCAAACTTGCACTGAGAGCTTCGTAGACCTCAAGCAGATGCTTCTCTTGGTACGGCCAGGCAAGTTCCGTTTCTACCCGGTCCTTTCCTATTTGCCCCATTTTCTGGCGTCGCTCCGGGTCATCCATCAGCGCGGCGATTTGCCGTGCGAAATCAAGCTCGTCGTTTGGGCGAGCATACACGGCCGCATCCTGTGCCGAAGCCCGGTGCTCAGGCAGATCAAAAGCCACAATCGGTTTGCCCAATGCCATATACTCCATCATTTTGATCGTGGTCGAGCGATCGTTGTAGGAGTTGGACGGTTCGGGCGCTACACAAATGTCAATCATGGCCCTCTAACGTCAGGATGAGAAATGTGGCATCATAGCAGACAATTGGTGTAGGAGATGTCTGCCGTGGATACCAGTCAACTCTTTTGCCCCAATGAGAAGTGTCCCGATTATAGAGTGCGAGGCAAAGGGAATACTGTTCGCAACGGGCGCTGCGGCAAACAGCACACTCCCAAGGAGAAGGTGGTCAACACCCTCCAGACGTTGGCTGAGCGGGGCAGTCTGCGTGGCACCGCTCGTGTCACTGGGCACAAGAAGGACACCATTGCGTCTGGGCAGAAGCGGGCCGGCGAACACGCCGAGGCATTGCGAGAGTACCCATTGCACGATCTCGACCTGGATCGAGTGCAGGTGGATGAGCTATATACCTTTGTGAAAAAAAGGAGAAGAACGTCCGAGGTAACGAGCCGGACCATGATACCATCGGAGAGACCCTGGTCTGGCAAGCCCTAAAGCCGGACACCAAGCTGTGTCTCGCTTCTCACGTCGGCAAAGATGGTGCTCAAGATGCTGACATCTTCATCGGCAGGATCAAGCAGGTCAGCGACGGTCAATCTCCCTTCTTCACTTCCGACGGGCGGAGCTATCGCGAAGCGCTGACCAAACACTGCGGCCCAAGAAAGCCCGTCGTACCTCTGGGTTGTCTAGTAGTTCCTGACCTGTGCCCTCGTAGCTATTCTTGCCTAACTCCAACACATACCCCCGGTCACTAATCTGCAGCCCCTGGTGGGCATTCTGCTCAATCATCAACACGGTCAGGCCAATTTCCCGATTCATGCGGAGCACGTTGCGAAAAATCGCCTTGGTGACTACCGGGGCTAGGCCGGCTGAAGGTTCATCTATCAGCACGAGTTTTGGCTCCCACATGAGCGCCCGGCCAATCTCTAACATACGCTGCTCGCCCCCACTCATCGTGCCCGCTTTTTGCTTAGCCCGCTCTGCCAGGCGTGGAAAGAGGTCGAGAATGTAGCTGATGCGCCGCTTAATACGCCGCGTGTCCCGTTCCAGGTACATGCCCAATTCCAGATTTTCGTACACGGTCATTTGGGGAAAGACACTCCGCATTTGGGGCACAATCGTAATGCCGGCATTTAGCATATCCTGCGGCCGGTAACCAGTCACATCTTGCCCATCGAACCACACCTGACCCAGGCGCACCTTGACAAAGCCATAAATCGCCTTAAAGAGCATCGATTTGCCGGCGCCATTCGGGCCGATCACGCACACGATTTCTCCAGGGTTCACGTGCAAGTTGACCCCTTTCAAGATGTCAGAATCTTGATAACCAGCATGAACATCCTGCACTTGCAACAGCGCTTGCCTGTTATCTGTCATTGTCGCCCTCGTCATCTCCGACATGCGCCCCAAAGAAGGTTTCGATCACTGCCTGATCATTGATTACTGTTTCCGGCATGCCTTCGGTCAGTTTCTCGCCATGACTGAGAACAAACACCCGGCTACACAAGTCAGCAATAGAGTGGATATTGTGTTCAATCAGAACGAATGTCTTGCCCTGCTCCCGATTCAGGCGGCGAATCCGTTCTTTTATCGTCTCAATTAGCGTTGGATTCACCCCAGAAGTGGCCTCGTCTAGCAAAATCAGGTCTGGATCGGGCATGAGGGCCATGCCGATTTCCAACAGTCGTTGCTGCCCCCACGACAGATTACCGGCCGTTTCCTGGATCAAGTGGCCAATGGTCAAAAAGTCAATTAACTCTTGCGCTCGTGCTTCCGTTCGCCGCTGACTTGGTCGCAATTGCTTCAGCAATCCTTCTCCGCGCCATTGCCGGCTCAGGAGCATGTTCTCCAACACCGTGAGTTTGCGATACACTCGAATCATTTGAAAGGTACGAGCCAGCCCCATGTGCGCCACTTGGTACGGCTTCTTGCGCGTTATCTTTACCCCTTTGAAAAACACCTGCCCCTGGCTAACATCCTGCACCCGGCTTAAGCAATCAAACAAGGTCGTCTTGCCGCTGCCGTTCGGTCCAATGAGGCCCATCACTTCGCCAGGGTACACGGCAAAATCGACCTGGCTGAGCGCCGCCAGACCGTCGAAGTATTTGCTGACGTTCTGCGCCTCTAACAAAGGCTGCTGGTTTCTACTATTCTGTGTCACGGGCGGACCTCTGCCTCCTCGTGTGTCCCGCTTAACCAGCGACCCCACAGCCGGCCCAAGCTGGTACCTGACCGGTCGCCTAATGTGCCCATAATCCCTTCCGGCACAAATAGGATGATGATAATGAGTAGGGCGCCCTCTACAATCAGGTGAAATTGTAGGAAGTTGGCCCACACGATATCCCGCAACCAGTAGACAATAACCGCGCCGATGACTGGTCCCGCCACGGTGCCCAGACCGCCCAGCATGGTCATCATTACGATTTCCGCTGTGCGGCTATCCAGGAACACAATGTCGGGATTGATGTAGGTATTCTGGTAAGCCCACGACGCTCCCACAATACCAGACGAGAATGCCGCCAACGAAAACGCCGTAATCTTGTGCAAGGTGGTGTTGATACCTCGCATCTCCGCACCGACTTCATCTTCGCGGATCGCCACCAGGGTCGCGCCGAATTCGGTGCGCCTGATCCACCAGATGAACGCTACCACAATGACGGCTTGCGCCAAGGAGATGTAGTAGAAGAGAGGACGGTTCAGATAAGGGGGCAGGGTCAGACCAGGGCCGCCGCCGGTGACGAATCTTGTGACACGCACGATCTCGCGCAGGGCCACGAATGTCCCCAACATTGCAATTGAGAAATAGGGGCCTTTCAAGTGCAAGGTGGCTCTTCCGATGAGTACGGCAAAAAACACAGCGACCACAGCACCGACGACTAATGTTGGCAAAAACGGCCACCCCGCCTTACTCATCAAAATGCCTGTCGAATACGCGCCCAGGCCAAAAAAGGCCGCGTGGCCAAAGTCAACATAGCCGGCAAAACCACCGACCAGATTCCAATTACTGGCCAACGTGACCAACATGAGCATCTGCGTTAGAGAGAACAGCAGTGAGTTGGTCACCAGGCGGCTGGCCGGCGCAATGAAGCGCAGGAGCGGCAGCACGAGCAGGAACACCACCAGCAAGCCCAGCCCCCATCGCCCCAGGTCATACTCCTTCCACATGCATGCCAAAGCCTTTATGTTACTGCACCTCCATTGCCTTGAGACCGCCGAACAACCCTTGCGGTCTGGTCACCAAAACCGCCACCAGTATGATATACGAAGATACAATACCCAAGTTGGTACCTACTCCCGGTACGTAGGTGGCAACGTAGACCTCAACTAAGCCGAGCAAAAGGCTACCCAGCAAGGCACCGGGAATGCTGCTCAGGCCCGACATGGTCGTGATGGCAAATGCCTTCAGCGTAAACGGTGGCCCCATGAAAGGCCATACCGGTTGTGTAGGGCTAACCAGCACACCGGCAGCCCCCGTTAGGGCAATGCAGATGGCGAAAGTCATGGCATATACTGAGGAGATTTCAATACCCACAATCCGAGCTGCCTCCCGGTTCTGGGCTGCGGCTCGGATGCTCTTGCCCAGCCGTGTGTATTGCAGAAATGCGTGCAAGCCCACCATCATGATCAGCGCCGCTATCAGGTCATAGGTTTTAACCACTGGAATGGTAACGTTTCCGCAGCGCCAGAAGCCACTGAGAACCGTGTCTACACTACGCGGTGTGGCCGTAAAGAACAGCTTGAAAGCGTTGGCAATGATTATGGACAGTGCATAGGTAACAAGCAGGGAGATGAGCTGAGGCCGCTCGATGATCCGATTGATGAGGGTGCGCTGCAGAATGTAGCCCACCACAAACATGACCGGCATGACGACGATGAGCGCCGCAAAGGGCTCCCAGCCAAACTGCCGGTTCATGATCCAGGTGAGGTAGGCACCCACCATCAGAAACTCTCCATGTGCCAGATTGATGACTCCCGTAGCGCCCCAGACGATGGAAAAGCCTAACACCATCACGGCATAAAGGCCCCCGAGCATGATACCATTGATTAGTGCTTGCAGAAACTGATCCAAAGGCTACTCTCCACGAAAGGGGATCATTGTAGCTGCTGACGTTTCAGATAGTGCTTCCGTCGCAGGAGACGTGATGCGTGATGCGAAACATTGATGTGCATCACGCATCACGAATCCCACCAACCAGCAGTCAGACTAACGCTCATCCCAGGCTGGCATCGGGTACAGCATGTCACCTACAGCCGCTTCTGTTGGTGCCACGACGGTAACCGCTCCGTCTTGAATCTGGATCGTAACCATCGGTTTGGCGGCATTCTTGCCGGTGTCGTCAAAGTTGATAGGAGCATAGAACGTGCCAACGTCCAAGTTGCGCAAAGCCTCGCGCACCGCATCCATCTCCAGACTATTGGCTTGCTCAATAGCCAGATGCAGCGCTAGCGCAGCGGCAGTCGAGCTTGCTGACTGATAGGGTGGCGCTTCGCCCCACCGCTTAGTATAGCGCTCTGCGTAGTCGGCAGCGGTGCCGAAGTACTCGTCCTCATAGGATAGGGTTTTATCCCACTGCGCGGGGCCCATGACGTAGTTGGCATCCTCGCCAAGTTCTGCTACGAATTCGGGACTGTCGGGGCCGACTGTGAGCACCATCGCCGTGGGCGCGAAGCCCAATTCCTGGGCACTGCGGACGAAGAGCACGGAGTCGTTGAAGTGTCCCGCGCCAACGAACACATCAGGATCCAAGTCGCGGAACTTGGTCATGATGGCGGACAGGTCGGCTATGTCGGCGGGATACTTCTCCATTGCCAAGACCTCCATCCCGTACTCGCCGGCCCATTTTTTCGCACCTTCCGCAGCCGCTGTCGGGAAGGCGAGATCTAGATGAGCAACAACCACTGTCTTGGCTCCCAGGCCGGCCAGTGCTTTCAGCGCGGATTCCGTATAGTTGCCGGCCGGGGTGAGCACGGCAAAGAGGTTCTCGAAGCCACGCTCAAACAGGGCTTCGGACGCGCCATGAGCTTCGACCATGATGACGCCATACTTCTCCGCTATAGCGCTGGTGCCCATCGTTATGCCGCTGGAGTAAGGCCCTAGCAGGAAGTCAACTTCATCTTCGGTGATCAGTTTCTCCACAAGCTTGGCCGAGGTGTCGGGATCGCTTTCGTCATCGTAGTAGATGATCTCCGCCTTGCACCGCTGATCACCGACTTTGATACCGCCGTACTCATCGTTGACCCATTCCCGCCAGGTCTCGTATCCTCGCCGATTCCATCTTCCCTCGCGGGCATATCTGCCGGTCTCGCTGATGGGTGCACCAAGGCGGATGGTGCAATCGAACGCAGCGCCACTGGGCTTAGCCTCCGGTTCACCAGAAACACAAGCGGCTAAAACCAAGGCCAGCAAGAGACAAATCGGTAGTACTCTGAGATATTTGGTTGACATCGGACACCTCCTTAGTAGTTTGAGATATTTGGTTGACATCGGACACCTCCTAGTAGTCAGAGACATCTTATCAACATAGAACGCCTCTTTTCTTTGGCCGTTTCAGTCGCTTCATTGGACCGAGTCACTCAGATATCATACCATACTTCTGTTAATATGGCGTTAGAGCAATGTTACGAATTTGTGAAAAACTTGCTGAGACATGCCTGAACGGTTACAGGTTCGGCCGACTGACGCTGTTTTCATGTCCTGCTATGCCGCTCAGGCTTTCGAATCTACTTTACGACAAAGGGGTCCAACGGGCCACGGACCACACACGTCAAGACTTTATCTGACCGGTGGGGGCTGAAATAGAGCAAAGTCCCATAGAAGTTCCAGCCCAGGCGTTGCAGCGCTTTCTTGACAGAAATATTGTCCGTGTGGACAAGCGTGTACGCCGTGCGGAACCCAGACTGCTGCAGAAACAAGAGCATCTGGTTGTGTACAGCACCATGAATAGCCTTGCCTCGCCATTCTTCGACCGTAAAGGCATCATCACATAAGGCTTCACGGTCACTCAGGTGAATAAGATAATGTCCGTACTCCTTCCTGTGAAAGAAAATCCAATTGTAGGCGACCATCTCAGTCCCGACTTTGCCTACAAAACATTTCGCCCCCTGCTGAAGTTGGTCGTGAATTGTCTCCTGAACGCTCTTTGTCCTGAACAACTTTCGCTTCTGTTTTGGACTCCAACGCTTCGCTACCAGTGTGGCCAACTGATCGATGTCAGCTTCGGTGGCCTGACTGATGGTGAGATCCACCTTTGCCTGCGTTTCCCCCAGTGGCTGAGTCAAATCCTTCCGGCAGAAAGAGACTATATGCAATTCGCCGAGGGGAGACAGGCCCAATTTCAACATGCGCCAGAGCAAGATGTGCAGACCTTCATAACGGATAGTATCAACCCCCCAACGGAAATACCAGCGTATCTGAGACTCTTCCATGACTCAATCTCCTGTCGCGACAGACTGCATTGCATATTGGCAGATGGCTGCTGCGATTCGGACTGTAGAGAGGGTAGATTGATAGCAGGGGATGCGTGCCCTTTGCAGTATCTGCCTGTGTTCGCGCATGCTGTGTGGCGATGCCCAATAGACATAAATTGGCTTCGCCGGGGTAACCTCAATCTGAGCCTGTGCCACGACCTCGGTGACGGCATGCATTAAGGATTCCAGTGTTGTAGCCACGTCAATGATGGCCACCAGCAGGATATCAACTTCGTCAGAGGCAAGAAGCGTTTGCAGCAACGGAGGATAAAGCTTCGGGAACTCCTGCCAGATGGGCGTCAGATCGACCGGATTCTGTACGCTGGCATAGGTGGGGAGATAGGGTCGTAGCGCAGCCTGTAGTTGTGGTGAGAACTCAGGCACTTCCAAGCCGTGCTCTAGGCACAGGTCGACCAACTCCACGCCAATCCCACCTGCGCCGGTTAGAATACCCACCTTCCGCCCCCTGGGTAACGGTTGCCAACTCAGTCCCTTGGCAATATCGAGCATCTCCAACCCTGTTTGCGCCGGGATGATGTGGCTATCTCGTGCCCTTTCGTGAAAACCAGCATCGCCTGGTGATATACCAAGGTGCGCAAAAGAGGCGCGACCGCCTGCGTCGGTCCGGCCCAGCTTGGTCAGGATGACAGGTTTTTCTACCGCCAACGTGTTGGCGTGAGCAAAGAACCTCTCTTGATCCACGAATGATTCTAAATAGGCCCCCACAATATGAGTATCGACATCATGACGAAAATAGTCAAGGAGTTCATGTACCGTGACATCGACCGTGTTCCCCAGATCACAGAACTTTGCCATCTCCAGTTGATGATCGTGGGTGTACATATAGATGGCCATCCCAAACCCGCCACTCTGGGTAATACACGAAAAACCAGGTCCCCCAGGGGGCAGCTCCGGAACCATCGAGGCGTTCAGTCCGTAGAGACAGTTTAGCATCCCCAGGCTGTTCGGACCGACAACCCGCACATGTCTTTCTCTTGCCAGAGAGAGTAGTTTTTCCTCTAGGTGTTTCCCCCCTCCAGGCACTTCGCCAAAACCACTGGGAATAGCAAGCAGGACCTTTACCTGTCCTTTTACACAACGATTGACGAGCCAAACAACCTGTTTCGCAGGAATCAACGGTATCAGCAAATCAATCTGCGCCGGAATGTCTTTGATATCTTGATATGCTTGAAGACCACAAATATCTTGCGCTTTAGGATGGACTGGAAAAATCTCCCCCGAATAACCGGCCAAGAGATGCTTCACGAAAAGATTGCCCATCTTGCCGTCCTTATTACTTGCCCCAACTACGGCGATAGTTCGAGGCGTAAACAGGCACTTCAACACTTCTTTCTTGTCCTTATGCATCGCGTTCCTGGCTCCTTGGGAATTTCCTTTATCACTCTTCAGCCCGTACGAAGGCGGTCCGCCGCGTTCTTCATCACTGACCAACATGCAATCTTTGGGGAAACCGTGTTGTAGGCCCAACGCAGGAATGGGTTGTAAACATAGTCATAGGCCTCGGAGAAGAGCGTCACCTGTCCACCAAAGCCAAGCTTGAAGGAAGTTGGCGTCTGCTGCAGTGAGTCAGGGAGGGGTTTACCATGCACGATCGCCCTGGCGGCTCTTAGATCGATCCCTTCGAAGTCGTAGTGGCGGTAGCCCTGAGCTTTGGCCCACTTGATTACCGTCCAATGCAGCACTCTGTTCGGATGGCGACGCCCATGACGACCGGGCCAGCCGCCCCGCTTGGCGAGGACAGTCACCCGAATGGAACAATCAAGTGAGCGGACACAGCTTCATCCTCATATTCGGCCAGGAACGGCCTGATATATCCGTATGGTCTAAGAAGGCGCCACATCTTGACAAAGTATTCCTCAGGGGATGGAGAGAATTGCTGTCGCTGGCCGGTTGCCACCAGTAAGCGATAGAAAGTGGGCAGATCACGCTCTGTCCCCTCTCGAACGCTGATCCCTTCACGCAAGCTACGACGGATGCCGTAGCGGGTTGCTCTTTTCATCTGGGCCAGAATGTCATCAAGCTCTTTTGTCAGATCGATCAGGAGAGTAGCAGTGGGTACCACTGTTATTGGACTCGGTCGAAAGCCCCAGCGACGCAACTGGTGAGCAAAAGCCTCGCTGCTATCCGCTGGCTGTATAACAAGAAGCTGAATACGGTGCGCCTTGGCGACCTGCTGCAATTCATTGACAACAAGCTCTTTCAACACGGGGTCGTCTAAAGCAGAGAGCGGTCCTTTGGGCACATAGCCAACGGTACCGACAAGCGGCAGTGGACGCATCAACAGTTGCGCCCCAGCCACGATCTGTTCTCCTTGCGTTACAACGACGCGCACTGCCTGCCATCCGAGCAGGGCTTTCACCTGAGCCCATAGACTGGTCTGCACGTGGTGCCCGCCGGGAGTCTGCGCTAGAAAAGCATCCCAGTCTGGATCCTCAGTTTCATGAGATACCCGCACCCGGTAGCCGACTCTCAACGCAGCGTCCAGATCCTGGTCACGGCCAGGTTGTCCCTGTTGTGTGTTGTTTTGAATAGTCATGTGGATCCGCAGCCTTATCGGCTGCTCCCCTCATGTTAGAGCTTGGTAGGCCTCGAGCAGATGCCCCTCTTGGTACGACCAGGCAAGTTCCGTTTCTACCCGTTCCCTTCCTATTTGTCCCATTTTCTGGCGTCGCTGCGGGTCATCCATCAGCGCGGCGATTTGCCGCGCAAAGCCAAGCTCGTGGTTTGGGTGAGCATACACAGCCGCCTCCTGGGCCGTAACCCGGTGCTCAGGGAGATCGAAAGCCACAATCGGTTTCCCCAGTGCCATGTATTCCATAATCTTAATCATGGTAGAGCGGTCGTTAAAGGGATTCGATGGGTCTGGATCCACACATATGTCCGCGGTGGATAGGTATCGGAGCAAGTCGGCATCCGACACGTAGCCAGTGAACCAGATATACTCATCAAGACCAAGCTGCCTCGAAAGTACCTTCAAGCTGGCCCACGCATCCCCTTTGCCGATAATGACACAGAAAAAGTCGGTCCTACCCAGATCGTAGACCAGGTGCTGAAGCGCTCTCAGGAGGCAGTCTACACCGTCCTGAAATCCCATCGTGCCAACATAGCCGATGATCGTCTTTCCCTTCTGTCGCAAATCTGGGTCGGGTTCCACTGGCCGCAGGCGGTTCAGATCGGGCCCATTGCGCACGATGGTGATGCGCTCCTCCGGCACACGTCCTCGTTGCATCTGAACTGTCTTGTACGATTGGTTCGTGGCGATCACGTGATCGGCGAATCGGCAGGAGAGTTTCTCAAGCAAGACCAGCGTGTGGTAGACGAGCTTATTGCCGCTGCCGCCGAAACGAGCGTAGTACATCTCGGGGGCCAGGTCGTGGTGGTCGTACACAAAACGTTTGCCGAGCAACTTGTAGAATGTTGCGATAAAGACGAAGGTGTCGGGTGGGCAGTGGGCGTGTACGACGTCAAAGCCCTCACGCAGGAATACGAGCAGAGAGAGAACGAATGTCGCCACCATCGAGTAGCCGTACTCCCAGAGATAGCCCAGGAAGCCGCTTGCTGGCAGCGGTGCAGGGAACCGATAGACGCGCACGCCGTCCAGCATATTCCGCCGGGGTTGTCCTGGGGCCTTCGGGCAGATTACCGACACATGATAGCCGGCAGCCATTAATGACCTGGACTCCCGACGCACACGGGTGTCTTGCGGATACGGATTATTCTCCAACAGCATGAGTATACGATTACCAGCAGATGGCTTCATAAGCAGCTCGGATATCCACATCATTCCTAGTGATCCCGGCCAAGTCGATCAGTGTTTGATCCTCTTGTATCAAAGGCAGCACCCGGCGAAAGGGCGCGCCACCGTGGGTAACGACCACGACATCGACCCGATCCAGTAACTCTTCAAGTGAGGAACACATTAGCGAGGCAATGTGGGGTATCTCTCGTTCCAAGAAAGCCTTGTTAGTGCCAACCAGCCTGTCCAGTTCGACTTCTTCGTCATAGATGTACACGCTGTAGCCCTTACCGATGAGCCTCTCCACTAGACTCACAGCCGGGCTCTCCCGCATGTCATCCGTCCCGGGCTTGAAACCGAGAGACCCAGGACGCCGACCTTCTTGTGACCCGTACTCTCGATCAGATCAATTCCGCTCTGGATTTGTTGTTGATTGCTCACTAAAATGGCCTTCAGCAGAGAGCACTCCAAGTCCCGATCCTTGGCCCTGTAGAGCAGCGCTCGGAGATCCTTCGGTAGGCAAGAGCCCCCAAAGGCGAATCCGGGCCTCAGGTAGGCAGCCGGAATATTAAGACCCGTATCCCGACAAAATATCCCCATCACTTCTCGGCCGTCAATGTTATGAGCCTTACACAGAACACCGATCTCATTGGCAAAGGCCACCTTCAGGGCGTGAAACGCATTGTTCGCATACTTCATCATCGCTACGGTACGGATCGTGGTATGTATGGTAGGTGCTTGGATTTCAGCATAAAGCGCTTCGACGACCTCTCCGCTGCGTTTGTCGAGTTCTCCGATGATGACCAGCCCGGGACTGCAAAAATCGGCTACGGCGCTACCCTCCCGAAGGAATTCCGGATTCATACATACGCCGAAATCGGGGCCAGCGCGCCTACCAGAGTGATGTTCCAAGAGCGGGATAAGCTGTTCTTCTATGCTTCCTGGTAGGATGGTGCTCCTCACGACCACAACATGGTAGCCCTGTTTATCGGCCAATCCTGTCCCGATTTCACAGCAGACATTCTCTACGTAGTGCAGGTTGAGACTGCCGTTCTTGTTGCTGGGTGTCCCCACGCAGATTATTGAGACGTCGCTGTCATGGACCGCAGCTCGGCTGTCGGAGGACACCCGTAGACTGCCTTGCTTCACAGCCTCTCGCATCAGGGTATCCAAGCCCTGTTCGACGACGGGAGCGCGACCATGGCGTGCCCAATCAGCCTTTTGAGGATTCACGTCGAGTCCAAGCACATCATGTCCATAATGCGCTAGGCAGGCCACTGAGACACAGCCAACGTAGCCGAGGTCAAAAACACTGATCTTCATAGCAATTGAACTCCAAATTTGAAGCATGTTGCCCGCTCTACCATTCCTGGCAGTGTCAACGCTCCAGGCGGCAAGGTGCTGCGGTGTCCTGAGCCCTTTGTCCCTGGGCCCTGTACTTGTCGTCCAGGACAAGTGCCAAAGGACCAGGGGCCTGTCAAAGGGAGGTGCTCACCACTTGTGGCAGCAAAACGGCGGCCGCGCTCCGCATAAGTATAATGATATTCTCCCCAAGAGAGCAGTAGGGCTTCAGCACAGGCTAGGACCAATTTGTTGATCCAACGAACGGCCTCCATGTGATGTCCTGAGCCCTTTGTCCCTGGGCCCTGTACTTGTCGTCCAGGACAAGTGCCAAAGGACCAGGGGCCCGTCGAAGGTGCGAATAATGTAAAGCCTCGGTCATCCGATTAATGATCAACCGGATGCCAGACCATACGGGAATTTGGCGTGGATCAATGGTCGGCCCCAAACTTAGCATCTCTTGTCCATAGAGAGTTTGTCCACCCTCCTTGAGTTCGTACATTCCGATAGTTGGTATTGCCCGGCCGAAAGAGAGATTTCTTGGTTGATTAGTGTACAGTCGACCGGGGCGCATCCACGTTATGCTAACCTCCACCACACCTCCTCGGGTATCGCCACCGAGGGTTTACAGCGACGCCAATCATCGCGTGACCATCGCGAGCCAGATACGCTGCGGAGACGCAACCAGATGGCCGAGGCCCAAAATGCTGATCCTCATAGGGGGCTACTCCTACTCATGTTCATCACCGCCCTTATGCAGTTGGAGAATTCCCTAGCTGACCTACTTGTCAATGCGATCGAGCTCTGACACCTTGGCGAGACGCCCCGCCGGGGCCTCAGGGAGAAGCTCTTGGTAGACGGTAGCTACTGCGACCGCGGCTTTCGATAGATTCAATCGCGACACGGCCAGGCGGCCATTCGTTCGCTTTCTTGTCTTCAGCACTTGCGCCAGTTTGGCGGCGATGTCATCTGGGGTCTGCCTGCAAATGTAACACCCCTCTGTATCCTGGATGATATCAGCAACATCCCCAACATCAACGGACACAATGGGCAGATTACAGGCCATCGCCTCCCTGATTGCGTTGGGAGCGCCTTCGGTATCGGAAGCGAGGACCATTACATCGCAGGCGTTCATATAGCTGGCCACAGCCTTATGCGGCTTGTCATAGATCGCCAGCACCTGGATGTCAGGGTACTCTCCCTCAAGAGCGGCAACCGCCTGTTCAACCAAGTCGAATCTCTTCAGAGCCCGCTCTGGATTGTACGGGAACAACACTAGCGGGATCTCTAATGGCAAGCCCAATTCTCGCCTGGCTTCAGCCCGCGCACGTGGCTGGAAGAGATCAAGGTCAATGCCATAGGGGATCACACAGGCATAATTTCGGCCTAACACTCGCTTCATCTCGTCTGTCATCACGATTACCCTGTCAACGCACCTTGCCACCAACCAACTGAGGGGCCTTTCGCGTCTCGATAAGACGTCGGAACCGCGAAACGTCACCACAACCGGACAACGGAACTGCATACGGGCTACGACACCACAGTAACCATAGTGAGCGTGGATGATATCATATTGATTCCTGACCTGTGCGGCCCAGAAAACCTGCATCATCGCTTTCAGATAGTTCAGCTTGCTTCGTGGACCGTCAAAGAAGAGAACATCCACATGGTAGCCCAATCGCTGGAGCGCTCTTCGTTGCTGTTCAATGCAGGGACTGGCCCCCGGTGTTTCGGCCGTCGGGTAGCGATTTGTGACCAAAAGAATGCGCATGGTTCGCTTCTACTCCTCACGAATAAACTCACGTTTGCGAAGTGACGCCTGAGTCCGCACTTCCAAGAGCAAATGGTATAGGATCATTGACAGATTCCTAGGATACGACCTCCGATCAGTTAGCACGCCGTAGTTTCCTCGCGAAAAGAACTGAATCCCCCCACCTGTTCTCTGCTGTGACAAGACCCGCCTGTAGGCTCGGTCGGCTAACGGGCGAAAACTACCTAGCCCCAACACCGTCGCCTGGCTGAGAGCCGCGGCCACGGCAGCAGTATAGTAAGGCACCTCAGGTCTCTCGCGGTGGCAGTCGTATCGGGCCGCATCTGATTCGGAGATGCCTTTGGACAGAAAGATCGCAAGTTTCTCCATGACCGGCCATATCGCTTGATCCCCTGTCATGCCGTAATACTGCGCCAAATCGAGAAACTCGAACGCATTGTATTGGTAACAGAGGTAGTGGCGGCGTCCCTTTCCTTCCGAACTTTCAACAGCATACGGAAGCTCACCGCGTTGCAGTTGAACCTGACTTAACCAGGCAACCATACCCTCACATAACTCTAGGTATTGGTCATCGTTTGTCGCATCGGCCAGTTTGGCTAAGGTTAGCAAGGTTAAGGTCGTATTGTTAGGTACCATGCCGCCTGCCACATTGGCAAAGTAGTTGATGGCAAGCAGACCGTTGTTTCCCTGAAAACCAACTTCATTTATTAGAAACCGATACCACTTCTTAGCGCCAGCTAACAGCGATTCCTGGTGAGTCCGACCATAGCTCTCCAGCAGTCCCAGGGCAGCGAAGTTTCCTTCTACAGTTGCAATTCTACCTTTCCACTCAGGGTTTGGATACTCCCAGTAGCGTTCAGGACGCTGTGCTGCTAACACGTATTCAGAGCATGCCAATGCAATATCCTTGCACTGCTCGTCATCGAAAAGGTCGGCCATGAGCCAATTGGCGAGTATCCAGTATCCCTGTGCTTGCAAGTAGATATAGCTGTCTGACCAAGCCAAGAAGTCCAGGTAGCTCTTGATAAACCGTCCAATCCGGGCATTGAAGCGAACACCAGAGTCCGGCCCCGCAAGAGCTTGGCCGTTCCAATGTTCCTTGAGAAGATAGCCATGCAAGCGACTGGCCGCATCGAGTAGTGCACAGGCTGGAACTGCCATCTACCCCTCCTAGAGCTGACGCTGTCTTATGTGAGACATCTGTTCTTCAGTATGGAAAGCTCAGATGGGTGAGAGGGATCGTTATACTCTCGACTCCGGAATCATCGGCAGGATTACGCTGAATACCCTTCAGTTTGATGCCTCGCACGTAGACGTCTACGCTGCTACTATCTGGCACATAGAAAGTGAGCCCTTGTAGTTGCTGAACCGTTGGGTGCACCTGTCCAAACACGGGATCATCAAGATGATCAATGATGATCTGTATCCGCCCCTCCTCTTGTTGATGTGACCAAACAAGATATTTACAGGCGTGGCAGTAATTGAGGAGCTTGGATGTCGTTGTCACGTATATTTTCCCCTCTCGATACTCACGCTCCAGGTTTCTCAAGGCTGCTTGAGTTTCTTGAGCGATGAGTTGCTGACAGTTACTATTCTTTCCGAGATGGGTATAAACTATCATGAAACCTTGTACAGCCTTTAGACATTCCAGGGCGCGTCTCGAGATCACATATGCCAACCCGCGCGACGTTGCTCCCTGGGAGATGCTGACAGGATGATTACAGTGGCGAATGAATTCATGCACCTTCTGCCCATCTTCAAGTTGCGTCACCCGCATTAGTTCGTTAAGTCTGTGAAGAATGAACCGTTCATCTCCCCATCTGCCGAGGATGCTCTTTCTTATCTCCTTCGCTACACTGAGGCCTGTGCGCAGTGGATACTGCGGATCGAAGACAGTGAACAAGGAAGATAAGGCATTCATGGAGGGGGCTGACTGGCCGATCATTCGCGTTCCGGCTCCAACCCATACGAATCGTATGCCATAGTCGAGTGTCACATCGGCATGATACACATTCGAACTTGGATCGTCCCCCCGGCATTCGCCAAACATGTATTCGAACTTGCGGCTGAAGTTGCTTGGCGCACCATGGTGATTGCCCCATACATCCAGTTTACAGTTGTTTCTATGGAGAACGTCTAACGCCCTTAGGATTTCGTCTCGGTTTGTGGCACCATCACCGTATGAGTGCAGACAGTCAATATAGCCGGCTCGGATCAGGTCAATGATCACTCTCCTGGCGCTCTCATCATCGCCGAAATACGAAAACTCGTCCCCTTTATCATAAAAGTAAAAACTATTGCCGATCTCTAAGCCTATCCCCTCTCCCATGCTCGTAGCATTCTTGGTATTCAAGAATCTCTGAATCTCTAAAAACTCTTCGGTAGTCTTTGTCTCATCAATGTCACTGCAGATAGCCATTGCCGCCTTGTATGGATATGGGAATCTTCGCAGCGAGACCTGCCCTTTGTCGAAGGCAGGAACCTGGCGCTTGTGCACTGTATCTTGTGCGTTCTCTTTGATAACGGCCTCAGTCATCCCGGCTCGCTTCGCAAGTTGATCTATCGTTCTTTAACGATTCAAAGGCTATTGACGAGGTTTGCCTCTGCACCTCAATTATGAGTAACCAATCTCCGCTCGTCAGTCACCGGCTGAAAATGCGACAATCATAACTCTGCCTGGAAGGGTAGCGGACGGGTAGCCAACAGCCCAAAGAAATGACGGATTGCGTCGACGATGCGCTTCGCGGCGTGGCCGTCGCCGTAGGGATTGATGGCCTGCTTCATACGGGCATACTCGTCTGGGTCGTCAAGGAGCTGCGAGACCGCGGCCACGATGTCCTGTCGAGCTGTGCCCACCAGGCGCGCCGTGCCTGCTTTGATCGCTTCAGGCCGCTCGGTTGTCATCCGAATGACCAGCACGGGTTTGCCCAGAACTGGTGCCTCTTCTTGTACACCGCCCGAATCGGTCACGATTACATCGGCGCACCTCATCAGATGGACAAAATCAAGATAATCCAGCGGATCAACGAGCCAGGCTCTCTGCATGTCGCCTAGAATGGACCAGACAGCCTCGCGTACCCTGGGGTTGAGATGCACTGGAAAGACCACTTGCAACTCTTCTCGGGCAATCAGCAAGTCGCCCAGGGCGAGAAGAATGTTCTCCAGAGGGACACCCAGGCTCTCGCGCCGATGAGCTGTGACGAGCAACGTCCTGTGTGGCGGGCCAAAATTGATATGCTGCAAGGCAGGTACCGTGAACTGGTGCGCTTGGGCAACCGTGGTCAGCAATGCATCTATGACTGTGTTGCCGGTAACCAGGATTCGTGATTCTGGGATGCCCTCTGCCAGCAGTGCCTCCTTGGCGGTCAAGGTGGGTGCAAAACACAGATCGGCCAAAACGTCTAGGAAATGACGGTTGATTTCTTCTGGGTAGGGGTTGTACTTGTCCCGGGTGCGCAGTCCGGCTTCAATGTGGCCAATCGGGGTCTGACAATAGAAAGCCGCCAACCCACCGACGAAGGCTGTCGTAGTGTCCCCCTGCACCAGTACCAGGTCAGGATTCTCACATCGCATGAGACCCTCGAGGCCCACCAGCGCACGCACTGTGATCTCTGTCAGCGATTGGCCTGGCAGGATAATGTCAAGATCATAATCGGGCTTGATGTGAAAGATTTCGAGCACTTGATCAAGCATCGAGCGGTGTTGAGCGGTCACCACGATGCACGTTTTGAGCTCATGACCATGATTCTCTAGTTGGCGAATGACTGGAGCCATTTTGATGGCTTCTGGTCGCGTGCCGAAGATGACCATGATCTTGGGCTGCGCCATATTAGTTTGCTCTCTGTCCACATCAACCCTCTAGATCTCCCACCAGTGCAGCGTTGGACTGCCCAGTAGGGCTACGGTTCTTCGAGCGCCGGAGCAGAATCTCTTCAAGCCTATCATTGTTTGCGAAGGAGAAGCGCCGTTCTATTCCTCTCACCAAGTTACTGACACAATTCAACTATCCTTGTTCGCCCCTTTCCATTTCAAAAACGAAGTACCACCCGCTTGCGAGCCAATATGGCAGGAGATCAGCAAGCTTGATGTCAATATCGCCAAGCAAATCGCTTTTCTTATACAAAGGTCCAAGCGCTGCCAAGAACGAATCAGACTTTGCAAAGTCTATGAGTCTCAAGGAAAATCTTGAAAAAAGCTTCACCAATCTTTCTTTCGTAAAGAATTGACACGCAAGGGCACCACCTCCTTTGATATAAGGAGGCTTGCCAAGCAGGTGACGTAGCCAGTTCCACCTGATTAAATAACTAATAGGACTGACACGGTTCTTCAATTCCCATGGCCCATAGCCATTAGGAATTGTTACGATCAAGCATGAACCTTCAACCATTCTTCTCGTAATATTTGCTGCGAGCTCTGATGGTTCTAGAACATACTGAAGGACCTCTGAGACAACAACCAGGTCATAAGTCTGTCCATCATCAAACTTATAACCATCGTCTACACTAACGATAAGATTCTTGATTCTATTTTGATCAATTTGACTTTGAACGTATTCTATCACATTCTTATCAACATCAAATGCTCTTACTTGACAACTCAAGGAAGCTAATGGAAACGTTATTCCACCCCTGCCGCAACCAACTTCAAGGATATGAAGATTCTCGATAGCTTTGTTGTTTGCGCTAACATATCTATCTATTGCTGAGAGAATAAACTTTAGCTTCTTGATTTCTGCAGGCCGAGTGTAGTTGGTGCTAGATAGGAAGGTATCGAGCCTCGATTTCACTTGCATGATCAACTCCTCTTTCTGTCCTCAAAAAATATGTCGGCCTCGGCTCAGACGATAAGCCACCCGCAGAGCTGCTTCGGGCAACAGCCCCGTATAGTCCTGTTGAGAACGAGGCCGTAAGGCTCGCGCTGCGTTCGTGAGGTCGTTCCTATAGCTACTTGGTACAAAGGCGTGAAGTGCCAGTCTCTGGTCATCACTAGCCGCTGCAAAGTCAAAAGAGGCGCTATGGGCGTTCTGGGCGAACAGCAAGGGGTCATCCCTGATCACATTCATCTGGGTCACTCCCTCGGGCAGGTGAGGGTAGACGCCACAAACAATCCCTTTGGTCGGCAGGCTAAGACAAAGAGCTGGCTGGCGCCCGTCACGAGCGAGAGCCCGATATAGATTACCTATCCGCTGCTGATAGCGCGGAGTATGATGCCACCAGGCCTGCCAGAAGCGCTTGTTGACTGGCTTGCGCCAGCCATCATCAAACCCATAGTAGATAAAGCTGTATGGTTCATGTTTTGACAACTGCTTGACGACATTGGCGATCGAGATTGCTTTATAACCGATTGTGTTTTGCATGTAGTTAAGCAGCCGCTCCAGGTCACCTATGTGGCGTAGAGATCCATCACAGAAAGGATGGAGCAGAATATTAACGTGGGGCCAACCTTCTGTGCGACCGGCGATGGCCGCCGAATCGATCATGTTTTTGACGGCAAACCAAGGCCGATTGTAGGTATCTACACTAATGGGCACCATCCAGATCATCCCCTGCGGCGACCATATCAACAGAGGGCGTAGAGGCATCTTGCGGTACGAGAAGGGGCGGTAGCTGTGCTCCATGAACATCACGAAATAATCCAGATCGGTTGCGATCATAGCGGTGACTGTGTCGGCATCCATTCGACCAATAAAGTTGGCCCCGCTGACCGGTTCGGCTGGTCCAAAATCGCATTTCATTTGCCGAATCATAGCGACTTGTTGATGCAGCGGCCGCCCAGCGAGATACTCGTGATACTGGCCGTGCAAGCCAACTTCGTGTCCCCGGCGCAAGATAATGTCTAGCACATCGCCGTAGACCTCTTGGATGAAACTCGTGACGAAAAAAGTAGCGGTGGTACTATACTGATCTAACAGTTTCAGAATACGGGGCAATCCAAAGCGAGCACCCCCTAGTTGCTCCAGGTCGAAAATAAGTGAGAACGTGCCCGCCTGACCATTTGGCGCGCGGGGGGGACAGGTTCGGTCCGTCAGCGCTAATCTGCTTTCCTTCGCCAGATAGTCATCCAAACAGACTCCCGCTTGCTCAAAAGCCTGGGCCGAGTCAATGCCGCTGAAACTCGAGTAGCCCACGCGCAGCGCCCGAATGAGTGGGCCGATACTCACCTTACCAAACACTTGGTCGTTGCGTGAAAACAATACAAAGTCGAGTTGGTGTTCGTACACGATTTGGCGTATGGCTTCAACCTGACTCATCAGATGCCGATAGTTGACGTAGTCGACGACCTTGATGATAGCTCCGTCTCGTTCCAGGGCCGCCACTCTGTCGGCTAGAGTCGTTGTCGTCGTGCTATCCAGCAGAACCAGCGCGCGGCGTTTGCTTGACCTGGCTGTTTGTCCGCTGCTCATTACGGGGCCCCCCATTTGATCAGCAGATCAGCATATTTTCGACCGATGTCGTCCCACGAAAACCCACTCTCGGCCAGACGACGTGCGTTCTGTCCCATCTGGTTCAATTCGGCCTGGGTCAAATTGGAGGCTGTCCGGATAGTCTCCGCCAGGGCCGCGGGGCTGGGCTCGCTGACCAGCCCACAGTGGTGCTCTCGTACCATATGGGCCGTCTCATCCACATCGCAAACAATGACCGGTTTACCTAAGGCAAGATACTCGGCGAACTTGGTTGGCATAGCCACCTCCACGGCGCGGTGGCTGAAACGTGGAATAATCAAGACCTGCGCAGCCGCCAATTGGGAGACAAGCTCTCTTCGGGTTACTCTATCCACTAGCTCTATCCTGTCACCCAAGCGCCCAGCAATACTAGACTTGAGGTCGGCATGACGCTCAGTAAACCCGATAATCTTGAGCCGTACATGATCCTTGGGTAGTAACTCAACAGCACTGACCAGATTGTCGATCGCTTGCCAAGGCGCAAATCCACCAGCATAACAGACGGTGAAACCGTCAGTCGGATTGTGTGGAGGGCGAGCAAATAGCTCCAAATCCACACCATTGCGGACAAGGCCAATTCTGTGCACTGGAATGTGCCGTTCATCCATCAGCCGTTGTTGCAGCGGCCTGGAGACTACCAGGAAGTAGTCCGCATGGCGGTAGGCGACAGCATTGGCAATCAGTACTTGGACAAGCCAATAGGCGCTGAGCAGGCCAGGGCGAACCGTCCAATTCAGTTGCGCTTCGCTCAATGTATCCCCATGGACATCGTGGATTACTCGTGCTCTGGTAAACGGCTTCCAGAGCGCTGCTATATACGCTGCGTCATCACCGGCGTGAATGAAATCGCAATCAGCTATCTTCCTACGGATAAAAGGCAGGTTGAGTGGCTGCGCCAGAATGGGCCGGCGAACAGGTTGTTCACGCAGGCTCAAGAATTCGGCTTGAAAGCCATGCTGCTGGATGGCACAACGCAATTTCTCAAGCCTGTAAGCGTAGGCTGTGCCTGACCGGGCAAGTCCGTATTGGCTGGAAAGAAATAGCACTTTCATGATGTGTCCCCTGGTAATTCAGAAAATGCAAACCCCTTTTGCTATTGGGCGGGCTCTGCCCTTAATCGCCACAGTCCTCTGACATAGCCCATTGCCTCCAGAACCTGGCACTGCCGTCTGAAACGGGCTGCCGAATTGGTTTCTATCAGCATGAGCAATAGTCTCGGTAGCGCCCAGCCGATCCTTGTAACTGATAGCCGCGTTCGAAGGGCAAGGGACAGACGCGTGTCCAAGTCCAACATCATAGCATCTGATAGACCCTGCCAATACGTTATCCGTCTAAAGTACCTCTTGGTCAATTTTGAAGGAGATACGTGATGGCCCACCACAATCTCAGGGTGATAGACAAAACGGTATCCCCAGGCGTCCAGTTGTTGTTGCAGATAGATCTCTGGATTTCCCCGCAACTTATTCCCTTGCCTACCCAGGTCTTCCCGAAATCCCCCCGCTGCCCGTAGTAACTCTCTTGGACAGGCCATGTTACATACCGACAACCAGTATCGTTCTTTTAGGACTATCGGTACATCAGACCAATCAAAAATAGAAAGCTGACCGAGCATCTTGTCTGAGAGCCAATCCGGTCTCGGTGCCTCCCAAATCGGCTCACACTTGCCCCCAACCGCCCCCGGACGTGGTTCAAAAGCCTCGAAAACATCGAGAAATGTTGCCAGCCACCCTGCACAAGCGACCGCATCATCATCCAGGAAGGCTATGTACTCCCCCTGCGCGTTGCGCCACGCTGTGTTACGCGCTCGTGAGACACCGATGACGGGCTCATAGACACAGCGTAAATTGGGTGTATCAGAGAACTCGCTAACCACTTGTCTGGTGTTGTCCTGTGAACCGTTGTCAACAACGATGATCTCGTATAGCTCTTGGGCCAGAGTCTGATCAACCAGGCTCTGAAGAGCCTGGCGCAGATAGGCTGCGCGGTTGTGGGTAGCCACCACTGCCGATATCCGCACGCTCATACAACAAACCTCCCATTGACGATAGCTAAGTCAGAATTGTTTGTTCCGTGATCCAGTTGGAACTAGGATAACCAGCCAGGACCTGCAATTTTTCGCGCTTCACGATTCCCAGCAACAGAATTGATGGTCCAATGGTATTGTCTCCACGTTTAATCATCGGTCAGGGATGTGTCGCACTCACTTGAGTTGATAGAGTCTGTGCCAGTTTCTTGGTCAGCACCTTACGATCGTATTCCTCTATACCCGCCATGTTCACCTGCATCGGATCCCCCATCTCACGCCTGCGGTATATGTTCAACACGGCGTGCTGTATCGCCTCCACGTCGTAGGGCGGGGCCGTGATCCCCAGTTCGTGCTGCTCCACCAGGCTCTGAGCCGCACCGCGACAACTGAGGAGTAGAATAGGCGGACCACCGACTGCCCAGTATTCGTAGATCTTGCCAGGAATCACGGTGGACCAGTCGTCGTAATTGATGGCCAGCAAGAAGTCGGCCGCCTTCATAAAGCGGACAAACTCGTCGCGGGGCAGATGCCCCACTTCCTTGACAACGCTGGACAAGCCCATAACTTCTACCATCTGTCTATACCCTTCCGGCAGGTGGCCTGTAAAAGCCACGGTCAGCTTCGCTGCCAACTCTGGATGCTGTTGCCGCAGGCGACGGAGGGCCTGAAAAAACTCCTCCGGGCTCCGCTTCCAACCCTTCGACGCGCTCAGAAGTCCCGCATGCACAATGGTGAACTGTGAATCGCGGGGTTTATCAGGGATCCGTTCCAGGATCGCATAGTCGTCCAGATCGCAACCATTGGGGATGAAGACGAATTTGTCTTTGAGCTCCCTGGGATACCGGGCTACGAACGCGCTCTTGCTCCACTCTGTCACCAGGATAACCCTGTCGGCTGCCTTCACGGCCCACTTTTCCAGGCAGCGCTCGATGCGACGGATAAGCCAGGGTTTCGAGCAATGCCAGGGCGTGTCAATCCAATCGTCTCGGAAGTCCAGAATAAGGGGCTTGCCCGTCAGTCGCTTCAAGACCGCGCCGATGAGGGTCGCCGAGTGTGGGGGGCAGGTGGCAAAGATGACGTCAATGCCTTCTCTATTAACGATTTGTCGCCCCATCTTCAAGGCGAAGGGCAGCCAGGTGATGTTTGCGTCCGGCAGCAAAAGATAGGCACTCGCCCAGCGACGTGCTGCACTCAGCAAGTTCACGATGACGGCCGCCAGCCAGTTCTGGCGCCTTGCCTTTCGCCCCCTTTCTAACAACTCTACTGATGGCTCTCCGGCGGTGGTGCGATGAATCTTCACTTGTTTGGGGATGTCCTGCAATAATGCTTCGCTGCCCCGTTTGCGCTGGGTATCATACTCCCGGCTGTCGTCAATGGTGAGCACCACCGGCAGCCAGCCCAGTGCTGGCAGGTACTTGATGAACTTTACCACCCGGATTGAGCCCCCCACGGAACCAAAAGGGGGAAAGTGGTTAGCAAGCATCAATACCTTTCGCGCGTCATTTCCAGTTAGGCGCAATGCGTCGGCCATGCCCAGCCTCCTACCAGCCGATACCTTCATAGGCAGCGGGACAACGATCTTCGTCAGAGACGACCTTGACGAAATCAATTAGCAATTGATCCGGCTTTAGCAAGTCAGTCAGCCGCTTCCGACCGTCTCGCAGGTCATGGGCTACCACAATAACGTCGGAGCTGTCCACCACTTCCTCCATCGAAGCACACATCAAAGCAGAGATGTGAGGGATCACCCTCTCGATAAATGCCTTGTTGCCCCCCATGAGCCTGGACAGGTTCACGTTCTCGTCGTAGATTTTGATCTTCAGTCCCTTGCCGCTCAGGGTCTCCACCATTTCCACAACAGGACTCTCGCGAAGATCATCCGTATCCGGCTTGAAGCTCAGGCCGATGATCCCCACCTTCCGCCGATGGTCCCTCAAGATCAGATCAACGACAGTCTGGATCTGCAAATGGTTGCTGGGCAAGATAGATTCCAACACCGGCAGCCGAAGATCGCTGTGCCTGGCCAGGTACAGAAGGGCGCGCAGGTCTTTGGGCAGGCAGGAGCCACCGAAGGCGAAGCCAGGGCGCAGGTAGCGGGATGAGATGTTGAGCTTGGTGTCCTGGCAAAAGATCTCCATAACCTGTGTGCTATCTATCCCTTGTTCTTTGCACAGCCGGCCAATCTCGTTGGCAAAGGTCACCTTGAGGGCGTGGAAGGCGTTGCTGGCGTACTTGACCAGGCAGGCCGTATCCGGGTCAGTACAGAAGATAGGAGCGGAGATATTGGCGTAGAGAGCTGCCAGGACGTCACCGGCGCGCTTGTCTACTTGTCCAACTATGGTAAAGGGCGGGTTTCTGAAATCTTCTATCGCACTACCCTCGCGCAGGAACTCCGGGTTAACGGCCACGCCAAAGTCTGCGCCCACCCGCTTGCCAGACTCTCGAGTCAGCAGCGGGATTAACCGAGTGCCAAGAGTCTCCGGCAGCACAGTGCTGCGCAGTGCTACCACCTTGTAAGTTTTCATCCCTGCCAGAGCACGACCAATTTGGGCGCAGACGCGCTCGACGAACTCCAGGTTGAGATTGCCATTCGAGTTGGAGGGTGTGCCCACGCAGATCAGAGAGACATCACCATGCGCGACCGCCGCAACGGCATCCTGTGTCGCTGAGAGATTACCGACACTGACGGCGTCGCGGATCAGGCGATCCAGACCAGGCTCGACGACCGGACTTCGCCCATTATTGATCACCTCAACCTTGTCCGGGTTTACATCCACTCCAACCACTTTGTGACCCTGAGACGCCAGGCAGGCTGCTGTCACAGAACCCACATAGCCAAGTCCCAAAATGCTCACATTCATCGTCTTTCTTTCCTCGCTTTCCCAACGTGCTGGAACTCCCAGCCGAAGTGTACTCCGCCGATAGGAATCTCACCCCGCCAGGTGGCCACCAGCAGCGGGTTAGGCTCTTTGTGACTATACCTTGACGAATACCAGCCACTCTTGATCTGCACCTGGACGCCAGCGGGAGGCACGACTATCACGTATGGGCGGCTGCGCTCTTCCACCACCAAATGTTCGGACGCATCGCTCCAACGCAAGGACAAGTCTGGCGCGAAGTGGAAGACCCAGGACAGGTCATGGAGGCCCTCACCCTCCAGATGGTCAATGACCTCCCACTCACCGGCACGGGGATGGTGCACTTCGCGCCGGTGCCACACGCCGGGTGCCGCCTGCATGGCCCCCACCGCGCGCCTCCCCTCCCAAGCCAGGCACTCAGTTTGAGGCACACCTCGCCAGCCAAACTCATTGCACGGTGTCGCCTGCTCCTGCCCGTCAACCATCAGGGTGTTGTGTGCGGCCGTCAGCCGGAAAATGTCTCGCCAGGAGCCGAGGTAAGTGTAGGTCCCCGAGTCCACAAGCACTGGTCGGCCGGCGATCCACAGCGACAGGCTGAGTAGATCGCAGTGAGCGTGGGAACACCACCCTTCGCCGCCCAGTCCGAATGGGCCGCAGCGGAAGAAAGCGATGTCTGTATCGGCAGCCCAGGCATCGCGGATGATGTATGTGCCAGCATGAGCAAAGGCCCGCGACGTCTGCTCTGGTGGACGTGCGTCCAACCGCTCCCAGGCAGCCAAACCCTCACAGCCCAATAGCCAGAACGCCTCCTCGTCGAACCGACCAGCAACGAACTTCCAGTCGGCCCGGTCGAACAGTGCCGCTCCAGCCGCGAGTATTGGCCGGAAGTCCCAAAACTCCCCGCCCCAGCCCAGGCGTAGGCCGCGTACATCACTGCTGTCGCCCCACATTGGCGCCTTGCCGGTTGGCGTGACCATGTAAAGCACATAGTCCAGCATCCGCTCCAGTGTGTCTTCCAGGATAGGCACACGCGGTAGCATTCCTCGGCGGCCCAGCGCGACTACCATGAGCAAGAGTTCGGCTACGAAGCGGTGATAGCCTGTCGCCTGCTCCTTGTTCACCCCATCGGGATGTGTTTGAGCGATCATCTGCTCACTCAACAGGCTCAGCCCGACTCCGCGCCAATCCGCCGCCGCCCGGAACTCGGGGAACGCGGCTGCAATCAGCGCCAGCGCTGTTCCATGACCGATCTCATGGTTGTTGGGCACAGCCCACGGGCGAGACAGGTGGGTGCTCAAGAAGTCGGCCTGTCGAAACAGATTCTTGAGGAAGGCCCCGCCAACCTGCTCGCGGAACAGGACCGAGCCACGGAAGAACTGGAAGGCCAGTGTCCAGGCAATAAGGCGAAGTGACACCTCCAAGCCGTCGAACCAGTTGATGCCGTGCTGCGGCGGGTTGGCATCTAGCCAGCTCTGGACGTGCGCAACGAAGGCTTCCACGTAGCGTGGGTCGCTGGTCAGCCAGTAGGCCATTCCAAGAGCCACAAAGTGTTGGTGCCGGTTCAGTTCCCAAATCAGAATGAGATCGGCCGGGAGCTTGGAAGACCAGAGGTATTGAGCCAAGCGGCCCCTATGCAATAGAGGCCACCGCCAACCTGTGATTGGCTCACTGTGCCAGTCAATGCCATCGGGGTAACGGACGAAGTGGCCGAGTAGGTTGAACTCGTGTCGGCAGGTGGCATCAGCCACAGCCAGCACAGCCGAGACGTACTCCGGATAGTATTGGTGCAGAAACTGGACCGTCTCCTCCGGCGAATCATGCGGCAGCAAGAAGGACGAACCCGGGCGATCGGCGAGGTGATCTAGCAGGGCATCCACCGTGTGCCACTCGCCGGTCGTACGCGCCAGCAACGCGGCATCGGTCATCTCCCGCCGGGCCATCAAGCCCCACCACAGCGCCCGGCCCCACAGGCTGACCGCACCGGTGGACCGCTGCAGGGCACGTCTCAGTGTGCCCAGCAGTCCCAATTCTCGGGTGCGCTGTATGTAATGCGCCACGGACTGCATCATAGTTTCCCTACCTGTGAACTGATCATGCGGGCCTTCTTGCTACTCGGTACCACAAGCGCTTGGCTGCGGCCCACTCCTCTTCATTCGCTTCGCCCAGCAACAAGAGAGAGGCGAGGTAGACGGGGACAGCCACAACGATGCTCAGGAAGAGATACCCCAAGTGTACGCCGTCTCTGTTGCCAGATACAGCGTAGATTCCCAAAACGGCCAGCCCCATGCAAATCGTAGCGATAATAACGTTCCGCAACGTCCTGAAGGGCAACCGCCATGTCAGGTACGGGCGTGAAGCGTAGGCTTGCAGGACGAACAGGACGGCATAGCCGACTAAAGTACTAAATCCTGCCACCACGAAGCCGAAGCGGGGGACCAGTACCAGGTTTAGGCCCAGATTGACCGAGGCAGCCACGATCTGGTTGATCGCGATCCGAGGAGTTTTTTTCTTGATCAATGTGCCGATGCTGGCAATCTGCGATAGCCCCCAGGCGAAACTGGAGAAGGCGATGTATCCGACGATGCGGTATCCGTCGTGATAAGGTTCAGCCGTGAGCAGGGCCACAAAAGGAAGGGCCAGAACGCTCAGGCCGGCCGCGGCTGGAAGGCAGAGAATGAGGAACAGGCGGGTGATCATCGTCTGGGCTTTTTCACTGGCCTCCCGTCCCTGACTCTCCCAGGTGTTCATCACTATTGGGAACATACTGAGTAGAAACAACGCCACCAGCATATCAATGCTCTTGCCCGAGATATTGTAGGCCACCGAGTATAAGCCAACCTCGCTGCCCGGCCGGAAGAAGCCGATGATGTAGCGATCCGACAGGCGCAAACCCCACATCGCCATGTTGCCCAGGGCCAGGGGCCAGGCATAGTGCCACATTTGAGTGACGTCTGGAGGACGAAAGTGTCCTGGGCGGATGCTCACTCCTCTGGTGGTCAAGAATAGCAAGAAAGGAAGGGCCAGAGCTGGAGCTAGAAGCTCGCCCCACAGGAGGCCCTCGACTTGGAAAGCGAAGACGATGACCAGCAACAGGCCGAGCCCAAGGCTGCCGTAGCGGGTAAGCAGGTCAAAAACAGTGTATAATCCGCTTCTCTCCTGGGCGCGCACTACATTCATGAAAATATTAGATATCGCTTGGACAACGAAGATTGGAATGCTCATGAGCAAAAGCGGGTACAGCGCGTCCGGCAGGTGGCCTCTCAGTAGGAACAGAGCGGAGAAGCTGACCGCACTAACAGCAGCGATGGCCATGCCAACGGAACCACTCAGGGTGGCGAAGAAAACGCCTAGCTCCGACTTAACTTTATAGGCCGGGAAGAAACGGACTACGCCGGCACCAAAACCCGAACAGGCCAGGGCGAACAGGAAGCCAGATACACCTAAAGCCAGGGCATAATGGCCGTACTCAGCCGGCAGGAACAGCCGCGTCAGAATGGGCGCGGTGATAAGGCCGGTGAGCGCGGGCAGGAGTTTTGATGGCAGGTAGGTCAGCATATCTCTAACGAAAGCCTTCAGCATCTTTAGTCCCTTGTGCGCCCCGTTCTTGGCCTTTTCGTCGCCGCGTTCCAACTCCCCATGGCAGTCTCAGACACTTCGCCACTGGTCAAGGTCATCGAACTCAATTGGTAATCTCTGCTCCAAGAATCCTAGCTTCCCTCTTTGCGTTCGGGAAACACGATCAACAAAGATGATCTCTACGCTAAACTCCTCTGCATCCAGCCGTTCATACAGATCTTTCAGGAATTCTCCCGCTACTACTGACTTTGAAAACGACGGTGCTTTTGCGATCTTAACGATCAACTCTCCTTCCCGCTCTTGGAAGAACTTCAGTTCCCTAATCTTCCCCCATGAGGGCGGACCACTATTATACAGAGCATTCAAGGGAACCAGTTTTCCGGTCTTTGAAACAATGAACTCCCGTATCCGACCTCTGAACTCTTGAACCAGAATTGATTCTTTTTTGCAACTACATTTGCCTGATGCATATGCCGCCAGATCATCTGTCAAATAACGAATCAGCGGCATACAGTATGTATCGAATCCCGTGCCAATTACTCTTCCCAAAGTGCCCGCTTGCGTTATCGGCTCACCGTCCTTGCCAAGGAGCTCTAGAATTCCATACTCCATATTGACGTGGTAGCCCTCGTGCTGTTCACACTCTACTGCATCGGCGACACGCTCGGTCATGCCATAGCCGGCAAGGATTCTGCAACCAAACTGCGACTCTATGAGCTCCCTCTGCCAGGCATACAAGGTTTCAGATTCACAGAATATAGCAGTTGCGCTGATGCCACTAACCCCGTTCCTTCTCATGAACCTCGCAAGGATCTCCAACGATGAAGGGAACGCACTAATGAATTTGGGCCTAAACTGCCTAATCTTCTCCACATACTTGTACATGTTCTCTTTGCTCATATCGGTCGAAGATAAGACGATCTCGTTATTATCAGTATTGTAGTCCCAACAAGCCCTTCTTCCGGTTCTTTCTCGTTTTGCGATGAGGCTGTCCCGCAATGTTACAAATTTGTCACCGAAGCGATACCCAGCCCAGCCCCATTGTCGTACAGTGAACGCAAATTCGTGCGGGCCAGTGGTATACTTATCCTTATACAAACCCAAGGGTCTACCTGTGGATCCGCCTGTGGTTTGATGGCGGAGTCTATCTCGGTCGATGTTGCGTGCGATCAGATCTTCAAAGTTGTTTCTGACATCTTCTTTCGTCAGGACGGGGAGCTTTTGTAGATCATCGAGGGCAGCAATATCCTTGGGTGTCAGCCGGCGTTCATCAAAGACACGCCGATAGTATGGTACGTCCTCATAGGCATGCTTCACCAAAGCCCGCAGTTGCTCCAGTTGCAACGCTTCGAGCTGGTCTCTTGACCACCACTGCGTTTCCTGGAGCCATTGATAGTAGCGTTTGAACTCCTCGTTATCCCAAATTGGGTGAGGGACAAACCTGCGCTTGAGCCATCCATAGCCCATTCGGACCGGGAGTGGCAACTGTTTGCGGAACGAGCTTAACGAAGATAGCACCTCAGCCATGGTATTCCTCCTTTGGCGTGGCCTGCCACGACTCTGTCCCGAAGCAGAGCCTCACTGGCGCGCTTCGGATACTTCCCATCGGAAGATGAGCTCATTGATGCCCATTATGATTGCAAAGACGATCAGTATCCAGGACTGAACGAAGTTCGGGGCCACAACATTGCTGATCGCTTGCCCCAGGATTGCCAGGGTAAAGCCCAGCACCACAGGTCGTAGCTTAGGATCGGCGATCTTACGCCAGCGAGTGAATCCTCGCACCAAGAAGCTCGAATACAGCCAGATAAAGGGGATGAACCCCATCAATCCCATCATGACCCACACCCACAGATGGGCATTGTGCATATACCATCTAAGCCCAATACCAGGGTGCTCTAGTACGTGATATTTGTCATCTGCGGTGAATGGCCGATATAAGTTCCCCAGGCCAATGCCCAGCAGGGGGTGTTGGGCGATGCTCTGTATGGCATACCTTGTTTCCATCACCCGCATTTGCGTACTGCTGTCTTGCGCCAACGTCTCGGGTCGCATGCCCCAGATCAGTCTATCCCGCGCGGCTACCACGTATCGGTCGAGCCCCCCCCCTTGCAAGCTTACCAGCAGCGCCACCGCGACCACGCCCACGATAGCCCATCTCAGGATGCGAGATCGCTCAGTCCAAGAAACTAGCACGACTGTTAGAGCCAACATAGATATCATACTTAGCCAGTAGTTCCTCTGGAAGCTCAAGAGGAGGCCAATGCCCAGAATGCCGGCTCGGGTGAACTCCAGTATTGATGGAAGCCATCTGCCTCCCAGGACCAGCGAACACACTGACGCCAGGAGCATCACGTAAATCAGCCGCTCAGCTTGGATGTATGTTCGTACGACACCTGCATATTCCTGCCCCGCGGTTCCGACTTGTACCACCGTAGTTCTAACTAGCTGGATTGAAGGGTCGAGAACTTGAATGAGCATCGCCAGGGAGGCCAAGACAGCGATGACAAACAATCCGTTTATCAGGACACTCAACTGTCGCCTCTCCCTGATCAAGTTCGTCACAGCAAAGAAGCCTAGATAGTAAGCTAGCGGTCTCAGCCGTCGCAGTACATAGTTTGTACCAACTGGAGACTGAGCGATGCCGAGAATAGCAGACAGCAAGATGGCAAAGCAAAACCATATCAGGGGGACATCCAGTGGGGTCCTGACCACTTTGAAGGTCGGCACAACCAATGCCTTCGTCAGCACCAGTGCCAGCAGATACAGCAGAATGATGTCTGTAATGTGAAGGCTAATCGGTCCCATCGTGAGTAGGGGGAGCCGCTCAAAATCAATCAGACCACCGGTGATCAGAACGATCGTTAACAACCCCAGCTCTGGCCTGTATGCGATACCAGTGAGGCACAGTACACCAAGCACGCCCCCTAGCACCCACAGCGGCGAGAACCATAGAGAGGCAGCGCCCAATAGCAAACCAACGCCGCCTGCAACTACAAGTTGAAATGTCAAGTCATATGGTCTTATGAGTTGCCGTATTCCTTGGCTCAGCATGATATCCTACTTGACCTGTCCACACACGGAACTCTCACAAAAGCGGCGAGCCCATAGGTCCTCCACGGAGTGCGGGTGATAGATGAGCAGTGAGAGAGCGCCTCTTACCATCACCCCAGTCGGTACCTGTTCATGAAGCCTGATCTCCATAATGAAGGAGAATTTCTATAGAGGAATCCGCCGGGACGCGCACGTCCAACGTGAGAAAGCCCTTCTCCACGCGATGCGGAAACTCGTGGCCGTTTACGGTCAAGAGAGAGATAGGAACATTCAGGGTTTCTTCCTTGAATATGTGATAGGTTTTGTCGCTGGATTCATTGGAGATGATCAGGTGATTCCCATATATCTTGACATCCACACTGCCATCATCGTTTGTCTTCTCGAGATACAGGTGCTTGATAATATATCCCAGGCTACGCCATTCCACTTCACTTGACAGGTCGTTAACTTGTTCCGCAACAGGATTAAAAGCGTCTATCCCTGTCTCAAACAATTCTCCCTCATATGCGTACGAATAGAACAAGGCTGGTTTGTCCACAAAAAGGTCAAAGATGAAAGACTGGAGCTCGGGTTGAAAGGCCTCATAAGTTTTAATATACCTGCGCTGCAGCGTCGGGAAATTCCCATAGTCCATATTGGCCTGATACATCCCGTACTCCCAGACGGGAGGGCGAGTTGCGCCCAGGGGAACGTCCTGGGCGTTGACGGTGGCCAGGAAGTTGTACTTCTTTAGCAGAACCAACGTCGGTTCCGGCGATATGGCCCACGGAAAGATCATCACCTTCTCGTAAGGGATACCGGTGAGCCTACTGTGCTTTTCCATTCTGGCCAGGGCTTCCACAATGTCCGCCTCTTGGTCCGCAAGTGGCCTCGCCGGGAGTTTCTTCCCCTCGTATTCGTCGTCCTCAGACACACTATACTTGTAGAATTCGTATCCGTCCTGGTTGTTTCCATGTTGCACCAGTGAATACCTTTCGGGATTGGCCCGGAAAAGGCTTACAACCGCAGGCTCTGACACATCCCAATACTCCGCGATAAAGGCGATGGTTGTATGGAAGTTGTGCGCTTTCATTTCCCGCAGTAGCGCCGCAAAATTCAGGTTGTAGAAAGGCTCAGTCAGGGTTGGATCGCCAATGGTCAGATTGGCGTAGTTGTGGTCATTGTGCCAGGCCTCGTCTCCCAACGCATAGCGTACCGTGAACATCAGCGGAACGATCGTAGAGAAGGAGTCACCGGCATAATAATAGGCATCTCTTAGTGGTGGATACTTTTCCAGGTTCACCCACTGCCCACCGGCATCGATGAATACGGTGCCCATGCCCTGTTCCGATCTGACGAAGATGGGATAAGCCGCTCCCGCGTCATCTGTTGACGCGATCAGCGCTGTAACTGAGCTCTGGTGGCCCAGGGTGAGGGCAAAGTCTTCCTGCGTTGCCGTTATTGTAGAGGTGATAACCTGACCGGTAAACTCTCGGGTTATCTCAGGAGCCGCAGAGGAAACGAACCAATCTCTGCTGGAGTCCTGAGGCTTGGTAACCCCCAGAACTGCCCCCTCGGTCAGCTCGGCCAGAACAGTGGGGTCAAGGGCGTCATTCATTTTCGACACCAGAAGGTTGATGCCGCCTGTCTCGATGGACGATTTGATGATGGCTTTCTCATCATACGTCAACAGGGACGGGTACCCGAGGAGCGTGTCAGCGCTAATACCAACCAACTTGAAGTAGTTCCCTTGCGTGTCCCGGAGTAGCTCATCTGTTAGATCCGTAGCGTTCAAAGCGACCTTCTTGCAAAGGAGCCCATAATACTCCGCTATCTTGCACAAATTGATGTCAAAGTTGCTGACACGATTGGAATCGTAGAGCAGTAAGACATCTTCTAGATCTTCTCGCTTCTCGCTGCCCACCTCGAGAGGGATGAGTGTCGGAGTGGCAGTGGGCGGCACCGGTGTCGGCGTGGCTGTTGGTGTGCTAGTTGCTGTTGGTGTGGGCGTATTTGTTGGCGTCGGGGTGTGGGTCGGGGTTGGCGTAGCGGTGGGCGGCACCGGCGTCGGGGTGGCCGTTGGTGTGCTAGTCGCTGTTAGTGTGGGCGTATTCGTCGGTGTCGGGGTGTCAAGAACAGGTGTTGTGTCCAGTGGCTCGGCAGGGTAGGCGGTTACGCCAACGCCAATTGCTTCCGTAGACCGTCGCAAGGTGAATACTTGGCTCCCACCCAGCGCCACGATAACGCCCACTCCCAGCATAAGGGACAAAACCACAACAATCATGAGCTCATGCCTCTTCATTTTTTCTCGACCTCCCTATATTGATGTGAGCGGCTTTCCGAGAAACAAGGAAACCGGCGATCTGCCGCTCGCGTACCCAATCGGCATCTCTCGGGCTGCCTTCATCAGCTAACAGGTTGAGGGACAAGTAGCTCAACTCTATATTCCGCCACAAAATCTCTGATGGTCTCGGCTACATATTCTATCAAATCTGGTGTGAGTTCAGCGTACATCGGCAGGGACAAAGCCTGTCCGGCGCATTCCTCGGTGACGGGGAAGCTTCCCTTCTCGTAGCCGAGATCACGATAAGCTGGCTGCAAGTGGATGGGGATGGGATAGTGGATCCCCGTGGCAATGCCCTTGTCGTGCAGGCAGGCTCTCAATCCATCTCGATTCCTTCGGCTCCGCTCAGGACAGGCCCTTCGGCTCCGCTCACGACAGGCTTCGACCCGGATAACATATAGGTGATAGACAGATTCGGCGTAATCCGCTTCCGCAGGGAGTACCGCCGGGCTATGGGCCAGGAGTTCACCATACAGGTGTGCATGGCGACGGCGGGCAGCGTTCCACTCATCCAGGTGCTTCAATTTGACCCGCAGCACAGCCGCCTGGAGCGTGTCGAGACGATGATTGTAACCTCGCAGCAGATGATGATACTTCTCGCGCTGTCCGTAGTTACGTAACAGTTGAAGGGATTCGGCCACTCGTTCGTCGTTAGTAACCACCATTCCCCCATCCCCATAGGCGCCCAGGTTCTTAGCCGGATAAAAGCTGAAGGCCGCCGCGTGCCCCAAAGAACCAACGCGCTTCCCCTTGTATTTGGCGCCGTGGGCCTGGCAGGCATCCTCGATCACGACGAGCCTGTGCTGTTCGGCAATTTCCAAGATAGGGTCCATGTCAGCCGGATGGCCGTACAGGTGGACGGGGATGATGGCCCTTGTCCTATCGGTGATCGCACTTTCCAGGAGAGAGAGATCAATCGTGTACGTCTGGGGATCCACATCCACGAGAACCGGCTTGGCTCCGGTGTAGGAAATGGCCAAGGCGGTGGCGATAAAGGTGTTGGCTGCAGTTATGACTTCGTCACCAGGGCCAACACCATAGGCTCGCAATGCTAGCTCAAGGGCAGACGTGCCTGAATCCACACCAACAGCGTGCTTCACTCCGCAACAGGCAGCGAACTCCTCTTCGAACAGGCTGACCTCCTTGCCAAGGATAAAATCACCTCGCTCGAGGACAGCGGAAATCGCCCGTTGCACCTCGCTGGCCAGCGACCTATACTGAGCTCTTAGATCAACAAACGGCACATTCATCTATCACCCTCCTGCACTCAAATCATCTTCCATTACTTCGACAGGCTCAGTACAGGGAGCAAGACTGTTGACCTGAATCCCGAAACGCTCCCTGGTTCGAACGTCTCTACCTTCGATGTAGGGGCGATCGACAATCCCAAGAGGGCATGGCAAACTGTCAATCGGCTTGACTACTCTCGCCGGATTGCCATAGGCAACCACACCAGCGGGGATGTCTTGAGTAACGACGCTTCCAGCACCAATAAGTGAATGCTCTCCAATGACTATGTGGGACAGCAAGGTAGCATTAACCCCTATCCTGGCGCCTTTCTTAATCGTTGGCCCCCTCATACACTTCGTGCAAATCGGGTGCGGATCGTTTGCGATCATCACACCAGGAGCTAGAAATACATCATCCTCAATTGTCGTATACTGCGCCACGTAAACGTTATTGTGTATCCGCACATTATCGCCTATTTCACATCCATAATCCACCGTTGAGTTGTTCCAAATGCGGAAGTTGTTTCCAATGATATTCTCTTCCCTTATGATGACATTGTGCCCCGTCTCCAAGTTATCACCGATTATCACGTTACAGTAGATCACTGTATTTGATCTAATCACGGCGAAATCACCAATAACAGTTCCTTCGGCTCCGCTCAGGACAGGTTTGGCCAGTACGATTTCTCTTCCCGGACAACATCCCAAGATTACCCGTTCCCCTATCTGAGGATCTCGTCCCAGAACCACCTTTCCTTCGGCTCCGCTCAGGACAGGCCCTTCGGCTCCGCTCAGGACATGCATAATCCTAGCTCTCTCCATCATCTACCTTATCTGAGGCTAACCCCGTGAATCGGAGATTCAACGCGCCGATTCGCCGCTACAACCGAGGGCAGCGGCACCGTCCTGATTTCCCGGTCGACCTGCACCGGTGCGCCATTTCTTGCGACAGAATTTTGAATAGCCACCATAACCTGTACAACGGCAAGCCCGTTTCGTCCATCGGTTAGAGGTTGGGTACCAGTCCGGATGCAATCCAAGAAATGAGCACCTTGGTTCTTTAACGGCTCGCTGGCCTCGATCTTGGGAGCGATGATGTCTCCGTCCCGCACCAGGAGTCGAAAGTCATCGAAGCTGCCCGTTTCGGCAAGCTCTGATATCACGCCCTTCTCGAAAATACGGACCTGCCCCATGGTGTTCAGATCGTCAAAGCAGATCCGCCTATTGCTGCCCACGACGATGACTTCCCTGACTTTGTTAGGATCGGCCCAGCTAACATGGATGTTGCCGATAATATCATCGGGATAGTGGACGGTGATGAACCCTACATCCTCTCTGCTGTTCCTGAGGACCTTCGCTCCCACTGCGCTGATCCAGGTGGGCTTGCTATCCAGCAAGTAGTTGAAAATGGAGACATCGTGGGGAGCAAGGTCCCAAATAGCATTGACATCCTTTCTGATGGGCCCCAAATTGGTTCTAGTCGCGTGCAGGTAGTAGACTCTTCCGAGGCCATCATCATCGATACAGGCCTTCATCGTCCTGATGCCGGCGTTGTAGAGAAACGTATGGCCTACCATCAGCACCACGTCCATCTCCTCGGCTATAGCGACCAATTCCTCTGCCTGCTCAATATTTGTTGTCATGGGTTTTTCGACCAAGACGTGCTTTCGACTCAGGAGGCACTCTTTAGCAACTGCGTAGTGTGCGGTTGCAGGGGCCGCTACAACTACACCCTCAATCTCTGAATCGCCAAGTAGTTCTTCATACCCCTGGTAGGTGCGTACTGTGGGAAAACGTTGCTTTGCCAATTTGAGCCGATCAGCCCGCAGATCACTCACTGCCACGACGGTTGCCTGCGGCAAGTCACTAAACACCCGTACATGGTTCACACCCCAATAGCCGCAGCCAATGATTCCAACTCCGATTGGATCAGCCATATTATTTACCTCCCAGAGCAAAAGGCGATCGCCTCGCTCTACTTGATCAGAATAGCACCGTGTAGATCCCTACGCTGCACCCTTGCCTGACAGAACGGCGGGGATTGCGAGAAGAAGGATCTTTAGATCGAGCCAAAGCGACTGATTATGGATATACTCGATGTCCATGCGCGCCTGGTCATCAAACGGGATGTCGGCACGGCCGCGCACCACCCAAAGGCTGGCCATGCCCGGCAACACCTCCAGTCGCCTCATGTGCCAATCTTCACACATCTCCACTTCATAGGGAAGCGGTGGCCGTGGCCCCACCAGGCTCATTTCACCCTTCAGGACGTTGAAGAGCTGCGGCAACTCGTCCAGGGTGATCTCTCTGATAATCCTTCCCACCCTGGTGACCCGGGCATCGTTGGACAATTTCCCGGCTCTTTCCCCGCCGTCGCCGCTGTCCTCACCCCCTGGATTGTCAGAGACTTCAGCCCCACGAATAAGTCTGCGCATGTGCTCCTGGTGGACCCGAGGATCCGCATCCTGCCGCATGGAGCGGAACTTCAGCATCGTGAATGGCTTCCCATCTTTGCCAATTCGGATCTGTCTGAAGATGACAGGGCCGGGGGAATCCAGTTTGATCAGCAAAGCAATGAGTAAGAAAAGTGGAAGCGCGATGATGAGAAACAGCAGGGACAGTACGATGTCCATGCAGCGTTTGCACCAAAAATACATCCTTTTCTCTTCATGAATGCGTGCTGAGGATGCCACTTGGTCTGGCCTTTGCAATACCGCTTTTTGTCGCATTCCGTCTCCTTACTATCGCCTCGGGCAGCTCTATACTCGTAGCAGTCGTGAAACTTAACCGCCAACTTTGATCCAAAGTACGCATAAGGAACACTTTAACGCCTTGTCCCCTAACCAAACCCTGCCACATCCTTGGCTGTCTGCATTGGCGATCATCACTTTAGCCCGCTCTTGAGCAAAGGGGATAGCCGCTGCACGGCCGATGTCAGATTCCCCCCGGTGATGATGGCAACTCTATCCTTGAGCCATATCTGTCTACTTCTTCTCTAGGATGTTCTCTGGGATAATATTGGCCACTCTATTCCGCTCTATTGACGATTACACCTACTGGCTTAGCTTTGACATCGGCTAACTGCTTAAGAGCAGCTTCAACAGCCCCTTGCGTTGCTTGAGCAAGCCCAATCACTACCATCACCCCATCAACGAGGGGGGCCAGCACAACGGCATCGGCCACCTCCAGGAGGGAAGACGTATCTATCAGAACTATATCAAACTCTTGGATTAGTTGGTCTAGTAGCACAACCATCTCCGGTGCTCCAAGCAATTCGGTGGGATTGGAAGGCAGCGGTCCGCTTGTAAGCACTTGGAGTCGTGGAATCCGAGTATGTTGCAATGCTTCTTCCAGAGAGGCCCGCTGCTCGAGGATGCTGCTTAACCCCACTTCGTTTGGGAGTTCAGAGGCGTGACTCAAAGCCGGCAGTCGTAGGTTGCCATCTACGGCGACGACTTTGCGTCCAGCTCGTGCCATAGCGTGGGCTAGATTAGCCACAACTGTTGTTTTACCCTCTTTTTGCCCGGCGCTCGTGATCAGCAGCGTCTTGAGAGGCGTGTCGCGATTGAGTGACAAGATGTTGGTACGCAAAAGGCGGTAGGCCTCTCCTTGAGGAGAGTCGCCGCGGGTGTAAATGCCAATCCCTTCTTGGCCCCTGAATTTACGAACCTTAATCACAGGTATTTTGCCCAAAACCGGGATTGGGATTCCGCTGGTGTAAATAGCAATCCCTCCTTGGCCCCTAAATTCAGGTATTTTGCCTAAAATGGGCAACCCGGAGACGTCGCTCACCTGTTCCATTGTGTAAAGCGTAGTGTCTAAGTTCTCGACAAGGAAAACCAAGCCCGTGCCGCCCACCAGACCCACTAGTGCGCCCAGAATGATGTTCAGCCTCTTGCGTGGCTTGCTAGGCACTTCCGGTTCAATGGCAGGCTCAACAACAGTAATGCTGCTGGCACGCATTGCTTCGGCCACACGAGCCTCCTCATACCGCCTCAGCAGCATGGCATAAGTCTCTTCCTCGAGCGTGATCTTGTTATTCAAAGCTTCGATTTCTCCCTGTGCACTGGCAGCTCTGTTCATCAAGCTCTGCAGACTCGCCCTATCTTGCTCTAAATTACCCTCTATCACTTTGAGCTGCTCTTGCAAGATCTCTGGAGTGCTCTTGCCTCCTCCAGAGTATAAGCTCTGACTTTGCTCGATAAGCAAGGTCGCTAAGACATTAGCAGTATCTCTAGCACGACGGGGGTTGCCGTCTCCAACGCTGATTCTCATTAGTTCAGTGTCAGCTAACGCTTCGACCTTGATTTTATTCGCCAGATCCTCTGGCATCATACTGAGCTCAAGCCTTTCGATCACCTCCTCAAGTATGGGACGACTTCGCGAAATCTCCACGTATGTGCTCATTAAACGCTCAGCGTACATGTAGTCCACATACTCTATCGACGCACTGTGTGCCTGAGCAACACGCAGTGTGGCGGAAGCCGAATAAGTTGGTGGCATTAGATAGGTTCCAACACTAACCACGGCGCATGTTACCAGAGCGGTCAAGATAAGCACCCATTTTCGGCGCTTCAGAATCTGCAAATACTCCCTTATTTCCATTTTGCCCTCGTTGTGT
>Ga0209986_10000333_pt1 | contig 45067 bp, 40 predicted proteins | sample BlataG_FD_183168 | JGI IMG/M metagenome (GOLD analysis project Ga0209986, IMG submission 183168) | Deep subsurface microbial communities from Black Sea to uncover new lineages of life (NeLLi) - Black_00105 metaG (SPAdes) (version 2) | ecosystem: Environmental > Aquatic > Marine > Oceanic >... | reverse complement strand
GCCGCCAGGCATGCTGGTAATCGTCGATTCGGATCTGGTGAAGATCGATCCATCCCAGGACTCCAAGCCCCTTTCCGTCCCGGCTAGCCGTATGGCCCAGGACTTGGGACGTGTGGTAGTGGCCAATATTGTCATGCTGGGATTCCTGGCGGCGATAAGCGATGTAGTATCATACGAAGCTCTTAAGGATTCCGTCTTGAACTCTATACCAGCGGGAACGGAGAGCTTCAATATGAAGGCCTTCGAGTTAGGCTATAATTATGGCATTGAGCATGGCAGAGAAGTCTGACACCAATGTTTCTAACGGCGCCGCTGTCATCGGCAGCAGCGTTACTGCAATACAAGCAGCGCTCACCTTAGCCCAGATGGGGGTTGAGGTTAAGGTGATCACAGGCTCGGCGGCACTGGGTTGGGATGGCACTGCCGGCGCTGTACTGGGTAAGTCTTGCCTGGACCGACGTTTCCTCTGGCCCCTTCTGCTACGAGCAGAGAGTCATCCTTTGATAACACTCTATACCGGTGCCGAAGTGGAATCCATAGAGGGGAATAAGGGTGATTTCAAGATACAGGTAGTACAGCGTCCCCGCTACATACATGAGGACCTCTGCACAGGTTGTGGTCGTTGTCAGGTCGAATGCTCGGCCAGCGTAACCTCACTGTTGAGAGGCCAGAGAATAACGCATACCGCTATCCATACACCACTTCTGGGAGCAAAGTCCGTCCCCTCAGCGTATGTCATAGACAAGAATGGGCTTGCTCCATGCCATGTGGCATGTCCCCTGGGCATCAACGTTCAGGGATTTGTTTCGCTGCTCGCCAATGGCAAGACTGATAGAGCGCTAGCACTAATCAATGAAGTGGCACCTCTCAGCGGCATATTGGGCCGCGTTTGTAAGCAGCCCTGTGAGGACAACTGTAATCGGGCCCAAGTCGATAGCCCGGTATCCATACGAGCACTTCATCGCTACGCTGCAGACAATGCTGGCGGTGGCATTAGATACAGTCGCAAATCTCCCGCCAGTTCCCGGGCGGAGAGGATAGCCATAGTGGGTAGTGGCCCTGCAGGGCTAACGGCTGCCTGGCAACTTACACGTCTGGGATATTCCCCCACAGTGTTTGAATCTCACGGGGTCATCGGCGGGATGCTGGCCACCGGTATCCCTCGGTTTCGGCTTCCCCGAGAAGTGCGGGAAAGGGAAATCGCAGCCATCGTGAAGGAGCTGGGTATAGATATAAGGACAGGAATAACCGTGGGGCGTGATGTGACCTTTGCTTACCTCAAAGAGCGTGGCTATCGAGCCTTTTTCCTATCCATAGGTGCTCAGCAAAACAACAAGCTTAATATACCAGGCGAGGAACTTGAGGGAGTGGTAGATTGCATGTCGCTACTGCTGACTTTGAACCTCAAGGTAGATACTTTCCTGGGGTCGAACGTAGTAGTTATCGGCGACGGAAATAGTGCCATAGACTCCGCTAGAGCTGTAATAAGGAGAAGTAATGGCACAGTTAGGCTACTTAGTTGGACTATCCCCGAGGAGATGACTGCCGCCCAGGAAGAGGTGGAGGAGGCACTGCAAGAAAGGGTATCTATGCAATATCGCACCGTGCCGGTGGAAATCCTGGGAGATGGACGCCGGGTTACCGGAATACGTTGTCAGCGAACGAGGCTGACCAATGAGATTATGGCAAACGGGCTGCATAGGCCAGAGCCGCTACCAGCCACGGACTTCATCATAGAAGCTGACCATGTGGTAGTGGCCGTGGGCCAGTCACCCAATGCCTCGCAGTTGGACATGGATGGCCTGGCAATTGATAGCAATAGTGGCGCCATCAAAGCAAATCCTCTGACGCTTGAAACCAGTATTCCCGGTGTTTTTGCCGGTGGCGACTGTACTACTGGACCTAACAATGTTGTGGAGGCTATGGCTGCGGGGCTCAGGGCGGCAGAATCCATAGATAGATATGTTCAAGGTGGCGACCTTGAGGTGGGGCGTAGCCTTGAACCACCGCAGACGGCTGAGATTGATATCGAGACAATAGAAGTAGCACCTTACAAGCGGGCGTCCGTGCCTGTCATTCGGCTCCGAAAGAGGATCAATAGTTTTGAGGAAACCACTATGGGACTATCAGCAGAGGTGGTCCAAAGGGAGGCTCAGCGTTGCCTCAATTGTGCCTTATGCAGTCAGTGCATGGAGTGCGCCAGAGTATGCGAACCAGGAGCGGTTTTCCACGACGATAGCATAAGGCGTTTTGAGATAGAAGCCCAGACCATACTGAGCTTTCCTTCTAGTGCTGAAGGAGGCGATATCCTGGAGGATAAGGCTGGTGACGAGACAATCACAGAGCGCGTTCGTGTAGTCTCTCCTGGCGGCAACGGCGAACTGAGCAATGAACTAATGCTGGCCATGGCGGTGGCGCTGGAGACCGCTATTGAGATCAAACCAAAGAAGGTGGAGCAGACGCAAGTGCAGGCCCTTTTGGAACGGGATGCAAACCTGGAGCAACCTCGTTGGGCCACAGAGCAATCTGAAAGCAGGACGGAGCGCATTGGTGTGTTCTTATGCTGCTGCGGCGGTAGCATCAACTCAGTCATAGATTTTAAAGCAGTAGCCAGGAAGTTGTCTGGTTTTCCCGGAGTAACTTGCATTCGAGAGATATCCCAGGCCTGTACAGAAGCGGGAGCCAAGCAGATAGCAAACCAGGTGACGGTGTGGGAATTGGATCGGGTGGTGCTTGCAGGCTGTAGATGCTGTAATTCCGAGCAGGCATGCTACAGTTGCACTGACAGACGGGTGATGTGCCAACACTATGTGAATCAACATCTTATTTTGCCTCACGATACGATTGTGGAGTTTGTTAACATTCGAGAGCAGTGTGCCTGGGTGCATGGAGATGATCCTGAAGGCAGCACGCGCAAAGCAGTGCAGATAATCTCGTCGGGGGTTACACGCGCCAGGCTAGCAGTACCAAGGGTTCTGCGGAAAAGGTCTATCTTACCGCGCGCTCTCATAATTGGTGGGGAGTTTGTCACTATTACTGCGGCCAGTGCGTTGGCATCTCGCGGCTACCAGGTTCAGCTTGTGGCCAGACAGGGCCTGAAGCAAAGTCAGTGTGAGGGTGGTGAAGCGACCCCCGAGATGCTTGAGCGAGTCCAGGAGAAAGGTGTAATAGTCAAGCCTTGGCCTGATGCTTTGGAACTCCATGGCTCGCCTGGGAACTACGAAGCTGTGCTGAGATATGGCTCTGAACTTGACTGCGTGACTGCCGGTGCGCTGCTGGTGGACATTGCGGAGTTGGGTAGAGGACCGTATTCCCTGCTCAACACGGGCTCCAGTGGTGGCCTTCTGCATCGAATTATGTCCCGAACAAACACCTCAGGTTACCTCACCAGTGTAGGCTGTGATCTTCTTCGGGAGATCACTATTGGGGAGACGTCCGGGATTTTCCTGTTACCACCTGATGGCGCTGAATCGCCAAAGGATCATGTCCTCCGCGGGTTGTCCGCAGCAGCTCGGGTTTCGACTTACCTGGATCAGGGAAGCATAAGCCCTCGAGCCGCGGCGGTGGATATAGATACTAAACGGTGCCGTGGCTGTGGCAATTGTGCTGCTATATGTTCCTACATAGAGATGAGAGGGCATGGGGATGGGATAGTATGTGCTTACGTGGATAGCGCTCTGTGCCTTGGTTGTGGAGCGTGCATCGCTAGCTGCCCTACCGGCGCTATCACCCAGCACCTCCAGAGTGACAAGCAAATAATCTCCACCTTGCGCTGTATGCTCCGTCCCGGTCAAAGACTAGGAGAGGTGTAAGGCAAATTGTATCCTGAAGTGTTGGTTTTCGCCTGTAACTGGGATGGCTGGAGCTGTATTGAGACAGCAACCAATTTAGGACTTCGCTATCCGGCATCGGTGAAGGTGGTCAAGGTAAGCTGCCTCTCGAGGCTACATGTAGGCCTAATACTCAAGGCTTTCCAATTTGGAGCAGATGGAGTGATGCTCCTTGGCTGTGAGGAAGGTAGATGCCGTTTTGCTACTGATAGTGAATATATCATCAAGGAATATGAAAGGGCTCGGAGTATCCTGGAGGTGCTAGGAATGTGGAAACGCAGGCTGGTTCTCGTTCAGCTTTCCGCATTTGATGGCCGCGGATTTGTTGCGCAGGTAATGAACTTTATTGCGCAAATTGAGCAAAGACCCGCTTTCAAGCGCGCTAGAATCATGGGTCCCCGGCCGGCTCAAGATACGAGAGTTCAGTCGAATTTCTGACTTGATATTGAGGGAGACATATATTTAAGTGCTCGATTTACAAAGCGCCATAAACGATAGCAAGATACGTCTCTGCCTGGATTGCGGTAAATGTACTGTGGTCTGTCCTGTGGCTCGCTACGATCCCGAGTTCAACCCGCGCCTCATAGTACAGGGAGTTCTGAGGCAAAATGGCCGCGGTCCCGTGGACGAGAAGATCTGGGCCTGTATCAGTTGCAGGATGTGTATGGAGCGTTGTAACTACAATGTGAAATTCACTGATTTCATTACGTCCTTGAGATACAGGGCATTATTAGAAGGAGCTGAAATAGAATACAGCCATGGTGGAGCACCTCAAGCAATTATGCACATAATGTCTCACAGGGATACTAGACAGAATCGACTGTGCTGGCTTCCCGATGATATCGAAATAGCTAAGCACTGTGATACGGTTTTCTTTGTGGGCTGCGCCCCTTATTTCGATGTCCTGTTCAGCGACCTGGGTGTAAAAACAGTCGAAGGAACAGAGGGGGCGCTCAGGCTGCTGAACCGTGCTCAGATACCTTTCACGCTTCTCTCTGACGAGCGTTGTTGTGGGCGCGACTTGCTTCTAGTGGGAGATGTAGAGGGATTCCTGGCTCTAGCGCGAGCCAACATGCACGAGTTCAGCCGGCGAGGCATAAAGAACATTATCACTAACTGTCCGGAGTGCTATTACACGCTCAAGGTGGACTACCCCAAATTTCTGGAGGATTGGGATATTAATGTTATGCATGCAACTGAGCTATTAGCGCCGCTTATTGAAAGCGGTCAACTGGCTTTGGGTAGGCTTGAGCGAAGGGTAACCTATCATGATCCCTGTACACTGGGAAGGTATTCCAGGATATTTGACCAGCCGCGTTCCATCTTGGGCTCGGTGGAAAGTCTGGAGTTGGTGGAAATGGCTGATAGTCGAGAGAAGGCGCTGTGTTGTGGCGCCAGTCCCTGGGCACACTGTGGCGCGGTGAATAAACAGATACAGAAAGAACGTCTGGCCCAAGCTGGAGCCACCAGAGCGGATGTACTGGTTACCGCCTGTCCCAAATGCCTGATACATCTCAAATGTGCCCAAAAGAACGTAGAAAGTAATGATGTATGTCAGATTGAGGTTCAGGACCTATTCCACCTGGCAGCGCAATCGTTGTTGCCACAGGAGCTAAGCTAGTTGACACAGGAAGAACTCAGAATAGGTGTTTTTGTCTGTGACTGCGGACTTAATATAGCAGGCTCCATTGATTGTGAGGAGGTAAGAAAATGGGTGGAGGAGCTCCCTGGAGTGGTGGTCTCGGTCAGAAACAAATACACTTGCGCCGACCCTGGTCAGGAGGAGATAAAGAAGTACATTCGCGAATACAATCTTAACCGTGTGGTTGTAGCTTCTTGTACTCCTAGGATGCATGAGCCTACCTTCCGCAATTGCATTGCCGAGGCCGGCCTTAATCCCTACCTTTTTGAGATGGCCAATATCAGGGAGCAGTGTAGCTGGGTGCATTTGCATGATAGGGAGGCGGCGACTAAAAAGGCGAAAGATATCGTCAAAATAGCCGTGGCTAAAGCACGGCTCCTTCAGTCCCAGGAGGAATCAGAGATACCAATAACCGATGCCGCTTTAGTGATAGGCGGCGGCGTAGCTGGCATCCAGGCAGCTCTCGACCTGGCTGATGCTGGCCATCAGGTCTATTTGGTGGAGAAAGAAGCATCCATTGGGGGGAATATGGCCCACTTGGATAAGACCTTCCCTACCATGGACTGCTCCATATGTGTGCTGGGGCCCAAGATGATGGATGTGGGACGTCATCCGCGCATAAAGCTCATGACCTATAGTGAGGTGGAAGAGATATCAGGGTATGTGGGCAACTTCAAGGCGCGAGTGCGGAAAAAGGCCCGCTATGTGGATGAGACGGTGTGCAACTCCTGTGGGCGTTGTGCTGAGGTATGCCCTGTAGTTGTTCCTGACAGCTTCCAGCAAGGCTTCACTTCACGCAAAGCCGCCTACATTCCGCTTCCTCAGGCAGTGCCATCCTCCTATCTCATAGACATGGAGCACTGTTTGGGAAACAACCCCGTAGCCTGTGACAAGTGCCTTGATGTTTGTGAAGAACACTGCATCGACCTGAGCATGCAGGATGAGATGCTGGAAATTGACGTGGGTGTGATTATCGTGGCTACGGGCATGGATGTCTACGACCCTACCGCTCTGGATGAGTATGGCTATACCCGTTTTGAGAATGTTATCACTACCCTGGAGTTCGAAAGGCTGATATGTGGTGGTGGGCCTACTGACGGTCAACTCGTGCGTCCCTCCGACCATCAGACTCCAAAACGCATTGGCTTCATTCAGTGCGTCGGCTCACGGACCGAAAACCGGGGCAACCCTTACTGCTCCAATGTGTGCTGCATGAATACAATCAAGGACAGCCTTCTTATAAATGAACATGATTCTGACAGCGAAATCCACGTTTTCTATATGGATATCCGTGCCTATGGCAAGGGATTTGAGGACCTGTTCCGGCGTTCTAAAGAGGCAGGCGTGCACTATGTTCGGGGCTTGCCAGGTGAAGTGATTGAAGACCCCAATACCAGAAATCTAAAGGTTAGGGTGGAAAACACCACCACATCTAAAGTAGAAGAATATGATCTGGACATGGTGGTTCTCTCAGTGGGATTGCAGCCAAGAGATGATTTGAAACATCTCACCAACATCGCAAACATCTCTCAGACTGCGGATGGATTTGTAATGGAGGCACATCCCAAGTTAAGGCCTGTGGACGCGCCCACACCCGGCATATTCTTCGCTGGCTGTGTTGAGGCTCCCAAAGATATAAAAGACAGCGTCACCCAGGCTGGCGCAGCCGCAGCCCGTAGCTCTATTCTATTGAATTCAGGGACCATACGGGGCGATGCCGTGAAAGCGGTGGTGGAGCATGAGAAATGTACATCCTGTGGTGTGTGCGCTCAGGTATGCCCATTTGGAGCAATTGAGGTAGACGTGAAGGCCAAGACCGGGGCTCATGTAATTACAGCCGCATGTGCCGGTTGTGGCGTCTGTGCCGCGGAGTGCCGCTTTGCGGCCATAGCGATTCAGCACTTCCAAGATGAGCAGATACTGGCGCAGGTAAGCGCTCCCCTGGAAGAACAGCCTGAGCAAAAGATCATAACCTTTCTGTGTAACTGGTGCAGCTATGCTGGTGGTGACCTGGCCGGCGTGTCAAGATTGCAGTATCCCCCTAACAACCGCTTCATTCGAGTAATGTGCAGCGCACGAGTAGACGAGAGCTTTATATGGCACGCGTTCAAGCTGGGCGCTCCCATAGTGTTGCTCTCTGGATGCCATATAGGAGACTGCCACTACATTAGCGCCAACCACTGGACAATGAGGCGTGCCGACAGGATATGGAATCGCATGGAGAAGCTAGGCATCAGGCCGGAGCGGCTGCAACTGGAGTGGATCAGCGCTGCTGAGGGTCCCAGGTTCGCCCGGATCATGCGCGACCTTGAAGATATGCGAAAGAAGGTTACCCCAGAGGAAATAGAGCATACTAAACAGGTGCTTGCTGTCCAAGACTCGGCGCAGGATGAAGAATCCGACTGACAGCTAGCAGAACGGGGGTACGCAGAAGAGTGGAACAATCGTTGAAGTGTCTTCACTGCGGATATGAATATACCTTGCCCGCAAACCCTAAGCAGGAAATCAGGGAGAGGGTGTGCCCCAGGTGCAAGTCAAACAGTGTGCGCAAATTGCCCGCCAAGAAGTGACAGGCAGCTCACTTCCCATGGGGGCACCCCACCAAGTTTCCATAGAGATATCGTCTCATGCGGGTAGCAGCCTAACGTCTGAGCTGAGCGGGCGCCGAGTTTATGCAAGACCAAATCTAACAAGAAATGACCTCCAAAGGCAGCACCAGACCTAATTTACCGCCGGCCTTAGTGGTTGGTTACACCGCCTTCTTAGCCCCGACAGCATCAGAGTTTTTGCGCATCAGCTACAACAGCGACGAGAATTCTTCAGGAGTTATTTCACAGTCACGGAGAATCTTGCTCATTAGGCCAGGCCCAACTGTTTCCCCGCTGTGCACTGGAACAACGGTTCCACGACCATCTGGGTGCCGTATGAAATGATGACTACCTTGAGTCTCACCACCTCAAACCCTAGCTTACATAGCGCTGCAATTACCTCCTTACCCGAAAGCCTTGGAAGCTTTGTCTTGATGCAAGGACAACCTTTTGCACCCCAACGAAATCCAAGACCTCAGCATCTTCACCCTGGACCTCAAGGCATAGTTGGATTGCCTCACGGGTTCGTTCCGTGAGCTCATCGAGTGATTTAGCCTGAGTGTGGCAACCGCGCAGGGTAGGCACAGAAGCAACATAGTAGCCTTCAGAGTCACGCTCGATGATGACGTCGAACTCTCGCTTCATTTCTAACCCCTTATGGCACTCAATTATACAGTGTCCTGCAATATTCTTCAGCGGCTAACGGCCGAGTTCACCCACCGCCCGGCGACAAGAGGAGTCAGGTTGAATTATAATCAGCACTTACTTGCGGCGCCAGACTCAATTTGCGGTCGCCCCGTGCGATCGAGTGCAGCGTCTTGTTAGGCCAAGCTATTTTTCAATACCCGGAACGCCCAGTCTCTTGCAAATCTTACGAGCGAGCTTATCAGGAATTTCTACATGTCTTGGCACGGCCTCCATCACACCATTGACCGGATTTCCCCATAAAGAGTGCTCACTGCCTTTGCGTTTGAGGTAACAACCATGTCTACGTAGGTGCTTGAGCAGAACATGTCGTTTCATACGACCGAAACTACATCACGAATAGCATCCTCTGGCACGCCGCGCAAGCTATCTTCACGCCGGTCCTCCAAAATCAGAGAAATCGCAGCCGCCAGACTCTGTTTACATTCCTCGATGGTGTTACCCTGACCATTTGCTCCGGGAATCTCAGGACAATAAGCAATGTACCAATCACCATCTTTCTCAATGACTGCTGTAAACTCATTACGCATTACGCACCTCCATCACTGGTGGCCCGACGACCGAACCCAGCCGCCGAGGCTATGCAAAATGATACCACAAACAGAAACCGATGCCACTGCCTGTGCGCTCTACCTGGAACCGCCTTCTCTGAAATAGACTCAGGCAAATGAGATACTGTATCATGGAGGCCTCGCTAATGAGCTTGTTGGAATTTGCCAGACAATTGGGAATTGAGACCTGTGTAGAATTTGGCGCAGAGCTTCTGGTTCCAGAACAAAGAATAAGAGACCTTTGCTCTGAAAACAAGTGCGGCAATTACCGTAGCAACTATATGTGTCCCCCTCATGTTGGCTCAATAGGAGAGATTAAGGCTTGGCTCACGAAGTTCCACCGAGGTGTCTTGTTTCAGTACTCCAAACCTTTGGATCTAAGAAATGACAGGGAAGGCGTGAAACAAAGCAAAATAGATTTTCATCATAAGATTCTCCGCCTGGAGGAATTCCTAGGAAGCGAAGGAATAAAACCTGTATGGGGAATGATTGGTGGAAGCTGTGAATTATGTGAGCCTTGCCGGGCCAAGCTCAGTGAGCCCTGCCCGTATCCCGACAAAGCGAGAATGTCGTTAGAATCTATAGCAATGGATGTCCTGAGTTTCTTGGACAGGTTTGGTTTGGACAACAAATTCCACCCAGACAAGATTACCTGGACTGGTTGTATTCTCTTCTGAGCTGGAGAATAATCGGCTTAGCCTCTGGACAGTCGTAAGCGATTACAGGTAGGCCACGCCCAAGGACTCTCGGGACAATATTGGGGTGGACATTCTAGTGTCGGCAGGCGTGGGTCCTTTCGGGGGAAGTTGCTTTGCCATGGTCGCGTAGTGCGAGGCTTCAGCCTCGTGCCAGGCGGGGATGCACGCCCTAAAGGGTCGCACTACATGTATGGGATTGCCACGCCGGAGCCTGCCCTGAGCAACCCAGATTCTTCGCTGCGCTCAGAATGACAGGAAGCGAAGGGGCTCGCAATGACAGCTTCCCACGGCCCTGTAGTGTGAGGCTTCAGCCTCGTGCCAGGCGGGGATGCACGACCCTGAAGGGTCGCACTACGTGTAAGGGATTGCCACGCCTCAGGTTTACCCCAACGACCAAAAGGAAAGCTACGCGCCAGTCTGGCGATTTGCCACTTAGTGCTATATAATGACTTCGGGTTGGACGAATAACGCGGGGGGAAGTATTGGGATAGAAAGACCGGATAGCACGGTTGTTCAGGATAGAGCATCTCCTTTACCAGAGTCGCCGTGGTCTGAAGATTGACGAAATTGCCTTACTGAGAATCTAGCTGTCACTGGTGCGTGCTATCCTGGACTGTACTAGGAGGGAAAGGCGCGACCTATGAGACGATCGACTGCTGCCTACCTTGACATAGAGACTACCGGTTTAGGTCGCTTCGTTGACTACATAACTGTGATCGGCATTTACCGCTGCGATGGAGGAAATACTAGACTTATTCAACTGGTAGGTGAAGCAGTGACCGGCGATAAGCTTTCTAGAGCTCTCAAAGGTGTAACTACAATCTATACCTATAACGGCAGTAGATTCGACCTTCCTTTCATTGATGCTTGTCTGGGGATAGATCTCGCGGTTCAATTTCGCCATTATGACCTGATGTACGACTGCTGGAGAAATAATCTATATGGCGGCTTCAAGGCAGTTGAGCGGCAGTTGGGAATTCCCAGGCAGCTGCGCGGCATCGGTGGATTCGAGGCAGTGGTGCTGTGGTGGCGGTACCACAACCATGGTGACCAAAACGCCCTTGCCTTGCTATTGGAATACAATAGGGAAGATGTCGTGAACTTGAAGGCACTGAGGGAGAGGCTGGCCGGGCTCTACTTTTGATGAACGTCAGGATATGCGATTGGCTGATAAGCGGGATGAAACCATGAACGGTGACTAGCAACCATGCCTATCTATTCTCATTCACAGTTAAGTATGTATGAACAGTGTCCCTTGAAGTATAAGCTTCGCTACCGGGATGGGCTTAAGCGGGATGTCGAAGGCGTTGAAGGCTTCCTGGGGAGCAGGGTCCATGAGACACTGAAGAAATGCTACGACGACCTCAGACTTACCAAGGCAAACAGCTTGAGTGATTTGCTGGCCTACTACAATAGAATCTGGCAGGAGAACTGGCACGACTCAATCATTATCACGAGGAATGACTTGACGCAGGAGCACTATAGAGCGCTAGGCGAAAGGCTAGTTGAGACTTATTACAAGCGGTATGCCCCGTTTGACTTGGACATGACCATAGGCACGGAGATGGGGCTCAACTTCTCGCTGGATGACGAAAACAAGTACAGGATGACAGGTTACATAGACCGGCTGTCACGGACTCAAGACGACATCTATGAAATCCATGACTACAAAACCTCAGCCTATCTTCCCAGCCAGGAGGCTGCTGACAGTGACAGGCAGTTGGGCTTATATCATATCGGAGTCCAGAAGAGGTGGCCCGATATCACGAATATCAGGCTTGTGTGGCACTATCTTGCCTTTGATACGGAGCTGGTTTCCTATCGTTCTCGGGAGGCGGTATCCAAACTGATGACAGATACCGTCGCCCGCATTGATGAGATGGAGTCGGCTGAGGACTTCCTGCCGAGGGAGTCTCCGTTATGTGACTGGTGTGAATATCCTGACCTCTGCCCCAGGAGAAAGCACTTCTTTAAGGTGGAAGCCCTTCCCGTAAACGAATATCTGAGTGAGCCCGGAGTTGTGCTGGTCAATAGATATGTGTCGCTCAAGAACGAAGAGGCGAGGATGAGAGATGAGGTAGAAAAGGTCAGGGAGGCAATACTCGATTATGCTAGAAGAGAAGAGGTTGAAGTCATAAGAGGCAGCGATTGTAAGGCGAGGATTAAATTTGATGAGAAACTCAAGTTCCCACGCAAGAGCGATGCTGAGCGCCGAGAGCTGGATGGCATGATAAAAGAGGCGGGCAAATGGGGTGAAGTTTCAGAGCTTGATACAACATTGCTGGCGCGGGTTGTTGAGAATGGCCTGTGGAGCAGGGACTTGATTGACAAAGTTATGGAGCACGGCAGAATTGAGGAGAGCAGCTTCATCTATATCTCGAAGTTGAAGGATAAGGAAAAGTAGGCAATATGCAGAGATAGATGGTGCGCCAGAGTCCGCCTTTCTTGGTCTTGCATCCTCTGCTGTAGCTTTCGTCAGAGGGGACTGGGCGTGGATGCCACGCTCTGTTGAATCGGAAGTCAGGGCTTGCTGTATTTCCTGTAGTTGCCCTTGAACTGGTCTACGGGGTATTTGTGCTCGTTTCTGTCTATCTTCTTCACAACAGCTTGAGTCACATCGACGTCTGCAGCATTGGCTAAGCTCAAACAGTAGATTATGACGTCAGCCAGCTCTTCCTGTAGCTTTCCAAAGTGGTGGGAGTCCTTCATTAGCCTATCCAGTTCCTCCTCGCTGACCCACTGAAAGAGTTCCATTAGCTCTGACGCTTCTATGGCAATCGACATGGAGAGATTCTTCGGGTTATGGTACTTGCTCCAATCTCTATCGGCGACGAATTTCTCAACTCGTTGCCTGAGCTGCAGAATGCTGGTCTTCTCGTCAGACAATGTATTTCGCTCTGCCATGCCAGGAGTACCGCGCTCAAGCAGGGCAGTCTAATGAAGCCCCACTGCCGGAATGACTACACCAATTAGCCTTCCCCTTTTGAAATCGCTTGTTGACCCATTATACCTTCGCCGAGGCTGAAACAGAAGACCTCGTGGGACAAGCTAACGCAACTGGAACGTGAAATACAATCCATGAGAGCCCACACGTTTTTGCCAGGGAGGAAGGGCAGCAACAGAGGGAGGATCCAGGAAATGCGCACTGCAAGTAGGCTCTTGACCTGACCTGCTATGATGGTGCAGTGGAAATGGGGTCCAAATGCTGGGCACAAAAGAACTGTCCCGAGTAACCTTGCCTCTCCCCGGCTTCCTACCCTTTCAGCTTCCGCTTACCTTGTGCTACCTTTCTTGCCCTTCACACGTTTCAGCTTCTGCTTACTCGGTGGCCCTCCGCCACTTCAGCTTGGCTCCTCGGGACATTGTTACTATAACACATCCCTGATAATTTGTCAAATTTCTGTCGTGCGGTGTCCGGGAGAGGCCCTTGTCGGGTTTCCGAGACCGCCAGTTCAGTCCCAATGTTGGCTTTGGGTGGAGGGGATCTGGGTGAGGCGCAGCCAAACTAAGATAATGAGTTTCAGCTCTTGAGCCGTCCGGTGACCTTTACGAACTCCTCCATTGGAATAGCCGTCCAGGTCTCCGTCTGCGCACTGCCTTTCTGGGATGAGAATGACAGGGGCAGACTTGCAGCAGCTTTCTCATCAGGCGCCTCGTATATGAACATCAAATCGTAGGGCCCCAAGAGACCGTAAGCGCCAATTGGCTTGATCCCCATCTGTGCGGCTCTCTTTGTTCCTTCCTCCCACTCTTTGCCGAAGTCACCGATGCTTTTCAGTCCCTCTGACGTGAACTTGACCAGTGTTACGTAATGTAGCCATCCATACTGGTAGCTAATCATGATGTCCTTTATGAGGACTACAATTCGAACTCGCGCTTTCCGATGGCCACGAATATGATGGCTGGTATCCCCAGGAACCAAACGCAAAATAGAGAACAGATGGACCCTGCAAGCGCCAGGCTCCACTTCGTCCTCCCGCATGCGAAGATACCGCCAATTATGGCTACTATCCCCAGTATGATTGAGGCAACGCCAAATATCCAAAAGAATTCACCAAGAATTTCAGGCGTCACGGGGATAACCGCTATAAGTCCTCCCGCCGCAACAGCCACTACGCCAATAATGGCGCCCACGACTCCGGCAATAATGCTCAGGATTCCTCCAGTTATTGGTTTCCAGGTCTTATTCTGCATTTCTACCCCCTCGTTGGTTTTCCACTCGCTAGTAATTCTAGCACCCAATAGTGAACAATGAATAGGGATTATTCTGGGATTTTCTGTGTCAGCTGCTCTGGCCTTGTTGGTGCCTCTGCGCGCTGGCTGGAGGCTGAGTGGGAGTGGAGGACGCAAAATGCCACCAATCATATGAGGGATTACAACGATTTGACAAAATAGAGGAGGCCTGCTAGAATACCATGGAATATCCGCTTGGATCGGCAATGACCGAGACGGATGAGTGATGGAGATAGTCTGAACATAAGGCTCTGTCGGCGTCGCCGACAGAGCCTTTATTTATGCCATGTACAATGCCATAACTGACGTTTCGGGAATCAAGGTAGGGCACTATACCGATAAAGAGGGAATAACTGGCTGCACGGTGGTTCTTTGTGAGCAGGGAGCTGTTGCTGGGGTGGACGTCAGTGGCCCCGCTCCCGGGACCAGAGAAACTGAGCTTCTTCGTCCGGGGCATTCGGTTGATAAGGTTCACGCTATCCTCCTCAGTGGTGGCAGTGCCTTTGGGTTGGATGCTGCCGGCGGTGTTATGAACTATCTCGAGGAGCGAGGAGTTGGTCACGAGACCAGCGCTGGCAAGGTGCCTATTGTTCCGGGAGCCATCATTTACGACATTAATATAGGCAGTCACAAAGCCAGGCCAGGAGTCAACGAAGCTTACCAGGCTTGTCTTGCCGCTAGCGGTGCTGAAGTTCCTGAGGGATGTGTTGGCGCCGGCACTGGAGCCACGGTAGGCAAGTTCCTCGGTATGGAGAGGGCCACCAAGGGTGGCTTGGGGACAGCAAGCAAGCAATTAGCCAAGGGCGTCGTGGTAGCTGCGCTGGTGGTGGTGAATGCTTTTGGAGATGTTGTTGAACCTAAGACGGGAAGGATCATAGCTGGCACCCGCCACCCACGGGAAAAGTGCTTCATCAGTACGTCCCAACTGTTCCAGGGTGATCAGTTCAAGAGGGCCCTTTTGTTTTCCGGTTGTAACACTACTATAGGCGTAGTGGTTACTAACAGTCGTCTTGACAAGGAGGAAGTAAATAGACTAGCCAAAATGGCACAGGTTGGAATAGCGCGGACCATAGACCCGTGCTATAGCTCCTATGATGGTGACGTTTTGTTTGCACTCTCACTAGGTGAGAGAGAGCTACATTTTGATGCTGTGGGTTCAGCAGCCGCTGAGGTAGTAGCTACAGCTATAACCAGAGCAATCTTGCAAGCTGAGACCATTGGCGGCGTACCAGCAGCCAGAGACCTAGCGTGGTAGAGATGCTAAAGATTGGCTTCATCGGTGCCGGAACAACGGGCACAGCCCTGGCAGTAAGGCTTTCGCAGAAGGGATATCCAGTGCTGGCTGTATCTAGCCGAAGTCTAGTCTCGGCAAAAAGGCTGGCTGAATTAGTCACTGATTGCAAAGCCTATGAATCTGCTCAGGAAGTGGCCGATATTTCCGACCTGGTGTTCATCACCACCCCTGATGATATTATTGCCAGGATAGCACAGGAAACTCAGTGGCATGCTGGACAGAGTGTTGTGCACTGCAGTGGCGCCCATTCCGTTGACATCTTGGAGCCAGCAAGGCAACTTGGGGCCAATGTAGGCTCTTTCCATCCGTTACAGACTTTTGCTGGTGTCCATCAAGCTATAGAGAATTTGCCTGGCTCGGCCTTTGCTCTGGAAGCTGAAGAACCATTGTTATCAATGCTGAAGGAGTTGGCTTCCATCCTGGATGGCAACTGGGCTGAACTTAAGCCGGGAGACAAAGCGCTATATCATGCGGCCGCCGTTTTCGTCTCCAATTACCTGGTAACCCTCGTCAGGTTAGCTCTAGATTTGTGGCAAGACTTTGGAGTACCACCAGAAGAGGCAACGCAAGCGCTGCTTCCTTTGCTTAAGGGTACAGTGAACAATATTGAGAACATCGGCTTGCCCAATTGCCTCACCGGGCCAGTCGCCCGCGGTGATTTGGGCACCATAAGCAAACATCTAGACGTCCTTAAGAACAGGAACTCTCGGGTGCTTAGTACCTATAAGGAGCTAGGACTTCAGGCTATTCCCATTGCTCTGGCTAAAGGCAACATTGATGAGAAGAGAGCTGAGGAACTGGAAACTCTGCTTAAGATGTGAGCAAGTACTGAGGAGGTAAGATAATGAGAGCTATGTTGAAAAGCAAGATTCACCGAGCTCGAGTCACCCAGGTCGATCTAGATTACGAAGGCAGTATCACTATTGATAGGTCTCTTATGGAAGCCAGCGACCTTCTGCCGTTTGAGCGGGTAGAGGTGCTAGACATCAATAATGGGGCCAGGTTTGGCACCTACGTTATCGAAGGAGAGGCAGATTCAGGAGTGATTGGCCTTAACGGCGCTGCCGCCAGGCTGGTGGCAAAGGGCGACATAATTATCATCCTCTCTTACTGCCAGGTTTCAGATGACGAAGCGGTGGCTGTGACGCCGAGCTTAGTCTATGTAGATGATAGGAACAGGTTGCTAAGGACGAGAGAGCCAGTAGCGGCAAGATAGAAAATGGAGGTGGCAAGATGCGGGTGACCATTGCTGAAATAAGGGAGATGAAGCAGCGGAGCGAGAAAATACCTATGCTTACGGCTTATGACTATACGACCGCGAAGACGGTTGATGAAGCTGGCGTGCCTTTGATACTGGTTGGGGACAGCTTAGGCATGGTGATGTTGGGCTATGAGTCAACTATCCCCGTGACTATGGAGGAGATGTTACACCACACAAGAGCCGTTGTCAGAGGAGTCAGGAGAGCTCTGATAATAGGCGACATGCCCTTCATGACCTATCATATCAGTGTTTCTGACGCCCTGCACAATGCGGCGCGCTTCATCCAGGAGGGGGGGGCGCAAGCCGTGAAGCTGGAAGGCGGCCAGATAGTTGCTGAGAAGGTCAGGCGCTTTGTTGAGTGCGGCATCCCGGTTATGGGGCATATCGGGCTCACCCCACAATCCATACACCAATTGGGTGGCTTCAAGGTGCAAGGGAAGACAGAAGAGGCGGCCGAAGGCTTATTCAAAGATGCTTGTGTTTTGGAGGAGGCTGGGGCCTTTGCCATCGTGCTGGAATGCGTTCCCGCGCCTCTCTCCAAGTTGATCACTCAGAGGGTAAGTATCCCCACAATTGGCATCGGTGCCGGGCCCGATTGCGACGGGCAGGTTCAGGTAATAAGCGACATTCTTGGGCTTTACAGCGATTTTGTGCCTAAGCACGCTAAGCAGTATGTGAAACTAGCTGATGAGATTAGAGCCGCCGTGGCTAACTATATGGCTGAAGTCAAGTCCGCTAGCTTTCCCACCGCCAAAGAGAGCTATGCCATGGATGAAAGCCTCCTCAGACAGCTGACAGCTGACAGCTGATAGCTGATAGTATGCAGCTAGCAAAAACAATTGCCGAGCTAAGGGATTTGAGGCGGCAGTGCAGTGGCTCGGTAGGGTTTGTCCCCACTATGGGCTACCTTCACGAAGGCCATTTAGCTTTGGTGAGGCAAGCAAGGAATGAGAATTCCACCGTTGTGGTTAGCATCTTCGTGAATCCTGCCCAATTTGGCCCTAGTGAGGATCTGGCCAGCTATCCGCGGGACCTCGATCGCGATTTGGAGCTATTGGAGGAGGAGAAGACTGATCTTGTCTTCATGCCCTCCGATGAAGAGATGTATCCACGTTTGTTTAGTAGCTGGGTGGATGTGGAGAAAGTCACTGAGCGCCTTGAAGAAGCCTCTCGCCCGGGATTCTTCAGAGGGGTAGCCACCGTAGTAGCCAAGCTATTTAACATTGTCCAGCCGGCCAAGGCTTACTTTGGACAGAAGGATGCCCAGCAGGCGATTGTCATCCAGCGCATGGTGGCGGACCTCAACATGAACTTGGAAATTGTGCTTGTGCCCACGGTGAGGGAAAACGACGGTTTGGCCATGAGCAGTCGCAATGTCTATCTTAATTCTGAAGAGCGTCAGGCAGCAACGATCTTATTCAAGGCTCTGACTCTAGCCAAGGAATTATGGCAAGAGGGAGAAAAAGACGCTGACAGAATTCGCCACCAAATGATCTCGCTGATCCAAAAAGAGCCCTTAGCCCGGATTGACTATGTCAGCATTGCTGATGCTTCTACCTTGGAAGAACTAAAGACAGTTGACCGACCAGCACTAGCCTCTTTAGCCATCAGAATAGGCCAAACAAGACTGATAGATAATACAATCCTAGAATAAAAGGAGAGGCTTCTAGACTCCCCTTACCATAGACGAGCCTTTCTACATGTCATTGCGAGCCGGAGGCGTGGCAATGACAGATGGGACGTAAGGGTTATTCTCTGATTAGCAGCAGCAGTCCTATCATGGCCACGAAAGCTAGTCCTGCGCCAAATAGAAACGGGGCCGCCGGATTGACCACTTGCCATAGCCAGCCGGCGATGACGCTTGCCGGGAGCAGGGTAATTCCTACTACGCCGTGGAAGAGACCGTAAGCTGTTCCCCTCTTCTCTACAGGCACCAAATCAGCTACAAAAGCACGGGCTACTCCTTCAACTAACCCATAGTAGAGGCCGTAAAGGGCAAACAGGAGCCATAATTGCCAAGAAGCTGAAGCCAGGGCAAATCCGAGGTAAACCAGAGCATAGATCACCCAGCCCAGCAAGATGACTCGCCTTCGGCCCAGCTTGTCTGACAAGATACCTGCTGGTGTGGAGACGGAGGCATAAACGAAATTGAATAGCACCAGCATCAGAAGAATATGAAGGACAGGATTGCCCAGGCTTTGTGCCCGAAGGATAAGGAAAGCATCGCTGGAATTACCCAGACTGAATAGAAATATTATGCCCAGGAAAATCTTGAATCGGCTATCGAATCCAGACAGGAGACTGCCAGGCCTGGCTTTAGTGGACACGTCTGTGGAAATCTCTCTCCTGGGTTCGCGGATGAAGAAGAACATGAACAAGGCCAGTACCGCCGGAATGACGCCGATTAACACCAGTTGTTGGTAGGTGTCTGGCGCCAGTTCCAGGTTTCCTTTCTGTAATACGAAGACGATAACCACCGCTGAGATAATTCCCACAATAGCGCCAAAGGTGTCCATGGCGCGGTGAAGCCCGAAACCCTTGCCCCTCTGCTCCGTGGTTAGTGAGTCAGCTATCAGGGCATCACGCGGAGCTGAGCGAATACCCTTGCCTACTCTATCGGCAAACCTCACGCCAAAAGCTATACCCCAGGTTGTGGCGATATACATGAAGGGCTTGGCAAATGTGGACAATCCGTAGCCGAGAATAGTCAGCCCTTTTCTCCTTCCTAGCTTGTCGCTCAGCCATCCACTGAAGATTCTAACCAGGGAAGCTATGCTTTCAGCCGCTCCCTCGATTAGACCTATAATGGTATAAGGCGTAGCAAGCACATTCCGCAGAAATAAGGGGAGGAGAGGGAAAATCATCTCACTGCTGGCGTCGGTGAGAAAGCTGACCAGTCCCAGGAAGAAGACATTGGGGTTAAGCCCGAATACTTTTTTTCGTTTCATAGCCTAGTATTCGAGTTCGATTCGAGGGAAATCAAAGCAGTATGAGCACAATGGGTAGCGCATGAATGTAAATGGCTGGCCTTGTTGTGTTGTTGTCCGCAAGCTGTCATTGACCTCCTTCTTCAAGTACCTCGTCCACCAGTTCCCTAATTTGCTTGCTCGCGTCCTTAAGTACCTCCAAACCTTGCTCGGTTATCACATAGTATTTCCTCACCTTTCCTGCGACTACCCTTGAGCTTCGTTCCAGATAACCCTGCTTTTCCAGGCGATGCAGAGACGGATAAAGGGTGCCTGGACTCAGGTAGTAGCCATGCCGTGTCAGCTCCTTGGCTATCTCAACGCCGGAGATTGGTTCCTTTGAAGCATGGTACAGGATGTGAATTTTGATAAATCCCAAGAAGAACTCTCTATTGAGCATGATAACATATGCCGATATTGTCAGGCGATATTATTCTACACCGGTTGCGCCTACTTCGTCAAGATGGCTATTCTTGAAATGCTTGGTTGCGGCTCTGGCTTTTGCAAAGGGTTCGGGATGGAGTGAAGTACTCCCTGGGCATACGACGCGCTACGACGCCTCGTTGAATCGTAAATTTACATCGAGCCTTTATCGACAAACGAGGAGGGAGTACAGCGGGACACATAGAGCCCAGTTGCGTTTGACATAGAAAAGGCTATGTTGTATAATGGGTTTCGCTCTCAATCAGAGAGCGGCATTGTACCTTAAAAAGTTAATAGGTTTTGTATTCAATTTGGTGCAGGTCAAGGGAGTAAGAGCGCAGAGTGGATGCCTTGGCATCAGCAGCCGAAGACGGGCGCGGCAAGACTGCGAAAAGCCTCGGTCAGCTGTCTAGCTAGCTTAGCCGGGGATGCCCTAATGGGGGAACCCGCCTGGGAGAAACCCAGGCACTCGCGTTTAGCGAGAGGGAACCGGGTGAACTGAAACATCTAAGTAACCCGAGGAAGAGAAATCGAAGAGATTCCCTGAGTAGTGGCGAGCGAAAGGGGAACAGCCTAAACCAGGGTAGCTAAGTGGGCTTGGAACCTAAGCTGCCTTGGGGTCGTAAGGCGCAGGAGATAGAGTCCAAGCTCTATCACAGAGTGAGCAAATTTCATCCTAGCCAAATGTTTCTGGAAAGGGCAATCATAGAGGGTGATAGTCCCGTAGGCAAAAGGGCGGGATCTCTGCTTGCGTTCTTGAGTACCACGGGGCACGAGGAATCCTGTGGGAAGTTGGGGTGACCACACTCCAAGGCTAAATACTGCTGATGACCGATAGTGAACCAGTACCGTGAGGGAAAGGTGAAAAGAACCCCGGGAGGGGAGTGAAATAGAACCTGAAACTCTGTGCTTACAAGCAGTCAGAGGTTCGCTTCGGCGGACTGATGGCGTGCCTATTGAAGAATGAGCCGACGAGTTGATTTGCGTGGCAAGGTTAAGCAACTTTCGTTGCGGAGCCGAAGCGAAAGCGAGTCTGAATAAGGCGTTTGAGTCGCGTGGATCAGACCCGAAACCGGGTGATCTACCCATGGCCAGAGTGAAGCTCAAGTGAAATTGAGTGGAGGCTCGAACTTGTGAGTGAGACAAAACTCTAGGATGAGCTGTGGGTAGTGCAGGTGAAATGCCAAACGAACCCGGAAATAGCTGGTTCTCCCCGAAATGCATTTACGTGCAGCCTCAGGAAGTGACCTGTGGAGGTAGAGCTCTGGATGGCCCAGGGGGTCGTGAGGCTTCCTAGTCCAACCAAACTGCGAATGCCATAGGTTTTCACCCTGGGAGTGAGACTGTGGGGGCTAAGCTCCATGGTCAAGAGGGAAACAGCCCAGAGCATCAGCTAAGGTCCCTAAACGCAAGCTAAGTGGGAAAGGAGGTGGTGCTGCCCAAACAGCCAGGAGGTTGGCTTAGAAGCAGCCACCCTTTAAAGAGTGCGTAATAGCTCACTGGTCGAGTGGTGCCGCGCCGACAATTTAACGGGGCTTAAGCTTGCTACCGAAGCTATGCCATTGCTCTAGAGCAATGGGTAGGGGAGCGTTGTCATGGCAGCGAAGCTTTGGCGTGAGCCGGGGTGGAGCTATGACAAGTGAGAATGTCGGCATGAGTAGCGTGAAGGCATGTGAAAATCATGTCCACCGTAAACCTAAGGTTTCCTATGCAACGTTTATCGGCGTAGGGTTAGTCAGGCCTAAGCTGAACCCTAATGGGGTAGGCGATGGACAATGGGTTAATACTCCCATACCGTTTAGTTTTTGTTTTAAGGCAAAGGGGGGACACAGGAAGGTAGGCCGGGCATGCCTAATGGACATGGTGTGTTCCCAACTCAAGGTGCGTCAGGGCAGGCAAATCCACCCTGACATTAAGCTGAGGGGCGGGAGAATTTGCGGGGCAACCCAAGAAAACTCAGCTGAGCCTACACTGGCAAGAAAAGCCTCGTTGCTAAAAAACTAAGCGTCTGTACCGCAAACCGCCACTGGTAGGTGGGGATAAAAGTCCCAAGGTGTTCGAGAGAACCCTCGTTAAGGAACTCGGCAATCTAACCCCGTAACTTCGGGAGAAGGGGGCCCGCCATAATAAGGCGGGGGCACGAAATCGGCCCAAGCGACTGTTTAACAAAAACACAGGTCTCTGCTAAAGCGAAAAAGCTGAAATATAGAGGCTGATACCTGCCCAGTGCCAGAAGGTTAAGGGGAGAGGTCAGAGCGTAAGCTTGAAGCTTTGAACTGAAGCCCTGGTGAACGGCGGCCGTAACTATAACGGTCCTAAGGTAGCGAAATCCCTTGTCGGGTAAGTTCCGACCCGCACGAAAGGTGTAACGACTTGGGCGCTGTCTCAACGAGGGACTCGGTGAAATTGCAATGGGGGTAAAGATGCCCTCTACCCGCGACAGGACAAAAAGACCCTAGCAGCTTTACTATAGCTTGGCATTGAGCTTAGGCTCAGCATGTGTAGGATAGGTGGGAGGCTGAGAAGTCGGGGCGTTAGCCTCGGTGGAGCCAACGGTGAAATACCACTCTTGTTCAGTTTTGGTTCTAACCTGTTAGTATAACGGGGACAATGTCTGGTGGGTAGTTTGACTGGGGCGGTGGCCTCCTAAAAGGTAACGGAGGCGTCCAAAGGTTCCCTCAGCACGGATGGAAATCGTGTAGCGAGTGCATTGGCATAAGGGAGCTTAACTGTGAGACCTACAAGTCGAGCAGAGACGAAAGTCGGGCAAAGTGATCCCACGGCACCGTGTGGAAGGGCCGTGGCTTAACGGATAAAAGCTACGCTAGGGATAACAGGCTTATCTTGCCCAAGAGTTCACATCGACGGCAAGGTTTGGCACCTCGATGTCGGCTCGTCGCATCCTGGGGCTGAAGAAGGTCCCAAGGGTTGGGCTGTTCGCCCATTAAAGCGGTACGCGAGCTGGGTTCAGACCGTCGTGAGACAGGTTGGTCTCTATCCGTCGTGGGCGTTGGAGATTTGAGGGGAGCTCTCCTTAGTACGAGAGGACCAGGAGGGACAGACCTCTGGTGTGCCAGTTGTTCCGCCAGGGGCAGTGCTGGGTAGCCAAGTCTGGAAGGGATAAGCGCTGAAAGCATCTAAGCGCCAAGCCCACCCCAAGATGAGATCTCCCACCGGTTTAACCGGGTAAGGCCGCAAGTAGACTACTTGCTTGATAGGTGGCAGGTGTAAGCGGAGTAATCCGTTTAGCTGAGCCATACTAATGGCCGAGGCCTTGATCTGCATCAAGTTGAATACAAAACCTCTTGGCAACAATGCCGCCGAAGCCAATGCTTTCGGCGGCTTATGACGCGGGGTGGAGCAGTGGTAGCTCGTCGGGCTCATAACCCGAAGGTCGTTGGTTCAAATCCAACCCCCGCTACCAAGGAAATACTAGAAGGCAGGCCAATTTGGCCTGCCTTTTTGTGTGTGCTAAGGACATCAACAACCGCCCACTTCTCCTTGACAGCTTCAATTGCTTTCCTGTCCCGTGAACTGTTGGATAGGCTCTCCGGTTTGGTGGATAGCCTGTTGAAACAAGCCGCCATGAGCGTATAGAAGCTCAGAGTTAGAGCCATACTTCTTTGATATCATACGCCGTTTGGCCACATGTGCGTCACTGGCTCGCCGCTGATATAATTATGTTAACCCTTTTGGAAGGGTAAGCAATGGAACATTTACCGCTTTTTGATTCCCCAGAGGAGAAGGACGATTTGCCCCACAGCATACCTCTGGCGGCAAGGATGCGCCCCCGGACTTTTGCTGAGTTTGTGGGACAGGAGCACTTAGTTGCTGAGGGGCGCGTATTCCGCAAATGTATCGAGTCAGACCAGCTGCCCTCCATAATTCTGTGGGGACCGCCAGGCAGTGGGAAAACGACCCTAGCTCACATTATCGCCGGTGTCACCAAATCTTATTTTAGTCCTCTTAGTGCGGTGAGCGCTGGAGTAGCTGATTTGCGACGCGTTATTGGTGAGGCAAAGAAGCGGTTAAGGGCATCGGGACAGAGGACGATTCTTTTCATTGATGAGATTCACCGCTTTAACAAGGCACAGCAGGATGCTGTGCTGCCTTTCGTGGAAAATGGCACTGTAACTTTAATCGGGGCCACGACGGAGAACCCTTCCTTCGAGGTAATCGCGCCGCTCCTTTCTCGATGCCGTACTTTCCGGCTGAATTTGCTGAGTGAGCAGGAAATCAGGCTCATCACGGAGCGGGCTATTAAGGATGAGGAATGGGGATTGGGAGAGTTCAAGGTTGATCTGACTGAGGAAGCTCTGAAACACCTGGTGGCTATGTCCAATGGAGATGCTCGCGTGGCGCTGAATGCCCTGGAGATGGCCACGTTTGCTACTCCGACTGACAGTGATGGGGGGCGCCCAATAGGCCTGCCCGCTATTGAGGAGGCGCTGCAGCACCGTGCTCTACTGTATGACAAAAGTGGTGACCAGCACTATGACCTGATTTCGGCCCTGCACAAGTCCTTGCGTGGCTCTGATCCGGACGCTTCTTTGTATTGGTTGGGGCGTATGGTCGAAGCTGGTGAGGACCCTCTCTATATCGTCCGTCGCCTCGTCCGTTTTGCTTCTGAGGATGTAGGGATGGCCGACCCCCAAGCCCTTACAATAGCAGTAGCCGCCCAGCAGGCAGTGCACTTTGTCGGTCTACCTGAAGGCCATCTGGCTCTAGCTGAAGCCACGGTCTATCTGGCGACTGCCCCCAAAAGCAACTCGTTGTACCGGGCCTATTCTCGGGTCCAGGAAGACGTACAGCAGGGCCGGAACGAGCCAGTGCCGCTACACTTGCGTAACCCGGTGACTGACCTGATGCGCCAGATGGGACATGGGAAAGGCTACAAGTATGCTCACGATTACCCTGGCCATTTTGTCGAGCAGCAAAACCTGCCGTCTTCTCTTCAGGGGAAGCGTTACTATCTTCCCAGCGACGAAGGTTATGAAAAGGAGATTGCCGCCAGGCTCAAGGCGTGGTGGGGCAACTACCCTTGAGGATTTGAACCACCCGAAGGTCGTTGATTCAGATCAAACCATGGCTACCAAGAAAGACAAATAAGGCGGGTCAAGTTGGCCTGCCTTTTTTCTATTTGCCTCGGGGTTACTAGCAGTGATGCGCTCCTTCCTGTTGACTCTTGTACTCAGCTATGAGTCAGCTCGGTCGTGAACACTTCGTCTAAATGTTATTTACGCCCAAAGTCGCCTAGAATAGTTCACAGTTAAGCTGCCTGCCGGAGCAGCGATTCTACTTTTGAGCGAAGCTCGGACTCGGGGACTGCGCCGGTGCTTTGTCCGATTACCTTGCCACCTTTGAAGAACAGTAGCAGCGGTATGCTCATGACCATGTATTTCTGGGCTGCCAGGCGGTTCTCATCTACATTTAGCTTGCAGAACTTGACCTGACCGGAATACTCCTTCGCCAGTTTTTCGGTTATGGGAGCAATCATACGGCATGGGCCGCACCAGGGCGCCCAAAAGTCCACCACGACGGGCGAGCTTGATTTCAAGACTTCATCTTCAAAGTTCCCGTCGTTGATTTCCACGACCTCCGCTGCCGTTTTCTCCTCGCTGACCTTGATTTGTATCAAAATGTCTCCGGGATGCCCATCGGTTAACTGAAGAGCATTGGTCAACTTAACCATGTTGCCGCTGACCACGCCCGCCGGGATATTTACCTCTAGCTTTTTACCCTGCCTTGACAATACCTTTTTAGTTCCAAGCCTTGCCTCCTCCGCTGTGATAGCTAACTCATAGCGAACAGAGTTACCTGCCTGGCTTTGTTCAAAGGACTCGTTCATGCTGACTTTGCCTCCAAACTGAATTTCAAATCTCGTTTTCGGCGGTTGCCGACCTCTCTTTAACCTGCAAGGCTGTTTGATTCTGCCCTGGCTTTGGATTCAGGGTTGTCTCGATTATCCGGGAAAGCTTTCACCTCGAAATTTTGCGGCGCAGCGCTTAAGGTCGCGCGGCACGAGGCTAAAGCCTCGCACTACTTTCCTGAACACCCTGGCCTAATTCTAGCATGCCGTGGGACGAGAGTTGTCGCCGGAGAATCAAGCGAGGTCGAGCCACCTTAATGCCTGAGTCGGGTGACCGTCTCAGTTTCAGCACCACCCCTGAGATTGGTTGGCTGCTTGCCACGCGGGAGCCTGCCCTGAGCGGAACTCAGATTCTTCGCCTTCGGCTCAGAATCACAACAAGCGAAGGGGCTTGCAATGACGAGAAAGAGTCTGCACTCACGGGCACAGACAGGCTGGGGACACCCGGCCTATGTATCTTACTGGAAAGCGTTGGCGTGTTGTGGTATTATCGGTCAGATTACACCGAAAGGAGATTAATTTGAAAGTACTTCTGGTTTATCCGCAAAATCCGGACACCTTCTGGAGTTTCAAGCATGCTTTGAGGTTCGTTTCTAAGAAGGCGGCTTTCCCTCCCCTGGGCTTGCTAACTGTGGCAGCGATGCTTCCCGATGAGTGGGAGAAAAAGATTGTAGATATGAATATGGCAACCCTGACTGATAAAGACCTCAACTGGGCTGATTATGTGTTTGTCAGCGCTATGGCAGTGCAACAAGATTCGGCGAAGGAAGTCATTAACAGGTGTAAGAAATTCGGGACTAAGATTGTTGCCGGTGGCCCCCTTTTTAGCGCTGGCTACGAAGAGTTTGGTTTTGATGATATAGACCATCTCATATTCAGTGAGGCTGAAAACATACTGCCGCTGTTTTTGGAAGATTTAGAGAAGGGATGTGCCAAGCATATCTACACATCTGAGGAACGACCGGATATAACAAAAACTCCTGTGCCTTTATGGTCACTTATTGAAAAGAAAAAATACCAATCAATGAGCATCCAGTATTCCCGAGGCTGCCCGTTCAATTGCGAGTTCTGTGATATCGTTATAATGAATGGGCATGTACCACGAACCAAAGACAAAAACCAGATAGTAGCCGAGCTGGATGCATTATACGATCGGGGGTGGCGAGGTGGCGTATTCTTTGTTGATGATAATTTCATTGGCAACAAACGGAAACTAAAGTCAGAAATTCTGCCGACAATAATCAGATGGATGGAAGAGAGAAAACACCCCTTTTCGCTTTATACCGAGGCATCCGTGAATCTCGCCGATGACGAAGGGCTAATGCACTTGATGGTCGAGGCAGGATTTGACCAGGTATTCGTTGGCATCGAAAGCCCGAATGAGGAAAGTCTAGTCGAATGTAACAAACTGCCAAATAAAAATCGTGATTTACTGGCATCAGTCAAGAAGATTCAAAACCATGGTCTTCAAGTGCAGGGAGGATTTATTGTAGGTTTCGATAGCGACCCACTGTCAATTTTTAGAAGCCAGATAACTTTCATCCAGAAGAGTGGAATCGTTACCGCCATGGTTGGTGTGCTAATGGCTCCTCCGGGAACAAGGCTATACAAACGTCTGAAAAAGGAGAACCGCCTGCTGCCAGGCGGTACTGCTGACAATACGGACGGTTCAACCAATTTCATTCCCAAAATGGGCCACGAAAGACTTGTTAGCGGCTATAAGCATATCCTGGGCACAATCTATTCGCCCAAGCAATACTGCGAACGCATCAGAATATTTCTAAAAGAGTATAAGCCAAGAAACAAGAGAAGAGGCATTATTAGTCCTCGGTATATCCGAGCGTTGATCAGGTCTATGTGGGTCCTGGGTATCAGGGAAAAGGGGAGGAGATGCTATTGGAGGCTGTTTGTGTGGACCCTGCTGAGAAAGCCCAAGTGTTTCACTTTGTCCATAACCCTTGCTATCCAGGGGTTCCATTTCCGCAAGGTTGCCGAGAAGATACGCGTACCCTCAATTAGGGATATCCGCGATCTGCAAAGAGTAGAACCTGGCGGCTAAACGAACCTAGTCGTCAAAGGTCTGGGGCTAACTCGGTCAAATTGCCAATTCGGGGGAGTCACCGACCTCCATAGTGTTCTTTCCACAGCTCTTGTGTCACTTGTCCATGCAAACTAGCTCAATCATTGTATCAAGAAAGGCTGTGGGACAAGGCTTGTCGCAGGGAAATCAGAAGAGTTCGGGCGACCCGAACGTCGCTGGTTCAAACCTCAGCCCCCGCTAGCAAGGAATTTGGAGGGCAGGCATGCTCAAGTGCCTTCCTTTCCTTCTTTGCTGCAGAACCTGATGATCTCAGCAAAATTATTAATCCTGGCCAGATTGTTGGTCTCCATGAACCCATCATAGGTCAGGTTGATCCAGGGCTTGTGGTACAACGTGCTGAACTTCTCTGACATTGCCGCCACAATTCCACCGGGCATACAGCCATGGGGCATTACCGATATCACGCCAGCAAACCTGGGGTCCTCCATCCAATCGATTCCACTGCCTATGCTAAGAACTGCCTCGCTGCCACATTTCGGGGAAAGCCAGCGGCTTGTCTGTGCCAGTAAATGTCCTGTCGAAGGCTCTTTATCATCGATCAGGTCCCTGAAAAGGCGCTCTACCGAGTGCGCATCATGCTCCTGCACACGCTTCAACACATAGCTGCGTATCATCTTTATGAATTTTCGATCATTGATAGCATCCTCAAAATGCCGGTATGAAATGTATTTGATCCACTCTGCCATGGGAGAAACGATTACTTCCAGGCCAGCCTTTTCGCACTCTCTGACCAGGTCCTGGTTGCTGAACCTGTTGGAGCGTAAGAAGATCTCACCGTTAATGCCAACTAGCGGCTTTCTGGGCACGTATGGGTCAATAAGGGACTTGAATTCAGAAGTTGCTTGACGCAGTATATCGTCGAAACCCTCTTTTTTGCGGAGACGGCTCATGATCCTGGCGGCGACGTCGTCAAACAGTTCGTCTGCTGCCCCCGTCCGCTTTTCATAAGGGCGGCTGCGCCAGAGCAGCCTTTGCAGGCAATCCATAACGACGTATGCCTTCCAGACGAGGCGCATAAGACCGGGACCAATACCTGTGTCGCGATAGGCATTGTTGGACACGGTGGTTCGTATAGGAAGGTCAACACCGACTTCCTTAAGTATTCTTACCTGTTCCAGCGCGTACTTTCCAAGGCGGCATGGGCCGTATGCTCCGGCCATAACTGCCTCGACGTTTTTCAAGTCAGTGCCGTCATCGTAACAGAACCTCATAAAGTCGCCCAGGGTTACGCGATAGGGCAAACACTCTAGGCCCGATGTTACCTGGTCAGCGTAGAAGAGATTGCGTTCGTTTGGCTCGGGAAGCACAATCACCTTGATCCCAATGGACTGCATAATCGCAACCAAAAGGTCAACATGCGGGGACATCCTGGGGACGAGAAAAGTTTTCTTGGAATTGATGAGCGTAGTTGTTGCCCTGTAAATACTTTTGCGTGGCACTTCCTGTGGCTTAGTCGAACGTGCGAATCCCTTAATGGTATCCACGAAGGCTTCCAGGCGGGTAACGATGCCAGCCTCGGCGGCATGCTCGTCGATTTCTAGCTGTCCCAGAGGCTTGCCGCCCATGATGTCTTCCACAATTCGGAGTATGAAGGAATTCGGGCCACATCCAAAGTTTGTCAGCGACAACCCGTATAGCTGTGGGTCTGACGCTGTTATGGCAGCGCCAGCTATATATTTGCTCTCATAGAACCAGTATGGACGGTCTGAGTATTCCTTGGGATCCACTGAGTCAAGGGGCAGGAAACTGAGCGGTATGGGCACCACTCCAAGCTGAGCGAGTTTTTCGGCTATGCCAAGGTTTGCCCCCGAATCCTGCGACATATAGGACCTGGCGAAGAGAACCACGCCTAGCTGGTCGATTTGGCGCAGTTGCTCCAATAAGTCCCTGCCCAGCGCTGCCTGGTCTGCCTCGAATTTCCGCTGAGATTCAATACCAGCGAGGGCTGCCTCCTTGCCTTTGCTCCTGCTGAACCCCATCTTCACGGCCACATCCGTAAGGTTTTCTATCACGTCGGCATTGCCCCGGCTGAAATCAATTATGGGTATCAACAGCCGTTCTCCCAGGTCGACCGTCTGGCGTATTATGAACGGTGACGCCTGGACAAGCGGACAGGCGTATTTCTGGTTCTCATCCCCATCTTTTTCACCCAGCCGGATGGCGCAGGGGTAGAGGATGTAATCGACGTCCTTAAGCATTGCCGCATGTCCGTGGAGAAGCTTGAGCGGGAAACAACTGTCAGTGTAGCTCAGCTCGATTGCCGTCTCCACGATTTGCTTGTTAGTCTGGCCCGAAAGGACACACCTGGCGTCAAGCGCATTGAGAAAACCGATGAGCAGCGGAGCATAGTCATATACCAGTAGCGCTCTGGGAATCCCTACCGAAGGCCCTGTGCCGGAATCTTTCCTGAGTTCCTGAAAGAGCAACTGCTCCCGCTTGTCGAAGAAGGTCTCTTTCTTTGCGTGGCTGGCTACAGCGTCATACTTGTCGCATCTGCTGCCATAGTAGCTAGGCTCTTCGTTTGGCATCTGCATCCGTGTAATGGTGCAGTTGTTGTCGCATCCTTTGCAGACGAAGGTAGTAAGAGTGCATTCACTATCCACAACCTCATGGAAGCCCTTGAACTTCGATTCCTGGCCCGCCATTGTCTCTTTTGCCAGGAGCGCTGCACCTATAGCGCCGCTGACTTCCTTGTGCTCCGGAACGGTCAGTGTTTTTCCTTCAAGTTGATGATGAAAGGCAGAGACTATGGCCTGGTTGTAGAATACTGCTCCAGTGAGGATAACCTTGTCGCCCAGTTTTCTGTGTTCCAGCACCTTGGAGAGATAATTCTTGGCTATGGAGTTGGAAAGACTGGCTGTGATTACTTCCAACCGAACGCCTTCCTGCTGTGCCGAAGCCACTGCCTGGCCCATAAAGGCAGCACATCTCGTTCCCAGGTCAATAGTATAAGGCGCTGCGAACGCCAGGTTGGCAAATTCACCACTGGTCACGGAAACACCGAGCATTTCAGCCAGTTCATCGATGAAACTTCCCGTCCCAGCAGCACAGGCTTTGTTCATGTGATAGTCAACAACAACGCCGTTTCTCTTGATTACCAGCTTGGAGTCCTGTCCACCGACCTCGATGATATCTGCTTCAGGGTCTATGTCTGCGGCAGCTCTGGTCTGCGCAGTTATCTCGTTCTTAATCAGGTCTGCCCTGATGAAGCCACCCACCAGGTATCTACCGGAACCTGTGACACCGACGCCGGCTATCTTGACCTTGTCCGCGCCATCCCGAAGTAAGTTCCTGAAGACCTGCCTCACGGCATCAACGGGCCTTCCAGCAGTCATCAGGTAGTTTTTTCCCAGGACTCTCGTGCCGGACTCGTCCATTATCACCGCCTTGGTGCTGGTAGAGCCGACATCAACACCGAGATAGCCTGTGCATTGCTCTTCCATCCTCTGACCATCTTTGCTATCCTGAACAGCGACAACTTTCAGCCCGGGCATTTCGAAGTAGCGCTGCTTGACATCTGTTTCCGGCAGCACGACACCCCGCGAACTCTTCCCTATGGAAAGTAGGGCCGAACCCAGGGATTCCATGTGAAGGTAGTTTTCCGGGATAATTACCTGTACTGGATGCCCATTTCTGGCAGAAAGCATATCACTGAGGGATTTCTCTACGGCAGGATTGCTGGCAACGCCGCCAACAAAATAGACCGGCTCCTCAAGAGTTCCTTTCTTGAGAGAGGAGACCATCCGAGCAACGCTTTCGCAGAGCGCATAAAGCATTGCCTCAACCGGAACCCCCTTCTGCTGCAGATGGATGATGTCGGTTTTGGCAAAGACGCTACACCGGGCAGCTATCCTGGGTGGGCTACCATCGCATTTCAGGGCCAGGGTGGCGAAGTCAGCCATGCTGATATTAAGCCTGTATGCCTGCTGCTCCAGGAACCTTCCAGTGCCCGCAGCACAAAGGGGATTAGATGCCACCTTCCACGGCTTTCTTAACCCGTCTTCCAGTTCGATTACCAGGGTGCTCTGGCCGCCGATTTGTATGATGCTTTTGGTGCCAGGATGGCAGTGCAGCAGCCCTGAAGCAATCGACAGTGAGCTGCTGTATTCTGTCCAACCGAGCTCTTTGGGGATTACGGTCTTGCCGGAACCGGATACGCCAGCGGCGACGACCTGTTCCAGATTGAATCTCTCGCCTAGCCTGGCAATTAGTGAAGTGACTGCGGCCCTGGGGCTGGAGCTTACTTTCTCGGTGTCAAACTGAACAACCCTGCCGTCCTCATCGATGAGGGACAGCTTGGCGTTGACAGAGCCGATATCTACGCCTAGAAAGTACCTCATTTGCACGGCCCTCAATTGTAGCAGGAAATGGGCGTTCTTAGAAGGGCAGGACCACGGGAATTAGGGGCACCAATGCTAACTAGGACTACTAGAATCGGTATTATGTCCCTCTAGAATACCACGCAGGCGTTTATAGGTCTAGCGCGAAGCGAGCAGAGTCTTCCACGAGAGACAGCGTAGCAGGGTCCAGTGCCCCCAGCTCAGAAGTGATTCTGCTTTTAGCGATTGTTCGTATTTGGGATAGTAGGACAAGTGAGTCTGCCGAGAGTCCAGCTTCTGGGGCTACAACAAGAACGTCGCTTCGATAGCTTTTCGAAACATTGGAAGCAGCTGTAAGAGGGGCAATCGTGACTACCGGAGAAGTGGCGTTCAATGCATCATTTGAGAGAATGACAACGGGACGAATTCTACCCTGCTCGGACCCTCTCACAGGTTCTAGGTCTGCAACGTAGACATGTCCTCGCAGAAACCTCATCTCCCTTGGTCAATCAGCAATGCAGCTTCCTCGTCGGCAAACTCAAATTCCTGTGTTATGTCCAGTTCGAGTTGGCGACGACGTGCGTCCATGACGATGGATTCGCTTGGTATTATGGCTTCGAATACCTTCCAACGGCTTTCCAAATTTATTCCTGGGAGCGCAACTGTCAGTACGCCCTGAGCCAGAGAGGCATCCGGATTGCCTATTCTATATGTGATTCTTATGTCCTCCTTGAAATCAACAGTCCTTCCTTCCAAAACACCACAGGACTCATCTATTTGCACAACTTGAACTCGTTTCGTAGCCATTTTTGCCTCCTTAGAACATGAACAATCGGTGCTATCGAGATTCGAGAAGCTTTGTGAGCTGCTTGCTTTTGATCCAGGTGAAACCCGAATGCGGAGTAACCACGGCTACGTCAGCTTCACCACCAACAGTAGGTATCATATTAGCGAACCGCTGATAATCCGCAGTCGTTCGAATTAGGAACTCTGCGTAGTCAATTGCCTCTTGTAGTGAGAAATGTTCATAAATTGGCGTGGGCACTGGCATATTCTTGTCTTTTTGCCACAGCTTAAGCACTACGCCTCGGTCTCCGCTCACTGTGCATCCGAAAGTGTCCCATGTTTCACCTTTGACTTCCGTGCCAATGGAGATTGCGCAAGTTCTGCCCATAACAGAGTCAAGAGCACTATACCCAACTACTTGAAAGCCGCACTTTAAGTATCCATCCGGGAGTTTTGACAGATCACCGATCTCTGATTGAAATTCTGTCATGAAATAAGCTTTGACATGCTTCGCAATCTCATCCACAGACGTTATATCATCTGGTAATTGCTGTTCAAAGCGCTTCATTTGACTATACATGCCTTGCCGATTGATGGTTGTGCCTCCATATGCGCCTATCCCAAATCGCCCCTTGATACTGAAGAGTTTTTGTGCAAACACAGAGGTTGAAGACGGGAATTCAATGGGGGGTGGTGTGAATTTCGGAATTGTGATCTTCTTGCCACAGTGTGTGCACTTGGTTTCAATGTCAGCCTCGATTGCCACCTTGCCTCTGGTAACTGTTAGGCTATCGACTGCCAATACAACACCATCAGGAACCCGTACAGACACAACAAGAGTCATTTCCGCGTCTCTTTCCTGAAACTTCCTCGCTGAACACAGCTATTATAACCTCAATATGGCGAGAGGTGCAACGTTACACACGTAGCGTTTGGCAAAAGACTCTCTCAATGTTAATCTTCCGAGCTTGAATTCCAGGGACACAATACTAATTGGGGCTGGCACAAATCAGTATTATGTCCCCAGAATACACTTCCTTACGTAATGCTTGGGCTTTGTGATCATCTTTATCGAGGGAGATATGTGCCTTGGTAATTGCATCTAGCTTCAACTACAATGGAAGAGACATGAAAACACCTGGGAGACGTTATTTCAGACTTGAGTTTAGACTGCCTGAATACATGAAGGTTCTGCCTAACTTTTTTGATAGGTGTGAGGCTTCTCGATATTTCCTGATTCAAGCAACAGGAGACCTGGAGGATAGCAAGGCAGCTTGGTATGCAAGAGCGTCGCTGAACGAATTCAAGTCGGCTTTCGATCTGATAGGCATAGATATTAAAGCTATAGGTTTAAAGAGGGATTGGGAAGAATCAGCCTATAAGAAAGAGCTTGAGGATGACCTGATAATCAGGATGGTAAATCAATGTCGCAACCTGTCGTTTCATGTCGCCAAAGTTACCTCCATAACTAAGGAAAGGACTATCCGAATTGTTTCCGGGGATGAAAGCCATATATCAACTCTAAAAACCTTGTTCATTGATGGTATGAAGAACCAAGCCGAAAATTCTAGATTGAAGTTGACCGTGGATGAATTAAGGGAGGTTTCAGAAATTGAGGATGATATTCCCCTTTTTATGATTCTAGCCGAATGCTATAGAACTACTTCTGTATGCTTAGAGAATTTCCTAATAGACCAGGGCAAAGTGGGCCTTGAGGAAAGTACAAAATTTTGGGATCGATAGGCGCACTGGGTATAACACTGCCATTTGTGAAGCGCCACAATGAGCCATGACGGCTGGGAAAACATCCGCTACTGACTATTTTGATATTCGTGCGGTGCACATCATTCGGGCTAATCACCATGATTCCCCTGAAATTCTCTAGTTAGGCTGGGGTCACAATGCTTTCTAGCCATCATTTCATTTATGTGAGATCTGGTGACCTCTGGCCCGGTCACGGTCATTCCCACTCCAAGTTTCATCTGCATTTTTTCTAATTCGCCAATTTCCTTTGAAATTACTGGAATGATATTTTCGTACTGTATGGCAATGTCCAAAACTTGAACAGTAGTGATATCACTGATGATATAACGATGAACTATTCTGTTTCTTTTTTGGTAAAGCTCTTCCAAGTCGTCGAACAATTCTTTATTGATAATGTGCTGCTTCAAAGCTTCTCTATAAATCCCTCGCTCGGGAATTCCCTTGTCTGCCTCCCCCTGATATAGAAGTTCATCTAGAATCTCATCCGTTTGATTTTTGACTTGATGCTGTAAGATAAGACCGATCCGCAGCATTGCATCGATGACGGATGTTGCTAGGCAAACATATTCTACGAAAAACCCATTGTGACCCGCACGACTGAGAAGCTGGCTTGCTGCAGCGAAGCCGTTCATGAATTGTTCTAATCTACCCATGTCCATCTTCTATTCTTGGCCTAACAAGTCTTCTGCTAGTTCGATTATACTCTCACATAAAGTCAAATACATTTGTGGCGTTTGAGACAAATAGTATACGAGCTAGAGAGTCACTAACGATGTAGAAATGGGCATCCTCCTTTCCTAGCTTGCACCGTTTTCCCTTTTGCCTCTTCGATATTCATACGGGCCCCATCTTGTGACACTGCAGCCCAGCAACAACCGGAAGACAACGTTCAAGGAATTGCAGGCACACAAAACCAATCGAGCCCACCACAAATCATCTATCATGTCCCGAGAATCAAAAGCTGTCACTGATTGCCTCCAGGCTCCAGAAGCTCGAAGCCACTCCGCTCGTCCTTGATACGCAGCACGTCCGCGCCGAGGATTTCATAGAGGATGACCTCCCCCACAAGCCATGTCGCAACGCCATGGCGCAGGCATCCAGTCATGGTCTGTCCTGCCCGTCCCAGCGCAGCATGGATATGCAGAGCCGGTTTGCCATCCTCACCAGGAGCGAGTACGCCCACTCCCAGCACCTCATGTGCTCCGCCAACGGGCAAGAGCATTGGCGCTGGTGGCATTTCTTCCGAACGTCGCGGGCCGACAACGACATCACCGGCTCCAATTCCACCCACTAAAACAGCATGTCCCACAAGTACTCCGTTCTCCTCGGCAAAACGCTCAATACATCCGGGCACCACATCTCCATCCTCAAGCCGCATCACGAAGACCCGGCCAATTTGTCCTTCACATGCTTTCATTGCAGACCTCCTCGCGAAATTCCAGGGACATAATACTAATTAAGCCTGCTGCAAATCAGGTATCATGTTCCAGAAGAGCCCAAGTAGATTTCTCCCTGGCCCAACCCATTGTGCTCGATTGAGTTGTATCATGTTGAGGAAGGGCGTCTTAGCCGCCGTATGAGCCCTGCTAGGATGTTCATTCTGGGCACCTTTTGCATGTACCGTCTGTAGTCGTCTCCAAACTGCTGAACAAGGCGCTGGTCCTCCTCCTTAGCGCCGAGGTAGACAACCACCGCACCCATGGCGCCAAGCACCCCGAATAACCAGTGGGGATACCATAATAATGTGGTGACAAATATTGCCAAAATCCCGCCCAGGTATTGCGGGTGCCTAACCACGCCATAAATTCCTGTATCAACCAGGCGAGTGGTATACACAAAGGGTTTACCCTTTTCAACCCCGCCCCGACGTGGGAACATAATTATTGGGGTCATTACCAGTACCATACCAAACGCCCAGACTATCCACCCGAGGACAAATAATGCTGGATAAGAGCCCGTTTCCAGAACGCCCGTTAGGATGAGGGGATTGATGGGAAAACAGACGATAGCCAGGATAGTCATGATCGTGCCCCAGAGAATGCTCTTTTTGGTCCATTTCTTCGCTACCAAATCCTTAACCTCCTTATGGTCCTTCAACTCCGCGCTCAACGTCGCAACAGCCGTATGACCCCAGCAAACAAATTCGGCGCAGGTACAGCTTGCATGTAGCGTTTGTAGGCATCGCCACAACGCCAATGATGGCGATCATCCAGTGTTGGGCAATGAGATTGCGGCTTGGTATTCAGTCTCCTCCTCTGCAAGAGTGGCCGCTAACATCTCTATAGTCTGATCGAGCGGTCGCCTAATCCGCGTGCGCTGGGTTTTTGTCTTACTCCCATTCTACTCCTCGCTGCACTAGCGCTCAATCCCCCAACGAGCTTCTTCTACTAAGTTTCTCACCGTTTGGCCTCATCCCTCAAGAACACTGCAATGATATTGCTATGAAACGCAGTGGCATTGTCGCCGACATCCTTCTGCCGTAGTCCCTGGCCCGAATTCCTACTGACGCAGCGTCGCTCTGATTCGGGTTAGGCCGAGGCTGTAACATTGCAGGTAGTACGTTAAGAATACAGGGGGAAATGCTATAATGCTAACGCTCCCCAGCGGGTAAAGGGTAGAATAGGAGGTCAACAATGTACGAGAAAATACTTGTACCGCTGGATGGTTCGGGTTTAGCTGAGGTAGCGCTACCGTATGCTGAGCAACTGGCCAGAAGACTGGGTTCCGAAATTGCCCTGATATACGTCAGCGAGTCAGCGGAAGTCCCACAGCACTACATACACCGGTTCTACCTCCAGAAAATAGGTGAGGCAACAAAGGAAGGCGCCGGAAGGACTGTGGGTAAGTCGGTGGCGAAAGCAATCAAGATCGAGCCAACGGTTCTGGTTGGTCACCCTGCTGAGGAAATTGTGGACTATGCCGACAAAGAGGATATTTCCCTGATTGTCATGGCAACCCACGGCCGGTCTGGCATTAGACGCTGGGCTTTGGGAAGTGTGGCTGAGAAGGTAGTGAGGGCTACGAGGCGGCCGGTGGCACTCATCAGGGTTAAGGGTGCCCGCGCGGACGTGCGTGAGAAGGGCGCAGTGAACAAGGTGCTTGTTCCGCTGGATGGCTCAAAAAGAGGCGAAGCAGCAATTCCCTATGTTGAGGAGCTTGCCTCCAAGCTCGAAGCGGAGGTCACTCTCCTTCAGGTGGTGCCACCAATCTATCTCACTCCCGATGCGGAGCAATTCAAGTGGCAGGAATCGTTTAGACTATCTGCTGAAGACTATATTAAGAAAGCGGCGGCGCAGTTCAAACGCAAAGGGATAGCGGCAAAGGTTGAGCTCAGGGAGGTGACGATGGGCACAGTGGCTGAGGAGATTATCAAGCTCGCCGACGAAATCTGTGTTGATCTGGTGGCTATGTCAACCCGTGGGCGCTCTGACGTTGGCCCGTGGGCCTTTGGGAGCGTTGCAGATAGGGTTCTGCGTGGGGGAAACACTCCCATCTTGCTGGTGAGGCCACCAGGAGGCAGCACGGAATAGTGTAGCGGACGGCAAGACGACGCGAGAAAAGTCCTCGTGGCCATGATTCGACGGCCCAGGAGATGGTTAGGTGGTCCTTTCCACTCGTAACCCGAAGGTCGTTGGTTCAAATCCAACCCGCGCCACCAAATTGTAAGGATTCCGAATCACCACCCGTGCTACACGAGGCGATAAGCGCGAAGGGTGAGTTGAGTTCGGTTCTTATTATTCTCCCGTCTTTGATGTAAGCTGCATTAACCAGTTCACCCTAAAGCGCAGGCGCGAGGGTAAGGATCTCAATCGTAGAAAGAACGACTATTGGGACAGCGAGGTAGCAGCACAGCTATTATGCACTGGCGAGTTCACTGAGAGTAAAATACTACAGGGAGTTTACGCCAATGCGTGCCGCCCACAATGCCTATCGCCGGCTGGCTAAGGAAAGGACCAGAATAACAAATCTAGTGAAAGGGCTCTTGGACGCGCTTTTCCCTGAGTTGGTTCATGTCTTCAAAGACCCTTGTGGATTGACAGCTCTTAGCGTGCTCTCCACATGCCCTATCCCGAGTGTGATTGCTGGGATGACGGAGAAGGAATTTGTAGCTATGATCGAAGCAAAACACCAAGGTCGCCTTATGCGAAGGAAACTCAGAGCGCTTCACTGCGTGGCCGAGAGGTATACCTCTCCCAGCTGGACAATTAACGGCGCATGAACACTCATTTCTTCCATGTTGGTCACGCGCCTCTATCCCTACTTTCCCCAGCCTTGCCATCTCTTCCTGAAGCCACTATGCCGTCTACTCACCTTCATATTCACTGATTTCTAGCTGATCAATCAGGTAAGAGACCTTTTCATAGGCATCTCGCCTGATACGTGCCACCTCTTCTGCATCCTCGATTTCCATGAACTGAGCTACCCAAGCCGGACCTGTATGTTCAGGACTCGCAAACTTGCTTCTGATCTTTCCCAAGCCTTCCCTCACAAGATGGTAGTGCGTGTATGGCTCAAAGGCTTCGACCAAGCCATCTAAGCCTGAAGAATAGTTGTCAATGACATAATGAATATCGTAGGCGTCCTTCTGATCCTCCCTCGTCCAGATAGCCATTCCTTTCATTACCAGAAATGGCACCACTCCAGCGATCCTAACCGTGACTTCATTCAATGCACCATCCGGCATTCGGCCACGGACTAATTTCAGAACAGGCTCTTGGAAGACGAGATCCGCACCTCTTATCTTTCGGGCCTTTATATCTTGTACTCTCTGGTGGCGGTGACCTATGGTAGTGCCCCCGTACTCACCTGCGAGCAGGTCGACTTCGACCGTAAAAGGTATCCCAGCCTCGGTCACCGCTTGCTTGACATAGATGAATGGCTGCTTGCCTTGGACAAATCCGTGGTGTTTCAGTGCGGCGAGGATTGTCTCATAAGTGTCATCTGTGATGGCATCGAAGTCAAGAGCCAGGTCTATGTCCATACTGCCAGTATGCTCTTCCTGTGGATTGTTGCATAGAAAGTAAGGAACCCAGCCACCGACTATTACGATGTGTCCCCGAAATTCCCCTAAGATCGTAAACAATTCAATCAAGTGGGAAAGACAACAATCTACACTTACTCGGTCATAATCGCTCTTTACTGCCATGTCGGCCTCAATCTATTCTCCAGAATATATTCAGCTGCCTCCTCACCACGTCCTCGGTATTTCTTCAAGTCAAGATACAGTTGGATGTCGCTAACCACGCTCAAGCCGTTCACATCTTGTATGCCATAAAATACCCCCTTGTCATAGGGCTTGAGTAGTGTGACATTCGGACCACTCGTCACTTCCTTGAGGTCAAGCTGTTTGGTAACTTCGACGATCCCTTCCTCGAGGTACGCGAATGATCTCGCATACCTGACAAAGGGTGCTACTAGGTTTGCGCCAGAAAAGAGAGCCATGGCATAGGTGATGCCTCTACCTCTGCAGAATGAGGCTATCTTTCTTTCAATCTGCGTCCCCTCCAGGGAATAGAAATCAAAGGAATCGTTGTATCTAAACGAGTAATTCTGTAGCCAAGCGTCGAGTATCCTTTCTGGATCCGCGAGTCTGAACGATCTGCCTTCTTCTTCCAGAAGGTCCTCGTCGATGAGGAGACGTTTGATGTTTGAAACCTGTCCCAGACTCAAATCCGCTTGCCGCGCAAGGTTCTGTACATACCAGAACCGCTTGGGATCAGAAAGCAGTACACGAATCGCCCGAGTAGACCTCTTTGTAAAAACCGACTTCAGCCCCCTAGTGGTGGGATACGGGTTGTCCCTGCCTTGGATGTCTACGTACAGGTTTCCCAATGCCAGCCTGGTATTCCCGGCCAAATCCACATAACCAATCCTGTAGCGCTGACATAGTACTCTCCCATTTTCGGATATGTATGGAGCTGCTAAGATGCCATAAGAAACGTCTTGATTCGCAGCCATGTATTCAGTGAGTTGTTGAGCTGCCATTCGTATGAACCGGGGCTGACCGATTGATTTGACCTCTACCGCGACTTTGTAGTTCCGATCATCAATCTTCAGAGACAGAAGCATGTCAGGTTGATATTGGTCTTGGCCCGCACTGACAACTGCTGATTCGGCTGTTCCAACAAGCCCTATTTCTTCAAATAATCGGTATAAAACATCCTTGAATTGATATTGTAAGTCTTTCTCTAACATGCTAGTTTCACCAAAGGGGTATTTTTCAACGATTGCTGAAATTGTACTTCCTGCTGAAACAAAACTCAAGTGCTTTCAGAAAAAGGGAGCGTTTCAGCATTTGCTGAAACCCCAACGCTGGTATCGCTGGCCATGAATCAACACCTCTATGAGCGCAGATTCTCTAAATTCCGCGATCCACTTTCAGCGATATTGGCACCTTTTGAACTCTCTTCGCAATATTGGGCAAGGTGACTAGTAGGTTCAATGCACTACCAGTTTATCCTTCGGAGGCGGCCATGCGAATGTGTGAGAAAAAATTCTCCCTCACCAACCCGAGTCGCTGTGAGGTTGCCCAGGAGTTCTAGGTTTCATCCCCTTGAGTGGAGCAAGGTATATGATAGACAGAACTTCTGAACTAGCTTTCAGCCTGACTATTTGACCCAGCCATTGCCATCACACGTGATTATGACAATGAAGCGCATGACCTGCAATTGGCAAGTAGCAATCGGGACGATTGTCACCTAATCAAACAAAATCAAACAAAACATCGCTTGATTAGCCTCAGACCCTTTACTTGAGGGATACTGTCGGACACAACAACCTCATACCGCTGTTGGCCCATGCGAAAGCAGCATCTGCAGCGCTGGAATCAACTGCTTCTTCTCAAAGAGAAGTTCGGAATGCTTCCAACCCCCGCTACGAGGGAATTAGGGAGGCAGGATGGTATTTGCACTTGGCTTGCCTTTTTTCTTTGAGAGGCTTGGCTCTTGAGGCGCTATCTTGGGGTGAATCACCTGTGATCTTCCGTGTGCGTGGGGATATTAGACAACCTGTCCTTCAGTGTAATGCTCACCGCAGATGAGGACATATACGGGTTGAATAAGCCAATTCGTATGAATTGGTAGTGATGAGCTCCGCTGTTGTGGAACGCTTAGGGCCTGACTAGATGTATCTGCCTACCGCTTTGGCGATTGGCCTGAGTTCCTCCATCAACCTGGCGAAGTCTGACGGAGTGAGGGACTGAAGGCCATCTACTAAGGCTTCCTTGGGGTTGGGGTGAACTTCGATGAGGAGTCCATCGGCCCCGGCAGCCACAGCCGCTTTGGCCATCGCCGGAACCAGGGAGAAGTGGCCGGCGGCGTGACTGGGGTCCACGATTACGGGCAAGTGGCTGACTTTCTTGATCACGGGTATGGAAGATATGTCAAGGGAAAAGCGAATGCTGTCCTCGAAAGTCCTGATGCCTCTCTCGCACAGAATAACCTGGTTATTCCCCTCGGCGAGCAGGTAGTCGGCCGCGGTAAGCCACTCAGTGATAGTAGACGAGAGCCCCCGCTTCAGGACAACAGGGCGCTTGCTCTTGCCAATCTCAGTCAGCAGGGCGAAATTTTGCATATTTCGGGCGCCAACTTGGAGGATGTCGGCATACTTGGATATCTGAGTGACGTCGTGAGGATCCACCACTTCGGTGATTACGGGTATGCCGAACCGTTCCCTGGCTAATGCCAGCAACTCCAGGCCAGCCTCCTCCAGACCCTGAAAGCTGAAGGGGGAAGTACGTGGTTTGAAGGCTCCACCGCGAACAACACAGGCCCCGGATTCCTTCACAGCCGTGACCGCTTTCATAAGCTGCTCCTCGCTCTCCACGGCACAAGGCCCTGCCATAACCACGAAGCGCTTGCCTCCAACCTCGACGCCGTTGATGGAAACCAGGCTATCCTCTGGCTTGAATTCACGGGAGCCGAGCTTATAGGGTTTCATAATCCGGGCTACATTGTCCACCCCGGGGAGGAGGGCGAAGATATCTATGGGCAGTTGCCCCGTACTACTTCCCAGTATGGCCACCACTGTCTTGTCGGTGCCCAAGTTCAACTGAACGCTCATTCCTAGCGACTTGGCACGCTGCACGACGGCATCTACGTCCTCTGGAGTGGCACCCTTTTTCATCTCCACTATCATAGTAATCTGTGATGATACCTGCATTTTGCCTATTTGTCTAGGCCAGTCACCGACATCCGGGTGGGCAAAGCGCCGGAAATGTGGCGTGGTGTGCAATATTTCTGTTATTCCTCAATCCGTGAGTCGTGTGCCCGTACCGGTTTCGGCACTACCCCTGAGATTGCTTCGTTGCTTGCCACGCCTTCGGCTCGCAACTTTGGCTCGCAATGACAATGCAGGAGGACAAATGTGTCACCAATCATACGAACGGGGACAACCGCTTGACAAGTAGCAGGGAATAGAATATACTTTCATGATAGAAATATTACAGGGTGAAAATTAATGACGGATGATGTCCAGCAAAAGGCTTACGCTGATCAGATAACTGCCCTTGTACAGGGTTTCGTGCAGGTGTGGACAAAGTTCGAAGCCATGCTGCATGATGAGCTGGCCAGGAGGCAAGACCGTCTTGAGGGCACACAGCCTGAAAGCGAACCCCACGCCTACACCAACTATGGCCTCTTTTACCGTGTGAGCAGCAGCATGCGCGGAAAGGATAACGTGACAATGGGAGAGTTAAGTAGCGCCCTTTCGGTGCCGCTGAGCACAGGAACGCGCATGGTTGATTGGCTGGTATCCAGTGGATACGCGCAAAGGTTGCCTGATGTGGAAGATCGGAGGGTAGTTCGGGTCGCCCTCACAGATAGTGGCCGGGAGCTTCACAGAACGATTGAGAGTTATACCAGTGAGCGTGTTCAACAGATATTGTTCTGCCTGACACCTGAAGAACAGGCCACGCTGTTTGCTCTCATCCGCAAGGTAGTAGCTGCTTTGAAGGGGATTGCGTAGTGAAAATTTTTTGCCCTAATATTTCCATTATGAAATAGTTAGGTTTCGGAATATTGCCTGGACAAAATGAAAAACAGGTGGATAGAAAGTCGGTTATGGGGAATCTAAAGGTAGCCTTATTTTTGGCCTACAAATCAATTACTAGAGGAAACAGATGGGCGCTGGTTTTGATTGTCCTTGTGATGTCCCTTAGTTTCGTCAATCTGATTTTTACAGCCTCAATCCTGTCTGGGGTAATGACCACTATGGATGAGCAACTGGTTGATACTGTGTTTGCCCATGTATCCATTAGCCCCGAGGAGAATGAATACTATATCGATGATGTGAGGCAGTTGGAAAACAGGATAGAACAGGTCCCAGGTGTAGCGGGAGTTTCGGCTCACTTGGACAGTAGCGCCTTCATTGAGTATCAATGGACAGAGAAGCAGCAAGCAACTGATAAGGGTAACAGCGGTACCTGGGAGGTAATCGGTGTTGACCCCCAGCGAGAAGTGAGTGTCACTACCATCCATGAACAAATCATTGCAGGTTCTTATCTGGATGAAAACGACCGGGACGAAATCGTTCTGGGCGTAGAGATAGCTGGAGGCGACAGCGCGCAGAGCGCATCATTTCTTACCCTGGGTGGGGTGAGTGTTGGTGACAAAGTACGCCTGACTTATCCTAACGGCATTGAACGGGAATATGGGGTAAAAGGAATCTTCCGCGCGCGGGAAATGACAGCAGACCGTGTGGCCTTTGTTACCACAGAAGAACTGGCATCGGTGTTGGGCCGAAATGTCTTTTCCGACAGGGCTAGCCAGATTCTGGTCAGGGCTGAACCGAATGTGGATGAAAATAGCCTTATTGAAGAATTCAGAGCCATGGGTATTCAAGGAGAGATCAGGAGCTGGCGTGAGCATGGTGGTGCTGTGCGCGGCGTGATGTCGACTTTCGAAATCATTGCGGGCCTTATTGGTGGTATCGGGCTAATAGTAGGCGCTATCGTCATCTTCATCGTGATCTATATCGCTGTGCTAAACAAGAAGAGGCAGATTGGCATCCTGCGAGCCATCGGCATCAAGCAAAGTACT
>Ga0209986_10000332_pt1 | contig 45069 bp, 39 predicted proteins | sample BlataG_FD_183168 | JGI IMG/M metagenome (GOLD analysis project Ga0209986, IMG submission 183168) | Deep subsurface microbial communities from Black Sea to uncover new lineages of life (NeLLi) - Black_00105 metaG (SPAdes) (version 2) | ecosystem: Environmental > Aquatic > Marine > Oceanic >... | reverse complement strand
CTGCTCCAAGTACTGGTTCTACTGGACTTACCTGGGATTGGCATGATAATTGTCTATGGAATTCAGATCAGAGCTCTGTCCTTATTTACAAGCTAGACCCTGTTACTGGTGCAGTCATTACTTCTTTCGCTTCTCCTGATGCAGCACCTCAGGATCTTGCCTTTGATGGTACATACCTCTGGACTTGTGGCTGGTATACTGGTGAAGTTTACAAGATGGATATCGGGTATGTTGGTGTTGAGGAAACCTGGCCCATGTTTCATCACGATCTTCATCATACAGGCTTATCTCCACTCACCGGAGATATGGACACCTGTTACCTTCTCTGGTCATATCCAACAGGCAACTATGTCTTTTCTTCACCGGCGCTTGGCGATATCGATGGAGACGGCAATCTTGAAGTGGTGGTTGGCTCTAATGATTATAACGTCTATGGCCTGAATGGTGAGGATGGCAGTTTCCTCTGGTCATATACAACAGGCAACGCTGTCTATTCTTCACCGGCGCTTGGCGATATCGATGGAGACGGCAATCTTGAAGTGGTGGTTGGCTCTTATGATTATAACGTATATGCCCTAAATGGTGAGGATGGGGGTTTCCTCTGGTCATATACAACAGGCCACTGGGTCCGGTCTTCACCGGCGCTTGGCGATATTGATGGGGACGGCAATCTTGAAGTGGTGGTTGGCTCTATGGATAATAACGTATATGCCCTGAATGGTGAGGATGGCAGTTTCCTCTGGTCATATCCAACAGGCAACGGGGTCTTCCCTTCACCGGCGCTTGGCGATATCGATGGAGACGGCAATCTTGAAGTGGTGGTTGGCTCTAATGATAATAACGTCTATGCCCTGAATGGTGAGGATGGCAGTTTCCTCTGGTCATATCCAACAGGCGGCTGGGTCTTCCCTTCACCGGCGCTTGGCGATATCGATGGGGACGGAGATCTTGAAGTGGTGATTAGCTCTATGGATAATAACGTCTATGCCCTGAATGGTGAGGATGGCAGTTTCCTCTGGTCATATCCAACAGGCGGCACTGTCTTTTCTTCACCGGCGCTTGGCGATATCGATGGAGACGGCAATCTTGAAGTGGTGGTTGGCTCTCATGATAATAACGTCTATGCCCTGAATGGTGAGGATGGCAGTTTCCTCTGGTCATATACAACATACGACTGGGTCGAGTCTTCACCGGCGCTTGGCGATATCGATGGAGACGGCAATCTTGAAGTGGTGGTTGGCTCTAATGATAATAACGTCTATGCCCTGAATGGTGAGGATGGCAGGTTCCTCTGGTCATATACAACAGGCGACTGGGTCTTCCCTTCACCGGCGCTTGGCGATATCGATGGAGACGGCAATCTTGAAGTGGTGATTGGCTCTATGGATAATAACGTATATGCCCTGAATGGTGAGGAGGTAGGGGTAGAAGAAATTGTATCGAATGTTCCACAAGTCTTCTTTGCGACTCAAAATCGGCCTAATCCGTTTAGAGTGACAACCAAGATTGAATATGGCATTACTAAAGACGCTAATGTCAATATCACCATCTACAATCTCGCTGGGCAAAAAGTAGTAACGCTGGTGAATGAGCGTAAAAAGGCAGGTCATTACACTATCAGATGGGATGCACGAGATGAACTTGGAAGAGAAGTCTCAACCGGTGTATACTTTATGAAATTTGAGGCAGGGGGTCATACGGACACACAAAAATTGCTGCTAATAAGGTAATATGTCCTAACAAAACTTGAGTTTTATCCCAATCCATTTAAACAGACTTTGGGCATTAGGCTTTTGACATTAGCAAATGATAAAATAAGCTTGAGAATCTACGATATTTTGGGCCGTTGTGTGAAGATATTCTTTACAGGCCAAAGCCTAGAGGCAAAAGACCAAAGTCTAATTTGGAATGGTACTGATAACCGTGGTCATCGTCTACCTACAGGTATTTATTTTGTGCACTTTGAAGTCGGTAATCACAGAGACCGTGTAAAAATAATTCTGGTTGATTGAAAAGCGGAACGTATAAGAAAAGAAAGGGGCCTTGACATGCCTCTTTCTTTTCTACTTGTAACACAAATATTTCCTAAGCGAAGTCAAGAGTAATTGCCCCCTTTACAATCTTTCATTGAGCATTATAATTATCTACGGGAGAGTAGCCTCTGAACTTATGAGGAGTTATCTCGATTTGTCGAGAGAGACTGCCTCGAATTAAATCTTTAGGCACTCTCCCTGTTATTTTTTGTAAGAAATCGTTCGACAACAAGTGTTCTCCCTTGTTTTAAATTAATGTCCTTACCTTCAAAGTTTCTTATTACATACCTAAGATGAGCAGTATTGTATAATAGCTTGTCTGTTCCTAATCCAGTACGTTTCATAACACTATAGGTTCTGCCTGCAAGATTACTCGCAACTGCACATATTGCCTGATTGTGATGTCGTCCTCTCGCTTTTAACCGATGATATAAACAAGCTGCTTCTGGATCATAACGGCGCGCCGTCTCGGCAGCCAGGCAGTACCCTTTCTTCAAAATCCGCTGGCTTGATTTGGTGATCCGTAATCCCTTTATATCCAACGTAGCACTCTGTTTCTTGCGCGGCACCAGTCCACAAAATGCCTTGTAAGCACGGATGTTGGCAAACCTTTCTGGATTCCCCGTAACACCTATAATGCTGGGCGCAATCACTGGACCTATTCCAGGAATACTCCGCAGTACTTTACCTGGATCAACTCTCTGATACAGTGCTTCAATCTTCCCGTCTAAATACTTCACCTTCTTTTCCTCATATTCCATCAGATCAAGCTCAATGTTGATCTCTTCTTGAAACTGTTCCGGAGAAAAAGGTAGTGCATTCACTGCTTTTGCTTGCCTAAAGATATTGACCGCAGACTGTGACGCTTTATAGATCCGCACGGTCAGCAAAGCCTCAGGTGTACCAAAGGCATGCTTGGCTAGAAATGTCGCCAGTCGTTTCACCCCTAACTTCACCACCTTAAAAGGATCAACATAACAACGCAAGAATGCACGACAACACCGGGTATACTTATGTTCACCAAAACACTCCATTAAGAGCGGATTGACCGCGGTAAAGAACGCCTGAATCCTCACCTTGCGTGCTGAAATCGACCGCATGATGCGCTCTCTTTGTCGGCAATAGCGATCTAAAGCCACGATATCGGTTTTGGGCAAAGTAAGCGGATAGATGCCCTCAGGATCAATGATCGGTAGTTTTGCCAGGGTTTGAGCATCAATCCGATCACTCTTGGTGTGTTTCTTGAGGAATTTTCTAAAATCGTACACCTTCTGTGGCTTCACCAGATATACCGTATAGCCTTTTGCCATTAAAAAAGCACTCAATGGTTTCCATGACCCTGAGGTCGGTTCCATGACGAATGAAACTTCGCCACTGAAACCACTCGTTGCTTTGTTTAAGAGTAACATAAATCCCTCATAAGAACGATTGAATGCAAACGATTTACCGACAAACACCATACTTCCAGAATCATACACCGCGGCTCTGTGAGAGCCGGTTATCGCTAAGTCAATACCAACGACACGCTTAGACATAATATACCTCCTTTTAAATCACCAAAGAAGGAGGCAATGCTCCTGAATCCCTACAGATCCGATTTAATCGTACCACCAACATTGTGGTTCTTTCGGGGCCTTCAACGTAATGTCGAAGCCGCCAATTACCTAAATCGGGGCACTCTGTAGAAAAGGAGATAACAGAATTTGTGCAGAGGCAGTCTTCCCCAAGCGTCCCTTGAGGTAACTCCATCAACGGCACTGATCGTATCCTCCTTCTCCGCAGCACGATTATACCGAAAAGTGAGTGATCCTTAAAGAGCAAAATATCATTCAACTCTATTATACAATCTGGCACAAATAAAAAGGGGAGTGATGTTGAGGTCACTCCCCCTTGTGCTACACTTTTCGTTCTTTATCTGACTTTCACCACCTTCTGTGTTACAACACCATCAACTTCAAATTGGGTAATTGGGGTAATTGGGGTCAAATCTAAACATTTTACATTAACGGTATATCTCTTTTATATCGCAATCTGTGCCTTCGCTCAATACCGTGACAGTTCTCTTCCCCATGTCAACCACGATGTAACATGTTTAGATTTGACCCCATATCAACTGGTTTTTTTCACCAACCCTATGTGCTTAGTCAGTTTATTATTTAATCTTAAAATCAATTTTTTTAGGTTTGTTACAAAAATAATACAAATTAAGGAGGTTTGTGATGGAAAAAAAATACAGATATACAGAAAAAGAATTAGGTGATGTATTTGAGGGCAAAGTCATCTACACTGACACACTTGACGTGGTTGCTTATATTTTAGAAGAAACAAAGGATCCCACAACTGGCCAACGTCGATATAAGCATATGCCTCACACATACTGGGATATTCACGACCCTGAAAAACCACCACACGAAGATGTAGAATATCCACCTCTACCAATATCTAAAGATGATATGGATTTGTTTCATTCACCCGGTAGGTATATGATTAAAGTCGTTAACCGATACAATAAAGCAAAAAGCTATGGGTCAGTAACATTCTATAATGACGGAGATAATTACAAAGAAATTCACTCAGAATTGAGAACATCGCATGCTGCGGATAAAAAAACAAACTCTGCTCGTATCGAAATTATATCAATAGAAAAAAGATTACAGATGCAGGAATCTCGCATAAGTAATATTTCCAAAATGTTGTTGGACTTGAAAAAATCCGTAGAAAAACTATCACGGGAAGTAGAAGAATATATTTATTGAGATTTTTTGGACCAAATAATTCGATCAAAAATGCCCACTTAAAGTAGTTTTAATGTATTTTAGAGGTAATTTACACGCTTCTGAAGCATTCTATGCTTCAGATTTGTTACAGTGTTAAAAAAACCTGAAATAGCCGTTTTTAACAGCGTTTTCACGGTTTTAATATTATGTATAAATAGTCAAAAACAACGGTTTTTAGCGTTGCTGCAGCAGCTTGCAACAGCACTCTGCTACAGATTGCTTCAGGGTTTTATGAATGTGGCCAAATGAGGTATATATCAAAAGCAGCATTTTGCTCTTTCTTGCTATTGCCAGGAATTCTACCCAAGTGACATCGATAGATACAAAAACATTATAGAAAAACACTTGTGATATGTATCGACCACGCCATCAGCATTATGAAACGACGCTGGAGATCTTCGGTGGTAGGGGGTTCCGAGGTCTCCGAAAAGTTTTTGATTCACTTTAGAAAAGTTTTTGGAGAAAAGGGGGAGCTCCCCCTTTGTACCCGTGTATTCTAAAGTAAAATTGGCCCGAAAGTGGCCCAAGTCTTCCACACGTGTCCCGCTATTTGTTTCAAATGAAGTGAGATAACATAAGGCGGGAAGGAAGTAAAAGGATCGGTGGTTGAAGCCGGCCCTTTTTATTTTAAACGTTATTTAAGATTGATCATTGTGCTTGCAACTTTCTCTAATATTTCCAGTGCTTTGCCTTTTATAATCTGGCGATTGCAATTTATTGATATCTAAAATTCGTTCATTCTTGTAAAATTAATAATAACAATGATTTAGAGAATGGAGTTAAGGAGAATCAATAATATCAACAAAAATTGGGGTCTTGACATCTGGGGATTTTTTATTATAATCATATAGGAGAAGAGAAGGTATTAGGACCTTACAGAGGTTTTGGGCCTCTATATGGTGGTTGTACCTTTTTTTGTTTTTAAAATCTGGAATCAGTATTAAGTTGAGTAATTAGAAGAAAAGAGCGTGTATGTGATAAAGTAACTGGCCTGAGATTATTAAAAAAGTAAATAGCAGGTAAAATGAAGATGGATTGGAGGAATAGAGGAATATATGAAAAATTATCGAAACAATCATGGTGGTTTAATGAGATAACAGGTTGAAGAATAGTTTAAGAACTATCAATAATAAGTGAGTTTAGCATGTAAACAATCAGGTAGAGAATATGCAGAATGAATTATTAAATAATAATTTTTACGCAAAGAGGTATCTTGACATGAGTAAAATTCCTAATAAGATATATTATAAGTTAATAAATCCTAATGGTGAAGTTATTGCTGGCTAAATTAACCTTGAGGGATTCAATTATCCTCCACCCTCAAGGCATAATTGACATAAAATTACACAGTGGCTTGATTGATCAAGTCAGATGTGTTGGCGTGATTTATTACACAGGATAAAAAATGCTTGTGTATGCAATGTTTGTATTAAATAGAGGAAAAAATGAAAGTCGTTAAGAATCTTTTTTTGGGAATTGGGTTCCTGATACCTTTACTCGCTTATGCCCAATCTTACGTATCCGGTGAATTCATTGTGAGGATTACCGAGTCAGCTGGTCAGATCGTGATTGGGGCATATCAAGGAATAGCTACAACTGGGGTTCCCTCTATAGACAGCTTGAGTTCCCAGTATGGGGTGATATATATTGAAGAGATCGTAAAATCACCCGTGACTCCTGACCCAAGACTTTATCTATTCAGACTTGCAGATACTACAGCCAATGTTCCTGCTATATGTGAGGTTTACGAATCTGATCCTTACATAGATTTTGCTGAACCAAATTACATCGGTGAATACCATGAATTCATCATACCGAACGATCCTTATTTTGGTTTACAATGGTGGTTGCACAACGTCGGTCAATCAGAGGGGTTGCCTGACGCTGATATTGATGCTCCTCATGCCTGGTATGTTGAGAAGGGTGACAGCATTGTTATACTATCTCCTTTGGATAGTGGTATTGACTGGGATCATGAAGATCTTGTTGACAAGGTTTGGCAAAATCTTGGTGAAGATGCTGATGGTGACGGTCATGTCATCGAGTACATTGATAGGCAGTGGGTTTTTGACCCTGGTGATGAAAATGATATTGATGATGACTTCAACGGTTATATAGATGATTTCATAGGATGGGATTTCTATGACCAGGACAATGACCCCAGTAATGAGTCTCCATATCATGGAACAAGCGTTTCTGGTATCGCAGGTGCTGCAACCAATAACTTGACAGGCGTGGCAGGAGTGGGATGGAAGATTCCTATCATGATGTGCAAGTTAGGCTATTGGATTCCTACGAACTGTCTGATTGAGGCACTTCACTATGCTCCTAATAACGATGCAAAAGTCATTACCATGAGTTTTGGTATTGAAGAATCTGAAGGTGTAAAACGAGCTTTATGGTATGCTCATGTTTGGAAACACAGCTTCCTCTGTGCCGCCACAGGTAATGATGGCTCTAACTGGGAAACAAGCTTTCCAGCGAAATGCGATTCAGTTGTCGGTGTTGGAGCGACAGACCACTCTGATTATCGTGCTTGGTTTTCTAATGGTGGAAACACTAACCCTAATCCCGAGGATATTCCAAGCATTGAACTAGTAGCTCCAGGTTATGAGGTCTACACGACACATGCCAATAATCAGTATACCTACTTTGGAGGTACTTCGGCTTCCTCTCCAGTAGTAGCAGGTGCTGCGGCATTGGTTTTCTCCAAATACCCGCAGTGGCGTGATTATCCTGATTCAGTAAGAAAATGGCTTAAGCTTACCGCGGATAAAGTACATCCATGGTATGAAACTGTTCAAGATACCTTATTTTATTATTATGATGAACCAGTATATCATCCAGGATGGAACCATCTTATGGGATACGGAAGGGTAAACATCTATGATGCCTTAATTTTAAATCCTAACCCTGTTCTTAATGCTGGCTATGAGCAGAATGATCAACTCTCTGACTTCTATAGGTGGGAAGAAGAATACAGTCCACATTCTACAATATGGGTAGAAAACTTCGGACCTATCGATCCAGACAATGTACATTCTGGATTATATAGTGTAGGGATGAATAATGCTGGATACGGCGAGGTTACATTGACCCAAAGGATTGCTACTAGACCTCAGATAACTCACGAGGTAAAGGTTTTCATGAAACCTTATAGATTACAAAGCCTGTCGGAGGAGGATGGTGCTGTGATCTTTGTGAACGGAGAGCCCATCAGTGTTCCGGTTACAGGGACAAGCCATGATTTCATTGAGGTGGAAGCTCATTTTAACTCAGCAAATCCCTTTATCTACCTGGGTGTTGGACTTACGAGTGGGGCTGACGGAATTGTTTATATAGACGATATATCAGTAACCGAGATTGGTGGAGAATGTGCAGCATCTAAGGAGATTTACAGTAATAGATCTGCTCAAATTCAGACAGGAGCTCTGCCCAATCCATTCAGCGGCGAGGTTATGATAGAATACATACTGCCTGATGCAGGTGATGTAATGGTCGAGGTCTACAATTCGCTCGGTCAGAAAGTCAGGCAATTGCAGTCAGGTATCCAGCCCAAGGGAACCCATAGGCTGTCCTGGGATGGTAAGGACGACAGCGGAAGATTGCTTCCCAGTGGAATTTACTTCTACCGGATTGATACGCAGCATAGTTGTGTAACTCAGAAGCTTATGCTCTTGAGATAAAATCAGAACAACGGGTGGGCAGAAGTCGTTTCTCCCACCCGTAAGGAGATTAAATGAGAAAGTTTACAGTAGTTATCTTAAGTGCATCTTTCATTTCTTCCCTCACCTTTGCTGGTCTTGGCAGCTGGTCTAAGATAGGAGGACCCGAGGGCGGGGTAGTAAAGGTAATACTCAGTAATACTCAAAACTCTGATATTCTCTATGCTGGTACTTTTGGTGGAGGTGTATACAAGAGCCTTGATAGTGGAGATACATGGCAAGAAGCAGACCAAGGGCTTCTCATACCGGTTATTAATACCATGGATATAAACCCCCAAAACCCGGAAGTTCTTTATGCTGGTATAGATATATTCAGCGAAGATGGTGGTTTGTACAAGTCTACTAATGGCGGGGCAAGCTGGATTCATATATCAAGCTTGCCTTTCACCCCAGGTTCCTATGTAATAAATGCTATTGCAATCGATAAATTACATCCGGAAACCCTTTATGTAGCCAGTTACTTTCCCCAAGGTAGTAGTATGATAGTGAAGAGTATGGATGGAGGTGCAAGCTGGATACTCACAAACTATCCCGGTTATAGTGTGTGGTGTCTTATTATGGATCCCGTTAACACCAATATAGTGTATGCTGGTATATCAGGTGGTGTTGCTAAAAGTGTTGATGGCGGCATAAACTGGCAAATTTCTCCCTTGCCCTATCCCTATCCAAGAGTTTATAGCATTGCAGTAGATCCGAGCAACAATGATGTCGTATATACAGGAACTACAGCCGGAGTCTATAAGAGTGTTGATACAGGATCGACATGGGTCCTGATTAAGGAAGGTGAAACAGCAAATGTCACCATTGATCCCGATGATCCACTCCATGTTTTTCAAGGAACCTGGGGTGATGGCATCTTTGAATCAATGGATGCAGGGTCAAGCTGGACTCCGCTCAACGTTGAAACTCCGATTGGACGGTATATCTGGGATATTGAGCTTGATCTTCCAAAGATTTATGTTGGGTTAGGAGGAGGCGTCATAAGAAGCGAGGATAATGGAATCAGTTGGGAAGTTGTCAACTCGGGTATTGAAGCAGCTGTTGTAATTTCACTTTTAGCTACAGATGATGCCATCTATGCCGGAACCTGGTTCAATGGGCTTTTCAAGAAATATTATGGCAGTAATCAGTGGATTAATATCGGCCTGCCTGAGTCCGTTATCAGGGAGAATTGGATTCGTGCCATTCTTCGGGACCCAGTAAATCCTCAGCACATGCTGGTTGGTATCAGCGGCTCAGGCTTAGGCTTTTATCTTGCTTATATGCTACAGGATAGTGTACCACCAATATATCGAACTGAGGATGGTGGGGTAACATGGATTTCTTCAGATTCAGGTATCTTTCGTCCAGGTGTCGCATATGGGGAGCACTATATGATTTCGTTAGTTGTAGATCCAGAAAACACGAATCACATCTTCGCAGGAGGCGGACCAGGGCTCTATATAAGTCATGATGCTGGACTTCACTGGACTTATTGGCTTCCTGTAGGCACCTTTGGAGGAAGTATTCTTGATATTGTCTTTCATCCATATTCCTCAGATACAATTTACATAGGAGGAGAAGGTCCCTATCTTGGAGCTGTGATCCATAAATCTCTGGATAACGGACAAAACTGGGAGCCTTACTGGTGGACTTCACATAGCCCACCACTCAATTCTGATGGTATACTTACATGTCAAGTGATTAACCACGAGAACCCCCAAATTCAGTACGGAGGATTAGCAAGTCCTTTTGCCCAAGGTATTGTAAAGACTGAAAATGATTGGCAGTCCTACACAGTGGTTTTCGACGACAACAGCATTATTGACATGGAGCTCAGCCCCATAGATCCGGATGTCATATATGCTGGTGGTCATTGTATACTGTGGTTGGGCGTTTTTAAGTCATCAGATGCTGGTGGGAGCTGGGACCTAATCAATGATGAGCTCGAAAATTTCGGTATTACTTCCTTAGTTGTTAGTGAGGAGGATCCGAGGACTCTCTATGCAGGGACCTATGGAGGAGGCGTCTGTGAATATACTGATACTACAATAACCGGAGTAAAAGAGAACTTTATAAAAGTAGTCCCGCAGGAAACACATATACTTCAGGTTAGCCCAAATCCATTTTCTCTTAAAACAGAAATTCAGTATGCTATCATGAGTAAGAAATTTGTTTCTTTAAGAATTTTTGATGTTTCTGGTAGACTCGCAAGAACATTGGCGAGCGAATTAAAGAACTCTGGCTTACATATAGTTTTTTGGGATGGTAGGGACAATATAGGAAAACTTCTTCCTAGTGGTGTTTATTTTGTGCGGTTAGAAACAACCGATGAAAGCATAACAAGAAAAATTATAAAAATAAATCATTTTAAATAACGACACCCACCAAGAATTCTTTGTATTACCATAGATTTTGATGCAAACTTGTCACATATCTGGCACCATGACGATAGATTAAAACCTTATCTTCCGTAAAGCATTGCAAATATTAGCATCCAAACGATTATCCTGTGAAGCACCACGGACTAGCAGTCCGTTGCTCTACCTTAGGAGAAAACGACCGACACAACCTATGGATTATAAGTCCATAGGTTATATCTTTATTCAAAAAAGGCATAAAAGAGACTATTTTATTTAATTCTACAATAAATCATTGTGAAAGCCTATTGTAGAGTTCGCAACAACGCAAAAACCATGATTTTACGCTATTGTGGGTTACACCACAATATTTGTATGAGTTTACAAAAAACGTCCAACACAACGCAACACAAGAACATGTCTCTATGGGGTCAAATCTAAACATTTTACATTGACTTCTTTGATCTTGCAATTTCTGATACCTCCTTCTCACCTTTGCTTCCCCACCCATCTTCTCTTTTAAACACTTCTGCAATAAAGATACGGCCCATCAGCCAGAATATTATGCTAAAGTAACCGTACCTTTTCTAAGCTAAGTCTATACACAATTCGCTCCGTGTCAAGAAATAATTTTTTCATAGGTTATGCCATTTGCTTCTTTTGTAGCATTTATCCAATGTCCAGACCCGACCCCTTGTCCAGAAAACTAAAGGACTATGATTTCTTGCGTTTCTTTAATCTAAGCAAGACTTTAAGATCTTCTTTGTCTTTCGGCCGCCCAGCTGCTTTTTTCATCCTTATTAAATCATTCAAACACGCAAAGTAAGCATCAGTTTTGCCTATTTTATCTTTTACTTTATTTTTCCAAACATCTATGAATTTCGCACCTTTAACAAATGGATGAAGATCAACCTCTAATAAGTATTGTCGTATTAGTACTTTTTTCCTTAAAAGATCCTCAACTGTAATATCTGTTACATCATACCCAAAATCACGTAACGCTTCTAAGCAGTTCCTTGCATTCTGTTCGGTTGGCTTAATAAAAATGTCTACATCTAAGGTTGTTCGTACATATCCATGAACTGGAAATGCAGCAGCGCCAATAATAATGAATTTGACTTTATGTTCGCTTAATAATTTCAGAAGGTTTTCGATGTCCATTTCTTATTAGTATGTCTCTTACTAAATTCGACGCACGAAACATCATTTCAAAACGTTCCGCCGTCGTTAGTGAAAGCAAGAAATCCATTTCGAATTGAATTTCCTTATCTGGGTCGTCTTTATCGAGTTTCAAAACATAGGTTCTACGTTCTCTTACCATATACAATTATACACGAAATCTACAATAAATCAAGGACGTAAATACAATTGACTAAGGGGAGAAATTCATTATAATGGAGGATAATAGATAGCAGATATAAGATGACAGATAGTAGATAGATGATTTTGAATATTTATACTAACATCTACTGTTTTTGGGCGAAGCCCAAAGATGACGTCGGTTAAGAGATGTGATGAAAACAGAACGGTGTTAACACGGGATTAACCTTCGTGTTCAGCGATAGAGACTTACGGGCACGGGGGATTAATAGGGAACAGGGATTAGGAAATAGGAATCAGTAAAAAAATTTATTTAACAATCTGTTCCCTGTGCTCTGTTTCCTGTTCCCTAATTTCGCGCCCGTAGCTCAATTGGATAGAGCGGTGGACTACGGATCCGCAGGTTGCGTGTTCGACTCGCGTCGGGCGCATGCGAATTTTACCCACATCTATGATGTGGTTGAAAAATTCAGCATCCCGCATCTACCATTGGAGATGGTAGAAAGGGATTACCTTGGAAATGGGTTTTCCCACATCTATGATGTGGTTGAAAAATTAAATATCCGCCTCACCCCCTGAAACAAGTTCAGGGCCGGCTTTACCCTCTCCCACTAGGGGAGAGGGAATGAGTAGGAGTTTGGAGCATGGAATTGAGATTGCCACGCCTGCCACATGCAGGCTCGCAATGACATTTAAAGATAATCCCTTTCGTCTGTGACGGGCGAGGATGAACCCCGCTTCTCTTCGAGGGGCGTGGGTGAATTTAGATATTTGGATTTTGATATTGTTTGAAATTTGGTGCTTGGGATTTGTTATTTAGCCGAATAATAACGAGGTTTTGATATGACTGATGAATTTTTCATGAAGGAGGCATTGAAGCAGGCGCAAAAGGCGTATGATGAGGATGAGGTTCCAATTGGCGCAGTTGCTGTTTACAAAAATCAAATTATTGGAAGGGGACATAATCAAACAGAACGATTGCAGGACCCTACTGCCCATGCTGAGATCATTGCGATTACCGCAGCGGCTAATGCATTAAGTTCATGGCGACTAAAAGATGTAGATATTTATACTACAGTAGAACCCTGTATAATGTGTGCGGGTGCTTTGGTGCTGGCAAGGGTAAGAAGAATTATCTTTGGTACAAGGGATGAAAAATTTGGTGGCTGCGGGTCAGTTTTTGATATTGTGAATGAAAAAAGATTAAATCATCAGATTAAAATTACCGAAGGGATATTAAAAGAACAAGCAGCAGGTTTACTAAAGAGTTTTTTTGAGAAGAAAAGGAAAAAGACGGCAGCAGAAGACTGCTGCGGTTAAGGGTCAATCCAATGATTGACAATATTGGCTCAGCAAAGCTGCGCGGTTATGGCAATAAATTGCGGATAGCAGTTTAAAATATGGTTTTTTTGTACAATATGCCATAAGCAATTAGCGATTAGCCGTGCCACACGAAGTGTGGAAAAATTTGGGGATAATTTTTGGCTATTTCCTATATCCTGTATCCTAATCCCTAAACTTGGAGAGATGGCCGAGTGGATGAAGGCGCGCGACTCGAAATCGCGTATCCTGAAAAGGATCGGGGGTTCGAATCCCTCTCTCTCCGTTTGCCACCGAAGGTGGCAATGATTACCCCATACGTTTAACAGCTTACGGGGCAGGCAGCGATAAAAAGAAAGATTATCCCGAAATTTCCTATTTTGTTATTTAATAATGGTAATTCGAGGATCCCGTTTTACGGGACAGTGATATTATTACCCCCTCACCTTAATCCTCTCCCCCAAGGGGGAGAGGGAAGATTTTTAACAGAGCATTAATATGATCCAGAAGGTGCGGGGTACTGTAGTATAACAAAAAAGGCGGGCAGAGCCCGCCTTTTTATAATAGTCATACGATTATAGACCAATTGGTATTCTCACACCACCTTGAACATAGAACCAGTTATCAGAATCGCTGTCACCAACTTCAGGACTCCAGCTCACGAAATTTATGCCGCCTTCCAAATATCCTGAAACAACGCCAAATCCCATTTCCGCACCAATACCACCGGCAAGATAGAATATCGTACCGTAGGGACGACCCTCATACGTGAAGCCTAGCGGAATGTAGGGACTTATTGCTCCTGCCATTGGTATGTATATTAACGCAGTTGCAGAAGTACCGAGGCCAAACTTGTATTCACTTTCTAGAGCACCTTCTTCATCTTCCGGTATAATATTATATTGCACGAGACCAATTCGGAAACCGAGAATCGGAAGTGGCTTGCACATAACGTCAGCCACTATGGCAGGGTATGCAAAAGTGCTATCCTCCATCAAACCAGGACGACCGATTACATACTGACCTCCAAGACCAAACGACAAACCATACAATCCACCTAACATTGAAGCCGCTATTGCTATAGCAAAAAGCTTTTTCATTTTACCTCCTTTTCATTTTGCAATTATACATATAATTTAAAGTTTGTCAATATCTAATTTACATTTTTTTAAAAGACTTAAGTCTATTGTTGTATTCATTGTAGTATTTCCACTTATCCTATTTCCGCCTCATCTTTATCTTAGCTGTAATTAATTCGGCTGATACTGGATTGCTCAAATTTATAAAATAGAGTAGCCACCTTTTCTTTCTCTTCCGCGATACTACGATTTTGGTACCATCTTTTGAAATTCTTGGATTCCAGTCTGGATAGGGATTATTAGTAAGTCGTACCAACGATTTATTCTTTGTATTAAAGCGGTAGATTTCCCATTTGCCATCTCGGTCCGATTTAAAAAACAAATTTTCATTTAGTAGCATTGGATCATTTTCATCTGCCGGACTTGCATACAAAATTTTTTCTCCACCGCCATTTTCCTTCATTACATATATATCTTCACTACTCTTCCGTTTAGAAGAAAAAACGATTCTCTTTCCGTTTGATGAAAATTTTGGAAAACCATCCCAGTATTTATTTTTGGTTAAACGCTTAATCTTTTTATTCATTACATTAATTTTATATATTTCCCAATGATATATATTATCCATGTTTGACACAAAAACTATCTCTTTGCCGTCAGGTGAAAAAGAAGGAGAAAAGTCGTCAGCAGTGTTGTCAGTCAGTTTTTCAGTCTGGAGGGTCGTAAGATCATAAAGATACAGTTCTTCATCACCGTCTATATCAGAAACAAATACTACATGGTTACCGGCAGGTGAAAAATCAGGGTCTGTGTTCATTCCTCGTTTGGTCAATTTTTTTATAATACTGCCGTCAAGCTTAACTAAATAGATATTTGCAATATCGCGTTTTGCAGCAGCGACGGCAATTTTTTGGCCATCCGGGCTGAATGAACCTTTAAACTGATTCATCCTTTTCATCGAAATTAAAGTCGAGGCGTACGGCTCTAAGTTTAAAAAATTTGCTAACATTTCTTTTAGTTGAATGTCGTCTTGTAAATTTGAGTCCAGTTCACAGATTTTTATATAGTGATAAAAGGATTTGTCTACAGAATCAAGGTGGGCATAGGCAACACTCAGGTTAAAATGAACTTCAGAATTTAGCGAATCTGTATTCAGGATTGTGTTCAATGATGTTATTGCCTTAAGATATTCTCCTTTTTTGATTGCATCGATACCTTTCTGGAGATCGTCCTTACGAGAGCAAAAAACCAGAGCCAGAATTATAATAGAGAATAATAATCTATATTTCGTTTTTTGTTTAGTATTTCTTTTTTTCATATTTCCTCACATGATTAAATATCTTTATACCTTCTTTGATAGCAGTGACAAACCCTGAAACCCTCGCCTTATTTTTCCCGGCAATATCAAGAGCCGCACCATATAAAGGTGAGAGTCTGATGATTGGAAGACCGAGTGTAAAGTTTAGTCCGTCCTTTTTTGACTTAAGATAAATCATTGCCTGATCATGAAACATTGTTAGAAATCCGTCAAAATTACGATTGAATAATGAGTCTGCTGGATAAGGACCTTGTGCAGCGATTTTCTTTTTTTGCGCCATGACTATTCCTTTTTTAATATCTTCATCTTCACCCAGGCTGAATTCAAACGAATGCGGGTTTAGAGAGCTGACACCGATTACCGGCTTTTTGATATTAAAATATTTGTTTAACCCCCGATCAAGAAGAATAATTTTTTCTAAAATATGTTTTGGTGTAATATACTTGAAGACATTACGGAGTGGTAAATGCGTAGTTAACAGCATGATTTTTTTATCCTGCCACAAACCGACCATTGCGAAATTCTTGGTTCGGAAGTATTTTGCAAAGTACTCAGTATGTCCAATGAAATTGGGAATAGAGTGTCTTATTACATCTTTTACTATGGGAGGTGTAATAATAACATCAAGGCCATAATGTAATGCACTATCTATTGATTGCATTGCCGCACGTCCAGTCTGTTTTGTCGGTTTTCCATAGTAAAATTTTACATTGTCCACACAATCGATGATATTATTTTCTATTATTCTATACATGTTTAAAATATGGAGATCACGAGCTGTTTTTTCAAGGACGTTCTTATTACCAAATATGCATAAATTCTTAAGATTCTTAATTTTAGGGATTCCCTTTAGGATTATCTCCGGACCAATACCTGCAGGGTCACCGAGTGTAATGCCTATCTTCATGGGATGCGAAATTCTTTAATACCGAGCGATTTTGGCGAATTACAAATAGAGCGGTTAATGCTCTTCATAGTATAACTCTGTTTCGTTTTTCCCGATGTTTCCTTTTGGTATTTGCAGAACTTTAATTTTTCTTATGCCTTTAACCGTTTCTATTTCAATTAGATCGCCCGGGTTTATTGTTTTAGAAGGTTTGGTATGTCTTCCATTGAGTTTTATAAGATTCTTGTTACATATAATTTTTGCCTCGCTTCTTTTTTTAAATATTAATACTTTTTTAAGAAATACATCAATCCGCATATTTAATTATAAAAGATATTTTAGAAAAGTCAACAACACATTGAATAAATACCTAAACCCAGCCCGTTTGCAACGGGCTTGGGTAAAAGTCTCTGCCGGAGGCAGACAGGCAAAATGCCTAAATTACCTAAATAATTATAATAAAACGCTATCCTGATAATTGCAAGGCTGAAAGCCTTGCCCTACAAAGTATCAATGCTCCATTTCTCCCATGCACATTTAACTCTTGACAACTCTTAGATTTTAATTATAATAAATCATATGCAAGGAGGTAAATAGCGACACTTAAGACGTTTGATGATTCGCAGAACTGAGCTGTTTATTACTATCTTAGGTGATTCATTGTTGCTTTCATTTGCATATTTTATTAGTTGGAAGGCATCGGTGATCAATTCATCGGTAATCAGTTGGCATTCCCTATTAGGTAATTTTATTATACTCGTATTTTGGCTTTTTCTATTCCAGTCTTTTGATCTATACGAACCCCGATCCAGGATTCAATTGATGAACGAGTTATTTAAGTTATTCAGAGCCATGTGTCTTGGATTAATAATAATCATAGGCTTTGCATATTTTGCTAATATAGATTTTATTAAAGCCCGAGGATTTATACCAGCATATTTAATAATGATCTCATCCATTTTTGTCTGGCGATTTCTCTGGCGGGGTCTGACCGGCGAATACATCAAACCACAGCGAGAAAAAGTTTTGATTTTTCAAAATGGTGATATTATTGACAATTATGATAAATTTAATGTGGTTGAAAAGATCGGATTGAATAAACTGAATCTTGATGATTCCAGGGATATTTTAAATCGCAAAAATGTTGAAGGTATAATTATCGAAAGTAATGGTAATTGTAAAGCAGATATTTTAAACATTATCTCGAAATTCGCTGATACAGAATTCGTGATATATATTTCACCAAAACTTTTTCCGGTAGTTTATCAATATTTTCTCGTCCAAAAGGTACCTGATTCTCCTTTTTTAAAAGTTATCTTTCATCCTCTTTCAAATTGGGACCGATTTCTAAAAAGGGTGATGGATATTGTATTGGCGTTATTCGCGTTATGTATATTATCTCCTACCTTAATGATAATTTCGTTATTCATTAAAATCGATACTCCTGGACCAGTTTTGTACAGGCAAAAACGATTGGGATTTCGTGGAAAAGAATTCCTCTTATATAAATTCCGCTCAATGATTAGTGATGCAGAAAAACATACTGGTCCGGTATGGGCTTTAAAGAATGATAAAAGAATTACCAGAATCGGGATGATTCTAAGACCATTAAGACTCGATGAAGTACCACAGTTATTCAATGTTTTAAAAGGTGATATGAGCTTTGTCGGACCAAGGCCAGAGAGACCTGCCTTTGTGGCAAAATTAAAGAAGGAAATACCATTATATACTTTAAGACTCAATACACACCCGGGAATCACCGGATTGGCACAGGTGAAGCACGCCTATGATAGATCTATTGAAGATGTTAAGAAAAAATTAGAATATGATCTTGAATACATTAATAATATGACATTAAGACTTGATTTGAAGATATTCTTGAAGACAGTTCTTACAGTATTAAAGCGAGAAGGAGCACACTAAATAAGTTCCAAATTCCAACCCTGAATCAAGTTCAGGGCAAATAACCAAACAGTTTCTAAATCCCAATATCCAAACTTTTGTTTCTTCACTTTGCAAAACATACAGTATTTAAAAATACGCTGAAAACGCTGAATATTCGCAGATTACGCTGAGGATTATTTTCTGCGGTCTCTGCGGAATTTCCGCGCACTCTGCGACATTTTCTTTAAACGGAATTTAATGAGCAAAGCATGAATTGCTTTATTTAAGTATCTTTGTTTGAGAAAGATGTTTATCGATGATTCTGATGTGGTAACTACCTCAATATGTATTTTTAACTTTGATAGAATATTAAAAATATCAGAAATTATTTTGTTAGCAGAACCAATACCTTTGCCGATTACACTTAGTGAACAGATATCAGAAGATTCCCTGATATGACTAACGTCAAGCTTTTTTATAATTGTATTTATTATTGATTTAACCTTATCTTTTTCATCAAGTGGTGTAATAAATGAAAGGTCAAATTTTCTGGCATCAGATACACCATGAGAAAAGAATTTTAAATGAACGCCGCCTTTTGTCAATTCAGTTACAATCTGTGATAAATATTGATTCCACTTTGGAACCTGAACAAGGGTTATATGATAAAGATCATTACTATGTGTTATTGCTTTTGGTCTTGGTCTTTGAGTACCTGCTATATTGGTAATAAGAGTACCTGTTTTATTATTGAAACTGTTGCGTATCTCAACAGGAATTTTGAATCTCGCTGCAATGCTTGATGCCCGGGGATGTGAAACCTGAGCACCGTAGTTAGAGAGTTCTAACATTTCTTCATATGATATTTTGCTGATCTTTTTTACTCCGGGAAATCTATTCGGGTCTTCTGTAAATACTCCATCGACATCCGTGTAAATTATACATTTTTTAGCATTGAGTGCAGCGCTTAATGCCAGAGCAGTAGTATCAGAACCACCGCGGCCCAGGGTTGTTATTTCCTTTTCCATACTGACTCCCTGGAAGCCGCACACAACCGGAATTTTGTGCTCGGCTAATGCCCTTTTGATTCTATCGCCTTTGATTTCCAATATTCTTGCATCGGTATGTTTATTGTCGGTAATGATACCAACCTGTGAACCTGTATATGAAACCGCTTCTAATTTTAATTTTCCAAGCGCCATTGACAACAGCGCTACAGAAATTCGCTCGCCAGCGGTTAAAAGCATATCCATCTCTCGCGCCTTTGGTTTTAAGGTAATCTCTCTGGACATTGAAAAAAGTTTATCTGTAGTTTGCCCCCTTGCTGAAACAACAACAACTATATCATTCTTTCTGCTCATACGTAAAACCTTTTTTGCTGCTGCTATTATTAAGCCGGGAGTCGCAAGTGAAGTACCACCAAATTTCATAATTACTGTCGGCATAATTCATTATAGCAAAACCACCCAGAAAATCAAGAACAGAGATTTCTGAAAAAAACCAGAAATCTTCGATTGCAATGATTTTCATAAGATTACAATGATAATTATCATTGACATAAAATTTGTTCTGTATATACTTCTGTTATGAAGAAATACCTTTTTTTTCTTATAATCATATGCTCAATGCTATGGGCACAAGAAGAGGACCCTTTGGCAGAAAGAATCGAGAGACTCGGTGAAGGATTATTTGAAGGATACACTCAACCATTGGTCAATGCCTTTGGAGCCGGTATCTCAACGGGCTTATTTCATTCTGCATACAGCCATGATTTTCTCGGTTTTGACCTTAGTGTCTGCGGAATATATATTCAGATACCGCGTTCGGCAAAGTATTTTAGTGGAAGAGCGCTATTGTGTTCACTCGGTATTAATGGATTGGTCTATGACAGTGTAGACTTGGATAGTTTGAGCACCGTTTTTGGTCCTGACGAAGAAACTATTGTACCAACCACTGGAAATGCCATTGGTATTCCTCAAACCATCCCTGGTGGTTTTAACGTTTTTGGTGTACCTCTTGCAATTCCTCAATTGAATATCGGTCTTGCTTCAGGTTCAGAGATTATACTACGATATATTCCATTTACATTCAAGGGTTCACGTATAAGATTCATGGGCGTAGGATTCAAACAGGAACTGACCCGTCTGCCGCCTCTGAGCATGGTTCCCATGCCCGTTGCAATTGCCATTGGTGGTGCCTACCAGAGGTTTGGTGTCAAAGATTCTCTGGGTAAACAAATCGTCAACAGCAGTAACTGGGTTGTTCAACTTCTTGTTTCAAAGCGTATCGCTGTATTCGAGCCCTTTGCCGGCGTAGGTTATGAGGATACGAAAGTTTATCTATCTTATGAATTTGAATATCAAATTCCTGATACAAGCAGTGGAATACCTCCAGATCTTATTACGGTTACGGAGGATATTGATGTTGAAATGTATGGACAGAATCACTACAGAGCAATGATAGGTTTTAATCTTAATTTGGGATTTTTCTATCTTCACTATGATTATAATTTCTTGCCCTATGCCGTGCACAATGCCATGATCGGTATTACCATAAGGTAGAATCTTTAGTCTTTTTAATTTTGATGCGTCAAAGCCCGGTTGTTTTTGAGTAATGTACAAAAAGGTTAATTATAATAAAAGCAAAAGTAATTCCATGAGTATTGCAAAAAGCGCAAAATAGAGCAGGGTATGGGACAGATCACCCTCGGCAAAGTCTTTATCTAAAGTAGCAGTATGTATATTTAAAATTTTTGCTGCCTCGACACCCAGTATTTTTGTATTACCTTCTTCCGGGATGACATTGACTCCTATTGTTTCGCCATCCGCTGTATAGAATCCGGGAATAAGAAACTCGATTCCTTTAGCAAGGTATTCACCGGTGGGTGCCTTTAATTTTGTGAATGTATTTAACTTCTCGCCAACATAAAATTCTTTATTATTTGATTTATATGTCGTGTTTATGATCAACCTGAATATTAACGGAATAAAAGCGGTTTTATATACAATATCAGTATTGTATGGTGTAAATTGTGTGGCAACAATAGCTAAATTATCGTCAATTACAATAAACGGATAATCGCCCGTCAGTTTTGCAATAGTACCGCCGTGCGCAATAATTTCCTGAAAATGATAAAATTTTATATTTTTTAATGCGGTGCTCCGGACAAAAACATTGAAGATAGGATGCGCGTAATCAACCCAATCTAAAGTAGCATAGCCTTTTGGGGATATTGGTTTTTCTATGCTGCAGCTTTGACTAATAAAGTCCTTGAGGTTATTGCCAATATTTTCGCCCAAAAAGCATATAATACTTTTCTGGTTTTGGTGCATAAAATTATCGAGTTTTATTCTGTCGCTTTCTGAGATTTCATTAATACCATTTAGGATCACGACATCGAATTTTGGGAAATTAACTTTACTCAGATGCTCAACAGTTTCAACATAAAAAGGCGAAAGTGATTCATCGCCCGAGCTTAGTCCTGAATAGAGAAATTTGTCATGACCAATAATTATGATATTCAACCTGCGCGGTAATAATTTCGAAAAATAATATACATTGTCGGTAATAAGACTATCATCGTAAATTGCTATCTTACCGTGTCGGACAGATAGCGGTAAAAGAAATTCTAAATTTAGATCCTGCGCGGGCTTTATTTCACAATCCTTCTCAAAATAATAATCATTGGCTCTCAAGGTTGCTTTACCAGTCCATGAATCCTGCGAGAAATTTGTTAGATGTACATTTAGATAGTAGTTATCTAATGGAATAGAGACCGGATCTCTCAGCGCTACCTTGGTTATGGCAATGTTACCACCGACAGGTATTTTCAGCCAATTGAAGTTATTTTGTTTTGATAACTCTTCTGGAAAATTTTTGAAATTAAGCTCTTGCCCATCTCCAATATAGACATATTCAACCGTATATTTAGATGCATTCATTGGCACATTCGATAATACATTTTTCATACTGCTACTTTTATAGGAAAGGGATAATTTATTAATTAATACGGAAGCGGATTTTTTGTTTATCCAGGAAGGCTTGTTATCATCACTTTGATATTCTGTCGGACACAATGGCAGGACACAAAATTCTGATTTTGGTGCGTATAATGAAAGCAGTTTATCTGCCGTCTCTTTTACTAATTTGAAATTCTCCCCGTATGCCATACTATAAGAATTATCAATGATAAGAATAACTGAACTCAGGCGTCCAGCACCGAATAATTTCTCTTTTAGCTGCAGTTTTGCAAGACTTAGAAACAGAAAAGTAATAAATAGACACCGTAATATAAGAATTACGATTTCACGAAATTTCAGCCATCCGAATCTCTTCGCCTCGGATTTCTTTAAAAACTTCAATGTTGAAAAAGGTATCTTTTTCAGTTTTTTTTTAAACCACAGGTGAATTATTATTGGTACGACAATAAGAGAAATGCCTAAAAGATATAATGGATGTAGAAAGGTCATAACAATCTTTCCCGTTTTTGCAGGTAGGAAAATAATGCTTTGTCATACGGGGTATTTGTGTAAACAATTTCGTAATCGATATGAGATTCGAGCAATCTGTATCGATAAAACTCTAAAAGTTCATTGAATTTTTTTTGATACGATGCGCGAATAATATTTGGTTGAATAATCATTTCACTGTTATCCTCAAGGTCAAAAAATATTGCTGATTTATTAAAAGGAAATTTATACTCATCTATATCAAGCGTGTGAAAAACGATGATCTCATGCTTACGACATCTGAATGAACGTAATGCTTTAACAACAGTTTCTGGTTCGTCAAATAGATCAGAGATAAGAATAACTAAACCACGCCTCTTTAGTTTTTGTGCTAATTGAAAAAGGATATTGGAAAGGGATGTCTCGCCGCTTGGTGCAGCTTTATCAATGATTTTTAATATCTGCGTAAAATTACTCCTTTTAGAAGAGGGTGGAACTATCTCTCTGATTTTTGTGTCAAAGGTGGCTATACCCACACTGTCTTTCTGTTTAAATAGCATATAGGCGAGGCTGGCACTCAGATATTTTGCATATTCTAATTTATTTATTTTCCTGCCATAACCCATAGACCCGCTTTTGTCCAGCAAGATATACGCACGCAGGTTTGTTTCTTCCTGATATTCTTTTATATAGAAACGGTCACTTCTGCCATATGCCTTCCAATCGATTCGCTTTGGTTCATCGCCTGGCATATATTGCCGATAATCAGCAAATTCCTGGGAGAAACCTTTATACGGGCTTAGGTGTAAACCACTCATAAACCCTTCAACTACAAGTCTTGCCTTAATATCCAATCTCGAAAGCCGTGCAAGGACTTCTGGATTAAGATATTTTTTTGAAATAATCAAAGGTTTTTTTTATACCTTGTTTTAAAGTTGTTTTTGGTACCCAGTGTATTATACGGGCTGCCCTTGAGGCATTTACGACATTTCTAAAAACATCACCGGAACGCGGCGCATCATTTTCATGATCTACATTTTTCTTTATAATCTCGGATAGAATATTTAATAAATCATTTACGCTTGTTTCAATACCTGTTCCAATATTTAATATAGAAGATTTACATTCTAAGGCTTCAATATTCGCATTGACTACATCATTAACATATACATAGTCCCTGGTCTGACTACCATCACCAAAAACAATACATTTTTTGTTATTTAGAATTTGTTCTATAAAAATCGAGATTACTCCAGCTTCACTTTTGCTGATCTGTCGAGGCCCATACACATTGCTGTATCGAAATATAACATAATCAAGGTTTTTTATTCGGGAAAATATTAACAGATACCTTTCAATTGTAGCTTTAGAAAGACCATAAGGCGAGGAAGGATTGATTGGAAAATCTTCAGTAACAGGAAGTCGATCAGGTTCACCATAGACTGCACCACCACTTGAGGCAAAGATGAATTTTCCAATTCTGTATTTTATGGCGAAGTTAAGCAGATTTAATGAACCCATAATATTAACATTTGCGTCAAATAATGGGTCATCTACAGAAGTCCTGACATTAATCTGTGCAGCATGGTGGTTAATAATATCAAACTTTTCCTGCTCAAATATCTTTTCGATTTTCTTATTGCAAATATCTTCTTTGAAAAACTTTGCTCGGGGATTTAGATTTTTAATATCCCCGGTTGACAGGTTATCTATGACAGCCACTTTATGGCCCATATCTAAATATGCATCGACTATATGCGAACCAATAAATCCGCAGCCACCAGTGACTAATATCTTCACAATGAAGATTATATATACATTCAATAAATAGTCAAGGTATACAGGTTAAATGAGACTTAGGCTTATGGAGCTCACCAATAGGTGAACGCTCATAAGTCTGTAGTCGAATTTAACCCCGCACCTTGTTCGACATAAGTATTTAGATAAACCACTATTTATTCTTGGGGTTCTACAGAATGCGTAATCAATGCGTATACATTAAGCAAAACAAGGTGCGGGGTTAATTCACGCATATCATTTACGTTCACTTCGTTTCGTAAATGATGCGTTCATTAAGTTAAATGAGACTTAGGCTTATGGAGCTCACCAATAGGTGAGCGCTCAGGCACAAGATGGGTATTAGATTAGGGTTTGGATGCGGGAATTTTTTGCGAAACTAAATGTTTTGAAATTAAGAATCCAGCCTATCATAAGATGGGCTGGATAAATTTGGTATTTGGATTTTATTTGTAATTTGGTGCTTGGGATTTGGAACTTACTTAGTTCATCGGGGGGTTGACTTTTTCGGAAATTTTAATACAATATTGATTATGGTATCAACGATTGAAAAGGGCATAGAGGATATTAAAAAAGGAAAACCAGTAATCGTTGTTGATGATGAAAACCGGGAGAATGAAGGCGATTTTATCGCTGCTGCAGAGAAAGCTACAGCAAAATTAATAAATTTCATGGCAAAACATGGACGCGGTCTTATTTGCGTTCCGCTTACACAGAAGCGGCTTGAAGAGTTAGAGATACCAATCATGGTGCAGGAGAATACAGCCTTACATGGTACGCCATTCACGATCAGTGTTGATGCGAAAAAAGGTACGACAACTGGTATTTCTGCTTTTGATCGCGCCCGGACAGTAAAGGCATTGATCGATAAAAAGATAAAGCCTAAAGGCTTAGCTCGTCCGGGACATATTTTTCCTTTAAGAGCGGTAAAAGGCGGGGTACTGCGCAGGGCAGGTCATACAGAAGCCAGTGTTGATTTAGCAAGGCTTGCGGGTTTTTATCCGGCAGGAGTACTATGCGAAATAATGGATTCTAATGGTAGAATGGCGCGTCTACCAAAGTTGAGAGAGATTGCCAAACAATTTAATTTAAAGATTATAACAATTAAGGATTTGATTGAATATCGCCGGAAAAAGGAGAAGTTGGTTGAACGCATTCTTGAGACTGTCTTACCCACAAAATATGCCGAGTTTCTTTTGATCTTATATGAGGACAAGATCACAAGAGACCATCATATTGCCCTTGTTCTTGGTAATGTAAGGAAAGGTAAGAATATTCTGGTCAGGGTTCATTCCCAGTGCCTTACTGGTGACGTATTTCATTCGTTGAGATGCGATTGTGGTGATCAGATGGAAGCAGCGCTGAAACTTATTGCAAAGAAAAAGAAAGGTGTTTTTTTATATATGAGACAGGAAGGCAGGGGAATTGGTCTGGAAAATAAATTGAAGGCGTATAAGTTACAGGATAAAGGTCTTGATACGGTTGAGGCAAATCTGGCATTGGGGTTTCCTGCAGATTTAAGGGATTATGGAATTGGCGCTCAGATACTGGTTGATTTGGGATTGTCGTCGGTCAGTCTTTTAACTAATAATCCCAAAAAAATTATCGGTTTAGAGGGGTATGGACTGGAAGTAACAAAGCAAATTCCCATATATGTAGTCCATAAGCAAAATGTGTGTTATTTAAGGACAAAAAGGGAAAAGCTTGGCCATTTGATACCCGAGTCGGTCCTTGGAAATATAGAGCGTTGTGATCAGAAAAAAAAGGTACTAAAAAACCAGAGGCAAAAAAGGAAGAAAAAGATAAAAAGAGAGAGGAAGAATATATGAAAGAAATAAAAGGAAATTTAGTAGGTAAAGGTAAAAAATTTGCGATAGTCATTTCTCGATTCAATGAATTTATCTCAAAAAGACTACTCGATGGCGCAATCGATTGTTTAACAAGGCACGGAGTCAGTGGGCAGGATATATTTGTTTACTGGACACCAGGTAGTTTTGAGATTCCGGGTGTTGCGTGCAGAATAAGGAATATGAAATATGATTGTGTTCTCTGCCTTGGCGCAATAATAAGAGGTGATACACCCCATTTTGAGTACCTCGCAAGTGAGGTGACAAAAGGCATTGCGGCACTAAATTTAGAAAAGGGAATACCATTTGTTTATGGTATTATTACTGCTGATACTACAGATCAGGCTGTTGAGCGGTCAGGTACGAAAATGGGGAACAAAGGTTGGGATGCAGCAATAACAGGATTAGAGCTTGCAGATCTTTATGCAAAAATAAACCCCGTTAGAAAACGTGGGTAGAACATTAAACCAGAATCAGAATGTGGGATTTTCTGACGGGCTACAATAGATGGGTCGAAGATTGGCACGCGAACTTGCTTTAAAGATTCTATATCGTTATGAAGAAGGTGATACAAATTTACCAGGCATTTTATGTGCGACTTTAGAAGGGAAAAAATACAAGAATCATGATAAGGAATTCTGTAGGCATTTGGTGGAAAAGACGGTTAATAATCTAGATATTATAGATAAACATATAATGAAGGTTGTAAAGAACTGGTCCTATGACCGTCTCTCAGTGATTGACAAAACAATCCTTCGCTTCGGCACTTGCGAGATTCTGTATTTCAACGATATTCCAGTTCAGGTAACAATTAACGAGGCGATTGAGATTGCAAAAAAATATGGCGGCAGTGAATCTGGTAAATTTATTAATGGCGTCCTTGACGCAGTGAAGAAGAGTTATGAAAGCAGCAATAATAAGTGACATCCATTCAAATTTAGAGGCATTACAAACGGTCATAAAAGATATTAAGAAAAGGCGTATAAAAAGAATTCTTTGTCTTGGAGATTTAGTAGGTTATGGGGCTAATCCGGATGAATGCATAGAATTATGTATGAGGGAAACTAAAATTATTGTAGCAGGAAATCATGATTGGGCGGCTATTGGGAAGACTGATATTTCGGTATTTAATCCAGTTGCTGCCGAGGCAATACGCTGGACACAAAAAAACATTAGTAAAAAGAATTTTAACAGATTGAATAAACTTGAGCTGATTGAAACGGTTGATAGTATACTATTAGTGCATGCTTCGCCACAAAAACCTGAACAATGGGATTACCTGTTTACTTTAGATGAGTTCAAAAGACAGTTTGAATTTTTCAAGACACAGATCTGTTTTGTCGGACACTCGCATATTCCAAGTGTAGTATTTCAGGAGGCAAATGGGTACACTGATTTTTTAAGAGATAATCCTTTCCCGTTGATTGATAACAGAAAATACATAATAAATATCGGTAGCGTAGGCCAACCAAGAGATCTTGATCCCCGGGCAAGTTATGCAATATATGATGGGAATAATAAGTCGATTGATATTATCCGATTGGATTACAATATTCCTCTGGCACAACAAAAGATAATTGATGCAGGATTACCAGAAGTGCTTGCTGATAGATTACTGGCTGGTAGATAATTGGGTTTATGCTATTAGTTAGCTGTTTTTTGAAGTTTTACATATAATAAACTTAAAGCATAGATTTACTGTCTAAATTTTAGAATAAAGTTAATATTTTGTTGAGGAGTGAAAGAATGAAAAAGAAAGGTCCTGTGACCAGATTAAAAGAGGAAATTGAAGAAAAAAATAAACAGGTGGAAGAATTGAATGATAAATATCTAAGGGCATATGCTGAATTGGATAATTATCGCAAGCAAATGCAAAAAAAGATGGAAGATTACAGGAAATCTTATCAGGTTGAATTTTTCAATAAGATTATTCCGGTCCTGGATAGTTTTGATAGAGCATTGAGCGGTGCTGAGTTTAATGGAGATTTTGAAAATTTTTATAAGGGCGTTGAGATTATACATAGACAATTGAAGGAAGCTCTTAAATCACTTGGTTTAATTGAATTTTCAGGACTTGGTGAGGTTTTTGATCCGAGTCGACATGAAGCAGTAGCAACTGTACTTACTGAAGAGCAACCGGAGAATATTATTGTTGATGAGATTAGTAAGGGATATATTGTTGACGAACGCGTAATTAAACCAGCGAAAGTTTATGTTGCTAAACAAAAAGAAGGAGGTCAAGAAGATGGCGAAAATAATAGGGATTGATTTAGGAACAACAAATTCTTGTGTTGCTGTAATGGAAGGTGGACAGCCAACGGTTATTCCTAACCCAGAGGGCGGTAGAACCACACCTTCAATTGTAGCGTTTACGAAAACCGGTGAGAGGTTAATTGGTCCACTGGCTAAAAGACAGGCAATCACTAATCCTGAAAACACAGTGTGTTCGATTAAACGTTTTATGGGCAGAAGATATAGCGAGATTACGAGTGAAATAGCACGGTTTCCTTTTAAGGTAGTGGAATACGATAATGGTGATGCCTGGGTTGAAGCTGGTGGTAAAGGACATTCGCCTCCAGAAATATCTGCTATGATATTGCAGTATTTAAAACAATCAGCAGAGTCGTATCTTGGTGAAAAGGTGACCAAGGCGGTTATTACTGTTCCGGCTTATTTTAATGATTCCCAGCGTCAGGCAACAAAGGATGCCGGTAAAATAGCAGGTCTCGAGGTAATGCGTATTATTAATGAACCAACAGCATCTTCTTTAGCATATGGACTTGAAAAGAAGAGAAGCGAAAAGATTGCAGTGTATGATTTTGGTGGTGGAACATTTGATATTTCTATTTTAGAGATTGAGGAGAATGTTTTCGAAGTCAAATCAACAAATGGTGATACGCACCTGGGCGGCGATGACCTGGACGAAAGAATTATGAATTATATTGCAGAAGAGTTTATGAAGGAACATGATATAGATCTACGTAAGGACGTTACTGCATTGCAGAGGATGAAAGAGGCGGCGGAAAAGGCAAAATGCGAGCTCTCAAGTGTTATGGAAACGACAATAAGCCTTCCTTTTATTGGTTCAGATAAAGATAAAACACCGCTTCATTTAGAAATGAAAATGACTCGAGTAAAACTCGAATCTCTGGTTGAAGATTTGGTAAAACGTTCTATACCGCCATGTAAACAGGCACTCATGGATGTGAAACCAGATGGACTTCAACCTTCAGAAATCAATGAAATCATCCTTGTTGGTGGTCAGACAAGAATGCCGCTTGTCCAAAAGGTTGTTCGTGAATTATTCGGGAAAGAACCTCATAAAGGGATCAATCCTGATGAAGTAGTTGCAATCGGTGCTGCAATACAGGCTGCAGTTCTGAGCGGCGAGAAAAAGGATGTTCTTCTGCTTGATGTTACTCCATTAACCCTCGGTATTGAGACTCTGGGTGCGGTCAGGACTGAGATAATTCCCCGAAATACTACTATTCCAACAAAAAAGTCCCAGATATTTAGTACAGCCGAAGATAATCAGACTGCAGTTACTGTTCACGTACTACAGGGTGAAAGGACTATGGCGAGTCAGAACCGAACGCTTGGTAAATTTGACCTGTATGGTATACCTCCGTCTCCAAGAGGCATACCACAGATTGAAGTCACATTTGATATAGATGCAAATGGTATTCTACATGTTTCGGCAAAGGATATGGGTACTGGTAAAGAACAGAAGATCAAAATTACTGCCTCAAGTGGATTGTCAAAAGAAGAGGTTGAAAGAATGGTTCAGCAGGCAGAAGAGCATGCAGCTGAGGATAGAAAACAAAAGGAAGTGGTCGATGTTAGAAACCAGGCAGATGGTGTTATTTACTCAGTAGAAAAAACACTTAAAGACTATGGTGAGAAGATATCATTAGAAGACCGTAGTGAAATCAGCAAAAAACTTGAGGAATTGAAAAAGAAAAAAGATGAGACTGATATTGCAGTAATCAAACAGGCAATGGATGATCTGCAGCAATCAGTATATAAATTGTCTGAGGCAGTATACAAAGGAGCAGCACATGCTGAACAGGCAGCTGCTGGCGGAGAGCAACCTCAGGAAACACCTGAAGCTGAACCAGGAAAAGAACAAAAAGAGGAAGCGCCAGGAGTACAAGAAGGTGCTGATTATCGAGTCGTAGATGAAGAACCGGATACAGATGACTGATGACAGATGATAGATAACAGATGATAGATGGAAGATAGAAGATGGTAGATAATAGATAACCGATGATAGATGGAAGATAGAAGATGGTAGATGGTAGATGAAAGATGAATTTCAAAATCTGTGTATATCAGTGTGCCGTAGGCAGATCATCTGTGTAATCTATGTAATATGAAAAAAGATTATTACGAAATATTAGGAATTTCAAAGAATGCACCCCAAGAAGAGATAAAGAGGGCATATCGGAAAAAGGCAAAGCAACACCATCCAGATATGAATCCTGAAAACAAGAAAGAGTCTGAGGAAAAATTCAAGGAGATCTCTGAGGCTTATGAAATCTTGATGGATCCTAAAAAGAAACAACTCTATGATCAATATGGACATGATGGTGTGTCACAGGCATTTCGTGGCGGTGGTTTTTCCTGGGATGACTTTCACCATTTCGATGACCTCCAGGATATTTTGGGTAGTCTATTTGGTGGTTCGCCATTTGAGAACCTTTTTGGCTTTACAAGTAGACCATCAAGACAACGGGCAAAAAGGGGTGGCGATATTCATGTGATTCTCAAGGTGTCACTTGAAGATATTGTAACAAGGACGAAGAAGAAGTTTAAAATCGACCGCTATGAAGCCTGTTCGGACTGCAATGGCAAAGGAGGATATGATTTCATGAACTGCCTCCAATGCGGCGGCACAGGACAGGTGAGAACTCAATCGCGTAGTTTCTTTGGAACATTTACCAGTATTTCGTCCTGCCCGAGATGTCAGGGCAAGGGACAGGTTATAAAAAATCCCTGTGTAAAATGCCAGGGCAAGGGGAAAATCAGGAAAACCAGAACAATCGAAATTCAGATACCGCAGGGTATAGCAAATGGTCAATATATTGTTTTGCGAGGTGAAGGACATTTTGGATTAGGAGGAAAAGGGAGTATTATTGTACAATTTGAAGAAAAACCTCATGCATATTTTGAGCGAAGAGGATATGATCTTTATATGAGAATTCTTATGCCTTATTCCAAATTGATTCATGGTGGCGTGGTAAATGTTCCTGGTTTAAATGGGAAACAGCAGAAAGTAAAGATACCAAAGGGAAGTAGCGCTCCTGAAATCATTCGGGCACGAGGTAAAGGTATGCCACGGCCTGATAGCGGTTGTGGTGATCTGTATGTGGAACTTGATTTAAAACCCCTGAAGGCTAAAGATAAAAGTTTACACGAGATACTTAAGAAGTTGAAGGAATACGAGGGAGAACCGATCCTGAGGAAAAGAGGAACCTAAAATTTTAAATTCTAATCTCAAAATTCTAAACTCCGTCTCGTGTCGAACACTCGATGTGAGACATAAACAATATCTACCCTGCTCTTTCAAGAAAGGGCGGGGCAAATGTTCCAAACATAAATAATTTTGTTTTGGATTTTGTATTTGATTAATTTGGATTTGTTTAGGATTTAGTGCTTCGGATTTAGTATTTAATGAACAAGGTTCATAACCTTTTCTATATACCACCAGAAAATATTTCACATAGCGAAATTATTATCAGCGGTGAAGAATTTCACCATCTTAAAAATGTTCTGAGAAAAAAAATTGGTGACACAATTTTTGTAACTGGCGGTAAGGGGCATAGATATAAAATAAGGATTACAAACATTGCCAGGTCACAAATAGATGCTGAAATTATAGACAAGATATCGGTAAAAAGAGGAAGCGGCATAAATCTAACACTTGCATTTGTGCCGCTCAAAGGACTGCGCAACGATCTTATTTTTGAAAAAGGAACTGAATTGGGAGTGATTAGATTTTTTCCGTTTATATCACACTATTCCATAATACCCACATTGAGTCAGTCAAAACTGAGCCGTTTTAAGAAGATTACTATAAGTGCAATGCTTCAATCTCAGCAATACTACAGTCCTGAGATTGTTTTTTATAAAGATTTAAATAGTCTTTTAAAAAATTTCAACAATTTCGATCTCGTACTTGTTGCGGACAAAGATGGGAAATCAGATATACCCTGTGGGGCGAAATCTATTTTGTATATTGTTGGACCAGAAGGAGGATTTGCTGATTCAGAGATCGAAATGTTCAAAAATAATCGCGTAAGATTGTTATCACTTGGTCCAAACCGTCTGCGCAGCGAAACAGCAGCGATCATTGGTATTGCTAAGATACTGAGTGCATATGGGGAAGTATAGAAATGGTCACTTGGTATGGGTTTGGATGCTGGAATTCCCCCCAAATAGCGGGGGCTGGATTCGAACCAGCGACCTTTGGGTTATGAGCCCAATGAGCTACCACTGCTCCACCCCGCGATCGTATTGTATTATATTCAGAAAAGACATTTTGTCAATACAAATTGTTAATCTTCCAACCTTTGATTCCTGCGGATATCTAAACGCAAACCACCATTGTCGATTATTCCATCTTGAGGAAAGAAGTCCATATGAACAACTGCAGATTTGTAAATAAGGGCTGAACCCTTACCAAAATCAGATTCAATCTTTACTAATTTGCCAAGTCCTGGTGTACCGGTTGATACATAATTTGCCTGATCGAGCGCCTCAATAAAATCTTCTATATCTGCTTTTTCGACTGTACCTTTTTCACTGGATATTGCATCCATGGCATAGGATTTTATTAATTTCTTCCAGAGCTTATTGAGTAATCCATTGTTTGCGAACATATCAAAACAGATTATTCGATTGCCTGTTGTGACCACAACGCCAATACATGATTTTGAAATAGACGGAACCTTTTTGAGTTTTCTCGCATATTCATCGACTTTTTTCTTGATGTCCTTATTCTCATAGTTTGCTATTGCTGTACCAGTTCCAGATGCTATGCCCAATCTATCCTGGCCTGCAGCTATTTCATCCCATACTTCTGATTGGCTCTCAGTAATCTTTGCCTTTTGTCTTACAGCATTGGGCACGAGCAGCTTTTCAGACTTGAACTCTGGTGTGATTTGAGTCCATCTGCCGTGTTCAACACAATAGACAGGTACCCTGATCCATCCACTTTTTGCCGGTAAAAGAACATCCTGGTTCAACATTCTGTCCTGCTTGGCACCACTTATTATCTCTCCGGTCATAGCAAAAACTGGCTTTTTTCCATTATTTTTTATCTCAACAGAATTCACTTGACCAGAGCCGACCTCCTTGATCTTTAACCAGTTTTTGTCTGTTGCCTCATCCAATGTTACATAACCCTGGGTGCTAAGGAGTTTTTTGGCTATAATCGGAAAGATCTTTAAATTTTTATACTCGATAGCCTTTCCAACTTTTACTTTATCGAGATAATTCTTGACTGTCTCTTCTTCTCCTTTTGGATAAACGCACATTGCCAGGATAAAAAACAATAGCAATAATTTCTTCATGTTTGCCTCCTTCATTCTATAATACATTAAATCTAATAAAATATTCCAAGAGCCAAGTTCCAAGAGCCAAGATACAAAATCCAAGTTCCAAGATCCAAGGTTTCTGTGTTTCTTCCTTTCGCAAACGATAAACGAAAACCGATCTTTATTCGGTTGACACAAAGACTTTTTTGGATATAATAGCCAATGGAACTTTCAGTAAATGTTGATCATATCGCGTCATTAAGGGAGGCGCGAAAAGAAGAAATCCCTGATCCCATATATGCTGCAGTTGAGGCTGAACTGGGTGGTGCTGACGGCATTACAGTCCATTTACGTGGGGACCGGCGGCATATTAAAGAACGCGACTTACAACTGATAAATAAGGTTATTAAAACAGATTTGACCCTTGAAATGGCAGCGACACAAGAGATGGCAAGTATTGCTGTGAGGGTAAAACCTGATTATGTAACCCTTGTCTCTGAATCACCTGGTGAAGTTACAACCCAGGGTGGGATGAATCTTTTAAATATCAAAGAGGATTTAAAACTTTTTATTTCAAATCTCAGGGAAAATGGTATTATAGTTGGGATCTTTGTTGATCCTGATATAGAACAGGTAAAAGAGGCTGCAAGAATTGGAGCACAATATATTGAAATTAATACCAATGAGTATTCAAAATTGAAACGGAATCAAATCAGGAATGAGATAATCAAGATTGCTCGGGCTGCCAAAGCGGCAAGACGTGAAGGCTTGGATATCCATGCAGGCCATGGTCTCAACTACCAAAATATTAATTCTTTATTAACAGTATCTGAAATCACCAATTTCTCGATTGGATTTGCAATAATTGTGCGCGCTGTATTTGTAGGTTTGAGACAGGCAACAAACGAGATGGTTCAGATTATAAAAGGAGTGAGATGAGAAATATTGGTTTAAGAATGGGCATTGTTATTTTTGCAATCCTTCTCGGCATTTATACAATCTATCCAACAATTAGATTATATACAGGAAAAAATTTGTCTAAGAATGAGGAAATTGCATTATCAAAAAGGGCAATACATCTTGGATTAGATCTTAAGGGTGGAATGCATCTTGTACTCGAGATAGATACTACAAATATTAAAGAAACGCCACAGGATTTAAGAGACCGTGCATTTGAGATTATCCAAAATCGTATTGACGAATTTGGTGTTTACGAACCAGTAATTGAGAAACAATCAGGAGGAAGAATACTTGTGCAACTTCCTGGTGTGGATAGAGATAGGGCAATAAATCTTATTGAAAAGGTCGCTCACCTTGAATTCAAGATTGTTGTCGATGAACGAGTACCTGATGTCATTGAAAAAATCGATAGATTTCTCCAGGGGGGAGATACACTTGCCTTTGAGGAGCCGTTCAGTTCATATATTATTGGCGTAGAACGGGATATGGGTATTGATGTGCGTGATGAAGATTCAGTAAAGGCATTACTGGCACGGACCGAGGAAGTGATACCACAAAACCTGCACTTTTTGTTTGGTACTAAAGAGGTATATCAGGGTCGTGAGGTCAAAAAATTATATCTTCTTAAAAGGGAAGCGGAATTGACCGGTGAAACAATTCGCGATGCCCGTCACCAGCCCAGTTCAGGGCAGGATCTTCAGCACTTAGGTTCATGGCAGATCAGCCTGGAGTTTAAAAGAGAGGCCGCGCGGAAATTTGCCTCAATAACCGGGAAAAATATTAATAAGCGTCTGGCAATTGTGCTTGATGATATTGTTCAATCCGCACCATATATACAAGAGAGAATTCCGCACGGTAAAGCCAGCATAACGGGTAATTTCACTGCTGAACAGGCAAGGGATTTAGCCATTGTGCTCAGGGCTGGTGCATTACCAGCACCTCTGAAGATCGTTGAAGAAAGAACTGTTGGCCCTAGTCTGGGCAGGGACTCAATAATAAGCGGTATCAGGGCAGTTTTAATTGCTAGTGCCTTGGTAATACTCTTCATGCTAATTTATTATTCATTAGCTGGTATTGTCGCTAATATTGCACTCTTTTTAAATCTTTTCTTCTTAATTGCGGTATTGAGTGCATTCAGTGCCAGCTTGACCATGCCCGGCATTGCTGGTGTTGCTCTTACCATAGGTATGGCAGTTGATGCAAACGTGTTAATATTTGAAAGAATAAGGGAGGAATTAAGGATTGGCAAGACAACAAGAACAGCCATTGACCAGGGCTTTGGTCGTGCCTGGATTACCATATTCGACTCGAATGTTACAACGATTATTATTGGAATCATACTTTTCATCTTTGGAAGCGGACCAATAAAAGGTTTTGCTTTAACGCTCACCATCGGGCTGGTCGCCAATCTATTCAGTGCAGTCTTTATTAGTAAGGTTATCTTTAACTATTTCACATATAAATTTGATATACATACATTGAGGATCTGAAAATGATAGAGATTATAAAAAATCCAAATATTGATTTTATCGGTAAAAGAAAATATGGTTTTATCTTCTCTGCAGTTATAATTACTATAGCCCTACTGCTTATTTTTATCAAGGAACCGAATTTTGGTATTGATTTTACAGGTGGCACACTTCTACAGATAAAGTTTTCCAATCCAGTTACAACCGCTGATTTGAGAAATTCACTTGCCCAGATAGGAGAGGAACGTTCACTAATCCAATCTCTTGGTAATGAGAAGAAAGAGTATATAATAAGGGCTGCAGCGGAAAAACCAGTAGAATTCGCTAAGGCAGTAAAGAAAATTCTGTCTGCAGACTTTCCTGATAACAAACGAGAGATATTAAGGGAGGAAACTGTTGAGCCGAAGATCGGCAAGGAATTACTTACCAGGACACTGTGGTCAATATTTCTTGCTTTGGTTTTGATTCTTGGCTATGTCTCATTTAGATTTGATTATCGTTTTGGTATTGCCGCAGTTATCGCCTTGTTCCACGATGCAATATTTACTATTGGTGTTCTTGTTCTGGTTCAAAGGGAATTTTCAATTATTGTTGTTGGCGCATTATTGACAATAATCGGTTATTCAATAAATGATTCAATCGTTATATCTGACAGGATAAGGGAAAAGTTCAAAAAAATGCGTAAGGAACCGTACAATGTTATTTTGAATACGGGTTTGAATGAGGTACTTCCGCGGACAATATTAACAAGCACCACGACACTTCTGGCAGTTCTTACGCTCTTGATTTTTGGCGGGTCAGTGATTGCTGATTTTGCCTTTACCCTGCTCATTGGTTTCATTATCGGAACCTATTCCTCAATTTTTATTCTTGCCAATATTGTTTCGCTCTGGCAAGAAAAATTTCCAAAGAAGAAAAAATAGATTTCATAAAAAAAATACTCGCAACAGGATTCTTCTTAGGCGACATACGAATAGCACCTGCTACATTTTCCTGTTTGATAAGTGTTGTTATCTGGTATTTTCTGCTCCCGTATAATCTTCTCTACATCTTGGTTACCATTGTACTATTCTTTATGGGTGTGAAGGTTTCAAACGACCTTACTAAATCATGGGGGAAAGACCCGCACAGGATTGTGATCGATGAATATGCATGTCTGCTTATTCCTTTATATTTCATACCTCAAAGGATTTTGCCACTGGCAATTACATTTGTGTTATTTAGAATTTTTGATATAACAAAACCGTGGCCTGTTAGAAAACTTGAGGATTTACCTGGTGGCTGGGGTGTAATGCTTGATGATCTCGGCGCAGCAATATACACTACCGTTGTAATATTAATTATCATGGCATTGGTGAAACTGTAGTTACAGAGGAACTTCCTTTCCTCTGTCATTGCGAGCGAACGAAGTGAGCGAAGCAATCTCGAAAAATTACTGTACCCCAGGTTCATAATGATGGAAAAGAAAAAATGTATTTTTATAAAAGTCCGTAATGAATAAATTATTAAATCAAATTGCCAAGACATTGACCAGGAAGAAACTAACCTTAAGTGTCTGCGAATCCTGCACCGGCGGTATGCTGGGTAGTATCATTACTCAGGTCCCCGGCAGTTCGAAATATTTTCCCGGTGGGATTATCGCTTACTCAAATGAAGTAAAACAGAAAACAGTTGGCGTAAAACCAGCGACATTAAGAAAATACGGGGCAGTAAGTGCTGAGGTTGTCAGGGAAATGGCACAGGGCGTACGGAAAAGGTTCAAATCTGATATTGGCATTGGCATTACAGGGATTGCCGGTCCTTCGGGCGGTTCAAAGAAAAAACCGGTTGGCTTAGTCTTTATAAGTTTATCATATAATAAGATGATCTTTGTCGAGAAGTGTTTATTTAAGGGGAACCGCGACCACATTAGAAAAAAGGCATGCAAACAAGCATTAGTACTTTTGAATCATCTGCTCAAAATAGTAAATGATGAAACAGAACTAAAGAGATTTTTTGTTTTGAATTTATGACATTAGAATTTCGATATTGTTTAGGATTTCTGATTTCTAAATGTAGGGCAAGGCTTTAGCCTTGCTTCTTAAAAATGATAATAGATAAACTAAAAAAATCTGCCATTAAATCATTCAAATCCCTTTATAAAATGCTGCCTTTAATTCTTGGCGTACTTTTGCTGGTAAGCTTGATTCCTGTTTTAATCCCGAAGTCGTTCTATATAAGATTTTTTCAGAAAAATCCGATTTTAGATTCAGTCATTGGAAGTATTATAGGTAGTATATCTGCAGGTAGTCCGATAACAAGTTATATCCTGGGTGGAGAATTTTTAAAAGATGGGGTGAGTCTAACTGCCGTGACCGCATTTATTGTTGCATGGGTTACAGTAGGCATTATACAATTGCCGGCAGAGTCTCTTATTTTGGGTAAAAAGTTTGCCATAATCAGAAATGCGACGAGCTTTTTATTTGCTGTTATCGTTGCACTTATTACAGTATTTCTGTTAAATGTTATATAAAAAATGAAAAACAGATCAAAAAAGACAAGAGGTATATTGTATTTTCTTATAGCCGTTATTTTGGTATATATTATCCTGGCATTTATAAACTTTAATATATTTTTATCAAGTTTAAAATTCTTCTGTAATCTCATAATTCAGATTGTACCTATTCTTATCATTGTATTTATCTTAATGGTTATTGCAAATTATTTTATTACCCCAAAATTTATTACAAAACACTTTAGAGAACCAGGAATAAAAAAATGGATTTTTATTATTATTGGCGGTATCCTTTCCACAGGGCCGATTTTTATGTGGTATCCTCTTTTAGCAGAATTAAAAGAAAAAGGCATAGGATATGGATATTTAGCAACCTTTTTATATAACCGGGCAATTAAAATTCCCTTATTACCGGTAGCTATTTTTTATTTTGGTTTAAAATATGTTATTGTTCTGACAATTGTAATGATTTTTGTTTCAATTGTTCAAGGAATAATAATCAACAGGATTTTACCACTGGATCGCTAACGCAGTTTCAGATTAAAAGTATTTTGTTATCCGAATTGTGTAGTGGTCGAGCTTGCTCGACTCTTCTTTTGGCAAAAAGTAACCGAAAACGCATAATTGTTCAATGGGGTTGTAGTGGCAGAGTTTACTCTGCGCTTAAATCTTGATATTATTAAAATTATTGATATAATTATGAAATGAACTTTGGAATTTCGTAATACCAATTTTTCGGATAAAAAAGACATGATAACATAGATCAATAAAAGGAGGAAACATGAAGCCCCATAGTTTAATTACCCTGATTTTAGGGATAATCCTTGCCATTCTTGGAGCATTTGCGCTTTTATTTAATGGTAGTATTGGCGGAGTAATTTTACTGCTCATTGGTGTTTCACTTTGTTATTTAGGTTGGCGAGGTGGTCGCAAAGCCCTTATTGTTTTCGGTCATGCCTGCATTGTAGTCGGTTGTATCTTGATTACCTGGGGTATATACCTTTTACCATACAGTAAACCTACTCTATTACATGTTTTCACCCGTCCGTTGTTTTGGGGATTTTTTTGCTTACTGGGTGGCATCTGTGCCAATTATCATGGATTCTGCAAGTGTATACGCGGAGGAAAATAAACTTTCGATGAAAGCAGCCAAAATTAGAATACTCTCCTGGAATGTGAATGGCATAAGGGCAGCGTATAAAAAAGGTTTTTTAAACTGGTTTTTGAATGATAAACCTGATATTTTATGTGTCCAGGAAACAAAGGCGCATGAGGAACAGGTTCCGGATGCAATAAAAGATATTAAAGGTTATCGTACCTTTTTTTCATGGGCAGAGAAAAAGGGCTATAGCGGAGTTGGTCTATTCACCAAAGAAGAACCAAAAAACATTAAAAAGGGATTTGGCATTAAAAAATTTGACAATGAGGGAAGAATCATTATTGCAGAATATGAGAAATTTCTGTTGTTCAATATCTATTTTCCCAATGGCAAGTCATCAAAACAAAGATTAAAATACAAACTGGAATTCTATGATGCATTTTTAAATTATGCAAAAAGATTAAGAAAAAAGAGAAAGAAATTAATAATCTGCGGTGATGTTAATACTGCCCACACTGAAATTGACCTGGCACGACCAAAGCAAAATCAAAAAACTTCTGGATTTCTGCCTGAAGAAAGGGCATGGATAGATAAATTTATTGCGCACGGTTTTACAGATACATTCCGCGTTTTTAATAAAGAAGGTGGGAATTATACCTGGTGGGATGTAAAGAGCAGGGCAAGGGAAAGGAATGTTGGCTGGAGAATAGATTACTTTTTTATAAGTAATGATTTAAAGAAGAATCTAAAATCAGGGTTTATAATGCCGGAAACTATGGGTTCTGATCACTGCCCAGTTGGTGTAGAAATCATATTTTAAAATATTTTAAAACACATACCCATTTTTCTGTTCACAAAGCATTTATTTCTTAGAAATAGTCACTCTCTCATTCCGGTAATTCTCGGAATGAGAGAGTGATAACTTCATAAATTTCATAAATCTTGACAGGCAGCATTTTATAAATACAATTGTGTGGTAAAGGATAAATATGAGAACATTTTTAGCTGTTGAGATTCCCGGACATATAAGAAAAAAGATTACTAATTTCATTGAAAAAGAAAAAAACAAAGGTTTACCGATTAAGTGGGTTAAATTTGAAAATTTGCACATTACCCTGAAATTTTTGGGTGAGATTGATGAAAACAAAAAACAAGAGATAATACCAGTAATAAATGAATTGTGTACAAAATATGTGCGGTTCAATATGAATTTACAGGAATTGGGGTGTTTCCCTGATTCAAGAAATCCAAGAGTTTTATGGATAGGCGTAGCACAGGGGAATGAAATACTATGTGATATTGCGCGTGAATTAGAGGAAAAAGTTTCGCAGTTTGGCTTCAAAAAAGAAAAGCGATTTCATGCTCATTTGACAATCGGCAGGATAAAGAAATTCTGCAAAGTAGATGATATTCTTGCAAAGAACCTTGACACTGAACCTTTTTCAGTGGACTCAATTGTTCTTTTCGAATCAAAACTAAAACCCGAAGGGCCAATTTACCAAGAACTGGAAAAATTCACCTTCTCATGTTCTGCTACCTCTTAAAAAATTAGCAGATTTACCCATCAATACACAGGCGTATTAAACTACTATAATACATCGCGATTGTGAGAGAGCTCTGAAAAAGTATTCATCGCTCTCCTGATATCTATTACTTTAATCTCTGTGGTATTTGTTGACATGAGCTTTTTTTTGATTATTATCAATATAAGGTGAAATCAATGAAGAAAATATTTTCAATAATCATAATAATTATATTAGCAATACTTAGTTGTGGTACATCCGAAAAGCAGGAACTACAGGTTAAAAAAGAAATAACCAATGTGCCGCCTGAAGGCATGGTGTTTATTCCGGGTGGATATTTTATAATGGGCTCGGATTCAGATGACGAAAGTCCCAGACACAAGGTATGGGTTGATCCCTTTTTTATGGATAAATATGAGGTAACCAATCATCAATATAAAGAATTCATCGAGGCAACAGGCCATCCTAAACCACCATTTTTGAATAATCCTGATTTGAACAAACCTGATCAGCCCGTGGTTGGTATGAGCTATTACGATGCCGCCTCTTATGCCAAATGGGCGGGCAAGCGCCTACCTACTGAAGCAGAATGGGAACATGCTGCACGCGGTGGTTTGAAAGGTAAAATATTTCCTTGGGGCGACAAACCAGTAGCCAGTCGATGCAACTATGCGCCAAAAGGTAGAAAAGAAGCAGACGGGTATGAATACACAGCTCCAGTAGGAAAATTTCCGTCCAATAACTATGGCTTATACGATATGGCAGGTAATGTTTGGGAATGGTGTCAGGATTTTTACGATGCGGAATACTACAAAACAAGTCCAGTAAAAAATCCGTCAGGACCTGACTCTGGCTACACCCGAGTACTGCGGGGTGGTTCATGGCTAAGTATCAACCCGAAGTATTTAAAATGCTCATCCCGATTAGAGCTCAAGCCCTTTGTTCAAGACCGCTACTATGGTTTCCGCTGTGCAAAAACTCCTTAGCATTGCTGTTTTTGCATCGCTCATAGGATTTTTTAACAATCAGTCAACAGGCAGATTTTTCATTCAATCTCTTGTTGCCGATACAATTCACCAAGAGACAAAAACTACTGATGATTCAAAACAATCAAAACCAGGCTCCAGTGCAGGATTCATTTCCCTGGAGCGGAGAATGGAACGAGATGTCGATGTCATAAAATTTAAACATTATGATCCTCTGGATACGATTGAATCTAAAAATCTTCAGCATGACCAGCAAAGTCAATCCTTCCAGGAACAAGACTCCGGATTAACGCTCTCGCGGGTCAATAGATTAATTCAAAAGATATCCCTGGATAAGGATACTTATCAGCAGGGCGAAATTGCCAATCTCGATGTCACTGCAGTATTACCTTTGGAAAGTCCTAAAATAAACTTTTTGTATAAGACCTATAAACTTTATCCACTATCTCATAATACCTATAGAACAATATTAGCCGTGCCCATGCAGACTGAACCCGGCAAATATTACATGACATTAAGTTATAAAGAAGAAGGTAAGCAAAAAACCCTTCAAATGCCATTTACAGTAATTCCTGGTAATTTCTCTGAAGAGGATACTGCTGAGCTTGATATCAGTATTCTCACAGAGGAAACTTTTGAAATGTTGAAATACGAAGGAAATTATTTTGCCCGAGCCTATAATACAAATCCGGATTCACTACTATATGATGGCGATTTTATCTGGCCATGTTCAGGAACCATTACCGGACTTTATGGCACGCCCCGGCGCTACAATGAAGATCTGGGTAAGTGGTCGCACAAAGCAGTGGACATTGCTAATGTGGTAGGCATTGAGGTTTTCGCGGCTAACCATGGTGTCGTTACGATGGCAAAGAATTTAGATGTGCACGGTAAGAGTATTGTTATTGCCCATGGTCAGGGCATTCACACCGTGTACATACATCTGGATTCGATGTGCGTGGAAAAAGGTGATGAGATAAAAAAGGGTCAGTTAATAGGAAAACTGGGGAAAACAGGGTTGTGTACAGGACCAAATCTTCACTGGCAGGTAATGGTGAACAGGGTTGCCATTAATCCGAGATACTGGCTTGAGGGGAAACCCGAACTTAAAGAAAAGCAATGGGTGCAATATAAACAGCCCGAAAAATGAACCGTCATTGATAGTGCCACTTAACTGATTGAATTTTTAAAAGACTCCATTTTGCATGAGAAATAACCATTGACTAAGGTTGGTTTTTGATTATAACCGTAATAGAGAAAGGCAATGACAAAAATTGTAATAGGAGGATAATTAACATGAAAAAGATTGGACATGGAAAAGTTAATATCTATCTTGCGTCTTTTATCGGTATAGCAATCGCCGTGCTCTGTTTTCTTTTAACATTCAGAGGGTCAAATATAGTAAGACCATCATGGGTAAGAGGAGTATACTACTTTATATTTTTCTTATATGTAATTTCATTAATTTTTATTCACGAATTTATTCATATAATTGCAGCTTCCTTTTTTATGTCAATCAGAGATATAAGCCTGCGTTTCAAAATATTGGTGTGGGAAGTCCGTATGGCTAAGCCTTTAAAACGGAATCATTATTTACTTACATCATTAGCTCCGGGAGTTGTATTATCGCTTGTTGGTGTTATATTACTGCTTACCTTTAGTTCCGTGAGTGTAAAATATTTTTCAGCGTTTCTCTTTATAATCGGGTTTTCCTCAGCGACCGGTGATGCAATGCTTGTCCTGAAAGCACTTAAATTTCCTAAAGAATGCTATATTCTTGATAAGGGAGCTGAATTTGATGTTTTAGAAGAACGTTGAAGGAGCAGGCGTATACTTTTGCCTGAATAATTGACAATTAAAATACATATTCGATGAAGAAAGATAACCGACTCTTTTATTATAAAGGTTGGTTGTGCTTAAAAATATCACCATTCGACAATTCTAAAATTTTCGAATTATAAAATTATCGAATCAAGGATTAATGTGCTTTATGCGCATAGATATTGTAGTATTCTAACTATATAATGAAAATACTACAGATGATAAATCAGATATGCATACGATATGTATAATGCAAAGATTTGACTCCAATTTCCTCCCCGAACAAAGTGAGTGCCTATCTGGAAGAAATCATCTTTCTTAATATGGGGACCGAAGCGATAAGTATAATAAAGGTGCTTAGTTTGAACATAAACACTACAGCACAGGTTTCTAAAAGACCGAGAAT
>Ga0209986_10000330_pt1 | contig 45149 bp, 29 predicted proteins | sample BlataG_FD_183168 | JGI IMG/M metagenome (GOLD analysis project Ga0209986, IMG submission 183168) | Deep subsurface microbial communities from Black Sea to uncover new lineages of life (NeLLi) - Black_00105 metaG (SPAdes) (version 2) | ecosystem: Environmental > Aquatic > Marine > Oceanic >... | reverse complement strand
TGGCTTCATAAGGTTCGTTACCTCCCCATATGCAGAGTTTGCTACACGGCTGGCGGCTAACCTTTGCCGGGGTTGGACTTCCCTCTCGCTCGAGTGTGAGAAGAGCTCAAGCTGTCTCATTTTTTTTTCAGAGAGTCACCAACTGGACAAGGTAAACTTTGCTCGGCGCACTCATTTTCCCCTCCTGCTTATCTCTCTAATATATCTCCTAAGAAAAAATCCGTTTATTAATAAGGCCGAGTCTTCGCTTTTAAATGTCGTTCTTCGCTTTTAAATATTATATCAATCTTAGCCAAGGAATATAATGATCTGTGCCTGAAAATTAATCCCGGAAGAGCTAAACTTGCAAACGAGTCTGCCAAAATTACTGTCTCTCCATACTACTTGTCTTCCAGGCTGCAAATCTTCCGGACTAAAACCTGTAATTAATACCCAGATCTATTCCCCATATATAATTATTGGCCTCTGCAACTGGGCCAGCTCCCCCACCTCCCCAAATATAAGGAGAATAGTAACCACCAGAAATATCTCCTATGAGTAAGATAAAGGCTCTTAATTCAAAACCAAGCGGAAGAATCTTGGGCAAATTATAGCTCAATCCTGCTCCACCTTTTAGGCCCATATTAACGGTGCGGTAAGATTCTATCCCAAAATATCTGCCATGGCCTTCTTTTTTTCGAACAGAAAAAAAACCCAGGCCAACGAAGCCGAACGGTGTTATCTTCTCCTGAGATTTTCGTGCTCTATAAATTGCATTGATGAATAGAGTTGTAACACTCCAAGATAAATCAAGCAGTTCACTATCGTCAGGGAAATTTATATCTCGTGACGTTATCCTCATGACAACTATCGAATTTAACCTATATTGGCCAATCTCTCCTTGAAGTCCAAAACGGGAACTGAAATTGAACTGAAAATTTAGATTATAGTGATCTTTCATTTCAATTTTCCTGTCTAAATCAGATACATCCGCAGCATAAGGGATAGGATTTAAAGTATAAATTTGAACGTATTTGTTTATACCGGAAGTACATCTTCCCAATCCGGCACCGAGTCCAATACTGAATTTTTTCTCTTCTGCTCTGAGTAATGTATTAGCAGAAAGAAATAAAACTAAGCTGCTGAAAATAGCAACAATTTTTTTCTTATCCATCTCAGGTAAATTTCATATCCATGTAAAAAAATTTTGGAGGGAAAAAATAATATAATACTAAGCCCATTTTACTTTTCGCTTTACATTAAAGCAATCAACGTGCCAACTAAAATAAGAGGAACATTAAGTTTTTTGGCCCTCACTCTGTCCTCAATTGATGACAGATGTTAGGTTTAACGACACCAAAATCACCAAAATCATGTTTGACTCTAAAACATCTCAATGCTATATTCCAAAATCTGGAATTAAACCTTTAAAATTCTGAAGATAGGAAAAAAGAATGAAGAATAGAATAAAACCAGTTTTCCTTTTATTACTATTTTTGTTATTCTGCGCCCAAATTTTTTATTCCTTCCCTGTAAAAATACAGTTATCTGGACAAGAGGAGAAGCTCGATAAATTTTTTCTCAAAAATGAAGTCACTGTAGCTGTAACAGACTCTGGACTGGGCGGTCTTTCTATCATGGCTGATGCTGTGGAGAGAATGAGAGAATCTAAAATTTTCCAGAAGGTGAATTTTATATTTTTTAATGCCCTCTTTTCAAACGAAGGTGGCTTCAACAGTCTAAAAACCCGTAAGGAAAAAATCCATATCTTCGATAGTGCTCTCAAAAGCCTGGAGAATAATTACAATCCGGACTTGATTCTGATTGGCTGCAACACTTTATCGGTAATCTACGATGATACCTTCTTTTCAAAAGAAACAAGCACCCCAGTTGTCGGAATCGTTGAGGCGGGAGTAAATCTTATTGCCCAAAAGCTCGAAACATCCCCTGAGTCTGAAGTCATTATTTTCGCGACTCATACAACAGTAAGCGAAGAGACTCATAAAAAGAAACTGGAAGAGAAAGGGATTCTTTCTCAAAGAATAACCCTTCAGACCTGCCCTGAATTAGTCAATTATATCGAAAAAGGCTATGCCAGCGATGAGACAGAAATGCTGATTTCTGCCTATGTGGCTGACGCTCTCCATAAAATGAAAGATACCCAATCACCTCTATACGTGAGCCTAAACTGCACTCATTACGGCTATTCTCTTGATCTCTGGGAAGAAGCCTTCCGGAACTCCAAGGTGAAGCCCATTGCTTTTCTCAATCCGAATTCCAAGATGATAGATTTCCTGTTTGAGCCGCAAGAGCGGAATCGTTTTGATGGAACAGAAATCTCAATCCGTGTTATCTCCATGGTCGAAATCGGGAAAGAAAAAATAGAGTCAATAGGAAAAAGGCTGGGTGAAATTTCTCCTCAGACGAGCGAAGCACTTTCCAATTATGAGTTGAAGCCAAATCTCTTTAAGTGGAAAGAATACGTGATTTCTGAAAGATAAATCCAGGATAAAAACTATATCTAAAGGAAGGCTCCCCTGAGCCTGAAAGATATTGTTAATAAGGACCTCTAGACAAATATAACTTCTTTTCTACCCTGGACAACCTCTCCTATTATCCAGGCCTTCTGTCCTGTCTTTTCAAGCAGCGCCAGGGCTTGTTGAGCATTCCGCGAGGAAACGATCAAGACCATCCCGACTCCCATGTTAAAAGTCCTGAACATCTCTTTCTCTTCAACCTGACCTTTCTCTTGTATCTTGCGGAAAATCGGCTGAACAGGCCAGGAGCCCTTCTCTATCTTCACGCCTAATCCCCCGGGCAAAACACGGGGTATGTTTTCATAGAAGCCGCCGCCTGTTATATGAGCCATAGCCTTTATCCGAACTCCTTCCATAACCTTGAGAATCGAGCTCGCGTAAATCCTGGTTGGCTTTAGTAATTCGAGACCAAGCTTCCCTCTAAGCTCTCCAGCGGAAAATATCTTCCTAACCAGAGAAAATCCATTGCTGTGGATACCCGTTGAAGCGAGGCCCAAAACTTTGTCTCCCTTACGGCAGAGGCGGCCATCGATTATCTTCTCCCGACTCACTGCTCCCACACAAAATCCTGCAACATCGAACTTATCGCTGGCATACATCCCCGGGAGTTCTGCTGTCTCTCCTCCGATTAAAGCGCAACCAGCCTCCCGACAGCCTCTCGCTATTCCCTTCATCAACTCGTAGAGTTTTCCAGCGTTTAATTTTCCGCAGGCTATATAATCAAGAAAGAAGAGCGGTTCAGCCCCGACCACAACAACATCATCCGCACACATTGCCACTAAATCCACTCCTAGCGTGTCATATTTTTTCACAAGCTCGGCAACCATCAGCTTGGTGCCCACTCCATCCGTTGCGGAAACAAGAACAGGGTTTTTCATTCTACCGAAACGGGGCATAAACAGCCCGCTAAATCCTCCGATCTTTCCCAGGACTTCGGGGCGCTTGCTTTTCTCCAGAAGGGGTTTAATCGATTTTATAAAGGTATCCGCTTTATCTATATCGACACCTGCTTTTTTATAGGTTATAGGAGGCATTTATCCCTACTTTATCGGAAACACCTGTTTTATATCACCGCTCTTCCAGCAAGTCAATCGGGGTCAGAGAGTAAACACTTCATGCTTTAATGCGGCCTTTTTGATTCTTTGCTCCTGGGGAAAGACACCGATTCCAGGAAGCTCTGGAACTTTTATTGTCCCCTTGCTGGAGACTTCCACTGGCGGCTCGATAAGATCTTCTGCATAGTATCTTTTGCTGGCAGAAATGTCATTGGGAAACTTAAAGTTGGGGAGAGTTGCCAGATGGATATTGTGCGCTCGCCCTATCCCTGACTCCAGCATCCCCCCGCACCACACAGGAAACTGCTTTTCCTGGCAGTAATCATGAATCTTTCTGGCTTCTATAATTCCTCCTACTCGCCCGACTTTAACATTAACGATTCGACAGCTCCCCATTTCATATGCTTTTCGGGCAGTTTCAACCGAAAGCATGCTCTCGTCCAGACAGAGCGGAGTCCGCATCTCTTTCTGCAGACGACTATGGTCCCACAAATCGAAGGGAGGGAAAGGCTGCTCAACCATGAGGAGGTTGAATTCATCAAGTCTTTTCAAGATTTCTTTATCATCGATGCTATAAGCACCATTAGCATCTACCTGGAGGGTAACATCAGGAAACCTTTTCCGCGTTTCCTCACATGCCTGGATATCCCAATCTGGCTTTATCTTGATCTTTATTCTCTGGTAACCTTCCTCGAGAAAAGATTGAATCCTTTCCTGAAGTTCAGAAAAGGAATCCTGGATTCCGACGCTTACTCCTGCAGGAATTTCTGTCTTTGTTCCTCCATAAAGTTTCCAGAGCGGCTTTCCTTCTTTTTTCCCCTGAAGATCCCAGAGGGCAAGTTCGCATCCTGCCTTTGCCATCGGATGCCCTCGATATTTTTTCGCCTCTCTGTAAAAATCATGAGGATCGGAGATGGATTTATCCAAAATAAGAGGAATTAAAAAATCCTTCAATATATGCCAGGCCGTGGAGGTTGTTTCATAGCTGAAGAGAGGACTTTTTTCAGATACAACCTCACCATACCCACAAATGCCATCGCTATAAATTTTTACAAGAATGAATTCTCGCTCTTCTTCTCGGCCGAAACTTGTCTCAAAAAAATGAACATAAGGAAGCTTTAAGAGCGAAAGCTCCACTCTCTCAACTTTAAGCCTTCTCATAGATCTTAATCCACTTTCTTAAACCCACTTTTTCATACAAATGCACAACCTTGTCTGCCATCGCCTCTGCTGAAAATTTTCGATGGACAAGCTCATATCCTTTCTGTCCTAATCGAGAAGCCAGAGTTTTATTGCTGTATAGCATAAGAATGGCCCGGGCCAATGCCGAGGGATTGCGAGGAGGCACCAAAAGGCCAGTTTCTCCATGAATCACTACCTCAGGGATACCTCCCACCTTGGTGGCAACAACAGGAAGCCGGGAGGCCATGGCATCTAAAATGCTGCTCCCCATACCCTCAAGATAAGAGGAAAGGACGAATAAATCCAGTGAAGAAAGAATCTTTGGTATATCCTTCCTGAATCCTAAAAAAAAGACAATATCCTCTACATCTAACTCTTTTGCTTGCCTATCCAGATCCATGCTTAACGGGCCTTCACCGACAATAATCGTTTTTATCTTGGGTGCTTGCTGTTTGAGAATTTTTGTTGCCTGGATCAAATACTGGTGGCCCTTATGGTCAGCAAGATGGGCCACTATCCCTACCAGGTAATCATCAACCGCAAAAGAGAATTCGCGATGAAGGTAGCCTTTAGATGTTAATGCTAAAGAATCCTCTTCGAAAGAAGAGAAATCTATTCCTGAAGAGATGACTTCAACGTTCACAGGGTTTACGCCTCCTTCCACCAGAACCTTTTTAACACCTTCAGAAATGGCTATGATTGCATCTACATTCTTCATGTATTTGCGCCGGGAAAAATAATTTTTTTTGAGAGGGAAATCAACGCGTCTGGTGATTATTCGGAAGGGAACTTTGGCCAGAGAAGCGGCCACTGAGCCGACAGCTGCCGAATGGGCGTCGTGGAAATGAGCCAGGAGGCATTTCTTGCGCTTCATGGCCCAAGCCAGTCGAAGGATTGCAGGAAGATCAAATTCATTCCTCATCTTAAAGGGGAGGACAGGAAGTTCTGCCTCACAAGCTTTCTGATGGAGCGGGCTTTCAGGCTGGACGATAAAAAAGAAAGGCAATCCTCTTCGTTTCAGCTCTTTAGCCAGGAAAAAAGATTGTCTCTGGCCACCTCTCCATTCTTTTCCTGCATCAATCTGGAAAAGGCTCAATTCTCTCTCCTTTTTTCCATATCTCCCTCAGCTTAGCGTATCGAATAAAAATGGCATAGCCGTGGAGCACAGAGATGATGAATCCTGCATAGCCATCTAAAAAACCGGCTTTCAAAAAAAATGATTTCGCAAACCTGAAAATAGGCAAAAAGACCAAGTGATACAACCGGCACTTTTTCTTCTGGGTGTAGAGTTTTTGGGCGCCAAGTTCAGAAAACTTGTCAACCCGTGCCAGATGATCCGAAATATTTCGATAGGTGAAGTGGTGAATCACGCCTTTAAGCTTCTGTACATTCCCTTCGACGACTAATTTCTCATGGATGTACTCTCCCTCCCAGCGGGCTTTGTCTTTTTGGAAGAGTCGGATTTTGCGGTCTGGGTACCAGCCTGAATGGCGTATCCATTTTCCCAGATAAAAGACCTGCCTGGGCATGGAAAAGGCGGAACAATCTGGCTCTTCGTTTTTAATCTGGAGGATCTCTTCTCGAAGCTCGGGAGAAAGTCGTTCATCAGCATCCAGGGATAATATCCATGGGAAAGATGCCCTGTTATTGGCAAAATTTTTCTGATCTGAAAAATTTGTCCATTTTCGCTGGAAAACGTCTTTTGTGTATTTTTTGGCAAGCTTGACAGTACCATCGCTGCTGAAACTGTCAACAACTATAATTTCTGAAGCAATACCGGCCAAGCTTTTCAAGGCAGGCTCAAGCCTCTTTTCTTCATTAAAGGTAATGATTACAGCGGAAATTTCCATTGCTCCAATATTAACATAGTTCGCCCGCACAACTCCATATCTAAATAGCTCTGTACCTCTAATTATAAAAAAAACGACTGGCTCTATCTTGCAAATAACAAATAAGGTGGGTTTGATAAACCCACTTTGTCTACAATGAAGAATTTTTTGCCCCAGTTCCAGGCTGATAAGTCTTTCTCTAAGTAACAGTGAAAAGACCTAACGAGAAAAGAACTCAGCTATCAGACTACCATCAAATTTCCGTACTTTATGAAACCTGACTTCTTCATCTGTGCCTCCTTCTGTCAAAAAAATATGAAGATGGGGGGAAGTTTATCCTTGCTCCGAAGGTCTCGATAACTACAATAATTCCAGGATTAAGCTTTTTTCCCGTGACTGTTCTGATATATTTCAGAAGAGCTTCGACACCACAGCGGCATAGATCACTTTGAAGTTTCCTTTAATAAAAACCGCTGAAAATAACATAAGAAACATTTCCACTAAAAATCATTAAAGGGATATGCCCCCCATTTTTCGTACCACTTTGAGGGCTACTTTTCGCTAGCATCTCAGCTTAATAATAAACCCTTCTTTTTAAAGTAGATTATACAACAGAAGCATTGACAAATAGCGCATAATAATTAATTTCACGCCATTCCTCTCTAAAAAATGCGAGAACTCTTCGATACTAGAAGTATTGATAATCATAGAATACTATTGACTCTTTAGTACGGCCAGCCTTTTCCTGGCCTCCTCACCTACAGGAACTCAGAGTCAGGTTCCTTCCAGAGATCTAAATTAGATAGAATTATCAACAACTTTTAAGATTTGTTCTCCATTAAAGACAACAACGCTACACTTCAGTTTTTTTCATTGCTGTTTCTCGTTCAGTTTGAAGGATCAAAAAACAGCACTACTTTCTGTACTCGATAATTACACCTATCAATATAGCTATAAGGTTAAGCAGTTGTCTTTCCTGTGGAAGGAAAGGTTGATGCTTATCAAGTGTTGGAGAGGGAAGCAGAAACACCTCAAGCACACCGATTCGCTTATTACCTTGGCGAATGAATGCTGATTGTTTCAATTTCGTTTCAGAAAAATTTGATGTGCAGTACTCGTAACCATTAAATACCAATCGTACACAAGTAGCTTTTGGATATTGCCAACCGCGCGGCATTAAGTTAACGATATCGGCTAATATTTTTTGGAGCGAATAAGTAGGATCAACCAATTTCGATGATATTGCATAAAGGCAATCCAGCTCTTTAAGTCGTTCGCTGAGTTCAAAGGTTCGCCTTCGGAGTGCTCCTTCAAGCCATTTGTATTCATCAAGACTGTTTTTCAATTGTTGAATTTGCTCATGTGCTTCTTTGAGTGCGTCGAGCAAGTCAGCCTTGGAAGTGGAATCATCGTTTGTATCTTTTTTGGATCTCAACTCTCGCCTCCTTTTTAATCTACCTTAGAACACTTGGCATCGTGTGGTTATCAGTGAGAAAAAATTTACTGATGGTAGTCACCAGAAGCTTCCGGCTGATAGAGTATTCTTTGTATCTTTATCCTGCGTTGCCTTGCCGGAACCTGACATATAGCTGTATCTCCAACCCGATATCCGAGTATAGCAGTTCCAATTGGCGCGAGGATGGATATCTTCCCTTGGCTAATATCGGCCTCGCTCGGAAATACTAAGGTATAAGTCATCTTTTTATTTTTATCAAGGTCTAAAAGCTCCACTTTGCAATTCATAGTAACGACATTCGGGGGCACATCTCTTGAGTCAACTATCATTGCACGCGCAAGTTCATTTTCTAGTTTCTTCAGATCATTGCGATCCTGGTATTTAAATTCTTTAGCGACTTTCAACAGTTCCTTTAAACGTTGATAGTCAAAATTTGTAATATTTATTTCTCGCTCTTTCATAATAGATCCTCCCACTATATATAAAAATTGGAATATTCACATCGGAGTCAGGAACGAATTCTCATGATTTTGCAAATTCCCTGCCATCTAACATACTGAGATAAACATATTATAAATGATTTGGTCCGTTGTGAGAAAATCCACTAAGATAGCGTTGCATTTTGATAATATTATATCGATCCAATCATAGAAATAAAGATTTAGTAAATGGCGCATAATGTTAATATTATGTGCCATTCTTGTAAAAGAAGACGGACATGACTTGACAATCCATGTCCCCTTAAATGTTGGTTTTTCTATTTAAATATTCTATAGGCAATTTGTTTCCAAGCGCTGAATGTCTCCGTACTCGATTATAATACTTTATACGCGCCTTAACAACTTCTTCCAGTGAGAGATGGTAATTGGATGAACACCATAAACGCGAGCTATCTATCCAATGGTTTTTGAGCCTTTCAGAAGTTCCGGGATCACTTGAAATTTGAAGTTTGCTGTGTACCGCCTGCCGTGTTTATTAGACCTCATCATAAACCTCCTTATGAAGGGCTCTTATCATTGCTGATGATGCCTATTATGTTACGAAAATTTTAGCACTATGGGTGGTCTTAATTTTGGGTGGCAGTTTGAAGGTAGCTTTTCTTTTAGCATTTCAGAAGCAAGAATCAACGGATGTACAACCAATATTTTCCCCAAATTTTGTGATTCCTTCGATAAAATAAAATTGTGTGAATCATCAGATTCGGAAAACATTGTTTTTATGCCCAGCAACTTGCGCATTTGAAGCCTACAGGTTACACAAGGAGATACAATTATATCAGGTTTTACAGTGCATATTTCATCTGCCAGTGCTTCACCGATTTTCTCAGCATGTTCTGCCCACTTTTTCTCAAAACCCCGGCTTCCACCGAATCCACAACAGTTTGTTTTTAATTCAGTTATGTCGGCAACTGGAAGCATTCTGATGAATTCAATTAAAGAATTTTCTTCTTTCAATACTTTTAAATGACAGGGAATCTGGACCGCAATTCTTAATTCAATATTATTGAAAAATTTCCTTGAAACCTGCTCAAGAAGCTGATGTTCTGAATCTGCTTTTATTTCAGCTCTAAAATTATCTTTAATTCTTAACAACTCTTCCTTAAGAAAACTCGTTGCCTCGTAAAAATATCTTTTCATTTTTTTGATTTCATTCTTATTGAAAAACTTCTCGGGATGATCAAAAAAAGGAAGCATACAGGAGGGGGAAGTAAAAATGACTGGTGTTTCAGAATTAACATATTCTTTTAATCCTGTTATTGATTCTTTTAATTTCGTTTCACCTTCAGCCTTAAAACCTCTTGCAAACGCAGGTTCGCCACAACAATATCCGCTAATTAATTCAGTTTTATACTCGAATTTTTCGAGTAATTTTATAGCGGATTTTACCTCAGATGAACTAAAGAAATCACCCACGCAACCAGAAAAAACTACAGCTTTTCTTTCATCATTCTTATCATAATTTGATAACCTTTTGTGTTTCAAAGGTTCAAATCTTAAATGATTCAGGTTCGCGAGTCCGAACAAACCTGCAAGCTTTCCAAGTAATTTTGAATTTAAGACAGCTTTCGAGAATCTTCCTGTTTTTAACACTAATCGACATAGCAGACGCGATTTTGACAAAATTTTATCAGGAAAGCTTGCAGATTTACGAAGATATTTCTCTTCAAAAAATGATTCAATAAGCTTCGCAACATCAACTCCAGTCGGGCATTCGCGCCTACAGGTTTTGCAATGCAAACACAAGTTAAAAAATTCAAGCAGATCAGAGCGCTCAAAAGGCGCCTTAACATGCCCCGAAATTATTTCCCTTAAAAGATTGATTCTTCCCCTTGAGGACCCTATTTCTCCTTCAATACTGCGGGTTACCGGGCAAAAATCCTTGCATTTTCCGCAACCATGACAGGCTTCGATAACATCAATAAATTGATTCAAAGCACCGGAATCTTTATGATTATATCCCTCATAAAATCTCAGAAAATCCCGAGCTTTGTATTCTCGCACAGGCACAATTGAAAGGGGATTGAGCCTGAAATTTGGGTCGAAAATTTTCTTTATCCTTTCAAAATAGGGATAAACTTCACCCCAGATTTCTTTTAAATAAGGCGTGCGTAAAAGCCCGTCACCGTGTTCGCCGGAAGGAACACCTTTTAATTTCCTTGCAAGCAAAGCGTGTCCATGTCCAAAATCTTCGATTAATTTAGGAAAGCCAGCTGACATTCGGTCCAATCGAGGCGAAAAATGAAGCAACCCCTGTCCTGCATGACCAAATAAAGCCGCTGCAGTTTTGTACTTTTTCAACAGATTATTCAAACCAAGAACAAAATCTGAAAGCTTATCCACCGGAACCGCTGCATCCTCAATCCAGCGTACAGGTTTGTCCCCGGGCAGGCGTGATAAATATGCTGATGCAGAGCGACGAATTTCCCAGACCCAGGCGAGCTCCGAAGGATTGTCCGCAAAATGAAAATCAAAGGCTGAAGAACGTTTTATCAATTCATTGGCCCTTTTACTCAAATCCTCAAAATCGTTGCCGTCAAATTCAACTAAAAGAATAAAATCACTACCTTTTGGCAATCTAGCGTATTTCTCTGGTTCTTCAGTTGCAATAATCTGCAAATACTCACCTGCAAGCGCTTGCACTGTCGAGGGGTGTAAATCCAAAAAATCCTTAACCTCAGAAAGTGCAGTCAAAGCATCTTTATAACAGAGAAGGACCGAATTTCTAAAAGCAGGCAATTTCAAAAGGTCAAGCTCAATTTTTGTAAAAATGCCAAGAGTACCCTCTGAACCGCAAAATATCTTTGCAAAATCAACTTCACCGTCTATTCTTAAAGCTTCAAAAAGATTATAGCCGCAAGAATTCCTGAAACTCTCAGGCATTTGTTTCTTAAGAGTTAAAGATGCTTCCTGAAGCAACTCCTTGACCTGATTTTGATATTTCAAGGGAGTTGAACCGTTTTTTGTGACAATGATTTCTTCTGCATCAGAAGTAATAACTGACAAACTCTTAACATAGTTTTTTGTTGTGCCGTAAAGCAAAGAATGGGCGCCCCCTGAATTATTTGCAGTCATTCCCCCTAATGTTGCATAATCTGATGATGAAGGATCTGGCGGAAAAAATAATCCTTCAGGCTGAAGAGCTTTTATGAATTTCGTACGAATTAATCCAGGCTCTACTGTCGCAGTGAGTTCTTGACGATTAACATGCAAAATACGGTTCATGTGTATCGAGAAATCAAGAATAATTCCTTCTCCAAGATTTTGCCCTGCAACTCCTGAACCAGATCCCCTTGCTGTGACAGGAATTCCTTCTTCAGCTGCGATTTTAATTGTGTTAATAACATCATCTTTATCTAAGGGATAAATAACTGCTGCAGGCAATAAATAACATATCGATGCGGAATAAGCATAAATGCGCCTTGTTAATTCATCAAAAAATACTTCCCCCTTTATTTTCTGAATAAATTTTCTTTTAGCCAAATTTGTAATTTCCATGTTCACCTAAATGACATCAGACAGGACAATATCCTGCTTAAATCAATTATCTTTAGATTGTGGTTGCTATGGTATCAAGCTCATCTTCTGTTATCTTTGCTGTCCAGGTCTTTTTATTATATACGTATTAGCTGTCACCATAACAAAGGGCATCCTGCTATCAGCCGGAGGGAAAATAACACCTAATGTTATCGGATCTAGTAATCAACTTAGTAGGTTATATCAAATAAAAAATTAATGTCAAATTGGATGAAATATTATATAAGATTTATTTGAATTGTTTTCTCACTTTCCTTACTGCTAGCGCTTTCCGTATTTGGTAAGGACTTGATAAATCAAACCTTTACAGCGTAAAATCCGTAGCTCTTGACCCTTATTGAGTTTTACGCATTATGACTTGGGGCTATTTATACTTTTTCCATTTTTTGGCAATTCTTTCCACAGCATCCAAAGAGGCTTGGATTTCACTCTCTGTGTGAGCAGCAGAAACCGCTCCAAACCCGTGGAAAATATTGAATCCTTCCTCGAGCATGGCTAATTTGAAAATTTTCTCTCTCAACTCTAAATCACTAACTTCCGGATTCCATACCTGTTCTGGAAATGTAATGCGATCAATTTTTTCCTGGAGAAATTGCACTCCAACACAGGAGCTGTTATCCGGCACTAGCTCGCCATAACCAGTGCATTTAACGTTGAATCCATGAGCAGTGAATATCTCCTCAATTCCGTTCCTAATCTTTGCCCCTAATTGTCCTATTTTTGGGTAAATTTCCGACTCGTTCTCCATCAGATATTTGATATAAGTCAAACCAGCTAACATAGATGCAGGATGAGCAGAAAATGTCCCTCCTTCAAACTTCACTTTCTGATCAGGTTTCGCTTCTGGACTGCAGAGTACCATCACATCATCTCTTCCTGCCACTGCGCTGACTGGCATCCCCCCGCCTATAGCCTTGCCGAGGACGGTTAAATCAGGTTTGATAGCGTATAAGCTTTGAAGTCCTCCGGCATGAAAGCGGAATCCAGAAATTACCTCATCAAATATAAGCAGGGAATTGTATTGCTGGGTCAATTCTCTTGCTTTCTGGAGGTAATCTTTACGGGAAAAAATAAATCCCCCTGCCCCGATAAAAGGTTCCATGACGAAACAGGCAATTCTTTCTCCATGTTCTCTGAATTTTTTCTCAAGATCTTCCGTATCGTTAAATCTGGTCATGACTATCATAGAATCAGCGTCAGAGGGAAGACCGGCAGATTCTAAGTGATGCAGACCTTGGTCATAAACCGTAATTCCCTTTAGAGCGTACGGGTGAGCCCCATGCCAGCCTCCTCCCACCTTCATCACCAAATCTCTTTTTGTAAAGGCCTTGGCCAGCATTATGGCATACATCGTGGCCAGAGTACCGCTCGTGGTGAAACGAATTTTATCTGCCTCTATTTGGCTGAGTATGAGCTCCGCCAATTCCCTCTGGTAATCCCCGGGAAATCCTGTTGTTAACCCTTGACTTTTTTGGAAGTAATCAAGAAGGGCGTTTATAACTATTTTTGGATTATGCCCTAAAACATTGGCAAAATGTCCCTGCCAAAAATCTACATAAGTATTTCCATCTGCATCCATGACCTTAGAACCGCTGCATTGGACATCATAGAAAGGAAAAGGGTCGAAAAGCCGAAGATTATGGCTGCCTCCTCTGATTTGATACTGGGAAGCTTTCGCAAAGAGTGCTTCTGATTTATTGTGCTTTAGTTTATAATTTTTAATTAAATCATCGAGTAAACTTTTTTTATCCATGATTAGTTCCCCAATTATTGAACAGTTCTAGGTAAAGTAAAAACATTTGATATTTTCTAAAAAATATGTACTACAAATCATTATGTTTAGTCAAAATTTTTTAAAAAAATGAGGTTCAATTAAAGTTTGATGAATCAAATCCACACAAATAATTATAAGGTGGGCTTGATAAATCAAGCCCCTACAATAAAAATACCTGAATAAAGAGGCCTTTCCTTTATGCTCAGTAATTAAGTAACACTTTCTGTAATGATATAAAAGATAAAAGTGTTGCCGAATTATTGAGCAAGTACACCAGGCTACTTTTTTAATCGATTCCTTTTTATTCACATAAGTTGGGCTTGATAAATCAAGCCCCTACAAGAAAAAAGGGGCCTGTCCCCATTATTGACCTTCCTGTTAATTGATCTTTATTTATTGAATTGGGATATTTTTATGTTTCTCTTCTCCAGGCTTGATCCGACAGCTTTCTCCAGCCTCGCCCAAGCAAGATTGTAATCAATTAAAGACCTAAGCTCCAGGGACCTTTCCCTTTCCAATCCCTCCTGATACTGGAGAACAAAATAGTTTGTAGTGAGTCCTACGTTCAGTTTTTTCACCTCAGCTTCCAACCTCTCCTCAGCCAACTCCCGGGCGAGCCGGTAAGCCTGGACTCTCTTGGCATTTGTTTCAATCTCTCTCACTGAGTTCTTAACGTCTAAAAAGATCTGCTTTTCTATGTTTTCCAGTTCAAGCTGGCTCTTCTCCAATTCCATCCTGGCTCTCACGTAATCAGCTCTTGTCGTAAAGCTGCTTAGAGGGATAGAAAGAGTTAAACCTATGGTCCAGTTATTATAAAGCAGCTTAAAGGCGTCACGAACAGAATCTATAGCTTTTCCTTCTATTTTTCCAATGACTTGCCCAAAAAGAGGATCATTATTCTCATAGATGATTCTATCCCCTGAAAGTCCCGGACTCCAGTAAGATAATTGCAAATCCAGACCAGGAAGCATCTGATTTTTGGCTACGCCCATGTTTAACTCATTTGTTTCTATGTTTATCTTTTTCATCCTTAGCTCAGGTCTTTTCTCTAAAGCTTCTTTCAATGCTTCGTCTAATGAAATATCTTTCCGAATAAAGCTTGGTTTATCCAAAGGGACAATCCTTTTCGTGCTCATCTCCCCTTCTTCGGTGAGGTAAAGCAAGTCTCTGAGCACATCTTCATTCCTTCTGGTAAGAGCTTCTGCTTGAAGGATGTCAGCCTCCCTGGAAGCTACGACTGCCTCAGCATTCAATATCTCTATGGGCGCTATTTTTCCCACTTCAACTTCCTTTTTATTCTTGGCCAAAAGATCTCGAGCAAGCTGTAAAGATTGCTGTTTGACTTTGTAATCTTCAATAGAATAGACAAGGTTCCAGTAAGCTTCCTGAACGTTGTAGATGGTATCCATAAGAACAGATTGGAATTGATTAACAGAAATATCCAGATTGTTTCGAGCAACAATGATCTCTTTTCTGCTGACGTTGAACCCAAAGCCCTTCAGAATAGGCTGGGCAAAATTAAAGCGCAGAGTACTTCCATAGAATGGATTGATGGTCTGAAAGCCGCGGTTTGTTTCAGATCTATAGTTTGTTAAGGATAGAGAAAAGTTTCCTCCTGTGGGTATTTGCTGAACCAAAGAAACAAAGTAATTTGCGGACTCACTTTTAACAGTATCCTCTTGCTCGAGCCACGAGAAGGAGGGGTTTTCCGTCCGTTCTTTTCCATAACTAAGATCTAAGCGCGGCAAAAAGAATTCTTTGGCTTTAGTAAGGGAAGCATCAGCCAGGTCAGGATTATAAACCTCTACAGCTACGTTGAGATTGTCTTTCAAGGCTTTGACAATACAATCTTCCAAAGAAAAAGAAAGCGCCTTGTCTTCCTGAGGGAAAGAGGGCTTTAAAAATAAGGTTAGAATTAAAACTAGAATAATACTCGATTTCATCCTCACGTTACTCCTCCTTGAAAAAAATTATGTGAACAATAATCATAAATTTTATCATTCATTCAGTCTAGCTTGTTTGTCTTGCTTCAATCAAATAATACGTATATTCTACCTCATTGGTTCAAAAAATCGAAAAAATTGTAGCAAAAAATCGGGGTCAGACTTGCGAAACTTGAATTTTCGTTTGCCTCTGCTTTAAATAATTTAATCTTTACATATTTATCCTGCAAAAATTCAAGCCTTCAAAGTCTGACCCCCTATATACTGATAGCCTTATACAAGTTTTGCAAGTCTGACCCCTTTAATATTCAGATCGGGGATAGGCATTCAGATCCAAAGAAAAAGAAGGTTTTTTTCCGCTCTTAAGTTTCACTAAACCCAGAGAAGCAACCATGGCTGCGTTGTCAGTGCAGAACTCAGGAGAGGGGATAAAAGAAGGCAAGCTTTGCTTCCGGCCAAACTCGGTAAAGTTGTGCCTTAGCTTCTTGTTTCTGGCAACTCCGCCACAGAGAACGAGCGATTCTGGCTTGAAGAGCTTTACGGCTTGAGCCAAGTTTGAAAGCAATGCCCGAATCACAGCCATCTCAAAACTGGCTAAAAAATCGAAAAAATAAGGATGGCTCTTTGAGAGTTTATTTTCTTTAACCAGCTTTAAAGCAGCTGTTTTAAGCCCGCTAAAACTGAAATCAAGGCTACCATCCGTCATACGGGGCAGACCAAGCGTGAATTTTCGGGGATTCCCTTTCTCCGCCAGTCCATCGATAATCGGCCCCCCAGGGTAGCCTAAATCAAGGAATTTAGCTATCTTATCCAGAGCTTCTCCTGCAGCATCATCTCTTGTTCTTCCGACAAGCTTATAATCAAGTTTTTTCTTCACAAAAAATATGGAGGTGTGCCCTCCTGAGACAACAAGAGCCAGCGCAGGAAAGGGAATTTTCCTGGTCTCAAGGAAAGCAGACTCAATATGGGCTTCAAGATGGTCTATTCCTATCAAAGGTTTGGCAAAATAAAAAGCCAGCCCTTTGGCAAAGGAAAGCCCGACGAGTAGAGACCCGATAAGGCCAGGTCCCTGTGTCACAGCATAAGCACTGATCTTTTCAAGCTTAAGCCGGGCACGGTCCAAGCATTCCTGGACAACAAAGCCTATGGAAGTAAGGTGCTGGCGTGAAGCTAATTCAGGAACAACTCCGCCATAAGGAGCATGTATCTCGTCCTGAGAGAGGATCACATTGCTCAAGATTTCAAAGTCGCTGTTTAGCACAGAAGCAGAGGTCTCATCACATGAGGTTTCAATCCCTAAAACATTCATCGCAGCAAATTCTTTTTTTCTGTTCACTCCTTTTCCTTTTTCCTGCGAGATTGCTTCGCTCCCTTCGATCGCTCGCAATGACCTCTCATCACCTAACTTTGGAACGAGGCCTATCTTCTTTGGATCGAAGCCTATCTTTTTTGGAACGAGGCCTATCTTCTTTGGATCCAAGCCTATCTTTTAATGCTTTTAGATTTTTTTCATAGGGAGCACGCACAATCCCTTTTTCGGTGATTATAGCAGAGATGTACTTGGCAGGGGTGATGTCAAAGGCTGGGTTTTGGACCTTCACATTAGGAAGAGTCAGACATCGACCTCCGATCTCTCTAACTTCCTGAGGATCTCTTTCTTCTATAGGAATCTCCCTTCCTTCGGCCAGATTAAAATCTATGGTGTTTGAAGGAGCAGCCACATAGAATGGAAGACTATGTTCCTTTGCCAGAACAGCTATCGTGTATGTTCCTATTTTGTTGGCTGTATCGCCGTTTTTGGCTATCCTGTCAGCTCCTGTCATCACCACAGAAATCATTCCTTTTTGCATCAGGAAGCCTGCCGTATTATCAGTTATTAACGTGACCGGGATATTTTCCCGATCAAGCTCCCAGCATGTCAATCTTGCCCCCTGAAGGAAAGGCCTGGTCTCACCAGCATAAACCTGAATCTTCTTTCCCTCCTGGAAGGCAGCCCTGATTACTCCCAGGGCCGTGCCGTAGCCGGCTGTTCCCAGCGACCCAGCATTACAATGAGTCAGGACAGACTGACCATCTTTGAGCAGGTCCTTTCCCCAAATACCTATTTTCTTGTTGGTTTCTATGTCTTCTCTCTCGATGTCCATCGCTTCCTGGATCATTCTTTTCTTAAGCTGGGAGAAAGACAGACGCTTGTTCTTCTCGAAGGTTTTTTTCATCCTTTCCAGAGCCCAGAATAAATTATGAGCAGTTGGTCTTGTCCTCTCCAGCCGGCGGTAAATCCGGTCAAATTCTTCATCCAGATTTTCTTCGCTCTCAATTCTCAACAGGCCCAGCGCTAAACCATACCCAGCAGCAACCCCGATGGCTGGTGCTCCCCGGATAATCATCTTTTCCACAGCTTCAGCCACCTGATTGTAATCCGTGCATTCCACATAAACTTCCTTTACCGGTAACTTTCTCTGGTCAATCATGATAACTCTATCTTTTCTCCACTCAATTGTCGGCAGCATTCCTAACCTCGCTTTTCCAAGAAGGAGTTTCAGGGCCTCTCCAGTTCCATCTTTTCACCCAGGCCATGTATCTGGACCGAAACTCTTCCCATTCTTCTATAGGGAGCTTTTCCTTTAGACTCTGATAGCAAAATACAATTTGAAGGTCATTATCTCGAAGGATTTCTTCTTTCGGAAGCCCCAGCTCTCTCGCCATCACAGCCTCTTCAAAGCTTTTTTTATAGTCTTCGAGGTGGCTCGAAATCTGAGATAGGAGATAATGATAAAAGCCGCAGCTTAAATCCTTATTGGTGAGCTTCTCAGCTGCCTTGAGGGCTGCAGCCAATATTTTCTGCTTTTCTTTCCCTTCTTTCTGGAGTGCTCTTTTGAGCATCGCATCTGTATATTTTTGAGCGGCAAAAACAGATACCTGTTTTAGCTTGGATTTATCAAGAACACTGACGTAGATCTTGAGAGCAGAATCTTCAAGCTTAAGTTCATCCAATGAAGAAGCCAGCCCTAAAAGGGAAATCTCGCGAGCCCATTCCTCGCCCTTTTCAAACCCGTAAGAAAAAGCATTGAGAAAGCTTTCCTCTGCCTCCTCCCACAATTCCAGGTTCAATTCAGCCATCCCTTTCAACATGAAGGCCTGGGCTGAAGGATGCTTTTCAGCCTCCAACTCAGCCTCGATTAAGGCTCTTTTGAAAGAAGCAATTGCCTTCTCAGTCTGGTAGAGGCGGGAGAACTTCTGTCCTTGAGAATAAAAAAACTTAGCATCCTTGAGATGGGAAACACAGGCAGAGAGGGAAAAAAGCCAAAAAAGAAGAAACAGGATGATGAAGGATATTTTGGGGATAGGTCGAAAACTGGCAATCGTTTCTCTCGAGATAAGATTCTTATTCATTTCCTTCTTCACTTCCTTCCTTTGTCCGCTTTTTAATCGTATTTGCTACAACTTCCTGGACTTCATCCTTTGACATAAGTTCAATGCTGAGGGAAGCCGCCTCTTCAGCAACGGTCTCCAGGCCTTCAAGGAGTCTTGATTTACCCTCGAAAGCTTCAATATCTTTCTCGGCACGACTTACTTTTTCTTCGAACTCTTTTACAATTTTCTTAAAGTCGCTTGATTTGAGCTCTTCATAGAAAAGGGCAGAGAGAAATGGATCCTCAAGGCCTAGGATGGGGTAAAGCCTGTTGAAAGCCACTCTTAACGCCTTCATGTCGTTACTCATTATTTCAGCCTCGTAAATCTTGTTCAGGGCAGGATGTTTTCGAAAAAAACTGAGCACATACTCTTCAGGCTTCATTTCGATGCGCTCAGGATCAAGATAAACCTGCCAGGAGAGAATCTCCTTTTTCCATGCCGTGGCTCTTCTAATTCCCCAGAAAAGAGCTGCACTGAGAAGAGGAAAATGGAGATAGGATTTAAGAGGAAAAATTTTAGACAGGAAGCTGATTCCTTTCTCGACTATTTTTTCAAGAGTCGTCTTTTTCATGAATTAAATATAAGCTATAAAACGACAAGAGTAAATATTATATAAAACGAGCCTTGCTATTTAGACCAGCTATCCCAGCTTAGGTTATTACTAATACAAACACAATTATTCCAGTGTCATCGCGAGGAGCGAAGCGAAGTGGCCATCTCATAAAAAAAGGTAGAGATTGCTACGCTTCGCTCGCAACTGCGGATTGCCACGCCCTTTCAGGGCTCGCAATGACATTGTAAAAATATATATTGCGTTTATATTAATACAAACGTAGTTATCATGGTTACATTGTCGTGGCGAGCGGCCGAAGTGAGCATGGCCATCTCATCAAATTTTGTAAATATGGAAGTCTATTTCCGCACCGGAGTGCTCTCTTGAATCCATTTCGCTAATTTAGCTTTCTCTTCCGGTGAAAGAAGGTGATATGAGGGGCTTGCTTTGAATATATTAAAATATTTAAGGGCATTGACTTTATCTCCCTTTCTCAAGTAGGCAATGCCTAGATAATACATGGCTTGCTCGTTATCCGGTTTCAACTCTAATACTTTTTTAAAAGAGTTAATCGAACTTTCAAAATTATCTACCTGTAAATAGGCAACTCCTAATCCGTGATAAGCTGTGTGATAAAAAGGATCGAGTTCTATGGCCTTTTTGTATTTCTCAAGAGCTTTTTCGTAAACTTTTATATCTTTTGTTTCTTTGAATATGGAAAAGAAAAGTGAGCCAAGATTATTGTAAGGAATAGGGAATTTTTTATCCAATGAGATAGATTTCTCAAAAGCTTTTTGTGCATCTTCTAGATTTCCAATGTTCCAATATGCAAGACCTAAAAAATTCCATATCTCAGGATCGATCTCTATCTGAAGCATGCTTCGTGAGTTAACAACTGCAATGACTTCATCAAACTGCCCAGCTTTTAAAAGGTAAGTTACATATGTGTACAAAATTTCGTAGTACGAAGGAGCAGCATCAAGCCCCAATTTTAAAACATCAACAGCATCCTTCAACCTCCCTTGTTCTTCATATATTTTAGCCAGATTTTCATAAGCGATACCTACATCATCCCGTTCTGTAATGACCTCTTTGAGTAGCTTGATTCCTTCACGAACTTTGCCTTCTCTATAAAGATTCATGGCCTTCGTAGACTTGTTGTGATAAGGGATAAGAACTTTCACATCGTGATCAGGGCCAAAGCTCTCTTTGGCGGGGGCACTACTACCTGATATGTAGCCAAGGCTTCTTAGCCTTTCCAGGGATTCTCTATCTAACTTCTGTCTTGCTTGAGAACTTTCGTCCACGAATAAACTACTAATGATTTTTTCAAGCTTTTTTCTGTATCCATCTAAGTTTTTTTTGCTGGCGAGGTTTTCAAGTTCGTCGAAGTCATTTTCAATATTGTAAAGCTCCGGTATAGGTGAATCTATAAACTTTTCATTGTCATAAATATACCCTCTAAGGGGCGCCCATCCCCTACTATAATATGGATAGAGCGATTCAAAATAAATGGCTCGTCTCTGAAGCTTCTTCCCTCTTAAAGCGGGCAATAGTGAAGTGCCCTGGAGAAAAGCCGGCTCTTCTATATCAAGCACTTCGCAGATAGTCGGAAAAATGTCAATGTGCGAAACATGCTGCTTAACTTTTCTTGGTTTTAAATCAGGAACAGAAATAATGAGAGGAATCCAGATTGACGAATTATAAGCAAAAAATCCATGAGTTTCCTCGCTATGTTCCCACAGCGATTCTCCATGATCTCCCGTAAATATGACCGATGACGTATCAAACAACTTGTTTTCTTCCATGTGGCTAAAAAGTCTTCCCAAAACATGATCGACATAAGCAACTTCTCCATCGTAAGGATTTTTAGAAAATTGAGTTTTAAACGGCTCTGGCGGCTCATAGGGATCATGAGGATCCCAGCAGTGTATCCAGAGGAACCACAGAGAATTCTGTTCTTTAAGCCAGTTAATAGCTCTGTCCACAACTATGTCTGCCTTTCGTTCTCCGCCCACATCCGTTTTAGAGCTCCGGATGTCATAATCATCATCATAGTAGTCGAAACCCTGGGAAATCCCAAACCTTGAATCAAGAGGAAAGGCACCGATGAAAGCAGCAGTGGCGTAATCATATTCCTTTAAATGCTCTGCTACGGACAAGAATTTTTCCCTGATTATGAAATTAGAATTATCGTGAACTCCATGATGTAATGGAGTTGTGCCAAAAAGAATATTTACATGGGAAGGTAAGGTCGTGCTGGTATGGGCAAAGGCTTTTGTAAATAATATTCCTCTCTCTGCCAAACTATCAATATTAGGTGTATTCAAATGTTCATCGCTGTAACAACTTAGCCTGTCTGATCTGAGCGTATCTATAGTAATAAGGAGCAAATTAAGTCTGTTCTCCTTCTTCATTTTTGAGCTTTCCAGATAGGCAGGTGAAAATAAACTTAGAGTAACACAGGCCAACATAAGGAAACGTATAGGATGAACCTTTTTCAACTCAAATTCCTTTCATTTACTGTAAGTAAAAAATTTAATGTCGAATTTAACCTTTATATTCTCGTGAAATCCTAAGTTGCTTTCAGGAGAGTGTCTTAATAATATCTGCTGTATCTATTATAAAAACTTTGTTAAAAAATATCCAGGTTAGGTCAAATTTAGTGAGTGTGCTAAGCCTTGCGATTATGGCTTTTTATTTTATCTCAAGGAGGGCGAGGAAGGCTTCCTGAGGGATTTCTACGCGCCCTATTTTTTTCATTCTTTTTTTGCCTGTTTTCTGCTTTTCCAGGAGTTTCATTTTTCTGGTGTAGTCTCCTCCATAGAGCTTGGCCAGAACATCTTTCCGGTAGGACTTTATGGTTTCCCGGGCAATCACTCTTTTGCCTATGGCAGCCTGGAGAGAAACCTCCCATTGCTGACGGGGGATGAGCTTTTTCATCTTTGCCACAAGCATCTTTCCCCGAAAATAGGCTTTATCCTTATGGACAATCAAAGAAAAGGCATCCACTGCCTCTCTGTTGATCAAGATGTCCAGCTTGACCAGAGGGGATTCTCTAAATCCCGAAAACTCGTAATCCATGGAGGCATAACCCTGCGATACGGATTTCAGTTGATTGTAGAAATCCATGACGACTTCATTAAGAGGGAGAAAATAGGTCAAAAAGATGCGCTGAGTACTGATGTACTCCAGCTTCTTCTGTTCTCCTCGCCGACTTTCCAGAAGCTTGAGGACAGCCCCCAGATATTTATCAGGCGTTATGATCAGAGCTTCGAGATACGGCTCCTCAATTTTTTTTATTTGGTGAGGAGGAGGGAGCTGTGACGGATTATGGATTTCTTTAACCTGGTCGTCTTCACCGGTGACTCTGAAGCTTACACTCGGAGCAGTAGTGATAAGATTCAAATCAAATTCTCTTTCCAATCTTTCCTGGACTATCTCCCTGTGGAGGAGGCCCAGGAAACCGCACCTGAATCCCATACCCAGCGCTGGAGAATTCTCAGGCTCATACTGAAAGGAAGAATCATTGAGCCTCAGCTTTTGGAGAGCCTTCCTTAAGTCATCCACACTGCTATCTCCGGCTGGAAACATCCCGCAAAAAACCATGGGCTTTGCCTCTTTGAAACCAGACAAGGCTTGGACGGCGCTTCTTTTCTTTTCAGTGATCGTATCCCCAATTCTGGCATGACTCAATTCTTTGACGCCCGCAATCACGTATCCCACTTCTCCAGCACCCAAGCTCTCTACATTTTGAGGCTTGGGAGTGAAGAAACCAACTTCCTCCACCTCGTAGTCAACACCACAGGCCATAAGTTTAATCCGAGTTCCGATTCGAAGTATCCCATCAAAAACTCTCACCAGGACGATAACTCCGCGGTAGGAGTCAAACCAGGAATCGAAGAGGAGAGCTTTGAGAGGAGAATCTGGATCGCCCTGAGGAGAAGGGATACGACTGACAATGCTCTCCAGGACTTGGTCGATGGCTGTTCCCTTTTTGGCGCTAACCAGGATGGCTTCTTCGCGCTTTATACCGATAATACTTTCCAGTTGCTCAAGAGTGAGCTCTGGATTGGCCGCAGATAGGTCAATCTTGTTGATGACGGGGATAAGGACAAGGTCATTCTGGAGGGCGAGATAGGTGTTGGCTAAAGTCTGAGCCTCAACGCCCTGGGAAGCATCGATGACGAGGAGTGCTCCTTCGCAGGCAGCCAGACTCCGGGAAACTTCATAAGAAAAATCAACATGCCCAGGAGTATCAATCAGGTTGAGGATGTATTCTTCGCCAGATAAGTTTTTATAGCGAAGGCGGGCTGCCTGAGCTTTTATGGTGATTCCTTTTTCCCGCTCAAGATCCATCGTATCCAGCACCTGTTCTTTTAATTCTCGAGGAGAGAGAGCTCCTGTTTTCTCCAAGAGGCGGTCAGCCAGGGTTGACTTACCATGATCGATATGAGCAATAATCGAAAAATTCCGTATCCTTTTCATCGGGGTCAGACCTTTAAAGCTTTATTATAATCCTGATCATCTTTAAAAATCACTTGTTTATTATTTCCTCTTGCAAGGATATGATAAAAAATCCCAAGAAATTCAATCCTAGTTTTTCGAGCCATTGTTCTAATTATATGACGTTTTAATCCGAGAATAATTGCAAAAACAAAAAAATTAGTCAAGTTATAAAAGTTTGAAAGGTCTGGCCCCAATTTACTGACCCTAATTTATACCAATTTATGATAAAATAATATTTCCTGGTACATAAATGAATAAAAAGATACTAATAATCCTCTCCTTGATTTTTCTCCTGGTGAGTGTTCGCACCGTCATCCATCCAAAAGAAAATTTGATTAAAAAAGCACACCAAAGCTTGGATTTTACAGAATATGAGCGAGCTATCGGCTATTTCGCCCAAGCCCTCTCAGCCAATCCCAATCAAAAAGATGTGAGAGCAGATCAGGGATTTGCCTATTTCATGCTGGGAAAATATGATGATGCGATACACGTCTTAAAAGAAGAACTCGCTCTCTTCCCTGATAGCCTTGATGCATCCATCCTTCTAGGATACGTTTATTTTAACCAGGAGAAATACGAAGAAGCTGCAAAGCTATGCCAGGGATTTAACGAACTCCTTGAAAAAGTTTTTAGAGAAGAAGCAAAGAAAAAAAAGCTGGATTTAAGAAGCAAAAAAGACAGGGACGAGTTCGAGGAAAACTACGAATATTTCTTTGATAAAGTTCGCAAAAAAAATCCAAACCTAGGCCTCCCCTACTTTATTCTCGGATTTCATCACAAAAAAAGCGGAAATTTTGACGAAGCAGAAGAGAGCTTTAACCAGGCTGTAAAAAAAGGCTACAACCCGGTTGCATGCAAAGCCCAACTGATAGATATGGAACTTGCAAGGGAAAACTGGCAAGAGGGGCTGGCGAAGTCACGTATTGCGCTACAGATAGAGGATTCTAAATCCGAATTTTATTTTTTAATGGGATATGCCTATTATCATCTCGAAGAGATAGAGAGGGCTGTTTATTGTTTTGACAACGCGTTCAAGCTTAGACCGTATGAAGTCGAAGCAGCAAAAAATTTAGGCAAGATATATTTCAACCAGAACGAATTCAAGAAAGCCACTTCCTTGTTAAAAAAAGTTTTAAACATAGTTCCTTTCGACTATGAAGCCAAATTCTTGATAGAGCGGTCTGCAGGAGAAAAATCAGTACAAAAGAAAGAAAATAAACCAAAAATAACTAAAAATATGGTGGATAAGGTTGATTTAGAATACAAATATGTTTTCAAGTCCGATATCAACCACATCATAAGCGTAATGAATGAATCTGCCCTTTCTCTTCTAAAGTCAGGACATTTGGGCAAGGCAATAGGATTGATTCGCATTTTTCTAGAAATTCATGACCTCTCTCCTGACCTGAATTACAATCTTGCTAATTTCTATCGTATGAACAATGATTTGGGAAAAGCTATAAAATATGCCTGGAGAGTCACGGAACTCAAGAAGGACTTCAGGGATGCCTATGACCTGGTCGGAAACATATTTTTCAGACTGGAAGATTATGAAAATGCCATTGTAGCTTACCAAAAAGTCATAGATATTGGTCCCAAAGATGCCGTGGGCTACTACAATTTAGGATGTGTCTATTCTGCAATGGAGGATTTAGATAATGCCGAGGAGAGTTGGAAGAACGCCATAAGCCGCGAAAAAGTAAGAAAGGTGAAAAAAGAAAAGGCCTTAGAAGATGAACTAACCAGAACTGTAACGGTATTTAAAGCTTCTGTTTCAGCCAAAGCTCATGACGGCTTAGGAAGGCTCTATCTCCAGCGAAACCAGAGTGAAAAAGCTCTGGAACATTTCGAAAAGGCTGTTGAAATAGAGCCTGGAAAGCCCGAGCTTTATTATGAAATTGGCAAAATTTACCTAAATCAAAAAAACACCAAAAAAGCTATTTATTCTTTTGAAAGATATCTCTACCTGGGCGGAAAAGAGGAAAAAAAAGTAAAAGAAATATTAGAATCAATAAAATAAATCTGTCTTTCCTCCAAAAACATCGGGATCAGACTCCACTAAACCCCACTGGAAGCATCTCCAAATCCGTGATTGGAGAAGGTTTTGGGAAATAGCCTAGCTCCCTTCAGATTTTTAACGCCATTCTCCATTCGCCCTTCTCGGCATCTGCGTAACTCGCTCCGCTCAGACATACTCGACGCCCTACTCCGTCGGGTTCCCTTGCTTGGCGATGGCTGTATGGTGAAAAACCGTGAGAAAGGCTGAGCGGGCATGGTTTCTCTCCGAAGGAGAGGAGAGCGAAGCCTTGGGAATAAATGGGGCCAGGCCCCATTTTTTGTATGAGAATGTCCTCTTTCTTACAAAATGGGGCCTGGCCCCATTTATTCCCTGGGGCAAAAGCAATGTGTTTTGGAACCATATAGCCTGAGCCTTTCTTCAATGGTCGCTGCAACTATTTCCCAAAACCTCTGTCCTGAACATAGCAACCAATAATCACGGAAATGGAGATGCTTACAATCCCACTTGACTTTTAGCGATGACTGAAGTAATTTTGTTATGAGGTAAAGTAAAGAAATAACATAGACACAAGGCCCTCTAAGGAGGTATAGATGTTTTTTTTAGGACCAGTCGGACCAACAGAACTTCTCCTCATTGCTTTGATCATTATCTTCATCTTTGGCGCTCGAAAGCTTCCAGAGTTAGGGAAATCCTTAGGGGAAGGCATAAAGAATTTTCGAAAATCCATAACCTCAAAAGAGAAAGAAAAAAAATCCCCTCCTGAAAAACCTCAGCCTCCTGCTAAGGAAGAATGAGCCTCGCTTTTGAAAATATAGATCAAAAACGAAAAGAAAAAAGAGAGAATTATTTTCTTTCCTTCCTAAATTTTATAAGATCGACTCTTCCTCGGCACTCTCTACCCTGCATCCTCTGCCTACCATCGCAGAATTCCAGAGCCCTCTGGAATAAAAACTGAAAATGCCCCTCTATGCCGGATTTGACTTAGGAGGAACCCACCTTAAATATGGTTTAATCGACGATGGAGGAAGGATTCTTTTTAAGGCTAGGGCAGAGAGTCCTACGAAAATAGAGGAGTTAATCCATCTTCTTAAAAGAATCTGGCAAGATCTTAAAAAAAGAGAAAAACAAGGCATCAGAGCTGCAGGATTCGGGTTCCCGGGAATCTTTAGCCTCGAGGAACAAAAAATTTTTCAATCTCCCAATTATCCTGAGCTTGATAACTTCGCCCTCAGCCCAGCTCTTTCCCGATTTATCGAAGCTCCATTTTTTGTGAACAATGATGCCAATATGGCTGCATTCGGGGAGTTTAAGTGCGGAGCAGGACGGGGAGTGCAAAGCATGGTCTTCCTGACCATCGGAACAGGTGTCGGGTCAGGAATCATTCTCGATGGAAAACTCTGGCTGGGCAAATGTGGCTTTGCTGGAGAACTGGGTCATGCCACTGTAAACTCAAAGGGAGAAAGATGCAATTGCGGAAGTCAGGGATGTCTTGAAACAGAAGTCTCAGCTCCTAAAATCGTCAAAAACTACAACACCTTGAGAAAAAAAAGAGAGGAAATTACAGCGGAGGAGGTCTTTCACAGGGCTAAAAAAGGGGATAATGATGCACTCCAGGCTTTTTCTCAGGCCGGCTTTTATCTGGGTGTAGGGCTTTCCATCGCCATAAATCTTTTAAATCCTGATAAAATTCTCCTGGGCGGTGCTGTTATGGAAGCGGGTGATTTTCTGCTTTCTCCTGCTCTCAAAGAGGCCCTGAAAAGGTCATACAAAGCCTCTTTTAGGTGCTGCAGGATCGAAAAAGCCAGCCTGGGAAACAAAGCGGGTCTTATCGGAGCCGCCCTGTGGGCAAAAGAGCAGCTTTTGCAAGTCTGACTCCCTACTCTGATCCCTACTTTATAAAATTATTCAAGTTGCGCAAGTCTAACCCCATTGTTTTACATTGTTTTAAAGTGTTCAACTATTTGAATTGAAATTCAATTATTTGAATTATTTTCTAAGGAAAAAATTATTTCCAAAATCTATCCTGCTGAAAATAAACAAATTAAAAAAATAATTTTTCTGGCATATTTTTTGCATAAAATTATAATATATATATTATACTTTATGCTTTATATGTTATACTTTATGCTTAAAAATTATTAACTATAATAAAAAGAGAAATGTTTTTCTTATCTTCTAATTCAATCGCAAAAAGCTCGAGTTTAAAAATATCAATGAATCAACATAAATAAATATTGTTTGTTTTGAATACTTAAAAATACGAGAAGGAGGTGAAAAAGGGAAAACTAAATCAAAAAAAGGAAAAAGGAGGAGTGTTGTTTAAAATAAACACTCCTAGGACTGGAACTAAAAAGGAGAAGGAAATGAACAAAAAGATTTTTAAGGTCTCCTTGATCTTACTTTTAGCTTTCGGCCTCACATCCGCAAGCTTTGCGCAGGGAAGCCAGACAGGAACCATAAGCGGCACGGTCGTTGACACAGAAGGGAATCTTCTCCCTGGATGTACCGTTACTCTTTCCGGGCCCAGGCTTATCGGCACGAAAAGTTATGTGACATCAGATATGGGCAAGTTCCGCTTCCCCTCTGTTGCCCCGGGTCCTGGTTATGAACTGAGAGTGGAGCTGCCCGGATTCAAGACAACCATCAGAAAAGACCTCATCGCCAGCGTGGCAAAAGCAACTATTATCACCATTGAACTGGATATCACGACCATCGAAGAAGAGGTCACAGTCGTAGCTGCCTCTCCTGTTGTCGATATCGAGACATCCAAGGTGAGCGTGAGCTACACCTCTGATTTTATAGCGAGTATCCCTATGAGCCGAGACCTCTACGGTATCCAGAACTCCATCCCTGGTGCCATCTCTGAAGGAGTCGATTACCGTCGGACTTCCTCCATACTCGGAGGAACGGTCCGGAGTCAGCTCTACCAGCTGGACGGTGTTCCGATGAATGATCCCGCTACCTTCTATCCCATGGCTAACATCAACGTCGATGTCTACGAAGAGATTGAATTCGGGATCGGATCGCTTCCGGCCGAAGTGGGACAGGCAGACTCAGTGGTTGTCAACATCGTCACCAAGAGCGGTGGAAACAAGTTTGTTGGAAGCGTGTCCGCTTATTATACCGGCGACTCTTTAGTCGATGATTTACTGAATTCCGAAGATAACAAAGCGATTGGTGTCAATCCTCCCGAAGCATTCACGGATTACAAAGACGGCTCTTTGAGCTTTGGCGGTCCCGTCATCCCAGACAAGGCCTGGTTCTTCCTCAACGCCCGTCGCCTTCTCTGGGGACAAGCCAATCCGCAAACGCATGATATTCGGTTAGCAAATATCGAATTGAGGGAATGGACATTCAGTGATGCAGAGCTGCAGCATTATGATTTCGAACATGAGGAGTGGTTGGGCTTTGGCAAACTGACCTTCCAGCTCACAGATAACCTCCGGTATATGGGCATGTACCATTGGAACAATATCTATGAACCTGTTTACTCGAACAGATCTAGTAATTCTTACACTTTTGCGCTCACGATAATCTGGGACCACGAGAACACCCACACCACGACTCATCAGCTCAACTGGGTCCTGAACCAGAATACATTCGTCGATGTTCGCGGGACGTATGTCTACCGCCATTTTCCCATCCTTATGCGAGAAGAATTCATTAACAGATACATGGTCTACGATCGGGCGGAAGCAGTTTTCTGGGGGAACACGTATTACGGGGACGATTATCTCCGTAAAAAAGCCCTCGCTTCGTTTTCGGTGACCCACTTCGCAGATGACCTCCTGGGAGCAAGCCACGAAATAAAGTTTGGCGGTGAATTCGAAAGCACTATTTACGGCCTCGACAGGTACAAGGGCATAAACGAAGGAGACAATCCCTACTACACCTACTGGAGAGATTACAACGCTGGCAACAAATATTACTACCATTCCTCACGCAGGGAAGGCCGGCTCAGAATGCGTCCTTTTGCTGAGCAAGGCGTCGTCTGGAAATATGACAACACCCGCCGTTTTTCTGGCTTTGTCCAGGACAGCATAGTCAAAGGGAAGCTGGCGGTCAATATTGGTCTCCGTTTGGATTACGGCTACCAGTACGAACCCGAGCAAACACGGCCCGCTATGTACGACCGCTATAATTTCGGGCCGGAATTCATGGAACCCGCTCTAGCCGCTCTCGATCCTAACTTCATTCTTAAAGCGCTGAACGATCAGTATCACAACGATCCCGACATACTGTTCAATGAAGTCTCTGCTCTTGATCCCATCACTACCCCTTACAAAAAAATCGTTGAGTTCACAACTCTTTCGCCAAGAATTGGATTTGTTTACGACCTCTTCGGTGACGGAAAGACGGCTCTAAAGGCCTCTTTCAGCCGCTACTACGAGCCCATCTGGTCCGCTAAGTACAACGCCAGCAACATAATGAGCGGCGGAGCCATGAACTGGTACTGGTACGACCGTAACGCGAATGGCTACATGGACCTTCCTTTACCCGCCGCGGATAGCGTATATGGAAAGGGACCTGTTGATCCTGCACTTCAAAATGTGGCTGGCGATGAGTACAGGTTAACCAGTTATAATGTTCAAGACCCCAATTGGAACTACTATATCGAAGACTTGAAGGCTCCTTATATGCATGAATTCATGCTAGGCGTCGACCACGAACTGGTCAGGGACTTCAGACTGGGGCTCCAATTCATCTACAAGGTGAACAAGAACATCGTCGAGGACGTGGATATAAACAACGGCTATGATCCCAACCACATCGATGAAGCAACAGGACTGCCCACCTGGCTCCCGTATGATTTTACTGACCCTGGCTGGGATGGAGAATGGGGGACAGCAGATGACCAGGAAATGACCGTTTACGGCCTGGCAGATTACGCTCCTACAAGGGCATACCATGGTGTGAATCCACCAGAAGCCAAGAGGACATACACGGCAGTAGTGCTGACTTTCGACAAGAGGATGTCAAACCGGTGGCAGCTGCAGGGCTCGATCCTGTATTCTGCCTTCAGAGGCAATACCGATCCTGGATACAGCGCAACAGAAGGCCAGTCAGGAATGTTCGACAATCCTAACGTGATGATAAACGCTTACGGCCCGGTATCTTTTGACCGCCCATTCCAGTTAAAGCTCATAGGATCTGTCATGCTCCCCTTGGACATCATCTTCACCGGTTATTTCCAGGCCCGTTCAGGATCAGCCTGGAATAGAACGATTTCGCGTGTCTACTTCCCCGCCACCATCGATACTCAAGATAGCTACGTTGGGGTCGCTGCCGAAATAAATGGATCTCGAAGAGATCCTCCCTACACTATGTTGGATATAAGAGTGGAGAAATCCTTCACTTTCGGTGATTTCGGCAAGCTGAGTCTCTACATCGATGCCTTCAACCTCGGGGGAAGAAGCGGTTACAGCATCACTGCCAATCCCAACCCATATATCTGGCCCTACAGAGATCCGCCGGAAATCGATCTCTCCTCAACCTATGGAGACGTTACCAGTTGCTATGGTGTTCGTTCTGTCCGTTTTGGAATGAAGTTCTCGTTCTAGTACAAAAAGAGCTAACTGCTTAGTTCGATAAGAAAAGAGGGAGGGAACCATCCCTCCCTCTTTTTTCTTTGGGAATCTCAGGGGATTTCTCCAGCCATTTTATTTAAAGAAAAAAATATCTTTTTCGTTTAGAATTATACATAGAGATATGAAAAAGATTCGTTCTCATACCTGGTCTTTACTGATGCTTATTCTTCTCGGGATTATGTTTGTCCCGCACTCCATGTATTCTCTAAGGAAAGAACAGCAAAAACAAAATTTCCTTCTTATCACCATAGACACACTAAGAGCTGACAGGTTGAGCTGTTATGGCAGCCAATACCCTAAAACTCCGAATATTGATAAACTTGCAGAGAGAGGCGTGCTCTTTTCCAGAGCTTTCGCCAACACATCTACCACACTGCCATCTCATGCGAATATACTCATAGGGACAACTCCCAACCATCATGGAGTTCATGAAAACTTGAATTTCATCGTAAGAGAAGAGTTGTTGACCCTGACCGAGCATCTCAAGAATAATGGCTATTCAACCGGAGCCTTCGTGGGAGCCTACGCCCTCGATTCAAGGTTTGGATTATCCCAGGGCTTCGACGTCTACGATGATAAATACAGCCGCCTTCACTCTGTAAATCTCGTCTCTTTAGAGAGAAAAGCAGAAGCTGTGATCGAGGCTGCTCTTGAGTGGCTGAAAGGTCGAATATCACCCTGGTTTCTCTGGGTCCATTGTTGGGACCCGCATAGCCCGTACGATCCGCCGGAGCCTTTTAAAACTCAATACAAAGATAATCTGTATGAAGGGGAAGTTGCCTACGTCGACCTGATCCTGGGAAAGCTCTTCGATTATATGAAAGAAAAAAGCCTGTTCGATTCGACTCTCATTATTTTCACAGGGGACCACGGCGAGTCGTTAGGCCAGCATGGTGAGGACACTCACGGTTTTTTCGCCTACAATTCATCCATCTGGAGCCCTCTCATCATCTCATCTCCTGAAACAGCCTCGGGCAGTGTCGATTACTATGTCAGTCATATCGACATATTCCCGACAGTCTGTGATGTACTGGGAATAAAGAAGCCGTCTTTTCTCCAGGGAGCCTCTCTCCTCCCGGCTTTAAAGGGGAAAAAACTGCCAGAAAGGCCGATCTATTTCGAATCTTTGTATCCCTACTACAGCCGCGGATGGGCTCCCTTGAAGGGATTTATCCTCAAAAAGAAAAAATTTATCGACTCTCCCATTCCTGAGCTTTATGACCTGAACCATGATTTTGATGAGCTCAACAACCTTGCCCAAAGAAAAAAAGTAGCTCAGCTTACCTCGCAGCTCAAGGAAATAATCCATGCCCTGACACCATCTGAGAAAATTGACGCTACTCAACAGGTCGACCGGGAAACTCGCGAAAGACTGGCAAGCTTGGGCTATGTCTCGAGTGTTCGAGTTTCAAAGAAGAAGGATTTTAGCGTTAAAGATGATGTGAAGGTCCTCCTTCCTTATATAAATAAAATTGGTGAAGGCTGGAAACTGTATAAGAACGGAAAAAAAGACGCAGGAATCAAGCTCTTGAAGGAAATCATAGAAGAAAGAAAAGATGTGGATTTGGCGTATAAATATCTTGCCTCCATCTATCAAGAGATAGGAAATCCAGAAGAGGCGATTATAATCCTGGAGCAAGGGCTCGCTTCTCTTCCCTCAAGCTACGAAATATTTTTCGAATACATAAGAGCGCTTATTTTTGCTCAACAGTATGACAAAGTCATCAGCTCTTTCGAAAAAACGAACATTAGAGAAGCAGAGTATGATCCGGAAATATGGAGTGACCTCGGGACTGCCTATGCCAAGAAAGGCAATTTTGATGAGGCTATCAAAGCCTTCGAAATGGGTCTTTCCCTGGATGATAAGCTTCCTACGCTCTACAACAACCTGGCCAATGCCTACTCTTCCCACGGAATGCAATCAAAAGATTCCTTAATCTTTTCCAGATGCTTCGAATACTTCAAAAAAGCCATAGAACTGGATCCTGAATACCCAGCTCCCTACTATGGATTAGGCCACGCTTACAGGCAGCAAGGAAACCTGGGAGGAGCCATCTACTGCTGGGAAAAAGCTCTGGAAGCAGATCCCGATTTCAGACAGGCTCATTTTGATCTAGCCATTGCCTATTTAAAAACTGGCAATAAAGCCAAAGCGTTTGATCTGCTCAGTGATTATAAAAAACGATACTACCATCTCATGACTCCTGCTGAAAAAGAAAGATTAGACACCCTGATTGAACAGAGCCAGAAATGAAAAAAAGTTACTTTCTCTACTTGCTTCCCGTCGTTGCTCTCCTGCTCCATTCGGCTTGCGCTTCTTCTCATAAAATCTTAAAACCTCCCGTTGACTCCAACAGCCAGAAATTCTTGGATTTCATCCGTTATATCATCACCCATCAGGAAGAGAGAATTTTTCGGGAAATGCCTCCCGAAGACCGGGGAGAGTTTATCATGGATTTCTGGGCAAGGCGTGATTCAGACCCCTCAACCCCTGAAAACGAATTCCGCTCACAGTACTACACAAGGCTGGCTGTGGCTGATAAGGCTTTCCGGGCAGGCATTCCAGGCTGGATGACTGATAAAGGTAGAATCTATATCCTCCTGGGTCCTCCCACGGATGTTATCAAAAAGACCACGGGAGAAAAATCAACAGAATTCAGTAGAGATCAGAGACAACTCAGCACAAATTTATTAGAGGAGGGAACCTTCACTGAAAAACCGACAGATATCTGGATCTACAACCAGTACCCAGATTATTTCGCCGGGCCTCTGCGCCTCACTTTTGTCGATTATGAAAGCACTGGGAATTACAAATTAACGACTGATGTGGAGGTGAAGCCTTTTTCCATGATGTCCCCTCTCCAGAGCGATCCCGATATGGTAAAGTATCAATGGATAGGGGAAATAGAGGGGAGTGAATCTCTTCCTGCCATTCTTCCCTTTCTTGATTACTCCAAATCTCTGGGCGCGATACAAAAAAATAAAGAAGGCGCTTATACCGTTGAGTGCGCCTTTGATATTCCTTACCGAGCCATAAGATATCAGAAAAAAGATGATGGATGGGATTATCACTTAGAATTAAGTATAGAGGTCAAGTTCGTCGGAGAAAAAAGCTCTTACCGGGAAAATAAGGAGATAAGAAAGCATATTTCCAGCGAAAATCTTAAGACAAACATCTCAGAAAGATACACTATCATGCAAAGCTTTTTCGTTCCTTTGAATATAGGAAAAAACGAAATCTATTTTTCAGTTCGTGATAATATCCTCCAAAAAAGACTCCGCAAATTAGACATTGTTGAGATAAAAGAGTAAAAAAGACCTGTAAAAATTCATCCTTTTTCAAGAAATAAATAACTTTTTTCAGCTCGTTATCCGAAGAAGGTAGAGGATATCGGCATGAAAGTCCACTCTTTAAACTTCTAAAATTCTGGGGAACTCATCGTGGAAGCATCTCCAAATCCGTGATTGGAGAAGGTTTTGGGAAATAGCCTAGCTCCCTTCAGATTTTTAACGCCATTCTCCATTCGCCCTTCTCGGCGTCTGCGTAACTCGCTCCGCTCAGACATACTCGACGCCCTACTCCGTCGGGTTCCCTCGAAGAGCGAATTCCGAAGGCTAAATCTTCAATGGTCGCTGCAACTATTTCCCAAAACCTTTGTCCGTGAACATAGCAACCAGTTATCACGGAAATGGAGATGCTTACGTGACAAATATAATAATTGACAAATATAATTATTGACATATACTATATATTATACTAAAAAAGATATTACATTTAGAAGATAGTATATAATAAATAACGATACAGAGGGGTGTCGTGAAAAAAAGGGAACCTGATCCAATCAATTACACAATGCCAGAAACTCTTGGCCAATCAATATACAATTGCCTCAAAAAGGCTATCCTCGAGAATAAGATTAAACCAAATCAGAAGATAAATGAGAAGGAAATTGCCGATAGTTTCAAGGTAAGCAGAACCCCTGTCAGAGAGGCTTTGGTAAGGTTGGAAGCTTAAGGGTTTACTAAAATAACTTCTCATCGAGACGTAGTTGTCAAAGATGTTTCTTATGCGGAATTAAAGCAAATTTTCCAGGTGATAGGAATTTTGGATAGTCTTGCAGCTATTTTAGTAATTGATAATATTGATTCCAAGGAATTTATTAAGCTTGAGAAGATGTTAGCTAAATTGGAACATTACTATAATCAAAAAGACATTGAAAAATATATAGATATGAATTATGCAATACATAATAGAATATGGGATCATCTTACAAATAAATATCTTCAGAAAGCTTTAAAAGATTGTCTTACTCATATTAGAAGATGTTATTATGCTCTTAATTCTGCTTTTTATAAAAAAGAAATCCTTGACAAATCAATGAAGGCCCATAAAGACATATCGGAAGCACTAAACAAAAAAGACAAGGAAAAACTAAAACAAATTATCCAGCAACACTGGAACCCTCCTTTGTTGTAATCCGCACCTAAAAATAATCATATGTATTCAAAAAATTGTATGTAATTCAATTTTTTGGATAATATGAAAACAACAATCCTCGCCCACCAATCATAACTTCCTGATTTAAAATCAATTAGCTTAATGGCCTGATTGGCATAAATATTGCATAAAGTATACTAAATACAAAATAATGCATAGGGTACATTATATACGATTTTAAAATGGAGGTGAAAAAAGGAGAGGGAAAAAGAATCAAAAATCTCAAAAGGTTCTCCCTAAACTTTCTCTGAAAGGCGGGAGAGGGCATCCTGTGAAAGCAGGATTGGAAAAACTCCTTAAAAATCAATTTAACCAAGGAGGTAAAATTGAGAAGGAAATCACTTAAAGTCCTGATGGCTGCTTTACTTGTCATCGGACTCACTTCAATTCTAAGCGCCCAAGGTGCACTGACCGGAGCCCTTACAGGAAAAGTTGTGGATAACGAAGGAAATGCTCTTCCCGGAGTTACGGTTACAGTCGAAGGACCCGCCTTACTGGGTAAAGTAGCTTATATCACAACCGAAGCCGGAACCTTCCGCTTCCCCGCTCTTCCTCCTGGCAGCGGTTATCAACTCACCCTTGAGCTTCCCGGATTTAACACCATAGTCAGAAAAGGTCTAATCCTTAGCGTAGGGAAAGCAACTGCCGTAACTATTAACATGGCGATGGCTACCTTGGAAGAGGAAATCACCGTTGTCGGAGAGTCTCCTACAGTAGACGTGAAGTCATCCAAAACTTCCGTTAACTACTCCAAGAGTTTTATCTATAACATCCCCATGGCCAGAGACCTCTATGATGTTCTAAACTCCATTCCCGGTTCTATCTCAGAAGACGTATCTTACCGCCGCACATCTTACATCGCTGGAGGTACAGTAAGAGGCAACCAGTATCAAGTGGACGGAGTCAACATCAACGACCCGGTAGTCATGTACCCCATGACAAACATCAACATCGATGTTTACGAAGAGGTTGAGTTTGGATTGGGCGGCCATCCGGCAGAAGTTGGTATTGCCGACGGCGGATTCATCAACATTGTCACCAAATCTGGCGGGAATGAATTCCATGGTGCTGCGGTTGCGGAATACTACAACGAAGACATGCAGAAGAGTCTTTTGAACGAAGAAGACCTGATAGCAGTAGGACTAACAAAACCGGCTGGCTGGAATAAATGGCAGGACTTCTCCCTGTCTGTAGGCGGACCTATTATTAAAGACCGTGTCTGGTTTTTCACCAACGTCCGCTTTTTCAATTGGGCTCGAGATTTCAACCATATTATCTGGGATGATACTATAGCCGCTGGAACGAGAGTTTATACTCTGGATGAAGCTCCCCACGACGAATATGACATATTTGGCAAAATAACCCTCCAGCTTGCTCCCAACATTCGCTTGATGACAACCTATAACTTAGCTATCATCACTGAAGATTTCTACACCAATCGCATCGGATCTAATCTGGACGTAACCGCAACTACCAAATGGGACAAAGAAATGGGACATACCATAAGCTCCCAGCTCAATTGGGTCTTCAGCCAGAACCTCTTCATCGATGCCCGCGTGGGATATATCTACCGCGATTTTCCTATTCCTTACAGCGATTATGCCATTTCAAATGCTCCCCAGCTCTACGACAGATACTTTGGTATTTACAGGAACAATCCCCGCTTCGAGGAAACATATATCCGCAACAGGTTCAATCCTTCACTCGTTGCTACGATCTTCCAGGACGATCTCTTTGGCGCCAGCCATGAAATAAAAATCGGAGTTGAATACGAAGCCACAGATGGTAACTGGGACTGGTGGAGAGAAAACCCGTGGCTGATCTATACTTACGCAGGAGGTCCTTCCTATCCTACTGCTACCGAGCCCTATAGATACCGTCTCTACGCTCGTATCTGTGGACCTACGGAAGGCACTACTGTCGAAAAAGAAACTATGAAACATTATGGCTTTTTCTTTCAGGACAGCGTAACGATTAAGGATCGCCTGACTTTGAACTTAGGAGTACGGTATGACACAAGCACCGGAAGATTAGCCGACCAGCAGCACACCGCAACCCCAGACCCTTACGGCGTTCTTCCTCAACTGATAGCTGCAGATCCAACAACAGTATTCGATGATTGGGAGCTTCCAGGGAAAAAAGTTCTAAGCTGGAGTCACATCTCACCGCGTATCGGCTTCTCTTATGATGTTTTTGGAGACGGCAAGACTTCAATCAGAGGCTCCTGGTCAAGGTACAACGAATACCTGATGATCCAGTACTTCGGTCTTGCCAACCCCATGTATCCAAATAACGGTGGTTGGTTCTGGTACGACGATGACAATGATTTTGTTATTGAAACTACGGATAGATTCTTAATGCGTTACTTGCCGACTGACCCGCGTGATTATGTTATAGAAGACGAGGTGAACACTGACGCAACCGCTCCTTACACTGACGAAATCAGTTTCGGTATCGAAAGGGAAATGGCCAGAGACTTCAGCATGGGCCTTGTCTTCTCCTACAAGCACAAACAAAATATCTTTGAAGACGTCAATGATTTCGGATTAGATGATACCGAGCAAGGTTACCGTCCTGACAGTCCTTACTGGTCAGAATATACCTTCAATGATCCTGGAGACGACGGCATTTTCGGAAATGATGATGATTTAACCTCCTCCGCCTATGCTCGTCTCAACACCGCACCACCCATTCATTATTATTTGACAAATGTTGAGGGTTCTTTTCGAAAATACTGGGGTCTTCAACTCCTCGTCAACAAGAGGATGTCTAACGGATGGCAGCTTCTGGGATCCATTACCTGGAGCAAAGCCTGGGGCAACATCGCCGGCGATTACAGCACATCTTACGGCGCCAGCGGTACATTTGACACTCCCAATTCCTTCCTCTATGATAGCGGAAGACTTAACTATGACCGGCCCATCAACATCAAAATCCAGAGCACTGTTGTCCTGCCTCTTGATATAGTCCTGAGTGGCTATTTCAACCACAGAAGCGGCTCACCCTGGAGAAGAACGATTACTGTTTATATTCCCGAGGATGCCATGTACTGGGATCCAGGCGAAGCAATCGGCGTTCCTACAGAACTAAACGGAACCAGACGCGATGCACCAGTGACAACCCTTGACCTGAGGATAGAAAAGAGATTTCCGATTGGTGATTTCGGCACCATAGGTGGTTATGTCGATATTATCAACGCCTTAGGCAGAAGCGGCTTTAACATCACCGGTAATCCCGGCGGCTATGTCGATTACAGCGATCCTGCTAACCCAACTTTTGAAAGATTCGGAACCTATGCCGATATAACCGGCGCTTACGGAAACAGAGTTTTCAAGGTCAGCCTGCGCTTCACGTTCTAAGTAGATACGCTCGAGCAGATATTCAAAGAGGGGAGGAAAAATCCTCCCCTCTTTTTTTTTACCTTAGTAAAAGGGGACAGGCTACTTTTTCTTTATGAACTGTCCACGGGGAGAGATGGTTCTTCTTTGTTCACGAAAAAGTAGCCTGTCCCCTTTTACTTTTATTTTCAACAAAGGTGGAGTAAAATTATAATTTAAGTGAGGAGTTAGACCGGAGGAAAAATGAAAGAGGTCTCAAATATCATAAAATTAGCAATCTGCTGGAGCCTGTGCCTTCTCCTTGTTTAAGGAAGGTCTGGCTCTTTTATCTCTCTTTCCATCAATGTCTCCTACTCAAGGGTAGGCATTCGACAGGAAGGAGAGAATTACATCTGTGACTTGATCATCTCGGCTGAAGTGATAGACAGTCAGAATCTCAGAGTCTCACAAAAAGGATAGCCATTTTCTCGAACTCTCTCCAAAAATCAGCTGGAGGATATGATCAAAAATAAAGCTCAGATCCACAAAGAATGGAGTTTTTCACTGCCTCCAGGAAAGAACCTTGTTTATGTCAGAGTAACCGATAGTGTTAGAGGAAAAAAGCTGCGCAAGCTTTTTCACGCAGAAGGGAAATAAGCAAAACTTTTAATTATCCTTGATTAATTCTTCCAGCTTGGGGATTAGATTCTTAATATTCTCAGCCTGCGGATCGTCAGGAGCCAGTTCTACAAATTTCTTTAAGCTATCGACAGCAAGCCTGTACTTGCCTTTGTTCAAATAAGCATAGCCTAACTGCCTATGAGGAGGAGCCCAGCTTTCATTGATTTTAACAGCGAGCAGGAAATATTCAATCGCCTTGTCTGTTTCCCCTTGTTTGAAGAATATTTCTCCCACATTAAAAGCCAGAGTTTCATCTTCTGGGAAATTATCTATTGCCTGCCTGAAATATTCGCTCGCTTTCTCCAGGTTGCCCTGCTTAAAATAGGCTTCTCCCATGCCTGCCAGAGCTCTGGCGGCGCTTTCATCGCCTTCGATGGACTCTTTCTCTTCTTTTACCTTCTCTAAAATCTTAGTGTAGGTCTCAATGGCTTTATCATACTCACCCATTTCTTTATAGCAATTGCCGATATTGATGTTAACCTGATAAACGGAGGGATTCTGCCCGACAAATTCCTCAAATTTTGCGGCTGCCTCAGCATACTTTTTTTGATCAAAAAGCTCGTTTCCCTCCTCGAAAAGCACTACAGATCCCTCATCCTCGATGGCTGGCATGTTCATCTCAGCCACCTGAATCTTCCTCAAGGTGAAACTAAGAGGAGGATTCTGTTTTGAAAATTGGCTGACTCTCATCTCGTGGTAGACGGTTCCATAACTTTCTTTGGATGCGGTAATTCGGAAATATCCTGTTCCCAGCCCGGCTATAGCCCAGCTGCCCTTCTTATCAGATTCCGAAGTAAAGGTGGTTTTATACTGAAGATGCTGGGCGACAATTTTCGCTCCTTCTATTGGATTGCCAACTTCATCAAGAACCTGTCCCCGAAGCCTTCCCTTTCCACGTCCTTGCTGGGCGGAAAGATTGAGAGAGAGACTAAAGCATAGAACAAAGACGAGAAATATAATTAATGTATATTTGCTTCTCATTAATTCCTCCCTAAAAAGTCAAGAGTATCATCATACTTCTTTAATTATTAAACTTTTTCGTTTAAAATTTCTCAACGATTTTCCTTAAATCCTCGGAGACCTTATTTTATTTTATATTTTCCTAAAATTCAAGACAGAGAAGTTAGACTTGTGTGATCAGCTAGACTGGATAAATCAATCCGAAGCTTGACACTGGAAATCAAACTGGACATCGGGATAAAAGTCAACAAGAATTAGCGCCATTTTTTTAGGTGAATATTTTTCCACCTTCATCGTCAGGCCCATCTTGTCGAAGTATTCCTGGGCTTTTTCTTTCTGACCAAGGTGAAAATAGGCTCTTGCCGCACTCAGGAGGGCTCCCTTGTCCTCAGGCTCCGCTTCTAAAATATTCTCCCAGATCTCAAGAGATTTATCGTATTTTCCCTGGTTATAATAGACCGTTGCCAGGTTCCGTTTAGCTTCAGGAAAAATTTCCGAAATTTGAGAAAAGTTTTCGATAGCTTTAGCCTCATCCTTAAGGGAATTACCGACAAAGCCTTCCAGGAAGCGCAATTCATCACTTTTCTCGCCAGCCTTAATGATTTTTTCGAGCTCTTTCTTTGCTTTCTTATATTCTTGAAGGCGGCAAAGGACAACAAGAAGCTGTGTTCTTGTTTCAATCTCTGGATACTTATATTTTAATGCTTCACTAAACCTTTTGCTGGCATTTTTGAAATCCTTGTTTTTTCTGTAAAGCATTCCCAGAGCAAATTTCAAAACTCCTCTTCTTCCCTTGGTGAAGACCATTCCCCCGCTCTGGGCAAGGTACGCATCTTCCTGACTAAAGTCTTCCATCTTCTTACCTGCCGACATAGTACCCTTCGCCTTTTCCAATCTTTCTGTTTCAAACTCAACTTTATTCAGCGTCTTCATCGACTTTTCAAAATCTCCCTGGAGATAGTAGGCCAAACCCAGATAGAGATGGCAGTCAAAGTTGTTGGAATACCTCCTGAGCTTTCTTTTTAGAAGACGAATTGCTTCATCTACCTGGCCCTTTTCAAGGTAGCTGCAGGCCCTGTTCTCCTCTAGATACATCTCCTGAGCAAAGCTTGAAGGAAGAGTGAGGCAAAAAGCCAATAAAATTATTCCCATAATTAAAGCCAAAGGTTTCTTCATCTCCTTCCTCCTTTAAATTGGATTTTTATTATTATTCCCCTTTTTTTACCATTTGTCATTGCGAGTAGCGTAGCGACGCGGCAATCTCATCCTTTTTTTCATGAGATTGCTTCTCCCTTTCAGGGCTCGCAATGACAAACAAGGAATCTCTCTCCATTCCTCGAAAAAACATACTATCAAGTAACTCTAGGATAAAGCTATATTTTAAATATTATCCTGGCTCAAGGTTATAAGCGGAATTCCATGACCTTTTTCAATTCTTCGCCACCGGTTCTGTTTATGATGAGAGCATGAAGCAGATTCTTTCCCTGATGAAGCCTCTCCAAGTCTTTTTCCAGGATTAAAGGGATTTCCATTTCGTACATTTTGTTTTGCTTTTCTTTAAGCTCATCTTCATTAATTGCGATTTCAAAGGCCTCTTCATATTCCCAGATGAGGCCGCCCTCAGAATCCTTCAACTCCAAGCGGACATCAAGCACAGTCTCCAGCATATCACCTTCAGACTTATACCAGATATTTCCGTAAGGTATCTCGATGGTGATTGTGCCTTCAACTCTGTCGGCTTCGACAACATCTTTCTTTACCCTCCATTTGAAATCAAAAAATCTCTTTTCCTTTCCAAAAGTCGCCTGGGCTCTTGCCTGGGCTTTGGTGAGCTCATGCATATACATCAGGTTAAACTGTCGAATATTTGAGAGGTCGTAGGTAACCAGCGAATAGAGCCCTGTGCAGGTTGAATCAATAAAGACGACCGGGAAAGCTCCGTAGTACCAGATCTCCCGGCAGCGGCTGTAGGGATCTCCTCCCATAGGATATCTTATTCTATCCGTGGGCGGACCAAAAAGGATGTAGATTCTTCCCCTGTCGGTCAACCATCCTGGTTTTGCTTCGCTTACAAAAAGTTCAGTTGTTTTTTCTATACGGCTGAAATACTCCATTTTAAATTCATTCTCTTCGGTATCTGAATCAGGATCACGACGCTCCCAGAATTCTTCTATAAACTGTTCCTTTTCCGAGAGGGGAAGCTCGAGGAAAATTTTTCTCTCTTTTTTGGTGATGATATACCTGACCTTGGAGATAAAATCAGCATTTACAGGATCTAACTTGCGCTCTAAATTATAAAGGCGACAGGAGGAAGAAAAGAAAACGAGAAAGGAACTGGAGAGAAGAAGGAAACAAAGGGCAAGGGGGATTGTTTTGGATTTTTTCTCTAAATTTAATGAATGACTCATTTTTTCTCCTTTAAAGCCTCAACACTCTTCTTGATTTGAGGCTGATCCTGGTTTATCTCCAGGGATTTTTGCCAAGCTGCTAAGGCTTCGTCCGGCTCGCCCAATTGGAAATAGCACTCGCCAATGGTATTTAATAAATTGATATTTATTCCATAATGAGAGATGGCTTTATCCAGGACCTCGATTGCTTTGCTTAACTCTCCCAAATTCTGGTAGGCTTTGCCCATCATAAAAAACACCTCGTATTTTGGCGGCTGGGGCTGGTTTATAAAAGGAAACAGCAAAGATTCAACTTTTTTGTATTCGTTCAAAATCATGTAAGTCTGGGCTAAGTTTAAAGCAAAATCAACTGAATCTGGCTTTTTCTGGAAGGCTTTCTCCAGATTGACTCGAGCCTCGGCTATTTTGCCGCTGTTGAAAAGCTGGGTGCCTATTAAATAAAAATGGAGAGGATCTTGGGTATCAGGCGAGATTTTGGAATAAACCCAGGGACGCGCTATGGCCTCAAGATGAGTTAAATCAAACTCCTCGCTATCAAAAAGGACTTCCTGCCCATCAATAAAAAGAGAGACTTGAACCCTGTAGTGAGCTGGGGGGAATTGGCTAAGATCAAACTGCTCCAGGATATTTGGCAAGTCTTGGTATTCTGCGACTTTTCTATTTTTAGAAAGAAATTCTTCTCCGCCTTTAAGGAAGATAAATTTGACCTCTCCTTTCTCTCTCAATTCCCCGCTCAGACCATGAATCTGAAAAACTATGATCAAATCGTCCTTCCTGAGAAAGACTCTATTTGACTGGAAGTAAATCTGGCTTTCTCCAGCTTGAAACGGCCGCAACCTGTTTTGCTGTGGTATGCTCTTTTTAATCTTGTAGCCTAAAATGAGCGAAGTCATCTGGAGGGCTTCCTCATCCTGCGGAATGACGAGGCTTCGCTCCAGTGAAGTAAATTCTTTGGATGTTTCATTTTTAACCAGGATGGAAAGTTTATAATTCCCGGGGATAAGAGGAAACATATCCTGAATAAGCAGCGGCTGGCGCCTTATGCTCTTTATTCTTTCTTCATCAAGATCAAGAGAAATGTTTTTTTCAAATTGATAAATGTTTTTCCCTTCCAGGTTCGAGACAGTGCCGTTAAGTTTCAGGTTGGCGTAATATTTATTCTCGTATTGGCCCACAGAAAGCTGTGCTAGTTCAATAGCATAGTGAACAAAATAAAATCCTGAGCGGTCTTTAATCACTTTGACCAGAGAATCACTATCGATATAATTGGCCGTATATTCCACTTCCACGATATCTTTGTACTCGAGAAACTTTTTGGCATATCTCTCCTCTATTTGTCTAATGGCGGTTGTCTCAACTTTCTGTATTAATAAATCTGAAGACAGGGAAGGCCGACCTATAAAAGTAGCGCC